>Ga0210408_10002221_pt1 | contig 19215 bp, 15 predicted proteins | sample IncBWH4MmetaG_FD_155471 | JGI IMG/M metagenome (GOLD analysis project Ga0210408, IMG submission 155471) | Forest soil microbial communities from Barre Woods Harvard Forest LTER site, Petersham, Massachusetts, United States - Inc-BW-H-4-M | ecosystem: Environmental > Terrestrial > Soil >...
CCCGGCGTGACAGGCCGGTATTCTAACCAGCTGAACTACCACTCCGCTGTTGGTGGGTGCTGAGGGGATCGAACCCCCGACCCTCGCCGTGTAAAGGCGATGCTCTACCAGCTGAGCTAAGCACCCTGCGGGAAGAGGCGCGGAAGTCTACGGTTTCCATGCGCTTCGCGCAACTTTCAACGGGGTCGAAACGACCCCGTCCGTCAGGCGCTCGCTGCGCGAGCGGCTAAGAGCACACGAATCCGCGCAGTTAGTGCGCCCGGACCTGGGTCTTGACGCGGGCCGGTTTACGGCGCCGCTTGTCTCCGGCGATGCCCTCCGGCACTTTCGCCTCCGGCACCGGCAACGGCACGGGCATGTGAGTCAGCGCCACCTGCAGCACTTCATCGATCCATTTCACCGAGCGGATATCGAGCTTTTCCTTGATATTATCGGGAATCTCCACCAGGTCTTTCATGTTGTCATCGGGGATCAGCACGGTGGTGATGCCGCCGCGGTGCGCCGCCAGCAACTTCTCCTTCAGGCCGCCGATCGGCAGTACCTCGCCGCGCAGGGTGATTTCCCCCGTCATCGCGACATCCGAGCGCACCGGAATCTTGGTGAGCGCGGAAATCAGCGCCGTGCACATGCCGACGCCCGCGCTCGGACCGTCCTTCGGGGTGGCACCCTCAGGGACGTGAATGTGCACATCGGCTTTCTGATAGAAATCCACGTCGAGTCCGAGCATGGCGGAGCGGCTGCGCACCACGGTCATCGCGGCTTGAATGGATTCCTGCATCACTTCGCCGAGCTGGCCCGTGTGCGTGAGCTTGCCCTTGCCGTTCACCACCGCGGCCTCGATGGTCAGCAGCTCGCCGCCGACCTCGGTCCACGCCAGCCCGGTCACTTGTCCGACACGGTTGCTCTCCTCCGCCTTGCCGTAGCGGAAGCGGCGCACGCCTAAGTACTTGTCGAGGTTCTTCGTGTCGACGCTCACGGTCTTCTCGGCCGGCGCCAGCAGCAATTGCTTGACCGCCTTGCGGCCGATCTTCGACAGCTCGCGCTCGAGGTTGCGCACCCCGGCTTCGCGCGTGTAGAAGCGAATCATGTCCTGGATCGCGACGTCATCCACCACCAGTTCATCCGGCTTCAAGCCGTTCTGCTTGATCTGCTTGGGCAACAAATAGCGGCGCGCGATGTTGTGCTTCTCGTCCTCGGTGTAGCCGGGGAGGCGGATCACTTCCATGCGATCGAGCAGCGGCGCCGGAATGTTCAGGCTGTTCGCCGTGCAGACGAACATCACCTCGGACAGATCGAAATCGACTTCCAGATAGTGATCGTTGAACGTGCTGTTCTGCTCGGGGTCCAGCACTTCCAGCAGCGCCGATGAGGGATCGCCGCGAAAATCGGTGGACATCTTGTCGACTTCATCGAGCAGGAACAGCGGATTGCGAACGCCGCACTTGGCGAGATTTTGAATGATCTTGCCGGGCATCGAACCGATATAGGTGCGCCGGTGCCCGCGGATCTCGGCCTCGTCGCGCACGCCGCCCAATGACATGCGCACGAACTTGCGGTTGGTGGCGCGCGCCACGCTTTAACCCAGGGAGGTCTTGCCGACGCCGGGGGGCCCGACCAGGCACAGGATGGGCCCGCGCAGGTTTTTGACCCGCTGCTGCACGGCCAGGTACTCGACGATCCGCTCCTTGACCTTTTCGAGGCCATAGTGATCGGCTTCGAGCACCTTCTCCGCGGCGGTGATGTCGAGGTGCACCTTGCTGCGCTTCTTCCACGGCGACTTCACCAGCCAGTCGATGTAATTGCGCACCACGGTGGCCTCGGCCGACATGGGCGACATCAACTTCAACTTGGAGAGTTCGGAGTTCGCTTTCTCGCGCGCCTCTTTGGGCATGCCCGCGGCTTTGATGCGTTTTTCCAGTTCGCCGATTTCGTTCGGCGCGTCGTCGAGCTCGCCGAGTTCCTTCTGAATGGCCTTCATCTGCTCATTGAGGTAGTACTCGCGCTGGCTCTTTTCCATCTGCTGCTTGACGCGGCCGCGAATGCGCTTCTCGATCTGCAGCACGTCCATCTCGCCCTCGATGACGGCGAGCATGTGCTCGAGGCGCTTGCGCACGTCGGGAATCTCGAGGACCTTTTGTTTCTCGGAGAGCTTCAAGGACATGTGGGCGGCCACGGTGTCCGCCAAGCGGCCGGCTTGCTCGATGCCCGCCAACGAGGTCAGGATCTCGGGCGGCACTTTCTTGTTCAGCTTGACATATTGCTCGAACTGGGTGATCACGGAGCGCGTCAATACGTCCATCTCGCGCTCTTCGTAGCGCTCGACATCGGGCAGCACCGAGACTTCCGCGGAAAAGAATTCACCCTCCGCCAGTTTTTCGATGCTGGCGCGGTCCACGCCCTCGACCAGAACCTTGACGGTGCCGTCGGGCAGCTTCAGCAGCTGCAGGATGGTCGCCACCGTGCCGACCCGGTACAGATCCTCGGCTTTGGGATCGTCGACGTCCGCCTGTTTCTGGGCCACCAGGAGGATGCGCTTGTCGGCCTTCATGGCAAGATCGAGCGCGACGATGGATTTTTCCCGCCCGACGAACAGCGGGATCACCATGTGCGGGTACACCACCACGTCGCGCAGCGGCAGCACGGGCATGCCGTCGGCGGACGCCGGTGATTCGGCGGGGGCATCGATAACGGGTTCGTCGCTCACTAGGCTAGCCTTCTGGTTAGGGCACGTACGGCAATCAACAGCCTCAAGTACATGCGGCCGCCTACGATCAGTTTCAAGCTTGGCTTCTAAAGCTTGTCCGAGCCGGTAGGTCGCCGCTCCTCAACCGGAGCCATCAAACGCGTTTCCTCGGTGCGATGCACGATATACGGTTTGTTGTGGCCCTCGATCACCTGCTCGTCGACCACGACTTTCTGCACATTGCGCAATGAGGGCAGGTCATACATCGTGTCGAGCAGCACATTCTCCAGAATGGTGCGCAGGCCCCTGGCCCCCGTCTTGCGCTGCATCGCCTTGCGGGCCACCGAGCGCAGGGCATCTTCGCGGAAATCCAATTCCACGCCTTCCATGTCGAAGAGCTTGCGGTACTGCTTGGTGAGCGCATTCTTCGGCTGCATCAGAATCGAGATCAGCGCGTCCTCGTCCAGCTCCTCGAGCGTCGCGACCACCGGCAGGCGGCCGACGAATTCCGGAATCAGGCCGTACTTGATCAAATCCTCGGGCTCGGTGTCGTGGAACACGTCGTTGCCGTGCGGGCGCGCATTCTGCTCGCGCACCTCGGCGACAAAGCCGATGCCGCTCTTGTGGGTGCGGTTCATGATGATCTTCTCGAGACCCGCGAAGGCGCCGCCGCAAATGAACAGAATGTTGGTGGTGTCGACTTGCAGGAATTCCTGCTGCGGATGCTTGCGACCGCCCTGCGGCGGCACCGAGGCGATCGTGCCCTCGATCAGCTTCAAGAGCGCCTGTTGCACGCCTTCGCCCGAGACATCGCGGGTGATCGACGGGTTGTCCGACTTGCGCGAGATCTTGTCGATTTCATCGATGTAGACGATGCCGGTCTGCGCCTTCTCCACGTCGTAATCGCATTTCTGCAGCAGCTTTTGGATGATGTTTTCGACGTCTTCGCCGACGTAGCCCGCCTCGGTCAAGGTGGTGGCATCGGCGATGGTGAACGGCACGTTGAGCAGCCGGGCCAGAGTTTCGGCCAGCAGCGTCTTGCCGGACCCGGTGGGTCCGATCAGCAGAATATTGCTCTTCGCGAGCTCCACTTCGTCGCGGGAGCGCACGCCCTCGGCGCCGCGCGTCTGCAGCCGCTTGTAGTGGTTGTACACCGCCACCGACAGGACCCGCTTGGCGCGTTCCTGGCCGATGACGTACTCATCGAGGACTTTCTTGATTTCCTGCGGCTTGGGGAGCTTGTCGCGGGTGCGCTCGGCGCGCTCTTCGAGTTCTTCCCGGATTATGTCGTTGCACAGCTCCACGCATTCGTCGCAGACGAAAACGCTGGGGCCGGCGATGAGTTTCCGAACCTCGTGTTGGCTCTTTCCACAGAAGGAGCAGTACAACAGCTTGCCGTCATCATGTTTGCCGCGCGAATCTTCGCTCATGCTGTCCTCAAATTGACCACGGCCCCCGAAAATCCACGGGGAACGCGGCTACAGTACCGACTATATAGCACCCGGCCGACCTCACGCAAAGGCAAGGTCTCGCGGGCTGTGACCGGGGTCCGTTGTGCAACCGAGGGATAACCGGGTCCCACTCAAGCTTTTGTCGGTATCTCGTTGCGTTTCTCGAGCATGGAATCGACCAAACCGTACGCGCGGGCGGTTTCCGCGGTCATGAAGTTGTCCCGGTCGCTGTCCTGCTTGATGCGCTCGATGGTTTGACCGGTGTGCTTGGCCAATATGCCGTTCAGACGCTGCTTGGTCTCCATGACGTCGCGGGCATGGATGTCGATGTCGGATGCCTGACCTTGGAAACCGGCCGAGGGCTGGTGAATCATGATTTTCGAGTTCGGCAGGCAGTACCGTTTGCCCTTGGCGCCGCCCGCCAGCAGGACCGCGCCCATCGAGGCGGCGAGTCCCACGCAAATGGTGCTCACATCCGGCTTGATGAACTGCATGGTGTCGTAGATCGCGAGGCCGGCGCTCACCGAACCGCCCGGCGAATTGATATAGAGAGCGACGTCCTTTTCAGGGTTCTCCGACTCCAGAAACAACAGCTGCGCCACGACCAGGTTCGCCATGTAGTCCTCGACCGGACCCACGATGAAAATCAGCCGCTCCTTGAGCAACCGTGAATAAATGTCGTATGCCCGCTCGCCGCGAGCGGTCTGCTCGACGACCATGGGGACTAAATTGAGTGCGCGCGTCGTCATGAGTACCTGCCCTTCCTGAACCGAACTTGCCATTGTGCTCTGTGAGGACTTCATCGAACCATTTCAAGGCCTGGGCCCCCAAGGGGTCATCCTTCGAAATTCATCAGCTCCTTGAAACTCGACGCCGTCACATGCACCTTAGCATGGTCGAGAATCCAATCCACGACCTGGTCCTCAAGTGCGAGACTCTCGACCTGGCGCATGGCCTCGGCGTTTTGCTGATAGGCACGCTTCAGGGCGGCCGCATCGCCGTACGCGCCCACCATCTCATCGAGCCGCGCATTCGCGCGTTGCGGGTCGAGCACCAGATTTTCGCGGCGTATGATGTCGTTGAACATCAAGCCGAGCGCCACCCGCCGTCGTGCGGGCTCGATCAACGGCTCTCGCGGCGGCGCCTGCGAGACGTCTTTTGCCCCGCTGCGGCGCATGGCTTCGACTTGCATGTCGCGGATTTGCGATTCCAGCAGGGAATTCGGCACATCGATGGAATTGGCCCGGTAGAGCTTCTCCATCACCGCCGTCTTGTTGCGATTGCGCAGGTTCTGCTCGAGCTCGCGGCGCATATTGGCGGCCACATCCTCGCGCAGCTTCGGAATTCCGCCCTCGGTCACGCCAAAAGCGACGCAAAATGCCTCGTCGAGCTCCGGGATCTTGGCTTCCGCCACCGACTTGATCTGGGTGCTGAAAATCGCCGCCTTGCCGGCGAGTTCGGTGGCGCGGTAATCGGCGGGAAAATTCACCGTGATGTCGCGTTGCTCGCCCGCCGCGGTGCCGACCAGCCCCTGTTCGAGGTCCGGCAGCATCCGCCCTTCGCCCAGCACGATCGCGACATTCTCGCCCTTGCCGCCGGCGAACTCCGTGCCGTCGATCTTCCCCAGGAAATCGATCGTGACCTTGTCGCCGGTCGCCGCCACGCGCGTCACGGGCGTGTAGGTCATTTGCTGCCTGCGCAGACGCTCGACCATCGCGTCGATATCGCTTTCGGTAACCTCGGCCGTCACGCGGTCGAGTTCCATCGACTCGATCGGCTGCAACGCCACATCGGGGAAAACCTCAAAGGTCGCGACATATTTAAGGTCCTGGCCCTCGTCGATGCTTTGCGGCTCGATGCGCGGGCTGCCCGCCGGCGACAGCTGTTTTGCCGACACGGCCTCGGCAAAGCTCGATTGCAGCAGTTCGCCGATCACTTCGCGGTGCACTTGCACGCCGAACTGCTGGCGGATCACCTTGATCGGCGCCTTGCCCGGGCGAAAGCCCTTGAGGCGCGCGGTGCGGCTCAAGTTCTTCAAACGCTCCGCGATTTCCTTCGTCACGCGCTCCGCGGGCACCTGCACTTGCATGCGGCGCTCTAGTTTGCTGATACTCTCGACCGAAACCTGCATGTCAATCCTCGTGACTTGGGCGTTGTTGAGCAATGGCGACCCCTGCGCTGGTGCGAAAGGCGAGACTCGAACTCGCACGGGTTGCCCCACCAGGTCCTAAGCCTGGCGCGTCTACCAATTCCGCCACATTCGCATCGGAACAGCTCTCTAGTATAGACGAGTCGCCCTGGGGCTGCGCAGCGGCGCGCGGCTAAGGCGCGGCTAGCGGCGGCAGGCGAGGTGCCAGCGGGGTGCGGCTAGCGGGGCTCGCTTTCGCGGACCAACAGCCGGGCGACTTCGCGCAGCGCCGGCAGGCCGTTTTCCAACATAAAGTAAAGTGGGCTGTCGCCCTCGAACGGGGGCGCCTCTTGCGGCGCATGCACCCAGGCCCAGGCGCGATCCTTGAGGCTGGCGTCGACGGTCAAGGAATACTGGATGTTGGCGATCAGCGCCGCCCGCTCCTGCTGCGTCGCCGAAAGGCGCGGCGCCTGGCCTAAGCGGTAGCGTTCGAGCACCTGCGGGGAGGGAATTTTGAGCAGGCGGCATTGCTGCAGCGGGGACAGCTCCCAGGCATCGGCGATCGCAAAGAATCGTTTCAGCGCACTCGTGCTGGTATGCCGGGCCGCGCGACGACTAGCCGGCTGCAGTACCAATCGCGGTCCCGTTCGAGGTTTGCTTGGCAACGCTGTTCTCACGTGAACCAATAAGCATACTCCCGAATGAAAGAAACCCGCTCGCCATCGTCGCCCGCTCGCCATCGTTGGTGCGCGGTCGGTATCATGCCGCCATGCCCATGAACTTCGCCGAACGCATCGCCCACGCACAAACCACCAGCGGCAGCCTGGTGTGCGTGGGTCTCGACCCCGATCCCGCGAAGCTGCCGAAGGATCTTGCGTCCGACGCGCGGTTCCCGGCGGCCGAGCCCGTGTACGCATTCAATCGTCGCATCGTCGATGCCACGGCCGACATTGCGGCCGCCTACAAACCGCAGATCGCCTTTTACGGGGCGCTGGGTGCGGAGGACCAGCTGGTGGCGAGCATCAAGTACATCCGCGAGCGAGCACCGGCCGCGCTCGTCATCCTCGACGCCAAGCGCAGCGATATCGACAACACCGCCGAAGCCTATGCTCGCGAAGCGTTTGATCGGTACGGCGCTGATGCGGTGACCGTGAATCCCTACATGGGCGAGGATTCGGTGCGCCCCTTTCTGACCCGGCCCGACCGCGGCGCCATCCTTCTCTGCCGCACCTCGAATCCCGGCGCCCGGGATTTTCAGGATCTCCTCGTCGACGGCCTGCCGCTGTATCGCCGGGTGGCCGAGCGGGCCGCCGGCCAGTGGAACGAGCATCGCAATCTCATGCTGGTGGTGGGATCCACGTATCCGCGCGAAATGGCCGACCTGCGCCGCGCCCATCCTGAGGTCACCTTCTTGGTGCCCGGCATCGGCGCGCAGGGCGGCGATCTCGAGGCGACACTGGCGGCGGGCCTGGACTCGCGCGGCGCGGGGCTGCTGATCAGCTCCTCGCGAGCCATCATCTATGCCGGCGGCGGCACGGCCGGCGCCATCCGTGCGGCGGCCGCGGAACTGCGCACGAACATCAATCGACATCGCGCCCGGCGCGCGGCCTGAACGCGGTCACCGCAGCCGCGCACGCACAGCAGCTGCGCACAGCACAGCAGCCACGCGCCGCGGGGAGGCGCCGCAGCACCCGGCCAACGGCTTTAGAACGCGGTTTTGATCGTGCCGCCGTCGACGCGCAATGCCGCGCCGTTGGTCGCCGATGAGAGCGGACTCGCGAGGTAAGTCACCATCGAGGCCACTTCTTCCGGCGTGGCAAACCGCTGCAGCAGCGAGGTAGGCCGCGCCTTCTTGAAAAACTCGCTTTCCACCGCTTGCGCGCTCATGTCGGATTTCGCCGCCATCGCCGCGACGAAATCCGCCACGCCACGAGAGCGCGTGGGCCCCGGCAGGACAGTGTTCACGGTGATCCCGGTGCCGGCGGTGGTTTCGGCCAGCCCGCGAGCCACCGCGATCTGCGCCGATTTCGTCATGCCGTAATGAATCATCTCCGCCGGGATGTGGTAGCCGCTCTCGCTCGAGATGAAAATGATGCGGCCCCAGTTGCGCCGGCGCATGGACGGAAGGTACAGCCGTGAGAGCCGCGCGCCGCTCAGCACATTCACCTCGAAGAAGCGCCGCCAGTCCGCGTCGGCGATCTCCTCGAACGGCTTGACCTCGAAGATCCCCAAATTGTTCACCAGAATGTCGACCACCGGATGCCGGTGCGCCAAGGCTTCCGCGACCGACGCCTCGCTCAAGTCGCCGGCAAATCCGTGTACCTCGCCTCGTGCGTCGGCCTTCATCGCCGCCACCGCGGCATCCACCGCGGCGGTGGTTCTGCCCGAGACAATCACCGTGGCGCCTTCACGCGCCAGCGAGGCCGCGATGGCATTGCCGATGCCGGCGGTCGAGCCCGTGACCAGCGCAATCTTGTTCGTCAGTTTCAGATCCATCAGGACATCCTCTTACGACGCCATCGACAGCATGGCGTGCAGCAGCACATCGGCGCCGGCCGCCAAATCCGCGGGAAGCGCGCTTTCCGCCTCGTTGTGACTCAAGCCCCCGGCGCAGGGCACGAACACCATCGCGGTCGGCACCACGGCAGAGATATTGCACGAATCGTGACCGGCGCCGCTCACCATCTCCAGAGAATTGAATCCGAGCGCCGCGGTGGCACTGCGCACCGCCGCGACACATGCCGGATCGAAGCTGACCCCGGGCGCCTCCCAGACGCAGCGCATCGAACCTTTGAGTGCATGCCGCGCAAGTGCGGCAGACAGCAGCCGGCCCGCCTCTTCTTTCAGGGCCGCGTACTGCCGCGCCTCGGGGTGCCGCAGATCCACGGTGAAGCGCAGCCGACCGGGAACGGTGTTGGGCGATCCGGGTGAGGTCTCGATGATGCCGACCGTGAGCCGTGCGTCCCGCCCGCGCTGTTCTGCCGCCGCATACCATGCCGGCAGCACCTCCGCCAGCACCCGAATGGGATCGCGCCGCATGTCCATGGGGGTGGGTCCGGCATGCGCCTCCTGGCCCTCGACGATGACTTCATGCCGGCTCATGTGCTGAACACCCGTCACCACGCCGATGGTCTTGGCCTGTTGCTCAAGCACCGGCCCCTGCTCGATGTGCGCTTCGAATGAAGCCTTGACGGCCTGGCGCGGCAGCGGCGCACCGGTCGCAACGCCCGCGCGTTTGAGCTCATCGCGCACGCTGATTCCGGCACGGTCGGTCTGGGCGTAGGCGGCATCGAGCGGCAGTCGTCCGGACCACACCGCCGAGCCCATCATCGCCATGGGAAAACGGCTGCCCTCCTCGTTGCACCAAACCGAGAGTTCGATCGGATGCTGCGTTGTCATCTGGTGGTCGTTCAAGGATTCGATCACTTCGAGCCCGGCCAGCACCCCATAGACACCGTCGAACTTGCCCCCTGTGGGCTGAGTATCGAGATGACTGCCGGTCATGACGACGGGCAGTCTGTCGTCGCGCCCGGGGCGCCGCAAAAATAAGTTTCCCACCGCATCGACTCGCGCGCGGCAGCCGGCCGCCTCGGCCCACCGTGTCAGAAGCCGGCGTCCCGCCATATCTTCGTCGGTCAATGCCTGCCGGTTGCAGCCGCCATGCGGTGTGGCGCCGATTTGCGCCATCTGCATCAGCCGCGACCACAAGCGATCGCCGTTCACGTGCAGCGCCGTCACCATGGTAAATGCTCGCTCAATGCTACCCCTCCTGGGCGTCGATAATCGCATATTGCGGCTCGCCCACGAATGCGCATATAATGCGCATATCGGAGGTACAGTGAAGTCCGGTTACAACTTGGAAGCCCGAAAACGCCCCGTCAATCTGACGCTGAATGAGGACTTGGTGAAACAAGCCAAGGGCATGACGGACAATCTATCCGGTGTTGTTGAGTCGCTACTCTCGGATTTTGTCGCGCAAGAGCAAAGACATCGGTTGGCAAAAACCAAGGCACTCGAAGCCACAATCGCGACGTGGAACGACTTCAACGCAAAGGTGGGTTCATTTTCAGATGAGTACTCCCCCCTCTAATGGCCCAGTTCGATGTGCACCGGAATACCGGAAGGCACAAGGATGCGATCCCCTTTGTCGTCGTCGTGCAATCCTCTCAGTTTGACGACTATCGGCGCCGAGTTGTCGTTCCATTGGTGAGAAAGTCGGCGATTGGCAAACTGAGTCACGCAAGTTTCAACCCGACCTTCCAAGTGCGGGGAACGCCTGTCGTACTGCATCCGCTGGAGATAGTCTCCGTCCCAATGGAGCAACTCGGCGATCTTGTGGGATCGCTCAGCGAGGAAGGTCAACAAATCATTGCAGCACTGGACGAACTGCTATCCCGAGCGTGGAAGTAGCGGCACGAATGTAGCCACCGTGCGCCGGAAAAAATACTGGGGTGCTACTGCAGCGTGACGAACACCGACTTCGCCTGCCTCAGCCTCTCGAGCACCATGCCCTTCTCCGCCGGATTGTTCCAGTCCGGATACGCCGAGGTGGTTTCCGTCATCCGGTCCACCCATGCCGCGAAGTATCGCGCATCGCCGGGTGAGCGAGGCTTGGCTCCGGCGATGGTGACATAGACCGGGCTGGTGGTCGCATACACATAGGTATCCAGCACCGGATAGCGTCCCGCATCGGTGGATGCACGCGCCACGCACCAGCCGCTGTCCTTGAGCGCGATGCTGCCGCTGAAGTCGCCATGATCGGCGGCCTGGCGCGCGACCAGTGAGCGCACCACCCGGCCGTTGCATACCAGCTCCAAATGATCCACGGCGACGATAGATCGAAGATGAACCGTGAACTTGACGCGCTGCTGTCCGGCATCGAATTTCAACTCATCGCCGATCTCGGCACCGCCGAGCGTGAAGCCCAGCAGAGGACCGTTGGTCGCGAAGCTGCGTCCCGCCTTGAGCGCCCCCATCCATTCTTCCGGCTTGACCTCGCCGGCGGGGACTCGCGCATAGACCCGGTTCATTCCCACCGGTCCGCGCAGAGAGGCGTAATTCGCCATCGCATCGGTGCCGCCGGCCGCCGGAATGCGAAAGCCCAGATTCAGCAACTGGTACCAGACGTGGGCGGTCGAGCGATGATCGCTGAAGCCCAGGATTTCCAGGTAGTCCACCTTGCCCAGGGCCACGTCCACCGGCAGCTCCATGGTCAGCGCTTCGTGCGGCTTCAAGATCGGTTTAGGGTAGTCATCGAAGGGATGTACATAACCCACCAGGGCGCCGCGAGCGTGCGCCATATCCGCCACGTCCGCGTTCATCGGATACAAACTCGACGCAGCGGTATTCGGATACCCGACGTACCCCGGCAGGATCACGCCGCCGGAGATGTCGAGCAATCCCAGATGCCCCCAGTAGCTGGTGTGATATTCCTGCCCGTGCACCACCAAGGCGTCCGCCTGCGACGCGGAATCCAGCTGTTGTCCGTTGTAAGCAATGTCCGGAAAGCGCTGTTCCTTGTTGACCAGCAATGAGTTCACGATGTTGAGATTTTCGGCTTGCGCCTGCATCACGAGGTGGGCCGGCGTGTTGCGATACTCGCCGCCGTAGTTCATGTGCACGTGGACATCGGCACTCACCCAATGCCCGGCCCCGGGAACGGTCCAGCTGCCCTCACCCAGATTCAACGCGAGGTTCGCGGCCTGTCCCGCCGACACCGTTACCTGGCGCTGCTCGAAGCGGCGCTCGAAGCCGTGCAGGACCTCCACGTTCATGACGCCGGCAGGGACATCGATCCATGCTTCGCCGCGCGCATGAAAATAGTGCGCCTCGACCTGCCGCTCGCGCCGATCGAAGGAATCGTCCGCGCTGATCCAGGCGTTGGCCGGCGCGTAGAAGCGGCCGGCCGCATCGGTGACGCTCACTCGCGCGGACGCCGCGTTACCCTGTGCATCCTTGATGTCGAGATGCAAGCGCGCCATGGGCGACAAGTAGCGCCGTTCGCCGATCGCGAGTGTCTCGGCGACACCGCCCGGAATGCGCATGATGCCGATTTCGGTGTTGCCGCTCTTGTTGGAAATAAAGGCGACCCGGGTGCCGTCCGGCGACCACCGTGGATAGGTTTGATCCCAATCGCCATAGCCGACCTGAAAGGTGTCCCCTCCCCCGGCCGGCATCATCCACAGGCTGTGCCATGAACGGCCGAGATAGGAACTGAACACCAGCCGCGAACCGTCGGGAGACACATCGGGACGCGCCTTCCAATTCGTTTCTTCGTAGTGAAATTCGCGCGCGGCGCCGCCGGCCGCGGGATCGCCCGCCGCCGGTTCCGCGCCGGCCGCGGCAACCTTCCCGTGCGATGGGGTGCGCGACGTTGTCCGCCAAAATCCGCCGGTGCCGTAGATGTGATTGCGATTCGAGACATAGATGATGTCATTACCGTCGCGAGTCCACGCCGGATTGATCTCGTGGTCGTAGGCGCTGTAGTAGTAGCGCGGCACATCGCTCCGATGCTCGCCCGTCAGGCGCTCGATATTCTTGAGCTTGCCGCCGTCAAAGTCGGCCGTGAAGATGTGAAAACGCTTGTTGTACAGCGTCGAGACGAAAACAATGCGCTTGCCGTCGGGCGAGAATCGCGGCTCGACATTGACCGCGCCGTTCGCGAGCAGCGGTTTGGCGACGCCGCTCGCCAATTCCAGTGTCCACAACTCCATCGCATCATTGCGATACGAGCTGTAAATCACCCATCGACCGTCCGGGGACCAGTCCGGCTGATAGTCGTACGACGCGGCGGTGAGCTGCTGCGCGACACCGCTGCCCGTGGATGCACCGGCGCCGACTTTCTGCCGCCACAGCGACCCCGCCATGGAATAGATGAGCTCAGAGGAGTCGGGTGACCACGCGAGGCTGCTCGGGCCGCTGGTCAGCTGCGGTAGATACATCTCGCGAAAATAATAGGGATGCGGAAGATCGATTTGCTGCAACACCGGAAGCCTCTCGGCAACGGCCCACGGACTCCCGACGAGGCCCGCCAGCAGGACAGCACATAACAGAGGGCTGAAAAGGATTCGCCGCAAGGCCGGCGCGCGGGATGGTGCGGCAGTGGTCTTCGGCCCTCGTGCGGGTATGATCATCGCCGTCACGCGAGAACTTGCCGGGTCATTTAGGATCACGCAACAAGTGGCCTCAAGAGTCGAAAGGGATGCACTATATATTATGGCGTCGCACTGGTGCACGATCCTGGGAACTTGCGCGCTCGCCCTGATCTGCCCCGCGCAAGTTCTTGCAAGCGACACCCTCCTTGTTCATGGCCACATTTATACGGGCAATCCAAAAAAGCCCTGGGCCGAGTCGCTCGCCATCTCGGGAACGCGCATCGATGCCGTCGGTTCGGATGCGGCCCTGCAACTTCGCCGGCGGGGGACGCCAACCGTCGTTGACCTTCACGGACGCACCGTCATTCCTGGAATTGTCGACTCCCACTCGCACGTCCTGTACGGCGCGTTCGCCTTGCATGGTCTGAATCTTTCGACACCGGAGGGCAGCGTGACGCCTGAAAAGCAGGAGCTGTTGGTGGAGCGGCTCCGAGCCTTCGCGGCGGCCCATCCCACCGATGCGGTGCTCTTTGCCCGGGCGGACTTCAGCGCCACGCCCCCGTCGACGCCCCGCAAAGAGATCCTCGACCAGGCAGTTCCGGACCGGCCGGTGGTGATCCACAACTCATCCGAGCACGCGCTCTGGGTGAACACGGCCGCACTCCGTATGGCGGGAATCACGGATTGGCCGGTCGCCGATGCGCAGGAAGAACGCGGAATTATTCGCGACTCCAGCGGCCGCCCGAGCGGAGTGCTGCTCGAGGCCGGTATGGAAGTGATGGAGCGAGCGGTGGCCGAGCACGTGCCGCTCGAAGACAAGCTGCAGATGCTCAAAGCCGCGACGCGCCACTTGAACAGTTATGGCATCACGAGTGTGGTCAATGCCACGGGCAATCTTGCCGAGATTCGGCTGTTCGCGGCGCTGCGCGACCGCGGCGAGCTCACGGTTCGCACCCGTACCGCGTTCGGTTCCGTCGCCGTGGCGCATCGGTTGACGCCGCAGTTGCTGTCGGACCTCGAGGAGGCGCGCACTCTTTATCATGACGAATGGGTGTCGGCCAATCTGGTCAAATTCTTTGCCGACGGCGCCACCGGCCTGATTCCGCCGCTGGTCTATGAGCCGCACGACTATGCGGCCTTGGTTCTGGAGCTCGATCGGCGCGGATTCCAGATCATGACGCATGCTGCGCGCAACGACTCCGTGCACATGATTCTCGATGCGTACGAGCGCGTGGAGCAAGCGCACGGCAAGCGCGACCGGCGATTTCGGATCGAGCATGCGGACCTCACCGACGACGCCGATATCGCGCGTTTTGCAAAACTCTCCGTCATCGTCGACATGCAGCCGACTTTTTGTTGCGCAGACGAAGGCTTGAACTATGACGCGGCCAACCCATTGCCGACGGACCGATGGAGAAGTTTCGAGGAACGGGGTGCGACCCTGGCATTCAGCAGCGATTGGCCCTGCACCTGGCCGCCGGATCCGTTCGTCGGGATCGAGCAGGCCGTGACCCGCAACATATGGCGGTCCCCGGACACGGCCGGCATTGCCGGCAACCCGCTTGATGGGGCGGCACAGGGTGGTGCGGTCCAGACCGGCCGGACCTATGTGCCTGCGGAGCGCATCACGGTCGCGGAGGCGATCCGGGCGTACACACAGGGTTCCGCTTATGCGGCCTTTAGCGACACCAAGGTGGGCACGCTCGAGGTCGCTAAGGAGGCCGATCTCGTCGTGCTCTCGCAGGATCCGTTTACCGTTCCACCCCAGACCATCGCGCAGACCCGAGTGGTCACGACGATGGTGGCCGGCAAGGTTGTTTATTCGAGTGCTCCCTAGGCGAACCAGGCGTCAAGCAAATGCAGACCCACGTCGACGCTCCGCCGGGATCGTCCCCGCGAAGCGTTCGGGCCGGAACGGCTCGAGCGCTTCGGCCCGCGAACCGGTCATCACTTCCTGGGTGACATAGCGGCCCAGAATCGGCGCCAAGGTGACACCGCTATGCGTGACGGCGACATGCACATCGGACACGCCGGGAAGCGCGCCCACGACGGGCAGCTCATCGAGCGGCATGGGACGAAATCCGAGCGTCAACCGATCCAGTGTCACGCCGTGCGAGGCGGGCAGGACCTTCGCGATTTTGGTCAGGATCCGCTTGCCGTGCATGGCTCGTAGCCCCTCCGGAAACTCCATGGCGCGGGCGCGAATGCCTTGGTGAACCGCCGTGTCCGGCGGCTCCGGTGAATCGGTGCCGACGATGCTGCCGTCGGCCATCTGTTTGAACGAGAGATTCCCCGGCGCATCGAAAATAATGGGCGTGACGAGGGAGGTCGGCCTGCTGTGAGCAAGGATACCCGGCGCGTGACGCAGCTTCAGTTCGAAACCCGTCATGGCCAGGATGCTCGGCGTGTCCACGCCGCCGGCCACGATCAGACGATCGAGCGGGACGTAGCCCTGGTTCGTCCGCACGCCGCGCAGCGCGCTCTGTTTCCGATCCAGTCCCTGCACCTCGCATTGAAGCATCACGGTGGCGCCACGCTGCCGGGCAGCGTCGAGAAATCGCAGCGTCACCTCCACCGGATTCAAGTGCCCGTCGATGCGCGAGAAAAAAGCCGCCGCCACCGCGCCCGGCATCAGGCTTGGCGTCATCGCGATCAGTTCCGCCGCGTCGATCGCACGCACCGGATACGGGGTTGCGCTCATCTGCGCGGCGCTTTCCCGGAGCGACTGCACTTCTGCTGCCGTGCCAGCCCACTGAGTGTAGCCGCCCCAGACGATGCCGAGCTTGAGAGGCAGGTCCAGATCGTGATAGGCCATCAAACTCTGCAAGCGCAGCGCGCGGTAGCGGGGGTCGGCCACGAAGGCATTCAACCAAGCAAAGGAGTTTTGAGTCGCGCCGCTGCCCGGCTGTGCTTTTTCGAACAGGGTGACCCGAGCACCGGCCTCGGATAAATGGTAGGCCAGCGACGCCCCGACGATGCCGGCGCCGACCACACCCACTCGCAAGGGACGTTTTGGCGATGCACGAGCCTTGGTGCAGCCGTATGCAGCGGCGGTGGTCAGGGTGGCCGCGGCGGCGAGTTGTTTCAGGAATCTTCTGCGCGACATGGGCACCCTCGCTTTGACACTCGCCATTCGAGGTCCGATTATAAGAGTGTGCCACCGCCCCACGAAGCTCACCCATGACCGCCGTCTCTGAACCCACCGGGACGCTCGAGACGGCGCTGGAACATACGACGCGGCTGCTCAAAAGCGACCCGGTACTCGCCGCGGAGCAGGCGGGAGAAATACTCAAAGTCGTGCCCGGGCATCCAGTGGCGAGAATGCTTCTAGGTGTCGCGCGCCGTGAGGCCGGCGATCCCCCCGCCGGGCTCGCGGTGCTGGAATCTCTGTCGGCAGAACAACCCAGGTGGGCGGCAGCTCATTACGAGGTGGGCCTGACGTTGGGTGCGCTCGACCGCCGCGACGAGGCGCTCGCCGCCCTGCGCCGCGCGGTCGCCTTGAGTCCCGACATGCCGGACGCCTGGCGCGAAATCGGCGATCTCCTGACTGCCCAGGGCGATTCGACCGGCGCCGACGCGGCGTATGCGCGGCATATCAAGGCATCGACCAAGGATCCGCGCCTGATGTCGGCGGCGCTGGCGCTGTGCGATGGCAAGATTGGGCAGGCGGAGTTGCAATTGCGCGAGCATTTGAAGAAATATCCGACGGATGTTGCCGCCATCAGGATGTTCGCCGAGGTGGCGGGCCGCCTAGGTCGTTATCAGGACGCGGAAAATCTGCTGGCCCGCTGCCTGGAACTGGCGCCGGGATTCAATGCGGCGCGCTACAACTACGCGCTTTCACTCCATCGCCAAAACAAGTCGGCCGCCGCCTTGCAGCAGATTGATCTACTGACGGCCAGCGAGCCGCGCAATTCCGGCTACCGCAATTTGAAAGCGGTGGTGCTGGCCAATATCGGGGATTACCAGGAGTCGCTCGAGATTTATGCCGACGTGCTCGCAAAGCACCCTGACCAATCAAGAATCTGGATGAGCTATGGACATGCTCTTGCGACCGCAGGACGGCAAGCGGACAGCATAGACGCGTATCGCCGATGCATCGCCTTGGCCCCGACATTGGGCGAAGCCTACTACAGCTTGGCCAACCTCAAAACGTTCCGGTTCGAAGCGTCCGAGGTGCAGCGAATGCAAGCGTACCTCGCGCGCGACGACCTCGCGGACGCGGACCGCGCCCATTTCCACTTTGCCACGGCCAAGGCGCTGGAAGACACCAAGAACTATGCCGAGTCGTTCGAACACTACGCGCAAGGCAATAAGCTGAAGCTGGCTTTCGTGGGTTGGGAGCCAGTCGAAATCACCACCCTGGTGCGGCGCTCCAAGACCTTGTTCACGAAAGAGTTTTTCGCGTCGCGGGAGGGATTTGGAGCGCCGCACCGGGCGCCCATTTTCATTGTAGGAATGCCGCGCGCCGGCTCCACGTTGTTGGAGCAGATATTGGCCAGCCACTCGGGTGTGGAAGGCACCATGGAACTGCCGAACATCATGGCCATGGCAGCCAAATTGGGCGGCAAGCGCACTCCGGGCCAGGAATGGGCCTACCCCGACGTACTTGCCAACTTGAGCGCCGCCGAGAGCCGCGCGCTCGGAGAGCAGTACATCGAGCAAACGCGCATTCAGCGCAAATCCAACCGCCCCTTCTTCATCGACAAGATGCCGAACAATTTCCTGCACATAGGACTGATCCGGCTGATATTGCCGGGCGCCAAGATCATCGATGCGCGGCGCCATCCCATGGCCTGTTGTTTTTCGAGCTTCAAGCAGAATTTCGCCCAGGGGCAGCGATACACCTACAGCCTCGAGGACATTGGGCGGTTTTACCGCGACTACGTGGAACTGATGGCCCACTTCGAGGCCGTGCTGCCCGGCAAGGTCCACCGTGTGGTTTACGAAACCATGATCGATGACACCGAAGGCGAGGTACGGCGCCTCTTGGAGTTTTGCCAGTTGCCTTTTGAAGAACCTTGTTTACGCTACTACGAGAACGATCGCGCGGTCAGGACCGCGAGCGCACACCAGGTACGAAAACCCATTTATCGCGAGGGGATCGATCACTGGCGTAACTTCGAACCCTGGCTGGAGCCGCTCCGGCACGCTTTGGGCAACGTGCTCACCGCGTATCCCGATACACCGCAGTTTTAAAACTGCCAGGAGTGTGGCATACACTGACTGTAGTGGAAGTCGGCATAAAACCATAAGGGGATGTACCAATGACTCGTAGCCGAAAGAGAAAACTGGCCCGAAATCGTGCCAAATGGGCCAGCATGCCGCTGGCATCGGCCATGCTTGCCGGCGGCGGCCTGGCCAACGCGGCGACCGACACGACCGAACCGACGACGCTCGAGGAGGTCGTCGTGACCGCGCAAAAGCGCACGGAAGACCTGCAGAAGGTACCGATCAGCTTGCAGGTGCTGGGTTCGGAGAAACTCCAGCAACTTCAGGTAAGTAGCTTCGATGATTACGCCAAGTTCTTACCAAGTTTGAGTTACAAGTCACTGGGGCCGAGCCAAGCAGAATTGTTTTTCAGAGGCATCTCCAGCGGCGGCGGCGGCCTGCACGCAGGGTACCTGCCGACCAGCGGACTATATCTCGATGAAATACCGGTCACGACCATCGCCGGCTCGCTCGACCTGCATGTCTACGACATCGCTCGAGTCGAAGCCCTGGCGGGTCCCCAAGGCACTCTCTACGGCGCAAGTTCCTTATCGGGCACGCTGCGCATCATCACCAATAAGCCCGACCCATCCGGATTTTCGGCGGCATACGATGTCAAGGGTGACAAATGGAAGCAGGGCAACGGCG
>Ga0210408_10002222_pt1 | contig 19211 bp, 18 predicted proteins | sample IncBWH4MmetaG_FD_155471 | JGI IMG/M metagenome (GOLD analysis project Ga0210408, IMG submission 155471) | Forest soil microbial communities from Barre Woods Harvard Forest LTER site, Petersham, Massachusetts, United States - Inc-BW-H-4-M | ecosystem: Environmental > Terrestrial > Soil >...
TGCTGGCAACGGCGGTGCGGGCCGACGCCGACGACTACCGCTACGCGCGCGGGGAGGGCGCCGCGCTGCGCGAGGTCGAGCTGGAGGATCGGCTGGCCGCGCTCTGCGTGAGCATGTGCCGCGAGATGGGCCTGCTGTTCGCGGGGATCGATCTGCGCTACGACCACACGAGTGGGCGCACGGTCTGCTTCGAGGTAAATCCCTCGCCGGGATTCAGCTACTACGAACAGGAGACCGGTCAGCCCATCGCGCGGGCCGCCGCCGAGCTGCTCCTCGGCTGAACTCGCGGGAGCAGGCAATTCGGCTAGTAGTCTCCCGGCCCGTGGGCGAGGTGACCGATCGAAGCTCGCGGTCTTTGCCGAAGATCGCGCCCAGGCGTGAGCTGGGAAGGGGCGAGCGCGTATTGCCCGGCGTGTATCGCCTGCGCCTGCCGCTGCCCTGGCCCGGCGTGCCCCACGGCAACGCCTGGGCGGTCGCATCCGGCGACGGGATCGTGCTGTTCGACACCGGCATCCATGCTCCGGGCTCGATGGTTCATCTCGAACGCGCCCTGGCGATGTGCGGTCTGGCGCTGGAGGACGTGCGCTTGCTCGTCTGCACCCACGCCCACTCCGACCACTACGGCCAGGCCGCCACGATTATCGAGCGCGCGGGCTGTGAGCTGTGGATGCACCCCAACTACGAGCACGCCCGGCGCTGGGCCGAGGACCCCGACGCGGCGCTGCTGCGGCGTCTGGAGATCGCGCGCCAGTCGGGCGTTCCCGAGGAGCCGCTGCGCCGCTACGCGGCCGAGCGCGGCGGCGACCACGAATCGGGCATCGCCGCGATCGTCGAGCCCGACCGCGTGCTCGTGCCCGGCGTCGTCGTCGACACCGACCTCGGTCCCTGGACCGTGCATGAGACGCCCGGTCACGCGCCCTCGCACGTGTGTCTGTTCCAGCCCGAGCGCCGCCTCTTGATCTCCGGAGATCACCTGCTCGGACGCATCTCGCTGTACTTCGACTATGGCTACTCACCTGACCCGGTCGGCGAGTTCGTGCGCTCGCTGGACGTGGTCGAGGCGCTGCACGCGCGTCTGTGCCTGCCCGGCCACGGCCGCACGTTCACCGACGTCCACGCTCATATCGAGGGCAATCGCGCGCTCGTCGCCGAACGCCTGTCCGCCGTCCGTGAGGTCGTCTCCACCGGCGAGCCCCGCACGGCGTTCGAGATCCTGCCACGCGTCTATGGCGCCGACCTGCCTCCCATGCTGGCCCAGTGGCTGCTGACCGAGACGCTGTCGATGCTGCTGCACCTGGAGGTCACCGGCCAGGCCGTGCGCCTCCCCGGCGAGCCCGAGCGATGGAGGGCTGTGGGGGATGCAGGGATCGCGGGGACGGGATCGGGCGTGTAAAGGGAATGTAACGGAGGAGGATGTACGCTCTACTTTTTTGCGCCGTATAACCATGGTGCACCAAGTTTGTTTTTTTATATGTTCTCCGTCCTCCTTTAACTTCGTCCTCCTTTAACTTCGCATACCAACCATCGCTATACACACACATCTCGGATTCTCACGCCATGCGCATCGACCAGATCCTCGCCTCCGGCGCCCAGCCCGTCTTCTCGTTCGAGTTCTTTCCTCCGAAAACGCCCGCCGGGGAGCGCAACCTGTACGCGGCCCTCACGGAGCTGCGCACGCTCGAGCCCTCATTCGTGTCCGTCACCTACGGCGCCGGTGGCTCGACGCGGGAGAAGACGATCGAGATCGTCCATCGCATCCGCGCCGACTACGGCCTGGAGGCGATGGCCCACTTCACGTGCGTGGGCGCCACGGTTCCCGAGCTGCGCTCCACGCTCGACGAGATGCTCGCCGCCGGCATCGACAACGTCCTCGCCCTGCGCGGCGACCCGCCCGCCGGCCACGACGAGTGGGTCAAGACCGAGGGCGGTCTGGAGTACTCGCGCCAGCTCGTCGCCTTGATTCGCGCCGACTACCCGTTCGCGATCGGCGCCGCCTGCTTCCCGGAGACTCATATCCACGCGGTCAGCGCGGAGGCCGACCTCGCTCATCTGGTGGAAAAGGTCGACGCCGGCGTCGACTTCCTGATCACTCAGCTGTTCTTCGACAACGCCCTCTACTGCGACTTCGTGTCGCGCGCGCGCGGGGCCGGGATCGAGGTCCCGATCATCCCCGGGATCATGCCGATCACCCGCGCGGGCCAGGTCGAGCGCATGGCCGCGATGTGCGGCGCCTCGATTCCCGCGGGGCTGCGTTCGGAGCTGCACGCGCGCGGCGAGGACGCCGAGGCGGTGCTCGACTTCGGCGTCGCCTACGCCACCCTGCAGTGCGCCGAGCTGCTCGCGGCCGGCGCGCCCGGCGTCCACTTCTACACGCTCAACCGCTCACCGGCCACCCGCGCGATCCTCTCCGCGCTCAAGCTCGCCCGGCCATGGGCGTCCTCGTCTCAGAGGACCTCGATCTCCAGCCCCTCCGCCAGTCTCGGCGAGCCGTCGGCCGCCTCGTAGCGCACGTCCACCGAGTCGTTCTGCCTGTACGTCCCCACGCCCCATGCCCCCAGCAGCCAGCGCCACCCGCTGATCTTGTCCTTGCGCAGCTCCGCCTCGAACACGAGCATCCCTTCACGAACCTCGTAGTCGGCACCGCGCCGCTGGTGCACGCCGTTGAGATAGACCTGGTAGTCGCCTTTGACCTCGCGGGGGAGTCTCACTCTGGACCTGGGCATCGCGGTCACCGAGATTATGCGCCCGGTCGGGCGAATACGCTTGATCGGTGCGTGAGATTCCCTACCTGGACCGGTCGCTGCGCTTGGTCGTCCAGCCCGGGCGTACGCGGGTGCATCGCCGCGGCGAGCGGCTGTTCGTGCCCGCGGGAGACGCTCGTCCGGCGATCGAGCGGTTCTACCGCCGCGCCGCGCGCGTGGAGATCGGCGCTCGCCTGGATCGTGCCGTGGCGGTCGCGGGCGTGTCCTACCGCGACCTGTCGATCCGCGCCCAGCGCACGCGCTGGGCGTCGTGCTCCTCCACGGGCCATATGAGCTTCAACTGGCGGTTGCTGCTCGCGCCCGAGACGGTGCTCGACTATGTCATCTGGCACGAGGTCTGCCACCTGGAGATCCTCGACCACTCGCCCCGCTTCTGGGCGCTGGTCGAGCGTCGCTGGCCCCGCTACCGCGAGGACCGCGACTGGCTACGCCACCACGGCGCGACGCTGGTGCTGCGAGCCCCGGCCTAACGCTCCGCGATCGGGACGTAGTTCCCATCCCGCTCGCCCGTGTAGATCTGGCGCGGGCGGGCGATCTTCTGCTCGGGGTCGCCCACCATCTCCAGCCACTGCGCGATCCAGCCCGACGTGCGTCCGATCGCGAACATCACGGGAAACATCGCCACGGGCAGGCCGAGCGCCTCGTAGATCAGCCCGGAGTAGAAGTCGACGTTGGGGTAGAGCTTGCGCTGAGTGAAGTAGTCGTCATCGAGCGCTCGCTTCTCGAGCTCCGTCGCGATGTCGAGCAACGGGCTCTTGCCACGCACCTCGAACACGTCGTCGAGGTATTTGCGGATGATCCGCGCGCGCGGATCGTAGTTCTTGTAGACGCGGTGGCCGAACCCCATCAGCCGCTCCTTGCCGGCCTTGACGCCGGCCAGGAAGTCGGGGATGTTCGCGACGGTCTCGATCCGCGCGAGCATGCGCAGCGCCGCCTCGTTGGCGCCGCCGTGCAGCGGCCCGTACAGCGCCGCCACGCCGGCGGCCACGGCGGTGTAGGGATCGACCTGCGTGGAGCCGACCGAGCGCACGGCGCTCGTGGAGGCGTTCTGTTCGTGGTCGGCGTGCAGGATGAACAGCACGTCCAGCGCCCGCGCCAGCCGCGGGTCGGGCTGGTACTTCAGCTCGGTCATCTTGTACATCATCGCGAGGAAGTTGCCCGCGTACTCGAGGTCGTTGTCGGGGTACACGTACGGCTGACCCATGTTGTGGCGGAACGCGAACGCCGCCAGCGTCGGCATCTTCGCCAGCAGCCTGATTATCTGGATCGCCCGCACCTGCTCGTCGTGGATCCGGTTCGCGTCGGGGTAGAACGTGGACAGCGCCCCCACCGAGGCGACCAGCATCCCCATCGGGTTGGCGTCGTAGCGGAACCCCTGCATGAAGTCCTTGACGTTCTCGTGCACGAACGTATGGATCGTGATCTCGTGCGTCCACTCGGCGAGCTGATCGGATGTCGGCAGCGCGCCGTTGATCAGCAGGTAGGCGACCTCCAGATAGGTGGAGTGCTCGCACAGCTGCTCGATCGGATACCCCCGGTGCTGCAGGATGCCGGCCTCGCCGTCGATGTAGGTGATCGAGCTGCGACACGCCGCCGTGTTCGTGTACGCCGGGTCGTACGCCATCAACCCGAAGTCGTCCTCGCCGGTCTTGATCTGCCGCAGGTCCATCGCCCGCACGGTGCCGTCGGAGACGGGCAGCTCGTACGACGCGCCCGTGCGGTTGTCGGTCACGCTGAGCGTCTCCCGCGGTCCGGCTGCCACTGCGCCGTTGTCCGACGATGACCCCTGCCCCTGCTGCGCGTGTGTCTCGGGGATGCTCATGGTGAGTGTCTCCTGTCGTGAGTTCTACCCGATTATGCGCGATCCCAGGCCTGAGACAGGCGGCTTGATCGATCTTTTATGTGCGCGCCTTAGGCGTGCGTGCCGTACCGGCTTTCGGTGGCCTCGACCTGACCCTGGTAGTGGCTGCCGAGCTCCGCGTGTCCGTAGGGCTTGAGGGCGGGAGCGTCGAGCGTCATGAACGACAGCTGCGCGATCGGCAGACCCGGATACAGCTTGATCGGCACGCGCGTCAGGTTGTTGAGCTCCAGCGTCAGCGTCCCTCGCCAGCCCGGGTCGCAGAACCCGGCCGTGGCATGCACGATCAGCCCCAGGCGCCCGAGGCTCGACTTGCCCTCGATCCGCGCCACGATGTCGTCCGGCAGCTCCACGCGCTCCAGTGTGCGCCCGAGGCAGAACTCGCCCGGGTGGATCACGAACGGCTCGCCCTCCGGCGGCTCCACCTGCTCGGTCAGCCCGCGCGGCGGGTCGCGCAGGTCGATCGCCGTGATCTTGTGGTTGTGGAACACCCGGAACGAGCTCCCCAGGCGCAGGTCGACGCTGGCGGGCTGCACCATCGCCTCGTCCCAAGGGTCGATCTTGATACGACCCTCTCCCACCAGCCGGACGATCGTGCCGTCGGACAGGACCGAGGCGAGGGAGGGGGGCTCGCTCATACGCGCGCATTCTCGCAGGTGCGCCCGGCGCGGGCGCTCAGCGCGGCACGAGTCGCCCGCGCGCGACGAGCGTGCGGGTGCGCGCCGGGGGGGACGGGGCCGGGTCGCCGTGGGGGCCGCGCCTGCGCGGCAGCCGCGAGCGGGGATGGTGCGGGCGGTGGGGGCTCGGGCGGGGACCGATGCCGCCGTCCTGCCCGGTCTCGGGCTCGGGGGTCTGGTTGACCGCCCAGCGCACGATCAAAAACAGCGCGACGATCGGGATCTTCAGAAAGAACATCAGCCAGACGAATGTCCACACGTCCATTCATCCGATCGTACTACCGATCGGAGCATCCGTACAGATCCGCGGCGGCTTAACCCCTCGCGGGCAGCGGGAGGCCGCTGAAGCGGGTCATCTCGCCCAGTTCGCGCACGCGCGCTTCGATCTCCGAGTGGCGCAGGCGGGACACGCGCTCGGTGCCGAACTCTTCGACGTTGAACGACGCCAGGGCCGTGCCGTGCGCCATCGCGCTGCGCATCGCCTCCTCGTCGAGGGGTCCCACGTGGGCGGCGAGCGTCCCGATGAAGCCCCCGGCGAACGTATCGCCGGCGCCGGTCGGGTCGAGCACGCTCTCCAGCGGGTAGGCGGGCAGCGAGAAGAAGCCGCCGCGCGTGATCAGGGTCGCGCCGTACTCGCCCTGCTTGGCGACGACCGCCCCCGGTCCCCAGCCGATCACGGCGCGCGCGGCCCTGACGAGGTTGGGCTCGCCCGTGAGCATGCGCAGCTCGGCGTCGTTCAGCAGCACGCAGTCGACCGTCTCGATCACGCGCAGCAGCGCGTCGCGGGCCGTGTCGATCCACAGGTTCATCGAGTCCAGCGCGACGAACCGCGCGCGGTCGCACTGCTCGCGCACTCCCAGCTGCAGCTCGGGCTGGATATTCGCCAGGAACAGCACGTCGCACGCGCGCGAGGCCTCCGACAGCTTGGGCTCGAACTCGGCGAACACGCCCAGCTGCGTGTCGTCGGTGTGGGCGGTGTTGAGGTCGTAGTCGTAGTGGCCGCGCCAGAAGAACGTCTTGCCGCCGGGGACGCGCTCGATGTCGTCGGTAAGCACGCCCGGGCGCCGCACCGCGTTCATCTCGGCCTCGCCCCAGTCCTCGCCGACAGGGCCGACGACGTGCACGTCGGCGAAGAACGAGGAGGCGAGCGAGAAGTGCACGGCCGTGCCGCCGAGCATGCGCTCGCGCTCGCCGAACGGCGTCTTGACGGAGTCGAATGCGATTGAGCCCACGACGGTGATCGACATGGCGCGGGACCCTATAGCCTCAGCGGCCATGCGCGCCATCCAGATGACCGAGTTCGGCGGGCCGGAGGTGCTCGAGCTCGCGGAGCTGCCGGTGCCGGCGCCGGCGGCCGACGAGGCGCTGATCAGGGTCACGCGCGCTGGAGTCAACTTCGCCGACACCCATACGCGCACGAATTCCTACCTACGCCGGGCGACGCTGCCGCTCGTGCCCGGCGGCGAGGTCGCCGGCGTGCGCGAGGACACCGGTGAGCGCGTGGTCGCGCTCACGGGCACGGGTGGGTACGCCGAGTACGCGACCGCTCCGGCCGCGCATACGTTTCCGATCCCCGACGAGGTGGACGACGGGACCGCGCTGGCGCTGATCCTGCAGGGGACGACCGCGTGGCACCTGTATCGCACGGCCGGGCGCGTCGCGGAGGGGGAGAGCGTGGTCGTGCACTCCGCCGCGGGGGGCGTGGGCTCGCTGGCCGTCCAGCTCGGGCACGCGCTCGGGGCCGGGCGTGTGATCGGGACGGCCTCCAGCGAGCAGCGGCGCGCGCTCGCCGTCTCGCTCGGCGCGGACGTCGCGATCGACCCGGCGCCGGAGGGGTTGACCGAGCGGCTGATCGAGGCAGGCGGCGGCGAGGGCGTGGACGTCGTGTTCGACATGGCCGGCGGCGAGGCGTTCGACGCCTCCTACGCCGCGCTCGCGCCGTTCGGGCGGATCGTCGTGTGCGGGATCTCCACCGAGCGCCCCAACCGGGTCTCGACGGGCTCGCTGCTGCGCCACTCGCGCGCGGTGATCGGCTTCTACCTGTTCCACTGCCTGCAGCGGCCGGGGATGTTCGCCCAGGCGCTCGAGGACCTGTTCGCCCGCGTCGCCCGCGGCGAGCTGCGCGCGGTCGTCGGCGGAACCTACCCCCTGGGCGACGCCGCCCGGGCACACGTCGACCTGCGCGGGCGGAGCACGACGGGCAAGCTGCTGCTCGACCCGTCCGCGTAAGCTGCCTCGGCATGAGCAAGACGTTCGCCGAGCTCGGCCTGTCCGAGCGCACCCTCAAGGCCCTGCGCGACGTCGGGTACGAGTCGCCCAGCCCGATCCAGGAACAGGCGATCCCGTCCGTGCTGCAGGGCCGCGACGTGATCGGCCAGGCGCAGACGGGCACGGGCAAGACGGCCGCGTTCGGGCTGCCGATCGCCGAGTACGTCGATCCCGAGCTGCACGAGGTGCAGGCGCTCGTGCTGACGCCCACGCGCGAGCTGTGCATTCAGGTCACCCAGGCGCTGCGCACCTACGGCGCGCACAACGGCCTGGACGTCGTCGCGGTGTTCGGCGGCGCGCCGATCCGCACCCAGCAGGCCCAGCTGCGCGGGGGCGGGCACGTCGTCGTGGGGACGGTCGGGCGCGTGCTCGACCTGATCTCACGGCACTCGCTGGTGCTGCACGACTGCCGCTTCGTGGTGCTCGACGAGGCGGATGAGATGCTCGACCTGGGGTTCCTGGAGGACGTCGAGAAAATTCTGTCGCTGACACCGTCCGGGCGGCAGACGGCGCTGTTCTCAGCGACGATGCCCCCGCCGATTCGCGCGCTTGCGGACCGGTATCTGTATGACCCGGTGATGATCCATGTCGAGGCGACGACGCTGACGATCGACACGGTCGCGCAGTTTCAGCTCCCGGTGCAGATGCGGGGCAAGCCCGACAAGCTCGTGGAGGTGCTGCGCGCGGAGCGCCCCGACCAGGCGATCGTGTTCGTGCGCACGAAGATTCGCTGCGACCAGCTGTTCCGCACGTTGCGCGACCGCGGCATGAACGTCCGCGCGCTGCACGGCGACATGACTCAGGGCGCGCGCGACGGCGTGATGCTCGCGTTCAAGGGCGGGCGCGTGCCGATCCTGGTCGCGACCGACGTGGCCGCGCGCGGGCTGGACATCTCGACCGTGACGCACGTCGTCAACTACGACGTGCCGACCTCGCCGGACACGTACGTGCACCGCATCGGGCGCACCGGGCGCGTGGGGCGCTCGGGCCGGGCGATCACGTTCGTGGAGGACCGCCAACAGCGGGAGATGGAGGCGATCGAGCGCCACATCGGCATGTCGATCGAGCCATGGCAGCAGGGCGCGGTGGGCGCGCCGACGCCCGTCAAAGAACGCCCGCGCCGGCACTCCAAGCCGCGCGTGTCCAGCAAGCGCAGCGAGGACGAGCGCTACGTCAAGCTCGTGCTCGGGGGAGGCAAGCAGGCCGGATTGCGCGTGGCCGACATCGTCGGCGCCGTCACCTCCTCGGCGGGCCTGGACGGCGAGGCGGTCCGCGACGTGCTCGTGCTCGACCGCTTCTCCTTCCTGTCGGTCCCCGAGGGGGAGGCCGACCGCGTCATCGGCGCGCTCGACGGCCGCGAGGTGCAGGGCCGGGCGCTCAGCCTGGAGCGGGTTCCGGGCTAGCCGGGCGGCGGGCGGACTCCCGCTATCGTGGCTCGCTCATCCGAGTCCAGGAGGACCACACGATGTCAACCGCCACGATCAACACGAGCGAGGGCGCGATCGCGTTTGAGCTGTTCGACGAGGACGCGCCCAAGACCGTGGAGAACTTCCGCAAGCTCGCCTCCGACGGCTACTACGACGGGCTCACGTTTCACCGCGTGATCCCGAACTTCATGATCCAGGGCGGCTGCCCGCAGGGGACCGGCACGGGCGGGCCAGGGTACACGTTCGAGGACGAGATCAACCCGCACAAGATCGTGCGCGGCGCGCTGGCGATGGCGAACGCGGGGCCGAACACGAACGGGTCGCAGTTCTTCATCGTCACCGCCGACGCCTGTCCGTGGCTGGACGGCAAGCACACGGTGTTCGGGCAGGTGTCTGAGGGCATGGACGTGGTGGACAAGCTGGAGGGCGTTCCCACGGACGGCGGTGATCGGCCGACCGAGCCGATCGGGATCGCGACGATCGAGCTCTCGAAGTAGGGCGAAGTCGGGGTGGCTGCTCAGACAACCTCCCGTCGCATGCTTGATGAAAAGGCTGATTTGGTAGGCCATGCCGCATGCGGCATGGCCGGCAGGGTCGCATGCGACCCTGCTCCGACCGGCGCATGCGCCGGTCGGTGGAAACGCCGCATGCGGCGTTTCCCGAAGCCGCACATGTGCGGCTTCGCGGGCGGCGCCGGCGCCGCCCGGACAACATCAGCCTTTCTAAAGCACGCGGCTTCCGTCTTTCCAAGCGCGTGCTGTCCGCCCGACCGTCTTTCCATGCGCCACGCGGACGAAACCGCACGCGAGGAGTAGCCTCTTCGTTACCCAGCGAACGAGGAGGATCAGTCGAGATGGCCACCGTCGAGCAGCTGCCCCAGACCCACAACGGTGTCGCGCACGCAGGCGAGGAGATCCCCGTCGAGAACCCTGCGACCGGGCAGACCGTCGGCACGGTGCCCGATCTCGGTGCGGCGGCCGTCGCGGAGATGGCGCGGCGCGCTCGCGCGGCCCAGCCCGCCTGGGAGGCGTATGGGTTCGACGGGCGTGGGCGCATCCTCTCGCGTGCGCAGAAGTGGCTGATGGACAACTCGGCGCAGGTGATCGAGACGATCATCTCCGAGACCGGCAAGACGTTCGAGGACGCCTCGCTCGCGGAGATCTCCTATGCGGGCAACGCCTTCGGGTTCTGGGCCAAGAACGCGCCCGAGTACCTGGCCGACGAGCGCGTCAAGTCCGGGCAGCTGCTCGTCAAGGGCAAGAAGCTCGTGCTGCGCTATCGCCCGCTGGGGCTGATCGGCGTGATCGGGCCGTGGAACTATCCGCTGACGAACTCCTTCGGCGACTGCATCCCCGCGCTCGCCGCCGGCAACAGCGTGATCCTCAAGCCCTCCGAGGTCACGCCGCTGACCTCGCTGCTGATGGCCGAGGGATTGCGCGAGTGCGGGCTGCCCGACGACGTGCTGCAGATCGCCACCGGCCGCGGCGCGACCGGCGCGGCGCTGGTCGAGGAGGTGGACATGATCATGTTCACGGGCTCCACGCGCACGGGCCGCAAGGTCGCCGAAGCCGCCGCGCGTAGGCTGATCCCCGCCTCGCTCGAGCTGGGCGGCAAGGACCCGATGATCGTCCTCTCCGACGCCGACCTGGAGCGGGCGGCGAACTTCGCCACCTACTACGCGATGCAGAACGCCGGCCAGACGTGCATCTCGATCGAGCGCGTCTACGTCGAGGAGCCCGCCTACGAGGAGTTCGTCGCGAAAGTCTCCGACAAAGTGCGCGCGCTGCGCGTCGGCGCGCCCCAGGGGCCCGGCTCGGTCGAGGTCGGCGCGATCACGTTCCCGCCCCAGCTGGAGACGATCGAAGCGCATGTGGCCGACGCCGTCGACAAGGGCGCGCGCGTGCTCACGGGCGGGCACGCCGTGCAGTCCGGCGGCGCGGGTCGCTTCTACGAGCCGACCGTGCTCGTGGACGTCGACCACACGATGAAGTGCATGACCGAGGAGACGTTCGGCCCGACGCTGCCGATCATGAAGGTGTCCGATGCCGAGGAGGCCGTGCGCCTCGCCAACGACTCCCCCTACGGCCTCGGCGCGTCGGTGTTCTCACGCGACACCGCCCGCGGCGAGCAGATCGCGCGTCGGCTGGAGGTCGGCGCCGCGAACGTCAATGACGCGATGATCAACTACACGGTGCTGGAGCTGCCGATGGGCGGCGCCAAGGCGTCCGGGCTGGGCTCGCGCCACGGGGCGGGGGGCATCCGCAAGTACTGCTCCCAGCAGGCGATCGTCATCACGCCCAAGCTCGCGCTCAAGCGCGAACCGCACATGTACCCGTACCGGCGCCGCACCTCGCGCATGCTCGCCGGGCTGTTCAAGCTCCTCTACGGCCGCGGCGACCGCGACTGAGACGGCCGTGGACACGGCGCGGATGCTGCGTCCTCGGTCGCTCATGTGCCTGTAGCCATACTACGCTCCCTGCGTCCTTGCCCCGCTTGGTCCACGACCCGTCTCAGGGCGTAGCGGGCGCCCTCAGACCCGTCCGAGCGTCGTCTCGGCGCGCTGCGCTTCGCGCTCTAACAGGGCGATCAGCACGCGCACGACGCGCTCGTCGAACTGGCTGCCCGCGCAGCGTTCGAGCTCCTCGCGCGCGGCCGTGTGTGACATCGCCGAGCGGTAGGCGCGGTCGCTGGTCATCGCCTCGTACGCGTCGGCGACCGCCACGATGCGGGCCTCCAGCGCGATCTGCTCGCCGCTCAGCCCGAGCGGGTAGCCGTGGCCGTCGGGCCGCTCGTGGTGGGTGCGCACCCACTCGCGCACGTCCGCGAGGCTGGGGTGCTCGAGGATCTGCGCGCCGAGCGCCGGGTGGCGCCTGATCAGCTCGAACTCGTCGTGGTCGAGCCTCCCCGGCTTGCGCAGCACGCTGTCGGGAACCCCCACCTTGCCGATGTCGTGCAGCAGGCCGGCGAGCCGCACGCGGCCCGTCCGCTGCTCGGACAGCCCCAGCTCGCGCGCCATCATCTCGGCGTAGCGCCCGACCGTCTCGGAGTGTCGCGCGCTGCCGCTGAAGCGCAGGTCGACGGCCTCGGCGAGGTCCAGCACGACCGCGACGAACCGTTCGGCGGCGATGTCGCGGGGTCCCCCGGCCGCGTGCAGCGTGTCGCGCAGCGCGGCGCTGTGCAGCACGGTCCGGTTGCGCCCGCTGCCCTTGGCCGCGTACAGCGCCTCGTCGGCCGCGCGCAGCAGCGACGCGGCCGTCTCGCCGTGCTCGGGATAGCTCGCCAGCCCGAAGCTGATCGTCACCGGCGCGACGTCGTGGGCGAACTCGTCGCGCAGCTGGCAGCGCAGCCGCTCGACCATCATGAACGCGCCGTGCTCGTCGGTATCGGGCAGCGCCAGCGCGAACTCCTCGCCGCCGACCCGCGCGACGGCGTCGATCTTGCGCTTGCCGTGTTCGAACAGGCGCGCGACCCGCTTGAGCACGGCGTCGCCGACCTGATGTCCCGAGCGGTCGTTGACTTCCTTGAAATGGTCGAGGTCCCCGGCGACCACCGTCAGCCGCGTCCCTCCACGACGAGCGCGCGCGAGCTCGAGGTCGAGCAGCTCGCGAAACCCGCGCCTGTTGGACAGCTTGGTCAGCGGGTCCGTGCGCGCCGCGTCGTACAGCTGGGCGATCAGCAGCTCCGCGCGCTCGCGCATCACGCGGATCAGGAGCGCCGCGACCGCCAGCGTGCCCATGCCCACCAGCCACCACGCCGGTATCCCCCCGTCCGGCGCGCGCGCCGCCAGCAGCGCCCCGTAGGCGACGCCGACGTAGGCGATCTGGATCGCCATCTCGGTGGTCGTGAAGAAGTAGGCGGAGTACAGGAACACCCACAGGTAGAAGAACACCAGCGGGCTGGGGCTCTCCGCCGAGAAGTAGGCGACACCGGTGATCAGCGTGCTCCCCCACGCGAGCGCGACCGGCAGGATCGAGACCGGCAGGCGGTTGGCGCGCCAGTACAGCACCCCGGCGACCATGTACGCGTTGCCCACGATCAGCAGCAGGCCGAGCTCGCTCGCCCGCCGCGAGTGCGGCAGCGCGACCGTGAGTAAGGCGAGCGTCGCCCCGGCGGCGTACAGGCCCGCGAGGACCTTCGCCATCAGGCTCGTCTCAAAGCTCGTGCTCAGGCGTCCTTCCTGTGGGGCAGGCACGCCGAGCTCAGGGTCTACCGGCAGTGAACCCATACGGATGTCTCGGCCGATCCGTGCGATCGCCTAAGCGCGGCAACGCAGTTCTCGACGGCCATTCCCGTCGGTCGGCGCCGTGCACCGGTCCTCGTGGCGTGGCTAGCGCATGGCGGCGTCCGACCTGCGGCCGCCCAGCGAGATCGCGAGCAGCCGTTCGAGCTCGGGGATCGTGGTCTCTGCGCTTACGTGGTGCACGGTCGCCATCCCCAGCTCCTGCGCCGGCGTGAGGTTGAACGGGAGGTCGTCCACGTACACGCATGCCGACGCCTCGACGCCCACGCGCTCGGCGCCCAGCTCGTACATCCGCCGTGAGGGCTTGCGCATGCCCTCGACGCCGGAGATCACGATGCCGTCGAACAGCTCATCGAACAGCTCGTGCGGGTAGCGGTGCGTGCCCCACGAGTTCGACACGAGCGCCGTCCTGACCCCCGCCGCGCGCGCGCGTCTGACGGCGTCGAGCATCGCCGTGTCCGGCGCCACCCCCGCGAACAACCCGTCGATCAACCCGTCCGGCTCGACCTCCAGCAGCGCGGCGAAGCGCAGCTCGAACGCGGGCTCGTCCAGCTCGCCCTTCTCCAGCGCGATCAGCAGCTCCCTGAACCGCGGATCGGCTTTGAACCGCCCGCTCAGCGCCTGCGGGTCGATCTCGGCCTGCACGCAGTAGGCGTGAAAGGAGGCGAACAGGTTGCTCGTCAGCACCCCGCCCCAGTCGATCAGCAACGCCGTGCGCGGCTCAGTCATGGCCGAACGCCACCCCCTCCGCCTGCTGTGCCAGCTCCACGACGCCGTCGCCGAACTGCTTCAGGTACGGGTCGTCGGTCGCCCCCGCGAGGGCGCGCCTGTAGTTGCCCTCCATGAACACGACCGACTTCCACAGCGCGAGCGTCGTGTACCAGCGCAGGGCCTCCATCGACCGGCCCGTGCGCCGCTCATACAGCTCGATCAGCTGCCCGCGCGTGGGAAACCCCTCGCGGCGCGTCACCCCGCCGAGGTACTCGCGCATCCCGCCCTTGGGGTCGCCGCCCTCCGTCCACATCATGCACAGATACCCGAGGTCCGCCAGCGGGTCGCCGATCGTCGCCATCTCCCAGTCGAGCACCGCCTCCAGCCGCGCGGGGGCCTGCGCCGCGAAGATCGTATTGCCGAGGCGATAGTCCCCGTGCACGATCGTCGCCGGGCCGGACTCGGGCATGTTCTCGGCCAGCCACCCCCCGACGCGCTCCACGGCGGGAATCTCGCGTGTCCTGTTGATCTCCCACAGCCCTCCGAACCGGCGTACCTGGCGCTCCAGGTAGCCGGTCGGCTTGCCGAACCCCGCCAGCCCCGCGGCGCGCCAGTCCACACCGTGGATCTCCGCGAGCGCCTCGATCAGCTGCTCGCCGATCCGACGCCGCTGGGCGGGTTCGTCCAGCGCGTCGGGGACGCTCGCGACGATCACCTCGCCCGCGATCCGCTCCATCACGTAGAACGGACACCCGATCGTCCGCTCGTCCTCGCACACGGCCAGGACGCTCGGCACGCGCGCCGGCGTGTCCGCGAGCGCGCGCAGCAGCCGCGCCTCGCGCAGGACGTCGTGCGCGCTCGGAGGCAGCGGCGGTCGCGGCGGCCGGCGCAGCACGACCTCGGCGCCCGCGCGTCCGATCAGGTAGGTCACGTTCGAGTGTCCCTCGCCGATCGGCTCGGCGATCTCGATCTTGCCCTCTCCGATGCCGTGCTCGTCCAGGAATGCCCGCAGGGGCTCGATCACGAGCAGTGGGGGGCGGGCGTTGGCCGAAGCCTGCGCGTGGGTTGCAACGATGTCGTCGGGGGCCGTTGCGATGGGCACGCACGCAACGCTACCCGACGCTTCGGGGGCGAGGCTGCCGCCGCACACCGTATTGTCCGGACTCGGCCTCGGTCCGATCGCGGTATTTGCGGGCAGGAGCCCTGCCGCGGCCCGCGAAATCTCAGCCGCGACCGCAACCTCACAACCGCGAAGGTGTCTTAAGCCACCATGCTCAGAAACAGACTCCCCCGAATCCTCTCCCCCCTGCTTGGCTGCGTCGCCATCATCGGCGCCGTCGCGAGCGTTCCCGCCACTACGACCATTGCCCTCGCCTCCCATGGCGAGGCCGTGTACTTCGAGGGCTCCACCGACCTGCTCAACCCGGTCACGCGCCCCCACGCGATCGCGCAGCTGCAGTCCCTCGGCGTCAAAGCGCTGCGTGTCGAGCTCTCCTGGTACGACGTCGCGCCCGGCCAGAAGTCCGCTGTCAAACCGGCCTTCGACGCGACCAACCCGGCGAGCTACAGCTGGGGCGAATACGACGCGCTGATCGGCGAAGCGCAGCGTCTGCACTGGAAGGTGCTGCTGACCGTCACCTCGCCCGTGCCGCGCTGGGCGACGTCCAACAAGGCCGCGCCCTACGTCACGAGCCCCGACGATCTCGACTTCCAGCAGTTCATGACGGCGGTCGGGCGTCACTACGGCCCGGCGGTGCTGTACTCGATCTGGAACGAGGCCAACCACCCCGCGTTCCTGCGCCCAGTTCAACTCCCACGGGGCCAGCCCGTCTCCCCGCGCGTCTATCGCGGCCTGTACCAGGCCGGCTACGCGGGCCTGCAGGCCGCGGGAATCGCGCGCCCGCAGGTGCTGATGGGGGAGACCGCCCCGTTCGGCTACGACACCGTCAACGTGCGCCGGGAAGGCTCGCGGGCGCTGCTGCACGACGTCGCCCCGCTCGCATTCCTGCGCGGGATGCTGTGCCTGAACGCGCACTACCGGAAGTCGGGCTCGTGCGGTGAGCTGCAGACGGCCGGCTATGCCCACCACGCCTACACGCTGCCCGCCGGCCCCTACTACAAGCCGCCCCAGCGCGACGACGTCACGATCGGCGTGATCTCGCGCCTGTCGAACGCGCTGAACGCCGCCACCCGCGCGCACGCGATCCCCGGCGGCGTGCCGATCTACCTGACGGAGTTCGGCGTGCAGAGCGTGCCCAACCACGAACTCGGCGTCTCGCTCTCAAAGCAGGCGCAGTTCGATGCGATCGACGAGCGCATCGCCTGGAGCAACCCGCGCGTGGCGGCGTTCTCGCAGTACCTGCTCAAGGACGACCCGCTCGGCGGCAAGGCCGGGTCGAGCGTCCACGGCGGCACGATCGGCTTCCAGACGGGCCTTCTGACCGTATCCGGCAGGGCCAAGCCGCTGTACTCCAGCTGGCCGCTGCCGCTGAGCGTCACCAAGCGCGGCCACGGCTTCTCGCTGTGGGGACTCGTGCGACCGACCACGGGCTCGACCAAGGTGACCGTGCTCGTCAAGCGCCGAGGCGCCAAGAAATACACGACGCTGAAGACCGTCACGACCAACAGCCTCGGCTATTGGAGCCTCAACTCCTCGACCAAGGGCGTGGCCTGGCGGGTGCGGTGGGTCAGCCCCACGGGCTTGAAGTACGAAGGCTCCCCAATAGCGGCTTACTGACCCAGGCGGTCGTGGACCAAGCGGAGCGCGGACGCAGGGAGCGTGGTGTGCTTTTGCACACGAGCGACTGAGGACAAAGCTCCGCGCCGTGTCCACGGTCGCCTGCCTACGATGGGAGGGTGCCGGAGCTGCCTGAGGTCGAGATCACCGCGCGCCTGCTCGACCGGGCGCTGCGAGGCGCTCGGATCGAGTCGGCGCTGGCGCCGGGCATCAATGCGCTGAAGACGTTCGACCCCCCGCTCGCGGCGCTCGAGGGCGAGACGATCGCGGGCGTGCGCCGGCGGGGCAAGAACCTGATCGTCGAGACCTCCGGCGAGCCGGCGCTGCTGATCCACCTGATGTCCGCCGGGCGGCTGCAGCTGCACGACAAGCGCGCCGGACCGCGCGACCGCACCTCCAGGCTGCTCGTGCGCGTGCGCCTGGGAGAGTCCGACGGATCGGGATCCGAGTCGCGCGAGGCGGAGCTGCGCCTGCGCGAGTTCGGCTCCAAGCAGGCGGCGTGGGTCAAGCTCCTGCGCGCCGGCGAGCTCGAGGACGACGAGATGCTCAAAAAGCTCGGCCCCGAGGCGTGGCCGGACCCGCCACCGCTTGCGGAGCTGCTCGCCGCCCCCCGCCCCCTGCACGCGCTGCTGCGCGACCAGCGCACGATCGCCGGCATCGGCCGCTCGTGGGTCGACGAGATCCTGTGGCAGGCGAGGCTCTCCCCCTACAAGCGCGGGGCGGACCTGGATGCCGCCGAGGCCAAGCGGCTGCGCGAGGCCACGATCGAGACCCTCGGCGGCGCGATCGCCCACTACGAGCAGGCGATCCACCTGCCGATCCCCGACAAGCTCCCGATGCCCCTGCAGGTCCACCGCCACGAGGGCGAGCCGTGCCCACGCTGCTCCACGACGCTGCAGGCGGTCCACTTCGAGGACTACGTGATCGCCTACTGCCCCGCCTGCCAGACCGACGGCCGCGTCCTCAAGGATCGGCGGCTGTCACGGTTGTTGAAGTAGAGAACGAGCCTCGACGTACGATGCCGAACAAGATCAGCGACCAGCTCGAACGCTGGCTGCGAAGCGACGGTGAGAAGACGCTGGGCAGTCTCATCGAACTCTTCGAGGACAAGAGCTTTGCGATCGTCTTCGTGCTGCTGCTCGGCGTGCCGGCGCTGCCGCTGCCCACCGGCGGCGCGACGCACGTGTTCGAGATCATCGCCGTGCTGCTCGCGCTCGAGCTGATAGCCGGCCGCGAGGAGATCTGGCTGCCGCGGCGCTGGCGCAAGCTCGAGCTGGCGGGCGACAGGCAGCAGCGCTTCGTCACCGCGCTGATGAAGACCATCCGCCGACTCGAGCGCCTGTCCCGACCCCGCCTGCGCTTCCTGTTCGACCATCGCTTGAGCAACGTCGTCTTCGGGATGCTGGTGGTTGGCGGGTCCGTCGGAGCGTTCCTCGCTCCCCCCTTCACGGGGCTCGACACGCTGCCGGCGCTCGGCGTCGTGCTGCTGTCGCTCGGAGTGCTGCTCGAAGACTTCGTCGTGGTGGTCGCAGCGCTCACGGTCGGGATCGCGGGCGTCGCGCTCGAGGTGGTGCTGGGCAGCGCGGCGATCCACGGCATCGGCACCCTGCTATGAGGGGCGACCTCTCGCCCGAGACCGGCCGCCGGCTGGGTCTGCGGGATACTCGGGCGTGGCCAGGGCGGGGTGTTGTGTGTCGTCGGTATGTCTTGCGGGTCGTTTGTGGTTCCGCTCTTGACAAGCCGTGTGGTTGGCGCTATGTTTTTGCGTGTTCATGGCTTCCTGTTGTGGGGGGTCGGGCGTTGATAGGTCGGGTTTGGGTCGGTCCCAGGACCGGGTTCAGGCGCTTGTCAGGGATGTAGGGGAGAGGGCCGGATCGTATGAAGAGGGGCAGTGTTTGCATGAGTTCGTTGGGGACAGGTGTGATGGGGATCGATGCGCGCCTTGGCGTGCCCGTAGGTAGATGCGTCAGCAGCGCTGACACATCTCTCTCTCTCTCTCTCTCTCTTGTCCCAGTAGTGCCCTTGGTCTAGCCGCCCAAGCGCCCCGGAGCGCCGCCTCCTTTGTGGGGAGGGTCGCTTGATCACCAAGCGCCCCGATCCGGCGCGTCATTCGCGTCTCTCGCGCTCTGCTCGTACGGAGGGTTCTGCGCGTTCTGTGCGTGCGTCGCGCCCGGTGCGTGCGCCTGCTGTTGTCTCTGCGCGTGTGGAGGTGTTGGAGATGCAGCGTGCGCGGTTGTTGGACGGGGCTGTCGCGGCGGTTAGCGAGTTGGGGTGGTCGCGTGTGACGGTCGCGAGCATCACTTCGCGTGCGCGGGTGTCACGCAAGACGTTCTATGACCTGTTCGGTGAGCGCGAGGACTGTCTGCTCGCGGTCTTGGACGACACGCTCACGCGGGTCGAGGGTGAGCTGACCGGCGCGAGCCTGCAGGGTGTGTCGTGGTGTGGGCGTGTGCGTATGGGGTTGTGGATCGTCCTGTCGTTCTTTGATCGTGAGCCTGAGCTTGCGCGGTTGTTGGTGGTTGGTAGTGCTG
>Ga0210408_10002223_pt1 | contig 19207 bp, 13 predicted proteins | sample IncBWH4MmetaG_FD_155471 | JGI IMG/M metagenome (GOLD analysis project Ga0210408, IMG submission 155471) | Forest soil microbial communities from Barre Woods Harvard Forest LTER site, Petersham, Massachusetts, United States - Inc-BW-H-4-M | ecosystem: Environmental > Terrestrial > Soil >...
CAAGTGGCTGCCTGGCATTGGTCCGAAGACGAGTGTGCGATTGAACGCTGCCGGGCTCGCACGGATTTGCCACGTCGCGGCAACGCCTCTGGAAATGCTGGAACTGCTCCTTGGAAATCAGGCAGCAGGCATTCGCCGATTTGCTCACGGGATTGATGAACGTCCGCTGATTCCGGCGCGGGAGCCGCAAAAGACTTTCAGTCAGCAAGAGACGTTCGGCAGTGACCTGACCGACGAGGTTTACGTCGAGGCCACGTTGCGACGCATGGCGGACAGCCTGTTCGCCAAAGTGCGCGACGAGGGCCGGAGTATTCGCACGTTGACGGTCAAGGTCCGCTACAACGACATGGCGGAGGATCAGTTGAGCGAAAGCCTCTTTGAACCGACCGATTTGGAGACGGACGTTTATGGTCAGCTGCACGAAATGCTGCGCCACGCCTGGAAGCGCCGCGTCAGCCTGCGGCTGGTTTCGCTCAAATTGTCGAACGTCTATGACGGCCGCTTTCGGAGCGAGTTGCCATTGGAAGTCTCGGCGCAGCGGCAGGACGCCCGCTCGCGAGTTGCGAGTGTGATTGATGAACTGCGCAAAGCGCGCGGGCATTCGGTGATTCTTCGTGGCCATGACTTTCTTCTGCGGAATGGGCCGCGCGAGTCGTTGGTTCGTGCCGATGGCGAGCGCACACCGAAGAAATCAAAACTGCAAATTATCGTCCGTCAGACGGCGACGAGTTACGTCCCTCTGCGTTGCCACAGCTACTACTCGTTTCTGGACTCAACGCTCTCGCCCAGCGCCATTGTAGAACTGGCAAAGCAACACGAGTTGCCCGCGGTCGCGTTGACTGATACCGGAAACCTGCATGGTGTCGTTGAATTTGTTCAAGCAGCTCAGAGGGCAGGCATCAAGCCCCTCATCGGCGCGGAAGTGCGCGTTGGGATAAGTCCGCTGCTTCTGTACGCAGCGAACGCGACCGGCTACCTGAATCTTTGTCTTTTGCTTTCGCGCCACGCTGAGAGTGCGCAAGGAGACGAAACTTCGGTTGCAGCAAAGCAGCGACAGCCTTTGAGACGGTCATATCTCGCGCAGCACAGCGATGGACTCCTTGCGGTCAGTTCGGATGCGACGTTGGAAGGATTCTTTCCGGGTCACTTCTACCGCGCAGCGACTCAGCGCGAGGGCATCATCGCATGTCCATCGGTTTATTACGCCAAGCCCGAAGATCGCCGCCGTTACGACATCCTCCAAAGTATTCGTACGCTCACGTTGTTGGAACATGGTCACCCCGATAAGCGGAACGGAGGGCGTTTTCACTTCCGCACGCCAACCGAATTCGCTGCGATGTGCGCGCAACATCCTGACTGGATTCGCGCCACACACGAAATTGCCGGCCGATGCGAGTTCGCGTTTCCGTTTGGGAAGCCACAATTTCCCCCATTTGGTGCGCCCGATGTTTCGTCCTCAAGCGAATATCTTCGACATCTCGTGCTTGATGGATTGCGCAGGCGTTACACCGGCAAGCGCATCGTTTCCGATCTCGGTGCGGAGGTGCCGCTCGCGCAAGTGCGAGCACAGGTAGAGGAAGAGTTAGGCATCATTGCGGACGTTGGGTATGAGGACTATTTCCTCATCACTTGGGATTTGCTCCAAGCATGCTGCGAGAGTGGCATCGAATGGATCACGCGCGGCAGCGCGGCGGATTCACTCGTTTGCTATTGCCTTGGGATTTCCGACGTGTGTCCAATCCGCTTCGGCCTTTACTTCCGGCGTTTCCTGAACAAGGAACGGATGGCTCTCCACAAACTTCCTGACATTGACATTGATTTCGCACACGACCGCAAAGACGACGTGGTGAAGCTCATCTTTGGGAAGTATGGCCGCGAGCGTTGTGCCGTGGTGGGTGGTTTTTCGACCTTTCAAGCGCGGAGCGCGTTTGCGGAAGTGGCCAAGGTGCTCGGTGTGGGGGAACGCGACGTGCGGAAGTTCACCGAACATTTCCCGTGGGGCTTTGGCGGCGGGTGGGTGCCTGATGAACCGGCACCAAAAGGCGGAGCAGGTCTGGTTGAACTGCTCCGCGCCAGCCCTGAGACTTGCAGCCTGCCGATCGACGAGGAGCCATACAAGACAGCCATTGAGACGGCAGGATTTCTCGACGGCTTTCCGCGTCATCCGAAAATGCACCCATGCGGGGTCGTGCTTTCCCGCCAGCCGATGAACACGCTGACGCCAACGTTCATCGCTAATAAGGGCTATGCCACGACGCATCTCGACATGGACGCCGTGGAAGCAGTCGGCCTGGTGAAGATGGATATTCTCGCGCAAGGCGGCCTGGCAGTGATGCGCGACGCGAAGGAATCGGTGAGGAAACTCGGCATTTCTGTTGACCTTATCGGTCTGGAACCGTGGCAAGATGCCGAAGTGTGGGAGATGATCGCCAGCAGCGGCGCGCGCGCTGTGCATCACATTGAAAGCCCCGCGATGACGAGCCTCTGCAAGATGTCGAATGTCCGCGAAATTGACGGACTCGTCGCCATCGTGAGTGTCATTCGGCCAGGTGCGGCGAATGAAGGCAAGAAGCTGGCATTCACGCGCCGGTATCAAGGCATGGAACCAGTGGCCTATCCTCATCCGTCACTGGAATCGTGCCTGCGCAGCACTTACGGGCTAGTTGTTTATGAGGAACACATTCTACAAATCAGCGAAGCGTTCGCGGGTCTGCCGCCCGGTCGCGCCGATGTTTTGCGCCGCGCGCTGAATAAGCAGAAGCGCGCTGTCATCGAGGAAATCCGCGGTGAGTTCTTCGCATCCGCACGGGGGCGCGGCCACTCGCTGGAGAAGATTGTTGAAGTGTGGGAACTGGTTACTGGCTTTGCCGGCTACGCCTTCTGCAAAGCGCACAGCACAGCGTACGGCGTGGAGGCGTATCAGGCGGCGTGGCTGAAGCGGTACTACCCGGCTGAGTTCATGGCGGGCGTGTTGACGAACGGCAAAGGTTTCTACCATCCGCTGGTTTATGTCCTCGAATGCCATCGGCTGGGCTTGAAACTACTGCCTCCGTCCGTGAACGAACCGGGGCCGGGTTTCGTGCCGCACGGCAAATTCATCCGCGTACCGCTGACCCACGTGAAAGGACTCACGAAGCGGGTTGCGGATGCGATGCTCGCGGGCCGTGATCGTGGCCCATTTGCCTCAATGGCCGAGTTCTTCCACCGCGTTGCTCCATCTGGCGAAGAACTGGAAGCGATGATTCGCGTCGGCGCCTTCGACGAATTTGGCGAAACACGAACGCGCCAATTCTGGCAGGCGCAGCATTTTCTAAAGACCTACGGCGCTTCGGCTCAATCAAAGCAAGGTTGGCTGGTCCCGCCGCCTGGCTTGGAGCAATTGCCGACGATTCCTCTCAACGAGCCGTCCCGCCGTGAACGTCTGGAAGCGGAAACTGGGCTGTTCGGTTTCGCCGTCAGCGGCCATCCGCTCGAACTGTTCGCCGATGTGGCGTGGGATACATACTGCCCGGTGATTCGTCTCGGCGAGTTCGTCGGCGAAACCGTGACGACGTGCGGCCTTGTCGTCGAACAACGCACGCATCACCAAGTCACGGGCGAGCCAATGAAGTTTCTCTCGCTGGCCGACTGGACCGGTATCGTCGAAACTGAACTGTTCGCACAGACGTACAAGAGTTACGGCTTGGCGACTGTTCGCTATCCGGTGCTTGAAATTGAGGCACGTGTCGAACCATTCGAGAACGGCCGCGGCTATTCCTTGCGCGCATTGCGGGCTGGCAAACCAAGAACCCTTTGACGACGTAAAGGCAGAAAGCTTCGGTTTGGATTCTGGCGTAGGAAGTGGAGCGTTTCCGCAGCGGAATGAATCACGGAGCAAGGAAGTAGCGAAGCGCCGAAGCTAAGCTTCCAACGGAAGCGTCCGTTTTTGCGGCTCTGCTGCGATTGGCACTCGTGATGAGCGCGCGGTTTGCGAAGCGGAACGGGCTTGGTCGAAAGGGGTACAGGGCCGACCGGCAGCCCGGGAAGCGAAGCCGAGGGCGCGATGGTCACGGCGGACAAAGAAAAACCTTAAAGCTGCATATTGAACTAAGAAATTGACGCAACGACCTTGAGAAGGATCACATAAGGGTCGGACTCGAGCTGGGCACGGCCCATTTCTGGAGCGGAAACAGCACGAGGTTACGGGCGATTCAACCCCTTTATGGAAAGAGTTTTCGCTATTGTTTGTTCGCCATTTGGGGACGGGGTTTATGGATCGACAGCCACCCGGCGACAGATTTCGGTGTGGGTTTGATTGCCATATGCGATCGCTGCACCGGGCGAATGGAAGAAAAGCCGGCCTGCAATGCGAGGGCGAAGCTTGCGGGGGCTCTGCCGGTAAGAGAGGCTATACCTCAACTAACCGGCCGTCTGAGCCGATCGGTCTGGAAAAAGAGCTTGATTTCAATACTGATTTGTATCAATTCGATAGCAAGTTGCACCGTTTTGATGCAGAATTTATCTAAACCATCCGCCGAAAAGACCGTCCTTCGAGGAATGCTGGGCGAATGCTGCTCCAGAAAGGTGCTTATCGGTTTTGCCCCAGCCAGCCTGCTATGCGGGCTCAGTTTCGCCGACGTTTTAAACGAAGACACCGGCGAAGGCTACCAACGCAGATTTCTGCCCAAGCACAGCCAAGACTTTCGTCGGTATTTGCAGACCGAGGGGAGCGCCACCATCCCCTTGACGTTCAATCTCCGGCCAGAGTCGCAAGAAAATTGGTCCATCCAGGAATCTGAAAGCGGCCTCGCAAACCTTACGATTGCCTCGGGGGCGGGCGGGAACAAAGTTCTGGCCCAAGTGGATTGTCAGCATCGGTTGGGTAGTATCTCGGACCTAGAAATCTCTCTGCCGTTTATGACGTTCATCGGGTTGAGCCTTCGCGACGAGATGCAGGTTTTTAACATCATCAACGGCAAAGCCATTGGTCTGTCTTCTAGTTTGCTCGATTACCATGAAACGCGATTAGCATCTGATCTCGCAACTCAAAAACCGGAACTTTACATTGCGCTGCGATTGAATGACGAGACTGACTCGCCATGGTATCGACAGCTTGATCTGGGTGGGAAGAGGACAATGGGCATGGCCAGGAAAGCCTCCTTGAGGACCATGCAAAAAGCCGTTAAAAGATTTTTGACGACCAGCCGTGTACTTAACAGGTATGCGCCGGAAGACGCGTACGAGGTCATCCTGCACTTTTGGAAGGCCGTTGCTGGCCTACTTGAGCGCCAGTGGCAGGAACCTCGCAAGCATTTGTTGACCAAAGGGGTCGGCGTGTATGCTTTGATGACTCTCGCCGGCACCATCTATTCGGAAATCCCTGACCATGCACTCGCTCCGACTGAACAGGAGTTCCGAGAACGGCTTTCACCGTTCATAACTCGTGTGGATTGGAGTCACAAAGGCAATCTGAAGGGTTTCGGCGGCGAAAGCGGTGCTCAAGAGGCATTCCGGTTTTTGGATCAGATAAGGAAGCAAACCCCGCAACTTTCAAAAACCAATGGCTAACAAGCGAATTCTCCTCATCGAGCCCGGATACAAAAACAAGTATCCCCCGCTCGGCTTAATGAAAATCGCTCAATATCACGGCCCCAACAACAAGAAGGATATAGTGAAGTTCATTAAGGGCGAGGATAAGGGAGTTCTGGATACCTGTTGGGACCGGATCTATGTTACGACGCTGTTCTCCTTTGAGTGGAAGCGCATTTCCGAGGCCATTGATTTTGCTATCCTTGCCTCCGGCAACCAGCACAACAACGTGTTCGTCGGGGGGATCGCGGCTTCGTTGATGCACGGGGCGTTTCTGAACGAACCACGCTGGCGTGGTGTCCGTTTCATCAAAGGGCTCCTTAATCAGGCCCCGGCTATCTCGTTGCAGTTGGACCCCTTCCAGGAGGAACTGTACTCTGCAGATACGAACGGAGGCGCGATCGAAGATTCCCTTCCCGACTACACCATCTTGGATCAGGTCGGATACAAGTACCCCGTTCATGACGCTTACTTTGCATATGCCTCCCGAGGTTGTGTGCGAAAATGCAGCTTTTGTGGAGTTCCAAAGCTCGAGGGAGATCTTTATGAAACGCCATCTTTGACGAGCATTGTGCAGGGGATTGAACGGCTCTACGGTCCCAAAAAGGATTTGGTCCTTATGGATAATAATGTAGTGGCCTCACCCAAATTTAAGGACATCATCGCGGAGATTCGAGACTTGGGGTTTACACCCGGAGCAAAGCTCAAACGCGGAAAGATTCCCGTGCAACGGCGGGTGGACTTCAATCAAGGGGTTGATGCCCGAATTCTCTGCAGGGATTCCATGTTCCTGCGCGAAATGGCCACCATTTGCATTAAACCACTGCGCATTGCCTTCGACCACCTTGGGCTCAAAAAACCTTACGAGCAATCGATTCGGTATGCCAGAGACGCGGGCCTTCGTGACCTGTCCAATTATATGCTCTACAACTTTCACGACTCGCCGGCCGACCTGTATGCGAGGATGTGGCTCAACATCCAACTCAACGAGGAGTTAGGGATTCGCATTTTCTCATTTCCGATGCGATTTCAACCGACGAATTTGCCGGACAGATCACACGTTGGCGAGAAATGGACTCGGTATTCTTTGCGTGCGATGCAGGTCATTCTGCACGCCACTCATGGAATCGTCAGTGGTTCGCCGATATTTTTCAGGAGAGCGTTCGGGGCTAGCGCCGAGGAGTTCGAGAACCTGCTCATGCGCCCTCACAAATTTATCTTCAACCGCGTCTGGTACGAGGAGCTTGGCGGTAAGCCAGAATTTGAAGCATACCAGTCCGCGCTCCGCAGCCTCTCTCAAAGTGAGAGAGCCGACCTTATGTGCCTTTTAAGGGAATTTGAGAACAAGAAATACGGGTTTCTGCTGAGCCGAGCCACAAGTCCAAAGGTCTCGAAGGTCTTCACGTTTTATAAGCCTCTTACGGATGACCAAGAGGCCGACATTCGGGAAAACCAGAGGCGACTACAGCCCAAGAAGGCGAAAGAAATCACAGTCCCGGACGACGAACGGGTTGAGGATGCCGGGTTGGAACTTGAACCAGTTCTCGAAACAACCTGAGTATATATGCTTACTGTTCAGACACCAGAAGTGACCAGGCGCAGACTCAGCGCACCACTGGTGGTCGGCAAAGATATCTTGGAGTTGCTGAGCAGTGCGATGTACATTGATCCACTTACGATTTATCGCGAATACATTCAAAATGCTTCCGACGCGATTGACGAGGCAAGTTTGGCAGGTCTTTACTCGAAGGCTGCGTCTCCCACTATCGAAGTATCGGTCGATCCCGCGCTCAGACTTGCAAAGATCCGTGACAACGGCGTTGGCGTACCTGCAAAGACATTTGAACGAACTTTGACTGCAATTGGTGGTAGCAAAAAGAGAGGAACCGCAGCGAGGGGGTTTCGAGGAGTCGGGCGTCTGGCCGGGCTTGGGTACTGCCAAGCGTTGGTTATGCGCTCCAAGGCTAGGGGCGACGCAGACGTTTCCGAACTGCACTGGGATTGTAAGCGTCTGAAGGAGCTCTTGCGCGATCCCAAAGACGCAAGTTTAAGCCAGATCATTTCAGAAATTGTTACGGTGGAGACCGCTCCTGCTGAGGACCAACGCTCGCATTTCTTTGAAATCGAGATGCGTGATCTAATTCGATACAAGAATGACGTCCTCCTCAACGATGCAACAGTTCTGAATTATCTTGGACAGGTTGGCCCTGTTCCGCTCTCTCCGAATTTTTCTTTCGGGACCCGAATACAGCAATTCCTCGGAGAGTTCAACGCGGGAAAAACCTACAGCATTTTCTTGAATGGCCAGCCCGTATTTCGACATTTCTCGGATTCATTCGAGGTTAGGCAGAGGGTCGAGGCAAGGTTTACTGAGTTGGAGACGTTCCAGATTCCTGCAGTGTCTGACGGCATTGACGCAATTGGTTGGATTTTGCACAGCGAATACTTCGGGGCGATTCCAGATAGAGTGGGCATTAAAGGCTTGCGTCTGCGAGCCGGGAATATTCAGGTCGGTGATTCGAGGTTGTTCGACTCGGTTTTCGCTGAACCGCGGTTCAATTCCTGGGCGGTCGGGGAGTGTCATGTTCTCTCTCCTCGGTTGGTTCCCAATGGTCGCCGCGACGATCTGGAGCAGAATACCCATTACGCGAACTTGGTAAACAACCTTTTGCCAAAAGCCAAAACCATCGCAAAAGCATGCCGGGAGAATTCGGCCAAAAGAGCTCGACAGAAAGAGGAACAAAAACCAGCTGCCGTCAACGATGGGGTGAACTGGGTAAAGGCCAAAGCATTCTTTGTTGCGAATGGTCCGAAGAAGCTGTCACGAAAGCATAGGAAGAGCTTGAAAATGATGCTGCGTCGGTACTCCACCACCTACGCCGAGCTTGTATCAACATTAGCAACTCCCCTTGGCAAAAAGAATGGCGGCCCATGAGGCCCGAAGCCCCTTCTTCCGCGCACCTCTCAACGAATGGACAGGGCAATTTGCTCGGCACTTGCCGCGTCAGGCGCGATGCACCGGGGCATTTCATCGTAAGTGCGCCCTCGAAGGAGTCGACCAGTGAGGTCCTTCCGGACACCTCCCCATTGTTTGAAGAAAAAGGGCACGTCTTTTTCCTGGCATTGCTTTAGAATACCTTCCACCCACTCGCTCTCCATCGGGCGCGCGTTCGGTCCGGACTCTCCTCCAACTATAACCCAGTGGATGCCCTCCAAAGGCAAATCATCCAAAGGCCCGAGCAAGGGCTCAAGAGAAAGAAAGCGAACAGCCGCGGAAACCGTCTGCAAGTCAGGTATTCGGTGGAGAACGCGTTTGTCCTCAACACTCACCCCCATCCAAACATTACCTGGCCACGGGAGTTTTGACGCGACATCGCGCAATCTTTCGCTGCGTTTGGTCAGGACTTGAAATGTGTGCTGGGGGCAGTTGATCATCGTTCCAAAGATCTGGGCGATAAACTGTAGAGGAACCTTGTCATGAAATAAATCGCTCATCGAGTTCACAAAAATCAGTCGTGGCTTCTTCCACTTCACCGGGTCCAGCAGAGCATCTTCGTGCAACGTCAGCTCGAACCCATTCGCATAGCGCGCTTGGCCCATGGCTTTCAGCCGTGAAGCCATCCGTTCCGCATAGCAATGTCGACATCCTTCGCTGACTTTGGAGCATCCGGTGACCGGATTCCAAGTCATCTCAGTCCATTCAATCTTTGAGCTTGTACTCATGCGTTAGGTCGGGAGTGGAATGAATCTGGGAATCAATTGCCGCTCTGCATACTCAACAATCGGCTCCTCCAAGAACATTTTTGGATCCTGAAGCTCACAAGCACAGTTTGGGTCCTTACCTTTGCAGAACACAATAATGATTGCCCCCATCACTCGTTTGTAGACCGCGTGTTGTACAACCTTCCCATGCATTTTATGCTCCGTCAGGCTCTTCTTCAGCAAAGCTCGGATGGCAAATGAACGAGCTGCAAAGCCAGCAGTCCGTTCAAGGATATTCAATTCGTCGTTCGTGAATAGCTCCTTCCCGATTTCAACATACACCTGTTTGCCCATATCCCGAGGGTTATAGGTCCAAGCTAAAATAAAACACTTATTTTGTTGTCTCGCGTTTTTGGCGAAAAATGCGCGGAGCCCTCCAACTTCGTCCGCAAACGGATCTGAGCTGCACACACCACCTCCGTAAAAATCCAAAAATGTAACATCAGAAACCAACGGTTCTGAGGGATACTCGGCTGATAAATATTTCCACATTTCTCGAAGGAGGAATCTCTTGCTCTTGATTGGCATCCTGGCGACAACTCTCGCTGCCTCATCCAGCTCCGTCTTCACATTGCCAATGCAAATCACATTCTCCAAAAACGGCTCGAGTACCTTTAAATCCTGTGCGGTATCCGAGGGTAAGCCGAGATAAGTTAGCTTGCCTCGGTTGAGCGCTTCGCATGAGTCCCGAAGTAGTAAACGTATTGTCTTCTTCGGCTCGCTCTCTGAGTGCATTGCCATAGTCTCACACCTCAGCTAAGATTGCCTGGAAAAGCTTGAATACACCCTCGATCTGCTGGGTGGAAAGTCCGAGGGCTTTGAACTTAGGAATCGCTCTCCCCAACCTTGCCTGAATGAGCTCCATTGAAAGAGAAGATGGTGATGCATACGACTCCGAGGCAGAGGCCTTCGACCTATCTGGCTTGTGGCCCCGCGCTGCACCAACTTTAGTTGCTTTCGAGCGGTATCTAAGCATGTGGCCCTCCTCAGAGAGCAATTTCTTAACTCGTCTTCGTGCATCCGCCACTGCGGGGTCGTTTAGGATTTGCCGAAGCTCCTTCTCCTCCTCGGTCTTTGCCTTACGTCTGTTGTCTGCCTTTTCCAGAGCCTGAACACCGAGCACGATCTTATTCGATTCGATCGTCTTCTCGCGTTCACTGAGCGTACTTTCTCGCAGCCGTTTAGCTCCCTCCTCAGCTTCTGCGAGTTTCCTGAGAAAGCTGATCTTTGCCGATTTTTGCTCCCCTCTCTGCTCGAGGCGTTGATAAAAGTGCTTCAGTCCCTCCACAAATGCTTCCCGCGCCATTCCGGCACGAAGATCCTGACCGTTCGCATTGGGTAGCACGTCTCCTGCTAGGATGTGGATTTCCCCAACATACCAACGCAGAATTCCGGCCGTTCGCGGATCAGCGAAAATCCCCTTGTGTCCTATCGGAACATTGAACCTCATGAGTTGGACGGAGGTTCCACCAAGTAAATGTTGGTCCTCATCAATGAAGCGGGATACCTCCCCCGTCTTCTGCGGATTCTCGACCACCCACGTAAGGGCGGCCAAGCTGCCGCCGATATTAATTTCAGACGTAGTGAATTCTGTCAGTTCGTCGGGAAGTCTCCGTGTCAAAACCGTTCCGTCGAGAACTATTGGGGTTGGGTAATATTTTGCCTGCCTATAAACATCCTGGATCTTTTTGTAAACACCTCCGTCGTTCGCATACGGAATCGGACAGGACTCCACGAGCAGTTTCTTCAGACTAAGATCTTGTGGGTCTGTCAAGGCGTGCAAGCGGTTGAGTTCGTAGTCACGTATCACCTCGGTTGGACCATCGCAAAGAATTTCCACCGTCGTGCCGTGCTCTTCCTTTGCAGCTGGCGCCTGCGAAAACGAAATACACTTGGGATTATTTAGAACATCATCCAATGTTGTGCCGGGAGAAAGGATTTCATAAATCCGCCTTACGTTGATCACCAACTTGAACTCCCAAGGTTCGTCCAAGCGGGTTGAAGTGATCGTAATTTGCGAGCCCGCGCCTAACACTGCCCAGGAACCCAACCCTCGGAAGCCTGTAGCGTCCTGCAAATCGTCGGGCTTCGTTGATATGCTGATCTGAACGTTTCCCTTGAGTGTATTGAGATCTTGTCCAACACCCTTGTCCGCTATCCACAGTTTTCCCACCCCTGAGGATTCTCGAAGGCGTGAGATGACGATCTGCCTTTCCCCGTCCTCAGGCTCGGTTCCAAGGGCTTCCAAGGATAAATAGGAGTCATAAGCATTTTTGACCAGTTCTCTAATGATCGATCCCGGCCCCGTATATATATCGGTAGAAAGTTGATCGATTATCTTTGAACCGACATCTTTAAGAGTAAACGTCACTTTAAGCTCAGAGAATTTTTCCATACAGAATTTCTTGTTAGTTATTAAGTCGTTCGTGGAGCGGAGAAATGCGCACGATGCTGCCGCAGTTTTGCGTGACCACATATGCTGTGCCGCGAGGTAATTTGGAGAGCGTCGCTGCTAAGCGAGCGGGCACGGGTCCGTTCTCAACCTTTCTGTGGAGCAACCTGGAAACTCGGTATTGTTCATCGGTGATTTGGAATACCAACTTCGTGGCAGTATTCGCGAATGCCACAGCGCTAAAATCCTCGGGTTGTTGCGATGCAAGGATGAGTCCCAAGCCATACTTGCGCCCCTCCCTAAGCAGCTTCTCAACCGGGGAACCGACATCAAAACACAGTTTGTGCGCCTCATCGAGGATGACAAAGCACCGCAATGAACTGGGTCCGAGGGCTTCGATATAAGCTAGAAAATTCCACAGTAAAAACTCCGTGACTGCCCGCTCCAACGAATGCTCCAAGCCTTTAAGTTGAAGGGTAACCATATGATTTCTGGATGATAGCAGTTGTTGCCAATCAAGTCGCCGACCAGATGCCCGGAACGTGTTAAAGACAAACATCGTTGAAATATGCGAACCAACCAAGGAAGCAACTCGAGCCTGGGTCCCATCCTCTTGCGCGTAACTCTCCAACTTCCTGTGCAACTCCTTGAACGGTGGAAGTTCACGGTTCCAAGAACCGGCTTCGTCGGCAGAGATCCCGTACTCGGACATAACTTCAAGTACTGCGCGCCTCAGTGTTGCATGCTGTTGAACTCCAATTCGGCTGTACACCCGTGCAAATGTGTCGGCGATTCTTTGTGCCACATTAATCGGACCATGCACATCGTTGCCGAAGACCTGCAATGGGTTTATGTCAATTCCGTCTCTACTTGCCTCGATCTCCAGGGGTGCTACAGCATTGACGAATTGGGACGTTAGACTCTGCCTAGAAAAACCTTGTCCATAGTCGAAGATGAGGCATGGGATTCGGCGGCGTGTTAATTCGGCGATGATGCAGAGAATTGCATAAGTTTTCCCGTATCCGCTTTCTCCCAGGACTAGGACGTGGGGATTGGGAACGCCTTTTTCAGGATCGAGGTTCCAAAACACCTGAGTGTCGTTAGTTAAATCTTTTCCCAACGGGATAGCAAGGCGTGCTGAATCCTGTCCCTTTTGCGGCTCCGTCGAACACGGACGACTATCCGGAAGAGGTGCGGAGGCAGTGCGGATAGATGGCAGCCTATATTTTTGCATGGTTACGTGCGCCTTTACCGCGGAAACCTGCGCCACGGTTAAACCCAACTTGGACGCGATGGTCTCACGGTCGTGTCCTTCTGCGAGCAATCGCAGCGTTGCCGTTCGTTGTCCGTTAGTTATTTTGGCCGGCATCAAGAGTCCTTCTGCTCAAGCGTAACTTGGCCCAACTTTTCTTTTAACCATTTGTTGATCGTGGCTGTCCGATCATCAATCAGTCCCGATCTTTCCTGAGCCCGAAAGTGCTCCCACAAGTCGCGGTCAATCCTAAGAGTAACTGAAACACGGTCGCAGAACTTCGAACCTTTTGGGCGACCTACCTGCCGTTTGGGCATGCTGAGCCAAGCCTTTCGGGCAGCCAAACTGAAGTTTGTGACCTCGATGGAAGATAGTGTGACCAGCCTCTGAATTCCGTTCGCCCGAACGACGATCTTGTCATCGGCAACCGCTTCCACCAGCCCGCGAGCGCCTCGGTGCGAGCCGGTCTTCAGCTTTACTTTGTCGCCGACCTCGAACGAATTCGCCGCACTTTTTTTGCCCTGACCTGTCATGTCGTTGCCTTGCGAAGGTGTTTACTATTGCAATAAATGGCTACGTGACAACAAAGCCGTTGATAGCCATATCAAACTTTGTGTCCCGGTACGCTTCGGTGAAAAACTTGCAGAAACCGCGTTTGCTGAGTTGCCGATAGCTCCACATCTGAGTGAAGTGATTGAAGAGATTGGGAACGTAGTCCCGCTTCCAGTAATCTCCGTTCAATAATTGGTCTTGCGTCGCCCCATGATCCATCAGAATCGACGTTAGCGGCATTCTGAATTGCCTCATTCCAGTGAGCCATGGATGAACACAGCTTGTTACATACATAACATCTCCTGCTCGGAGCGATCTCCCGACAACCCAAATCCGGAAGAATCTTTCATGGTCTGGCAGGAGAAGCTCAGTGAGGTCGAGGAAAAGAACCAACACCAATCCATCGCGTGGCAGGATGCTTAAGTTGCTTTCGAAAATGTCACCTCTTATTACTCGCAGATCGAGCTCGCCTAGCTGTCCGCTCCGCTTAAGTTTGTGCGCTTCGTTGTTTGCGCGTTGGTAAATATCAGCGCTGTTCTCATAGGAAAACGCATGTCGCAATCGCTCAGCGAAGACATTGTAAAACAACTTAATGTCGGTAAATTGTGTCCCACCGAGTGTGTAATAAGAAATGCCGCACTTTGCTGCATTTTGAAGATGACCGGACCTGAAGCCCTCTGCTATCGCATGCCGGATCGCGTCCGACTTTCTCGGGCGGCTTTTTATAGAATGGTAATCTGACATGCGAGTGCATCAGTCCCTGAGCGCTTCGCCTACAGTTGTAATTTGGCTATCAGTTAGACCCAACACTTTTAGCTTAACCGTACCTGCCTTCTTCACATCGGTTACCGTATTGAGCCCTCCCGCCTGCAGAAATGCCAGTATTTCGGGATTGTTTATCCGTTGGCGAAGCCGCTCAAAGCTTCGAAGGTTAGCTCTCCCCGATCGCGAGCGCTGTGGAGCAAGGCCTCTCGTGTAAGACAAGACGCGTCTCTTTAGCGACTCTCCTACTTCCTTTGGGTCGCATTTTAACCAACGAGAAATAGCTTGCAACTCTCGTTCAGTTACGGGGAAGCAGATTCGCTTCTGGCGGGCTGAGCCATTAGCCCGTGATGGTCGTGTCCGAGGCAGCATTAGTGCTGCAATCTCTTGTGGTATTCCCGCCTTCGTTAGATCATAGCTAAGAGGTATTTTGTTTCCACCCCGATCTGTCGAAGTCCATTTTCCGTCCCAAGGATTATCCCGAAAGTGTCGGACCGCATTCTGTAATCCTCCTCGTGCGGTTTTCCTTGCACATCTGACATATTCCTGGATGAATTGTCCCAACGTTTCATTGATCATTCCCAAAGTGGGATGCCCGAGCGCGATGCGCATCTTATGCGTATCCCACGGAATCGCGTAACTGGAACCTATGATGATCAATCGCCCTTTCACCAGTTTCGCTGCTTGTTGATTTTGAACCAGATCTTGCGTTAGGCCCAGCGGTGCTCGCACGTTTCTCTCGATTAAACGCATTCCGAGTCCATACACATCGATTCCCCAATCGTCGGCTGGGTCGAAGAAGTTGGAATGTTCAATCGAACCAGTTGCACATTGCGTGTCCTGCTTCACACCAATTTCCAGGATCACTTCCACCTTCTGCTTTTTGTCTGTGTCATCAACACCGAAAGGTAGGAGAACCTCCTCTACGCACCGATAGGACCGTGGCCGGAGGTCGATCGATTCGTCGTGATACTGAGTCCACTTATACTGGAAGTCGGCCGTCACAACCTGTTGTTGAACCTGAATGTTGATATTGAATGGATAAGGGCATCGGCCATGTCGTGCAATTAGGAGCGCGTACAACTCACCTAAATCTCGACGTAGATCGCCGAACGCTGAATCGTTTATTGCGTGCGACTCCTTTACATTCTTAAAAACGAGACGGGTGTGGCCACTCAGGAGTTTTGCGGCTGTTGGTAAATCAAAATGTTTCCCTTCTTCTCCAACATTAATAAACCAATCCTCGTCTCGATCATCCCACCCTTCGTCTATAGAGGCCAGGCAAGCTTTACCACCATTTTGGGGGCGCGAGAGAAGATCAACGGACTCCGCAAGTGCTGAGCGAGCTTTCTTCGCGCCCCATGCATAGGACCCAATGCTGAACGTACTGACTTGGTTGTTCGTCCCGCCAGGTTGAAAGAAATTAGGCACTTGTTCGGGTTCGAATCCCCCCGCGTCATCCTCATAAATGCATGAGTTGGTTATTCGATCGAAACCGATCGTTATGTTAAGGGTGTCCGTGTTTGAGGGGGCGTTTCGGATGAAGCGGTCGATTGAATTATCAATCAATTCGGCGAAAACCAGTGTAAGCGTAAAATCCCGGCTCGCCTCTCGCAAACTTCTCTTGTCGGGTGCAGCAGAAACCCGTCGGAGCTTGCCGCGAGCCCTTACCTGAGCGAGTTTTGAAAAGACTTTTTTCGCATTTTCCAGTTCTTCATCGTTTAGGGCGTAAGTGGTCTTGAGAAGCGCCGCATCAATGTCGCGAACCATCTGGATCCGGCTATTTGTTGAAAGATTCTGCCATTTGTCATTCATACACAAATTCCTCACGTCGCGACGGTCCAGGGCAAACGGTTATTTTCCCTCGATTCGTTCTGCCCGAAAGACGACCTCCTTTTCTGAGGCTGCCTCCATCCTCCCGGTGAGCACCTTGGTGCAACCCAGAATTCAGTTCCACTTTGTTAGCCAACTCGACCGAAGTCATGCGCAGTAACATAAATCGGCTGTAATTAAATGCAATAATAAAATTACAGATATGGGTTGGGGTGCGAGAGCGGCTAAAGGAAGTCCTGCCGGCAGACCTGCGAATCCTGATTCTCTCAGGTCTGTTGTGCCATCGGTTCCAGCCCACTTTCAGATTTCGCACAGCCTCTAAAAAGCGGCGCCTTGCAATTCAGAAATGAGAAACATAGTTATCGGCGGCCGTGGCCGTCCATGTGGATGCCCTTGGATTTGATTTTGTAAATGATGGCGGAAACCAGTGTGGGCGGGCACTTGTGGATTTTATAGAAGAGCGCCGGTTGAATCATCTTCAGTCCCCTGGGTTTGAGCCATTCCTTGAAACGGAGGCCGTCGCGGTAAACGTGGCGTGCGAAATAGCGGTTAAGGGCTTCGGTTTCAAGCGCGCTAAACCATGTCTCGCAATTCTCATCCCAGTCTATCTTGTGCGAGTCAGCGTTGGGGACATGAGCGGGGGCTCGGTGGGACGTTGTCGTTCTGCCCAGCGGAGACGACTGAGCGGTCGGGATTTGGGTTCGGTCGGGCTGTGGCTCGGGCTGGTGGCGCTCGTAGGGCTTGAGGAGGGGCTCCTCCCGGAGAAGGACGGCATCACCCATTACAGTGATGAACTCGGAGGGTTCGTGCTGGTGAAGAAGGAAGACTTGGTCGCGGGCTCGTGTCATCGCGACGTAAAGTCGGAGCGCTTCGCGCCAGATTTCGTCACGGGGAATACCGGGGTCAGGAAAGGCAGTGGCATCGGCGCCAACGATGACGACGAGGCGGAATTCGAATCCTTTGAGTTCGTTGATGGTGCCGACCACAATTTCGTCGGGGTGGAGGATGCAGTCGCCGGAAAGGGCGCGGGCCTTGCTGTCTTTGGGGCGAGCGTGGAGGATGTGAGCAACTGGGAGATCGTGGGGAGCGGCGGTCGCGATGCAGACGGTGTATGGAGCGGCATTTTCGGCGCGGGTGCATTCGAGAACGATTTCCCAGGCTTTCTCGATTTGAGAATCGGTCTTGAGCGCGATTGGTGGGCTGGTTTCGCGCTGGGCGAGCTCGGGGTCGAGGACTTCAACCTCCTCGCCCTGGCCGCCGGCGACCTTGCCGAAGTGGTTGGCAACGCGGCTGGCGGCGCGAAGGATCTGTTTGCTGTTGCGATAGTTTTTCCGAATTGGCTCATGCTTGGCTGGGCCGTCATCAAGCGCTGCATCGGCGTAACGGAGGCGCTTGACAAGGATTTTCTGGACGGGGTCCCCGGCGACAAATAGGGCGTCGGGTTTGTCCAAAGGCACGATACGACGGAGGAGCTGGAGATCCAGGGAGGAGAAGTCTTGAAACTCGTCCACAAGCAGGCAACGGAATTTGAGCGAGTCCGGAAGGCCGCGCATTTCGTTGTGCAGGGGCATGAGGGCCTGGGTGAGACCGAGGGCGTCGATCATGCCGCCGGCGAGCAGCCACTCCTCCCAGAATAGAAGGAGTCTGAGGAGGCCTGGCCTTTGCTTTTCCCTCGTGAAGGGGATGGTGCGGCCAGCGCGCCAGTCCGGGGGGGTTGGGGCTAGATAGGACGAGCGGTTCGGAACGGTGAAGGCACTGCGGATCAGTGAAAACTCTTCTTCGAGATAGCGCATGGCGTCAAGACTCCTGCCTTCGAGGTACTCAACGATGGGTTTCATCCAGTCAAGGACGTCGGGATTGCGCTGCATGTAGAACTGCTCCCACTGTTCCTCGACGCTATCCCTGCTCACGGGGTCGAGATTCCAGACCATGTTGTCAGGCCAGCCTTCGGCCGCCTGCTCAAGGACGGTATGCATGTGGGCGGCAGAGCCGACGGCGGCATTGAGCTGCTCAAAATACCGTTCCGGCCCGAGGTGTTTGAGACAGTCACGAAAAACTTGGTAGAAGGGGGCTACCTTGATGTTGCGCCGCTCTTCTTCGGAGCAGAGGCGATTGACGAGGTTTTGAAGGAGCCCGGCGAGGGAATTACTGAGGGTGAGGATGCCTATGCGTTCACCCGGGTATCTTTTGGCGAGGGTGCGGGCGCGATGGACGAGGATGCAGGTCTTGCCGCTGCCGGATACGCCCTTCAGAACGAGAGGTTTTTCGTACGTGGCGTCTGCGAATGTCTTTTGATCGGGGTGAAGGAAGAGCATCCAGTCTTGGAAGTTGACAGGGTCGAGCAGGCGATCGAGCTCCTCTTTGGTGAGGCCGTTAATGACGAGCACCTGGTCGGAGTTGACTGGAGCGGCAGCGGCTTGCTCGGCGAAGTGCCCGGCATCCTGGGCTGGAACTGCGAGGCCGTTGCGAAGACGAATGCGGGCTTCGGCTCCAGCGATATCGCCTGAGCTTATGAGTGCGATGAGATCGAAGAGAAAGCGACGGAAGTCTTCCGAGACGACGAGTTCGAGCGCCTGACGCACTTCCGTTTCGGTGGAGGTTTCGTCAAGGGAGAGAACGTGCTGGCGGGCTAGCGTCTGTGGCACAAGCTCCTCGAAATTGATGCCGGAGACGCGGGCGAAAAAGGGCTTGTTCTCGGCAGTCAAGGCGGGTGGCTGCAAGTGTGTGGTGTTGGGCTGTGAGGTTATCCGTGTGGTGGATACGCGCCCGGTGACCTCATCAACGGAAACCGTGAGACCGGCGTGGTTGTCTAGCCAGGCGTGGACTTCCTGGGGGGCGCCGAGAAAGGCGGGGATGGCAAAAGGTCCGAGCTGGATCAAGAGGAGTTCGGAGTTTTCGTTGAGCGGGTAGATGGTGGCACCTTTGATGCGGTCATCCGTGCGCCTCTGCATGGGCGCGAACGGATTGAGGCCTTGGCGGACATGCTCAAAAAGCTCGCGAACTCTCTGAGCGCCCAGCAACCGAGCGGCCCCCATGTTGCGCATGCGGAGCTCGTGGTCGCGGAAATTGAACTCTTTAACGTAGTT
>Ga0210408_10002224_pt1 | contig 19207 bp, 15 predicted proteins | sample IncBWH4MmetaG_FD_155471 | JGI IMG/M metagenome (GOLD analysis project Ga0210408, IMG submission 155471) | Forest soil microbial communities from Barre Woods Harvard Forest LTER site, Petersham, Massachusetts, United States - Inc-BW-H-4-M | ecosystem: Environmental > Terrestrial > Soil >...
CAGCGGTCGTCGATAGGTTTGCCCCGCAGCAGGTCCTTCCAGGGGCGGTTGTGGTAGGCGTTCAGACGCGCGACGAGGTCCGAGCTGAACAGCCGGTCGGTCTTGGCGAAGTTGAACTGGATGTACACGTCGAACAGCAGCACCGAGATCGGATTGGAATCGGTGGAGGCTGCGGCCACCCCGATGGCCGCCTCGCGGGCGAGCTGCGGCCAGGGTCCGCCGGCCAGGTCGGCGATCACGAACAGCGGCTCCCAGATGTCGGCGGCGCGGTCATTGAGTTCGCGCGGGATCTCCGGTTCGGCGGCCGCGATTTGCTCCTTGTGGTCCAGGACAAAACGGAGGCATTTGCGCTTGATGTCGCCAGGGTCGAATTTCCTCAACCGTTCGCAAGGTTCATCGGCGGTCTTGCGATGCAAACGAAAGACGATGCAACGGTCCGCCAGCGTCGTCGGCAAAGCCCCGATGCGCGCGATGAGTTTGGGGCACCAGCAGGAGAACCGGAGGATGCCCGGGTTATAGCTCGAGCCGGAATTGAGCGAGCCCTGCCCATTGGCCGCCCCCGGGGCGCCGTTTTGGCCGGGCAGGTTGATGGCGCGCAGGACGAACGCGGTCTTCTTGAAATAGCTCGAGTTCAGAATCCCTTTGAGTTCGTCGTTGCCGCTAAGGAACGTATCGGCCTCATCGATGAAGAGCGTCGGCAGAATCTGCGCAATCACGCGGAAGAACGACGGCGCGGTTACGTTGGACGCCACCACCGCGCGCTGCGTCAGTTCGCTCAGGATCGTGATGAGCGTGGACTTGCCGCAGCGATGTTCGGGCGACTCGATGCCCAGGTACGTCGTGATATCGCGGTATTCAAACGCAAAGGTATGCGGCACCCACAGCGACATCGTTACGGGCGCCCATTGGGGCAGCACCACGTGGCCGATGAGCTTGAGGCGGATTTCTTCGAGCAGCTCGGCCGCGTTGACCGGGTGCGGCCACGGTTCGACCGGCGGAAGCGCGAGGATCTCTCTGAGGTATTTGTCGAGTTCAGCCGTGCTCTGCGGGGAGGGCGCTGTGGTGGAGGACGAAGCCGGCGGGGCCGGTGGCTTGCTGTCACCGGATGCGGATGGACCCGCCGAGGCGGGCTGATTTTCGGGATTCGAGTTTTGTTTGTTTAGTTCGGCATTATTGTTCATGACCCACTGCTTTCTATTTTTTGGCCTAAACAGGACAAAAAAGGTTTAGGCATGATACTGCATACGCAGTATCAGTGGATGAAATGCAGCGATTTTCAGGCCAAAGGGCGGAACGATGCGAAATCTAACAGGAGCAAACAGAGGAAACAGAGATTTTTGAGAACCAGCCATTGCGCCGGGGGTGCAGCTCAAATTCCTAAAAAGCGGGATTCGGCTTGGTGTTTATGTCCTCTGTTTCCTCCGTTTCCTCCTGTTAAATTCTGGACTCCCGTTGACTCCCGATGGCTCCCGATCACTCCCGTTGACTCCCGATTTTCGAGCGGACGACCGTGAGTGATCGGGAGTAAACGGGAGTTGGCAACGCTGGGACCGTGAGTGATCGGAAGCGAGTAAAGCTTTCAGCCTTTCAGCGTTTCAGTTTTTCAGCGTTTCAGCTTTTGCTTTGGATGGGTGGGGCATAGGGGGTACCTTGGGGGTGTACAGCCGTCCCACCGTCCCAAGCCCGGTAAACACGGGCGATTTTCACTCTTGCAGCCGTCCCACCACCGTCCCGAACCGTCCCAGCCGTCCCATCTGAGTGAAGAAGTCCTGAGTGTGGCAGACAAGAATGGAATGGCGGAGCGGTGGCAAAATGCAAGTCAGCCTGTCCAAATTTGCGACGGTGTGACGCGGATGCATGGGCACCCCAAATTTCAAACCGAACTCCGGTTTGAGTGTGTGCACGGCGGAGACAGCCTACCGATTGCGTCCCAGCACCGCCGCCACATCACGATCACCGCGAGTTCCGACCGGGCTTCCTCCTGCACGCTCCACCTCGCGAGTCAAAAGGGATCAAAAAGGGCATCAAAAAGTATTGACTTCGCTCTCAAGAAGGAGCAGAAACGCGATAGTTGGAGTTGGATTCATGAGAATCTGAGGCAAGATGAATTTTGGGGATTTCTTCAAAACGGCCATGGGCGGCACGCCCTACGACTGCCACCGCAGGGATGAGTGGAGCCGCGCTTGGGCATGGCTTCGGCGTGGCCTCGAATCATTGGCTGAACGCGATGTTGCCGGGCGAAGCGTCCAGCAGATAAATCCCGAGTCCTTCGAATGCGGTCAGGACTTTTTGAACCACCGGCCAGCGTCCTTCGAATTGCTCGCGCTTGTCCGCCTCCCAATCCGCCCAGACCTCCGCCGGAAACTCCGGTCGCACATCGAGGTGGGCTCCGGCGAAATCCAGAACGAATGGCCGCTTGACGATGGTCATTTCGATGACACGCAACTCATCGTCGTAGCTGAGAAGTTGCGGTACGTTGAACCCCAGCACCGTGCGCACCGCCATTTTTCTCAGCCGCTCATACGCCTTCTTTTCTCGCAGGTACAGCTCGTCGAACCGGAGAACTTTGATGGCAACGTCTGCCGGTTTGGCCTTGTGTTTTGCAACCAAAACGATACCGTCTTTTCCAGAGCCCAACGTCTCGGCAAGATCGAGTTGATGCCGAGCGGCATACCGGCGGGCGTTGGGAATCAGGATTTCGTTCATGATCGCAGAGCAGAGTTACGGCGCACATTCCGCCCAGGTGGAAATGCGGTTGCTCGTCAATGGTGCGACCATCAGCATCACGCAGATGGGTCCCGATTTTCTCCTGGCCGAATCTGCCGGCGACCATCCGCCCGGCGACGCCACCATCGTGCTCCAGGTGGACGAGAGCGAACGCCGGTGGAAGGTCAGCCTGCCGGAGGGGATCTCCAAGGATTCAAGACGCGTCGCTCTCGCGCTATCCGCAGGCACGTAGCCCGCGGGTTTTGTTCTGCGGTTCCATCTCATAAAGGGGCCGCGCCCACGCGGGCGCGGAAACGGCGTCATTTCCTGTTACGCAACCGACCAACTTACTGCTTCAATGGGGCCGCGCCCGCACGGGCGTGGAAACGGGTCGGTAGAATTCGCATATCAGATCGAAATAGGAATGGTTCGGCTGACTACCGGCACATCTATTGTCGGTTGAACCAGGTTCGGTCTGATGGTTTTGCTGCGGAGATCCGCACAGTTACCGCACACCCTTCGCGCAACGCAGCCATTCCGACACGGCGGACGTGCTTCTCGATCGAATCGTCCCAGCAGTTCACGACAATGCTCAAGCTGTTCTGCGCCGCTTTCCTGCGACGCTTCGGATTTGACATACCTCAAAAGAGAGCATATTACTCACTACGTGTCAACCTACCAAGTTACTTAAAATGATAAGCTAGGGCTGCGGAATCGTAGCCAGCTCCGAACTAGTGTGAAATTTCCGAAGTTCTTCAAAATCGCCACCGGCTACGAACCCTACGGCTACCAATGCCGCTTGGCTTGCGGTGAAAAGCGACAGGGCGAAACTGAAGAAGCATGGCTCTCCCATGGGACCCTTTGCACATCCCGGCTCATTAATATCCAGACCGGCCTTGGCAAAACCGCCGCCGTCGTCCTCGCTTGGCTCTGGAATCGCGTCGGGCAGAGTGGCCCGGATTGGCCTCGCCGCCTTGTTTATTGCCTACCGATGCGGACCCTCGTGGAGCAGACGGAGACGGAGGTCAATAAGTGGCTGAGTGCTCATGTACTGGCTTGGGACAGCAAGCCAGAAAACCGCAGAGGAAAAGTTGGCCTCCACATTCTGATGGGCGGTGAAGATGCAGGGGAGTGGGACATTTACCCTGAGGAGAACGCCATTCTCATTGGCACGCAAGACATGCTCCTTAGCCGCGCGCTCAATCGCGGTTACGGAATGAGCCGCTACCGCTGGCCAATGCACTTCGGCTTGCTCAACAACGACTGCCTGTGGGTGATGGACGAAACACAACTCATGGGCGTGGGTGTGGAAACGAGTGGGCAACTCGACGGCTTCCGTTGCAAAGGAAAGATGCGGACTGGCGGTGCTTGCCCGACATGGTGGATGAGCGCGACCCTCGACGATACGCGTCTCGCCACAGTAGATCATCCGAAGCCCTCCAGCGGCTGGCCCACGGAAAAACTGAATGATGCCGAGCAAACGAACGGCCGGCCATATGAACTCATCACCGCGCGGAAAAAGCTATCGTCTGCAGCGGTCGCGCTCAATTCGACGAGAAAAGGCAGCTACGCGAAAGAGTTGGCCGCTCTCATTGAAGGTCGTCACCAACCAGGTACACTCACACTTGTGGTCGTGAATCGCGTCGCGCGGGCGCGGGAGATTTTTGAAGTTCTCACCACTGGAAAAGAGCCGCTCTATGAGCCGGAGAAAGTCGCCCTCATCCATTCTCGCTTCCGGCCAGTAGATCGCGAGCGGCACGCGCGGCTCCTCTTTGGTGAAGGCGACCGCATCGTCATCGCCACGCAAGCTGTCGAGGCGGGTGTTGACGTGTCGGCGCGCCTGCTCGTCACAGAACTCGCGCCTTGGTCTTCGCTGGTCCAGCGCATGGGCCGCTGCAATCGGCGTGCGGACATTGGCGACGCGCAGGTGCTTTGGGTGGACATACAGCCAAAGGATGAGAAGGACGAATTGTTGCTGCCGTACTCGAAGGATGGACTCGCCAAATCCCGCGCCGCGATTGCGCCACTTACTGACGCCAGTCCTCGTGCTTTGCGCGATGTAACCGTAACCGAAGAACAAGTCGTCCGCCCCGTCATCCGTCGTCGCGACCTGATGGACCTTTTCGACACCACGCCGGACCTCTGCGGACAGGACCTTGACGTTTCCCGCTACATCCGGGACGGGAACGACAATGACATGCAGCTTTTTTGGCGCAGTGTCGAAGGAGACGTGCCTACGGACAAGGAGCATCCGCCGCAACGCGACGAACTTTGCCGCGTCTCCGTCGGTGACGCCGCGAAGTTTCTCGACAAGAAACCCCGGGCGTGGCGCTGGAATCCGTTGAGCGAGCGTTGGGAGAGGGCCCAAGCTGCACGCCCTGGCGCCGTGTATCTCGTGGACGCGAAAAGCGGTGGCTACAATGATGCAGCCGGCTGGACTGGCGAATCGAAGGACAAGCCCACTCCGCACCCGCCCCAAGACGGTGAGCTTCCCAGATATGCCGGAGATCGTCTCACCTTCGTCCGACAGTGGCAACCGCTTGCCGCGCACACTGCCCAAATCGTCCGCGAAACCGACAAGCTGGCCAAGGCCCTCTCGCTTGACAACTCCACTGCGGCGGCCCTTCACGCCGCCGCGCTATGGCATGACACAGGTAAAGCGCACGAGGAATTCCAAGCGATGCTTGTCGGCAACGACACTTCACGCCAAGACACGCTTTGGGCCAAATCAGACAACAAGAACGGCAAGTGCCGACGCTTGGGATTCCGCCACGAACTCGCTTCGGCCCTCGCGTGGCTTCTGAAAGCCCCGGCTGATGCTGCAGAACGCGACCTCGTCGGCTATCTTATCGCCGCGCACCACGGTAAAGTCCGCCTTTCAATCCGCTCGCTCCCCGGCGAGCAAGGCAACCCCGAGGATTCCGAAGGCCTCTTCGCCCGTGGCATCTGGCACGGCGACAAGCTCCCGCCGATTCCTGGTATCATCGCGGAGCCAATTACACTCGACCTTAGCTTCATGCAAATGGGCGAGGGCCCGCACGGTCCCTCATGGCTTGCCCGCACTGTCGCTCTGCGCGACCGCATTGGCCCGTTCCACCTTGCCTTCCTCGAAACCGTGTTGCGCGCCGCTGACGCGCGTGCTTCGCGTGAAACAACAAGCTGACGCCATGCCCGCCATCACTCTCAACGGCTGCGCTCCCATCCCGCTCGCTCACTATCTGAAGGCATTGGGGATCCTGCGGCTTGTATCCGAACAAGTAGATGCGACCACTCGCGGCTCGTGGTTGAGTGACCATCTCTTGCTTCACGTGTCGGTGGACGCTGCGGCTCTCACGAAGTTTTTTACGCACAACTACCGGCCAACCGCGGTACTCGCGCCATGGAATGGGGGCAGCGGCTTTTTCCCGAAAGACAACGACGACTCATTGACTGCGATTGAAAAAGGCACCGCGTCGCGCCTGGAGGCGTATCGAATTGGAATAGCGGCAGCCCGACGGGAGTTGAACCGGCTCGCCTTGAGAGCGAAGCCGGACGGCGAAACGAAAACGCTTCTACTCCAAAACTGCCGCAACTCCTTTCCCGAAGACGCCCTTGCCTGGCTCGACGCCGTGTTCGTGCTCGGTCAGGACGGCACGAAGTTCCCGCCTCTGCTCGGCACCGGCGGGAACGACGGACGGCTGGAGTTTACGAACAACTTCATGCAGCGCATCACCGAGGTGATGAGCCCGGCGACAGGCGAGCCGACGGCGGAATCCGCTCGCTGGCTGCGGGCGGCGCTCTTTGGAAGCGCGGCTCCGGGACTGGCGACCAAAGCACCCGTCGGCCAGTTCTTCCCCGGCGCAGCGGGCGGCGCGAATGCCACTTCGGGCTTCGATGCGCCGTCGGCGGTGAACCCGTGGGATTTCATCCTGATGATTGAAGGCTCGCTCCTTTTCGCCGCGGCGTCTGTGAAACGCCTGGAGAGCGCAGACGATGGCGCACTCGTGTATCCGTTCTGCGTGCGCCAGGCTGGCATAGGCTACGCGAGCGCAGCACGGGCGGATGAAGCCGAGGCACGCTGCGAAATATGGGTGCCGCTGTGGACCAGGCCGACGACGCTCGCCGAGTTGCGCGCGATTTTCAGCGAAGGCCGCGCACAGGTGCGGGGCCGCGCTGCGCGTAGCGGCGTGGATTTCGTCCAAGCTGCGGTGACGCTGGGTGTGGATCGCGGCATCGCGACGTTTCAGCGATACGGTTTTCAAGTCCGCAACGGTCTTGCCTATTTCGCCACGCCTTTGGAGCGCGTCGTAGTGCGACGCAATGCACGAGCGGATTTGCTGGCGGACATCGAAGGGTGGTACGACCGTCTGAGGCAAAAGGCTGGGCCTCGCGCCAGTCCTGAGCCGCCGGCGTCGGTCGCTCGTGCTCTGAACCAGCTTGAGCGACGCATTGTTGAGCTGTGCCGAGATGATTCGCCGGGCAGCCTCCAATCGCTCATAGCTGCCCTCGGCGCGACGGAACGGGCGCTGGCGCGAACCTTCAAATGGACAACCGCGGCTTATCTGCGGCCTCTGCATGGTTTGAATAAGCGCTGGCTCGACGATGCCAACGACAACTCGCCGGAGTTCCGGCTCGCCGAATCTGTGGCTGCCATGCGAGCGTGGCTTGGGAAGGAAACGCTCTGGTTCCGACAACACCTCGAACCGGTCAACCTGGAATCTAACAAGGAACGCTCGTGGATCAGTTGGGACGACCCGCCGGGCAACGATGTTACGTGGCGCGACGGCGACTTGACCGACACTCTGAACGCCATTCTCACACGCCGAGTCTTGAGGGTGGAGCAGTCCGGTGCGAAAAGCTGGCCAGACGATTCACCACGGTTCGCACACCTCGACGACATCGCCTGTTTTATCGAAGGTCGAACCGACGACGCTCTGCTCGCGGACCTGCTCTGGGGTTTGAGCCTGCTCGACTGGCAGCAGGTAAAACCGCTGATGCCTGAATTCCACGATGCGCCCGATGCTGTTCCTTCTTCGTTCTATGCCATGCTGCGGCTTTGCTTCCGCCGCTCCAGCGGAAAGGATGACGCGATCCCACTCGTTCCCGCGATTCTCCAGCGCGCAATGAATGGCGACGGTAAAGCTGCCTCAGAACTAGCTGCCCGCCGATTACGCGCGTCAGGAAAGGCTGCGCTCGTCAAAGAGCTACCCGTCGGCGGCGACACCGCTCGACGAACGGCGGCGGCTATCCTTTTCCCTATCGCCCTGCGCGATTTCAGCCTCCTTGAACGCACCATTCTTCACCAATTAAAAACACAAAGCATATGAACCTCGACCCACTCAAAAACCAACCACGCCTACTCCTCAAAGCGGCTTTGCACCCCATCCAAGGCACGCGCTTTCAACCCACGGGCTTCCCGGACCTCGGTGCCGCCACCTACGACGGCCCGGACGGCAAGAAGATGCTCCTCGTGGAATCTGCTCAGAGCATGGCAAACCGACTTGAAGTTGTTTGCTGGGACACCGTCGCTGATGATTGGGTGACGCCGCTCAAGGGCCTGCCCGTCGTGAAAGTGAAGGACAAGACTGGCAAATCACTCACTAACTCTGTACTCGAAGCGCACCGGTTGAACAGCCCGTATATCCTCGAAGGCAAGGACAAAGCCTTTTTCACCGCGCTCCAGAAGGAACTCGCTATCTCCGAGAAAGGCATCGTGGACATCAGGAAGCTAACCGCCACGCTCTTGAAATACGACACCAATGCACTGCTGCATGGCGTCTTCCTTGCCAAAAAGGACATCGCCGGTGGCCGGATGCGACTGCCGCGCGCACTCACCGCGTTCATCGAAGCCGAGGGCGTGACTGTTGCCGCAAGTGGCGGTGTGAAGAACGATGCGGTGAATCCGTCCGGCGACACAGCCAAGGGATTTGGCAATGTCCCGTTCCACCGCGATGAATACTGCGGAACTATCACCGCGTTTTTCAACCTCGACCTCGCGCTTATCCGCGGCTTCGGTCTTGGCGCAGAGGTGGAAGCGATGCTCGTCGCCATTTCGCTTTTCAAAATCCAACGACTCCTTCGCGATGGCCTGCGCCTGCGGACGGCGTGCGATTTGGAAATTATCGGCGCCCTCATCATGCAACGTCCCGCAGGTTTTGCCGTGCCGTCGCTCGACGAACTTGAGAAAGCGCTACCTGGCCTCATCAAGAAAGCGGCAACCTGTTTCGCTAAGCCACCTGAAACGAGCCTCACCTTCGAGGAATAGCGATGACCGTTCTTGAACTGCGCTTCCCGGCCGGGCGTTATCATGCCACGCCGTGGGGCCGCCATGTAAACGAAGGCGCAGTCGAATGGCCGCCCTCGCCATGGCGCATCGTTCGCGCGTTGATTGCGACGTGGTATTTGAAAGCACGCAAAGATGAGGAAATTCCCGAGCGCACCATGCGTGCACTCGCCGATGCACTGAGCCGGTCGCCAGTCTTTCGCCTGCCTCGCGCCACCACCGCGCACACGCGGCACTACATGCCATACAACGAGGGCAAAAATGAGAAGACCACCAAGGTCTTCGACACCTTCGTTCAGCTCTCGGAACGCGATGCTATACTCGTTGCTTGGGACGTGGCTTTGCCAGCCGACCAACTCGCCGCGTTGCAGACGCTCGCCGGGCGACTTGGCTACTTCGGACGCGCGGAAAGCCTCGTAGAAGCCCGGGTGCTGGAACGCGTCACGGCGATTGAACCGAATGCCGCGCCGTTTGCTCAAGGCGCGGCGATGCCGCCGAGGACCGAACTCGTCCGCCTGCTGGCGCCAATGACGCCAGTGGGCTATGAAACATGGCGCACAGATTTTCTCGCCGCGAATACGCCGCCGGCCAACGGGAAAAAGAAAGAGAACAAAAACGCCAGAGCACCAGAGGTCCCTGACGACCTTTTCGCCGCACTCCACGCCGACACCGGCGAACTCCAATCCGCAGGCTGGAATCTTCCGCCCGGTGCGCTCTACCTGAATTACATCCGCCCGGAAAATGCCTTCGCCCCGGCTACCAAGCCGCGACCTCGCGAACGCAAAGCACCGCCAACCGTGGCGCGCTACGCCTTGGTGAGCGGCGTCGCGCCGAGTATAACGCAAACGGTTTCGGTCGCCGGCCGCGTCCATGATGCGCTCTGCAAATGGTCCGACCAGGGCGAAGGTAGCGCGGCCGTTTTCACCGGCCTCGCCGAGAACGGCAAACCACACACTGACCACCGCCACGCCCACATTTTCTGCGAAACCAGTGGCCCACGCGAGAGTATCACTCACATCACTCTCTGGGCCGAAATGGGCTTCGATGAAGCCGCCTGTTTAGCGCTCCGCAGACTGAACAAAGTCTGGGGTCATGGCGGACACGACATCCGTCTCGTCCTCCACGGCATCGGTCATGCCAGCGATTTCAAGGATTGTTCGCTTTTTGGAAAAGCCAGAACCTGGCGCTCGCTCACGCCCTTTATCTCCACGCGCCACGCCAAAACCTTTCGCGATGGCCGCCCGAAAATGGATGCCAGCGGGTGGCAGGTTGGCTCAGCCGCGCATGACCTGCTCCGTCTTCTCGCTCTGCATCCGCAAGGCAGCGCCGTTACCATCAAACAACTCGAAGAGCGCGAGCGGCCTTTTCAATTTGGCAGCCATAATCTCCGCTCGCTACAATTCCAGACCATCCGCCATAACGGCGGTGGCAATCGCGGCAACAGCTCTGGCAGCGCTTTTACTATTACATTCCCCGAACCCGTCCGCGGCCCGCTAGCCCTCGGCTACGGTGCCCACTTCGGCCTCGGTCTGTTCGTGCCGGCGGACTGAACGGAATGAAAGTTTCCATTTGAGAGTTTGAGCGTGTTGCGTCGAATGCCGTTTTGGAATCGCTCGTGGCCTGCGCGGCTGCGAATGGACGGGCACGAAGTGTTGGCTCCAGAAACCGTTCGGCTAGGGAAAAGGGGCATTCTAACACGCGTAGAATGCTTGAATTTGCGGACCGACATGCTAAAGCTCGATACAGCGCCCGAGCCTGCCTAGGGGCTGGCGGCGTGCTCTATCTGTATGACTTGTGTTAGGTCGCAGTGGCAAAAGGATGCCTGAGGCAGGCGCCGCTTCCCGGCTTATGAACTCTTCGGCCACCCCTCCGCGTCGCGCGCGTTCAGCGCGCCAGTTTCCGTGGACGAAGGAGGAGGACGCTTTGTTAGGCAAGCTGTTTGACCGGGAGGTTGCGGAAAAGCTCAACCGCACGCTTTCCGGGGTGCGCGGCCGACGCAAGTTCCTCGGCATCGCCGCCGTGGCACACGCGCCGCAGACGTTTCGCATGAAGCCTGAGCCGCGCGACCGTTACGCGCATCTCTTTTCCGGGAAATCGGACCGCGAGCTGCGCGCCATCCTAGGCTGGAGTTACAACCGGATTCGCACGCGCCGCCGCCAGTTGGCTGCGGGCAAGTCCAAGCAACGCGAGGACTGGACCCTCGAGGAAGATCGTCTGCTGGGCACCAGGCCTGATCGTGTCCTGGCTAAGATGTTCGGCAGATCGCTCAAGTCGATACGCGCCCGCAGGGGCCTCAAGCGCATCCGGGTGAAGAAGGACTGGCGCCCTGAAGATGACAAGGTTCTGGGCACACGCCCCGACCGGGCCATCGCGATGTTGCTGGGGCGCAGCCAGACGAATGTGGCTTGGCGCCGCAAGAAGTTGGGTATCCCGCCCAAGGCGGGGCGGCGTCCGTGGACACCGGAGGAAGAGGCGTTGCTTGGGGCGAGGTCGGATACGCAGTTAGCCTCTTTATTTGACCGCACGGTCAAAGCGGTCGAAGCTCGACGCTGTCAGCTAGGCCGGTCCAAGCACGGTGCGGTATTTAGAATTGTCCGGCCGGCGGGACCTGGCGCGCGGTATTGTACGTGGACGCCTGAAGAGGACGGCTTGCTAGGGAAGTTCACGGACGAAGAGGTGGCGCGCAAGCTGGGCTATCCGCTGATGCGAGTTAGAAGACGACGCCGATTGCTCGGTTTACCGAGCTGCAATCCCAATCACCGCCATTGGACCAAAGAGGAAATGGCCCTGCTGGGCACGCGGCCGGACCGGGACGTGGCAGAGTTGGTCAAGCGGTCCGTCGGCAACGTGCGCTACAAGCGCCTGGAACTGGGCATCCCCTTTGCTAATCCTCATTACGAGGTCTGGAAAGCCGACGAGCTGGCGCTGCTGGGCAAATTGCCGGATGAGGACGTCGTAAAGCGCACCGGGCATTCTCTAACCAGCGTGCGTCACGCCCGAACCAAAAGGCGTATCTTCAGTGTGAAGCGGGCTGTGCCCGAGTGGCGCCCGGAGGAAGAGGCCATGCTTGGCACCGCGCCCGATGAGGTGATTGCGGCACGTTTGAACCGGACCCTGGGGGCGGTGCGGTTTCGACGCGGGAATAAAGGTATCCCGCCCTGTCGGCCGGGTACCTTAGCAAGGTCAGCCGAATGATGCGTGGTATGGAAACAGGCTTGTTTGTAATTACTATTGTTTCGGTATGATTCCATTCCATTCAATGCTGCCCGAGGTGGCCCAGCGCGAAGTGCGTTGCGTGCATCTCGGCCGCTCAGTGGACCCCGCAGCGGGGTCAACGTTGCCCGCCGACGAATACGCCTACCTCGAGTTCTATTGCGAAGACCTCGATTGCGATTGCCGGCGGGTCTTCTTGCAGGTGATCGCCAAAGGCCAGCCGGGCAAGGTCTTTGCCAGTATCGGCTACGGCTGGGAAAAGGAAGCGTTCTACCGAAAACGAATGCCGTGGGACCCTGATGCCGCCAGGAGAACAGTTCGCGGCGAGTTGGACCCGCTCAATGAGCAGTCGGAGTTCGCGGTGGATTTATTGGATTTGTTCAAGCGGGTTGTGCTGGATGAGCCCTATCGGCTGCGTTTGCGACGCCATTACCAGATGTTCAGGGAGGAACTCGCCCACCGCGGAGCGCCGGGAAAGCCGCTGAGCGACTAATGCAATCCACGCTCACTAGTGTTTCACCGTCGGATGCTGGTATGGAACCTGCTTTATAAATACCTCTTATGGAACCTGATCCGCCACCGCCCGAACCGCTGGCTGCGACGCCGGAAAAGTCTCCGCTCAAGGACAGCCGTTCCGGGCCGCCCCAGGAAATCTCGTCAGCGGCCTCGTCAGCGGCCCCATCTCGCCAGGCCAGCACGGGGACCGAGGTCACGCGCTCAAACGTCCCTGACGCGCCCGCCGAAACGCCGCCGGAGGAAGCGCACCCCGTCTTCCAAAAGGCGCTGGAAATCCTGCGCCGGGAAATGCCTTCGGGGGAAGTTCAAAGTCCAGAGTCCAAAGTCCAAAGTCCAGAGCCGTCTCAAACGTCTGAGGGCCAGTCACTCGACACTTCGCGCTCCGTACCACCCGATGAAACCATTCCTGCGCGGATGTTGAACGAGTTCGTGTACTGCCGCCGGCTTTTCTATTACGAATTCGTCGAGGGCGTTTTTGTCGAAAGCGCCGATACGTTGCGCGGGGCCGCCATTCACCAACGCGTTGATTCTGGCACCGGTGCTTTGCCATCCGCCGGCAAGTCGAAGGCAAAAGGCTCAAAATCCAAAGCCGGTGGCGCCGGCGCAGGGAGTGGTAGCGTTCCGTCCGCCTCCCCTGAATTAGAGGCTACCGTTGAAACTACTCCGGCAATCGAAAATCAAAAATCAAAAATCGAAAACGACCCGATCCATTCGCGTTCCGTGCAGATGGGTTCAGGCCGGTTGGGAGTCATCGCCAAGATGGACCTCGTCGAGGTGCGTCCAGTGAAAGAGATGTCCGAGGCCCAGCCGACTGAAAGCGAAAGCAAAAAGCAAAAATCGGAGATTGAAGATCGCGAGCCGCAAACCGAGTTCACCGGGCAGTTGTTCAGGCCCTGGGAGGTTTGCCCGGTCGATTACAAGGCGGGCGCGCCGAAGGAAGGACAGGAAGCCAACGAATTGTGGGATACAGACAAGATGCAGCTCGGATTGCAGGCGTTGATCCTCCGCGACAACGGCTACACCTGCAAAGAAGGCATCATTTATTATCGCGCTACCAAACAGCGGGTTCGCCTGCCGATTACGCCCGAACTGGAAAGTTGGATTCTGGAAAACATCGCCGAAGCCCGGCGGGTCATCACCGGGCCGATTCCGGCGCCCTTGGTCAATTCGCCGAAATGCGTCCGCTGCTCATTGGCGCCGGTTTGTTTGCCGGACGAAACACGGATGCTCTCCGCTCCTGTAGGAGCCGAGGTAACGAGGCTCAAACCTTCGCCGCCTGGGCAAGCCGGTTCCACTGTTGAAGCAGATCAGAGCCTCGTTACTTCGGCTCCCACTAGTGACCAGCCCCGGCGATTGATGGCGGCGAGGGACGACACGCGTCCGCTCTATTTGAATACCCAGGGCTTTCGGGTCGGTTGCAAAGACGAGGTCCTCCAGGTCAAAGACAAAGATAAACTCGTTGAAGAGGTGCGGCTTCGGGACCTTTCACACGTCGCGCTGTTCGGCAATATCCAAATCTCGACCCAGGCCGTACAGTCGCTGTGTGAACTGGAGGTTCCGGTCACTTACTTTTCGATGGGCGGCTGGTTCTATGGCATTACGCGCGGCCACACGTTGAAGAACGTTTTTCTGCGCATGGAACAGTTCCATTTGGCGCGCGACGAGGCCAGGTGCCTGGCTTTAGCTCGGCAGTTTGTGCACGGCAAAATCCGCAATCATCGCACGCTGCTCATGCGAAACCACCTCGAGCCGCCGGAGCCGGCCATCATGAAACTCAAGCGAGCGTCCGAGGATGCGCTCAAGGCCGGGTCGCTTCAGGAACTGCTTGGCGTTGAAGGTGCCGCGGCCAGCCTCTACTTCCAGCAGTTCAATGGCATGATTAAACTCGGGGATGACTTGGCCGACCCGCCGGAGATCTCTCATCCGGACGGCGGCGATCCTCGCCCAACGGATGAGACAGGGGCTGGGGGTGAGGGCCAACTCGCCTTCAATTTCAATTTTGCCAACCGGAACCGGCGGCCGCCGACCGACCCGGTCAACGCGATGCTGTCCCTGGCCTACAGTCTTTTGACCAAGGATTGCATGCTGGCGGCGCTGGCGGTCGGGTTCGACCCGTACATCGGGTTCTACCACCAACCGCGTTTCGGCCGGCCGGCTTTGGGGCTGGATTTGATGGAGGAGTTCAGACCCTTGGTCGCCGAGTCCACGGTCCTGAGCTGCATCAACAATCGGGTGGTCACTGAGAAGGATTTCGTGCACGCCGGCCAGGCGGTGAATCTGAGCGCGCCGGGCCGCAAACGATTTTTTCAAATGTACGAACAACGCATGAGTTCGCTCATCACCCATCCGCTATTCGACTATAAAGTTAGCTACCGGCGGGCGCTCGAGTTGCAGGCCCGCCTGCTGGCAAAGGCGCTGACCGGAGAAATCGCGGAGTACGTGCCCCTCATGACCCGGTGAACTCACATAATCTTTCTCTTCCTCTTTCTTCTTCCTCTTCCTCCTCCAACTATCCAACTATCCACTAACTGGCTCTCAAAATGCGCACGACTTATCTAGTCTGCTACGACATTGCCGATGACAAACGCCTCCGGCGCGCGTTTAAAACCTGCCGCAACTTCGGCGACCATCTTCAGTATTCGGTATTCGAGTGCGACTTGAATCCATCCGAAAAAATTGAGTTGGAAGAAGCGCTCGGCGACCTTATCGATCATGACGAAGATCAGGTATTGTTTGTGGCGCTTGGACCGGCAGAGGGACGCGGAGACCGGGTGATTACCGCCTTGGGCCTTTCTTATACGAAGCTGGATGCGCCATGTTATGTCGTTTGAATTTACAGGTTCTTTGATATCGGGACCGCGAGCGGTGAGGTGAAGCGCCGAACTCCGGCTCCGCTCGCATGACGTAACTACGACCATGACAGCCACAAACAACTGATCGGCCAGATCGAATCAACAAATGCACCCCTTGCTCTCCCCGCCTGTCGCAATTTGCCTATTGCGCTGTTGCCTTACAGGATGTTACAGAAGGGCTCATTCCGCGCCCGCGTGGGCGCGGCCCCATTGAAGCTCCCAGCCCCGCAACGTGGCGGCGGAATTCGGCAACATTCCGCGCCCGCGTGGGCGCGGCCCCATTGAAGCAAGGCCAAGCGGACCCAGGTCTGCCTCTTCGGCATCCATTCCGCGCCCGCGTGGGCGCGGCCCCATTGAAGCTACTTCGTTGCCCCGGCCGGGCTGATCCCGCACGAGTTGCATTCCGCGCCCGCGTGGGCGCGGCCCCATTGAAGCCATTTTGAATCCGTTCGAAGACACCCTGGAATCCCCATTCCGCGCCCGCGTGGGCGCGGCCCCATTGAAGCTGCTGGCTGAGAATCCGCATCGCCTCCTGGTCCCCCCCATTCCGCGCCCGCGTGGGCGCGGCCCCATTGAAGCACCTCGGCCGAAGTCAGGTTGCCCAACTCCATCCGGACATTCCGCGCCCGCGTGGGCGCGGCCCCATTGAAGCCGAGTTGAATTTGTCATTTTGGTTTTAGGTTCATCCATTCCGCGCCCGCGTGGGCGCGGCCCCATTGAAGCGAAGTAGCGCGCCCAGGCCCGGTATTGGAACTTGCATTCCGCGCCCGCGTGGGCGCGGCCCCATTGAAGCGCAAGTTTGATAACGGCGATACCCCAGAGGGGCGGTCATTCCGCGCCCGCGTGGGCGCGGCCCCATTGAAGCCCAACATCGTCATTCCATTGATAAGGAAAAGCGGTGACATTCCGCGCCCGCGTGGGCGCGGCCCCATTGAAGCTCGCGTTCAGGAACGACAGATCCACCGCGACGCTAGCCGCATTCCGCGCCCGCGTGGGCGCGGCCCCATTGAAGCGCTTAGGAACTATCTAAATCCAAATCCCGCTCGCGCTCATTCCGCGCCCGCGTGGGCGCGGCCCCATTGAAGCGATGCCCCGGGCAGCAGCGAAGAGGAAGGCCGACGGCCATTCCGCGCCCGCGTGGGCGCGGCCCCATTGAAGCCGGAGCGACCCCTGTGAGTTGGGCATTCAACTGATCATTCCGCGCCCGCGTGGGCGCGGCCCCATTGAAGCCAGCTTTCTCTCGATACCTTTTCGACCGTTGCGCCCATTCCGCGCCCGCGTGGGCGCGGCCCCATTGAAGCCAGCCTCTGGCAGTTTGTATTGACCGGCCGGCAATTCATTCCGCGCCCGCGTGGGCGCGGCCCCATTGAAGCAATGCTTCGCTGGCCAATGCCAACCTGGCGGCCGTCATTCCGCGCCCGCGTGGGCGCGGCCCCATTGAAGCATAATCGGCGCGCATTTGGTCGATGGCGGTGCGCTGGGTGCATTCCGCGCCCGCGTGGGCGCGGCCCCATTGAAGCATCACCGCCGCTGAGACCGTTCAACCCGACCGCCTGGCATTCCGCGCCCGCGTGGGCGCGGCCCCATTGAAGCAATAGTATAACCCTCTGGGACCGTTGCGGACTTGGCTCATTCCGCGCCCGCGTGGGCGCGGCCCCATTGAAGCCAAGCTCTGGGACGAGGAACGCGCCAAATCCGAGAAGCATTCCGCGCCCGCGTGGGCGCGGCCCCATTGAAGCGATGAACAGCCACACCGCTAGCGGCGCCGGCAGTTCGCATTCCGCGCCCGCGTGGGCGCGGCCCCATTGAAGCAGGAACCTAGGCGCGGCGGGCGTTGGGCAGCTACCGTCATTCCGCGCCCGCGTGGGCGCGGCCCCATTGAAGCTCGGCGGCAAATACCTGGCCAGTCTTGGTCGCTTTGCATTCCGCGCCCGCGTGGGCGCGGCCCCATTGAAGCGTAGCGGCCGACATCTACACCGTGCAGCCCGAGGCCATTCCGCGCCCGCGTGGGCGCGGCCCCATTGAAGCGTGGGCCAGCTATTATAAGCCGCTGATCGAACGGTATCATTCCGCGCCCGCGTGGGCGCGGCCCCATTGAAGCGTGCCGGCGATGCCGAGCTGGATGTCGCTCCAATCCATTCCGCGCCCGCGTGGGCGCGGCCCCATTGAAGCCGCCGTAGCCCTGGCGGTCAGTGAGCATCTTGGGAGACATTCCGCGCCCGCGTGGGCGCGGCCCCATTGAAGCAAGTCCGGCGGGTCGGCGAGCAGGTTGTCCAACTCGCATTCCGCGCCCGCGTGGGCGCGGCCCCATTGAAGCCGTGCATGGGCGTGCTGGATGGAAGGAGGAGACCGTCCATTCCGCGCCCGCGTGGGCGCGGCCCCATTGAAGCCAATCACTGCGGCGCGATGCGGCAGAGGGGCGCAAAGGTCATTCCGCGCCCGCGTGGGCGCGGCCCCATTGAAGCTGCGATGCGGCGAAGCGCTATCAACTGGCAGCGGACCATTCCGCGCCCGCGTGGGCGCGGCCCCATTGAAGCCTTCAAAAGTCAATCCAGGGTCGAATAAAACAAACCCCATTCCGCGCCCGCGTGGGCGCGGCCCCATTGAAGCAAAGAGCCGTCGCGTCCGGTCCTCGGATGCGTGTTATCATTCCGCGCCCGCGTGGGCGCGGCCCCATTGAAGCCGGCCGTCGGGCAATGGGGAGACATCGGCCAAGCATTCATTCCGCGCCCGCGTGGGCGCGGCCCCATTGAAGCTGGGAAGCCTGTAACATTCCTCGACCTGGTGACTTGGCATTCCGCGCCCGCGTGGGCGCGGCCCCATTGAAGCAGATGCCGCGAACGGATGCCGTGAAATGGTGCCGTGCATTCCGCGCCCGCGTGGGCGCGGCCCCATTGAAGCTTAAAAACTTGGCGCTTCCATGGCGATGGGCTCAAACACCATTCCGCGCCCGCGTGGGCGCGGCCCCATTGAAGGATGGATTCATTGTTTTTGTGCGTTATAGGACAGGGGACATTCCGCGCCCGCGTGGGCGCGGCCCCATTGAAGGCGCCGCACGCACCTTGATCTTCCCCGCTTTCTTCGCCATTCCGCGCCCGCGTGGGCGCGGCCCCATTGAAGGCCACCCCGACCGGCTCGGCTTCCCCTTCCGCGGGCCATTCCGCGCCCGCGTGGGCGCGGCCCCATTGAAGGGAGGCGCTACGAATGCTCAAAGGCGACTCGATAAGCATTCCGCGCCCGCGTGGGCGCGGCCCCATTGAAGGTCGATAAGAAAGCGTGCGTCGCGTTTGTGCGGCGCGGCCCCATTGAAGCATAAAGGAGATCATAAATCGTAAATCACAAATCATGAATCCCTTGGGACGGCTGGGACGGCGTGGGACGGCAGTGGGACGGTTGCAAAAGTGAGAATCGCCCGTGTTTACCGGCCTTGGGACGGTGGGACGGCTGTACACCCCCAAGGTACCCCCTATCCCCCCACCGGCATCTTCCTCTTCCTCTTCTTCCTCCTCCTGCAACTAACTGCAACCAACTTCGACCACCTGCAGCCAGCTACGGCTACCTCCACCAATCTCCACCAATCTCCACCAATCTCCACCAATCTCCACCAATCTCCACCAATCTCCACCAATCTCCACCAATCTCCACCAATCTCCACCAA
>Ga0210408_10002226_pt1 | contig 19205 bp, 16 predicted proteins | sample IncBWH4MmetaG_FD_155471 | JGI IMG/M metagenome (GOLD analysis project Ga0210408, IMG submission 155471) | Forest soil microbial communities from Barre Woods Harvard Forest LTER site, Petersham, Massachusetts, United States - Inc-BW-H-4-M | ecosystem: Environmental > Terrestrial > Soil >...
ATCCCCGCACCCTCCCCCCCATCGGTGACGATGGCCAGAGCAAGCCGCTGGCGCTCGCCACCGGAGAGGTCGCGGGGGTTGCGGGCGGCCAGCTCGGCCAGGCCGGCGAGGGCGAGAGCACGGGGGGAGGCCTCACGGTCGAGGCGGTCGTGGATGAAGTAGTCACCGGGGTTCTGGAGCAGCAGGGCAACCCGCCCGGCCCGCTCGATACGCCCGCGGGTGGGCTCCAACAGCCCGGCGGCGTGGCGCAGGAGGGTGGACTTGCCGGCGCCGTTGCGCCCCATCAGGGCAAGGCTCTCGCCGGCCTCGATGCGCAGGTCGGCACCGCGCAGGATGGCGGGCCCGCGGCGGATCTCGTACCAAACCCCGTGCAGCTGGAGGGCGGGGGCGGCACTCCTTCCACGACGCCCCCAGCGGGGGGGGCTTGGTGGGACTGAAGCGAGGGGCCCCGGGGGAACTACCAGAGCCGCGGGGATTGCGGTAGCGGCGGGGCCCGCCGGAACTGTGGGGGCCAGGAAAGTGGCGGACGCAGCGGAGATGGCCCCCTGCCCGCGGTTGTCTTCGCGACTCAACAAATTGGCAGGGGGCCGGGTCGAGCATACAGAATCCGACGACAAGAGGCTGCAACGGCGCAGGGTGGCGCGGGCCTGCTTGACGCCGACGGGCGGGGGGGCCAGCCCGGCGAGGGCAAAGAGCCGAGCCCCGGGGGTCTGCAGAGCGGGGGACTCGCTGGCGGCCCACTCCAAGAACGCCCGCGGCTCGCCGTCGTAGGCGAGGCGGCCATCGCGCAGCGCGATCACGCGGTCGGCGGAGGGGAGACAGCGCTCGAGGCGGTGCTCGGCGAGCAGGATGGCGGTATCCCACTCCTGGTTGAGGCGGCGCAGCAGCCCGATGAGCTCGTCGCCGGCGACGGGATCGAGCTGGGAGGTGGGCTCGTCCAGCAGCAGCACGGGGGGACGCGCGGCGAGGGCGGCGCCAAGGGCGACGCGCTGCTTCTCCCCGCCGGAGAGGTCGTGGGTGGAGCGGTCGAGGAGGTGGTCGACGCCGAGGGCGAGGGCGACCTCCTCGACCCCGCGAGCGACGGCCCCGGCCCCATGCCCGCGGCTCTCCAGGGCGAGGGCGAGCTCGGCGCGGACGGAGCTCATGACGAGCTGGGTCTCGGGGTCCTGAAAGAGCGCGCCGGCGAACGTCCCGAGGCGGGCGGGCCCGTGCTCACGAGTATCGAGGCCAGCAAGCGCGACGCGCCCGGCAAAGCGCCCGCCGTGAAAGTGGGGCACGAGCCCGCAGGCGGCGCGCAGGAGGGTGGACTTGCCGTGCCCGGAGAGCCCGGCGAGCAGGCAGAACTCCCCGGCCTGCACGTCGAGGCTGACGTCGTCGAGGGCGGGCCGCTCGGCGCCGGGGTAGTGGTAGGTGACGTTCCGAAGGGAGAGGATGCTCATGGAGTTGCCCCGGGGCGGTCTCGGTGACAGAGCGGGGTGCACGCCAGGACTTTCACTTTGGGATCGTCCGCGCGGGCCGGTTCCGCCCCACGCCCGCGGGGGCGGGGCTTCCTACCCCGCCGCCCAACACCGTAGACCGGCCCGGCAATCTTCATAACCCCACCCGTGGGCGGTCGCAGAAGGGCGGCAGCACAGCTCTTCATAACTCCACCCCTCGGCGGTCGCAGAAGGGCAGTAGGACGGCGAGGGCGAGGGCGGCAGAGAGCGCGAGCAGGCCGGCGCCGAGGGAGACGTGCAGAAGTGGGTAGGCGGTGAAGGAGGCGGCGCCGGTGAGCCGCCCGAGCAGGGCGAGGGCGACGATGGCGAGGGCGGAGGCGGCAAAGGCGAGGTCGTGACGGGACCAGGGCCGGTGCGTGCGACCGATCGAAGACCGCCGGGCGCGTGGAGCGGCGGCGAGGCCTCGGACCTCGAGGGTGGCGGCGACGTCCATGGCGCGGTCGAGGGAGCCGGCGACCACGGCGCCGATCAGAGCGGCGCGCCCGCGGGCGCCGCGGGGGGCTCCGCCGGGGCGGGTGCGCTGGGCCTCGGCGAGCCGCTGGGTATCGGCGGCGAGCACGGGGAGCATGCGCACGGCCAGGGAGGCGGTGAGGGCGGAGCGGAAGGAGAGACGACGCAGGCTGCGCAGCAGCGCGTCGGGGTCGATGGCGAGGGAGGCGAGGGAGGAGATGAGGATCAGGATGGTGACCTTCAGCGCGATCACGGCCCCGTACACGAGGGCCTCGACGGTGAGGTCGCCCTGCCCGAAGGGGCCGAGGTCGCCGAGGCGGGCGAAGACGGTGAGGCCGTCGCGGTCGACGAGCACGTTGACGAGCACGATGGGCAGGGCGACGATCAGCGCGGTGCGCACGGTCCGCGCGAGCTCGCGGCCCACCCCGGCCCCCCAACCCGCGCCGAGGATCGCCAGCGTCAGCACGGCGAGCCCCAAGGGGTGGTAGACCAGGAGCGCGGCGACTGTGAGCGCGAGCGCCCACAGGGCCCCCACCCCGGGGCGCGCGGCGTGCAGGGGACTGCCAAGACGGCGGTAGAGGACTGCTACTGGCAGACCAACCTGGTTCATGGGCTCGGCTGGGGCAGGGGCAGGAGGGCGCCGGTCGCGGCGATGGCGAGGGCGAAGCGGTCGTGCAGGGAGGCTTCGTCGAGCGCGTGGGCGGCGAGGTCGACGCCGGCGGGGTCGGTGCCGGTGATCAGCCACTCGGGGTCCTGTTCGCCATAGCGGGTGGCGGCGATCAGTCCCGCGGTGCCGCCAAGGGTGCGCACGGCGGCGCCCTGGGAGTCGAGCAGCGCGAGGGTGCTCCCAGAGGGGGAGATGCGCACGAACACCCCGCTCGCCCGGGGCCCCTGTTCAAGAGCCTGGGCGCCGAGGTCGCCGCGCACCTGGGGCCAGGTGCCGACGAGCAGGCGCAGGATGTCGGGCTCCTCCCCCGCGGGCCCGAGCGCGGCGATCGCAGAGCGCACCCCGGCGGCGCGCAGGTGGGATTGAACGGTGGCGCAGGGTTCGCCTTCGGGCTGGGCGCATTCCAGGCGCACGGGCAGCCGCAGCCCGTCCAAGCCGTTGCGGAAGGGCTCGGGGAAGGAGCCGACGACGGCGGGGATGTAGTCGGTCTGACTCCAGTCGTGCAGGTCCCACCAGATGCGATCCCCCGGGTGGACGTTGGTGTCGGCGGCCCCCTTGGAGGCTTCGACGCCGTTGACGTAGTAGAACCAGTCGACCGGCCGCGCCCCTTCGTGGCCCCCGGAGCGGCCGTTTACGCTCTGCACGAAGCCCCCCCCGTAGCGGGTGGTGACGGAGGCGTTGCGCATGAGCACGCTCATCGCGGTCTCCTGCCCCCGCACGCGGGGGTCATGCAGGGACATAACGGCCTGCGCGCCGAAGTCGCGGGTGACCTCCAGACGCACCCCGCCAGGGGTGGACCCCGCGCCGAGGCCGCAGCCGCCGAGCAGCGCGGCGGCGGCCAGCGCGGGAAGCAGCGGGCGCCGGCGCCCACCAGGTCCCGCCGACCACACGCCGACCGACTCCCGACCGCGCCAACCCGCCCGGCCAAGACCGGCCATCCCACCACGCCAACCGGCCCTGCGGCGGGGGTGGCCATCCCGCTGTCTCCTACTTGACATAGAAGACGATCCGGGAGCTCCCCCGGTCCAGCGGTGCACGGTTGCCTGCGGCGTCGGTGGCCGCGATGTCGAGCACGTAGCGCCCGGGGGGCAGACGCGAAGGGAGCAGGTAGGAGAAGGAGTCACCCCCGGATGCGATCTGGAAGAAGCTGCCCTGGCGGCAGCGCACCCGCTGCAGGCGCTCGCGGGCGCCGTCGTAGGCCCAGCAACGACCCCGGTGGGTGCGGCGCAGCCGCAGGGAGATGGAGGTGACCGAGGCGTGCGCGCCAACTGTCCCCGAGAGCACACGGGGGGCGCCCTGGCGGGAGTAGACGTGGCCATCCTGGATGCCGGTCGCCGCGGCGACGAGCGCGTAGGGGCCGGTGTATGGGGGGGTGAGCGTGACGCTACTGCTGCTGGACGTCTGCAGCGGCGAGATCCCGGGCGGTGCGGGGGTGCCGCAGGTTCCGTCGTTGCCTTCGTGGGCGCAGACCACGACTTCCCCGGGGATCGGCTTCGGGTCTTCCCCGATCCCGCCGCTGGCGCGCAGGACGTAGGTGCCGTCGCCCGGGAAGGTGAGGGTGGCGTGACCTTCGAGGTCGGTTTCCGCGCTCGAGCCCGCGCCCCCCACGTTGACGCCGGCAGCGGGATGGGATTCGCCGCCCGCGGTCGGGTGGAACCGCACGGTGACCGTGATGGGCCTCCCAACTTCTGCGGTGGCGGGCGCTTCGATGCCGAGCACCTGCGTCGGGGGGGCCGGACAGCTGGAGCCGAAGCAGGCGGGAACGAACAGGATCTGGTCCCCCGATTCGAGCTGCGCTTCGCACACCCCCACTTCCTCGAACGCGTTATTCCGCCAGAAGCTCCAGTAGTAGTTGGCGGGCGCGTTTTCTTCGAAGGGGAAGCTCTTCCCGTCGATCGAGATGACTTCGTAGTCGCTGTACTTGCTGCTCCAGGTGCCTTCCCAGTTGCCTTTGGTGCCCAGTTCGAGTGCACCGGCGGCGCTGGTACCCGAGCAGGAGCCGCCGTATCTTGCGACGGGCGCGGAGGTGGTGGTGACCTGGGTGGGTGTTGTCAGCGCTTCATAGTTGGCACCGAGCACCCTGACGGTGACGGTCGCCGGCGTGCCGGCCAGCGCCGGGGGTGTGAGGGCCACACCACTGCAGGCCAACAGCGAAACAAGCGCACAGGCAAGCGTCAGTCGCGTGCGCGGAGAAATGTCGAGCATGAGCCAACCCCTTTCCACGAGGGCTTTGTGGGCTTGCGGCCGGAGGCAGGTCTCCTGGCTCCCGGGCCCACCCCCCGCGCCTTCCCGATCCGCCGAGCGGCCGACCAGTGGCTACGACGCCAAGACACGTGCAGCGGGGGGCATCCCCGGTCACAGTGGCGGGTCCGCGCCGGACTCTCACCGGCTTCCCTACGCCACCGACCGTATGAACGACTCAGATACTACCGTCCGCCGAGACGGAGTGCGAGCGCCCGACCCCACGCCCCTGAGCCCCGGATCGCCGGCTCCCGCCGCAACTCGGCCATGCTCCAAGCGCCCGTATCACTGCGGTCCGCGGCTCCGTGCCGTGAATGCCTGCCACCTCGCCGCAGCCCCCGAGCTCGGAGACTTGCCTACCGCCCGACCGCGTCCAGCTGGCTGTCCGGGTCGGCCAGCGCGGCGCGATGGGTGGCGTCGAGCACGGGGCGCTCTGTCATCAGCCGGCGGGCGTGGTCGAGGTCATCGGAGCGACCGAACGTCAGCGCCGCGGTGACTCGTCCGTCCGTCAGGTACCAGTTGGTGAACGACGACCCCTCCGCGAGCGATCCCCGCAGGATCTCCTCGTGCCAGCCATAGGCCGGCCCCACGTACTCCAGCTCTCCCCAATCCCCGAGGACGGAGTAGAAGTAGGGGACCACCTCGTGCGGGATGTCCCTCCCGAGCATGTTCAGGGCGACGGTCTTGCCGTGGTTGAAGGCGACGTCCCAGTGCTCGATGCGCACCGGTTCCCCGTGCAACGGGGAGTCGTACTCGCAGATGTCCCCCGCGGCGAACACCCCCGGGGCGGAGCTCTCCAGGCGCGCGGAGCAGCGCACCCCCCCACGCTCACCCATTGCGAGGCCCGCCCGCTGGGCGAGCTGCACGTCGGGGGCCACCCCCGCCCCGACCACCACCGCGTCCGCGGGCAGCTCCAGGCCCCCCTTCGTGACGACCTTCGCCACCCGGCCGTCACCCTCGAAGCGATCCAGCCCGTCGCGGCCGTGGATCGTGACGCCGTGCGCTTCCAGGAGCTCCTGAAAGAAGCGCCCCGCGCGCGGGCCAAAGCCACGTTCGAGCGTGACCTCCTCCTGCATCACGATCGTGCAGCGCTTGCCCAGCATCGTCAGCGAGGCCGCGACCTCGCAGCCGATGTAGGAGCCACCGATCAGCACCACCCGCTCCGCGTCCGCCACCCCCTCGCGGATCGCGTCGGCGTTGCCGAGCGTGCGCAGGTAGTGGATCTGTTCCAGCTCGCACCCCGACACGTTCAACCGCCGCACGTTCGCCCCCGTGGCGAGCAGCGCCTGGCCGAACTCGATCTCCTCCTTGGTCGACAGCTTGGCGGTGCGCGCCTCCAGGTCGAGCCCGGTCACGCTCGTGCGCGTGAGCAGCTCGATGTCCTGCTCGGACCACCACTCCTGCGGGCGGAAGAACGCCTCGCTGCGCTCCTCCTCCCCGCGCAGGTAGCCCTTCGAGCAGTTGGGGCGGTTGTACGGCGGATCGGGCTCGCGCCCCACCACCAGCACGCTTCCCTCCGCGCCCTCCTCGCGCAGCCAGCGCGCACAGTTGGCCGACGCCAGGCCGCCGCCGACAAGCAGGTAGTCCACCTTGCGGGATGTCACGCCGTCTACCCTATAACCCTGGCGGGTGGCGCACCGACCAGTGCGCCCAATCGGGGATGTGGTCGAGGATCCGCCAGCGAGGTCCGTCTTCGCCGCGGTTGGGGCCCACGTCGGTGCCGTTGTGGCTGGTGTCCAGGCGCAGGCCGGCGATCACGACGAAGACGTGATCGGTGGGGCTGGTGGCGGCGTAGATCGTCACCCAGCGCCCAGGTCCGGGCAGGCCCCAGTCGACGTAATCCTGGGCGAGGGGGTTCTCGCGCAGGATTTCCGCGAGCGGGCGCACCCCCGCGCGGTCGAGCACGTAGTTGACCGTGCTCGAACAGTCCTCATTGAGCGCCCCCAGCGGGTCTGGGTGCCCGGCGGGGCCGTAGGGGAGATTCTGCAGTTCGTTGCCCGCCATCACCATCGCCTGCACCGCCGCCGGCACGCCCTCGGGGACCAGCGCCACGTGGCCGTTTTGCGGAGATAGCACCGTCCGTTCACCCACGATCAGCTCCACCGGCGCGGTGCCCAGGCTTCTCATGCCGGGCAGTGTCTCGGCCGCGGCGCTCACTGGGGCGCCGGCGCCTTCCGTGCCCAACGTGTACACCCGGGAGCCGTCCCGTTCCAGCGACGAGGGGGGCTCGCCCGGCGCTGTTGGACCGCGGTACAGCGCCGCCCAGCGCTCCACCTCGGCGACGTACCACCACGCGTGGTTGTAAGCGTAGAGCGCCTTGCGGTAGTCGCCGGGGGCGCCCGCGGCGCGCAGGTAGTTGGCCATGGCGAAGATCGCGTCCGCCGGGTTCCAGCGGTCGGGGGGGCCGTTCCCGTCGGCGCTCACCCCGTACTCCCGCCACGTGGATTCGAGGAACTGCGCGGGGCCGCCCGCGCCCGCCGAGTTGACGGCCCCCTCCCGGGTGCACGCTGGGTCGGGGTCGCGGCCGTGGTCGCACTCGACCTTGCCGATCCCCGCGAGAATCGCCCAGTCGAGGTCATAGCGGCGAGCCGCCGCCAGGTAGAGGCGCAGATACGGCGGCGGGATTTCCGCGCGCGCCAGCGCGGAGACCCCGTAGCCCCCGGCGCCTTCGCCGCTGGCGACTTCGCCCGCGAGCGCCGCGGGTTGGCCGCCGATCGTTACGACGAGGCTCGCCATTCCGAGTGTGAGGGCCAGCGCGAGCATCGCGGCGACGGCGAGCGCCGCGAGTGCCGGTCGCGACAGGCGCCGTGGCGGACGGCGCGGGGAGACGGCCTCTGGAGAGGCGAAATTCAACGCTCCGCCCCAGCTACGCGGGCACCGTATCGTGACCCCCGACCCGGTGGGCATGCGCTCCCACGCTCAATGCCGCACCTCTCCGTCGAGGCATGGCCTGTTGGCGCCCCTGCCATCATCCACCCAGCTGCCGTTTGCGCCGCCGGGCAACCTCGTGGGCGTCGCGCATCACCGACGACTCACGGCCCCCCGCCGTGGTGTGTGGCCGGGGGCCGTGGGTGCGCGGGTCGTGGGTGCGCGGGTCGTGGGTGCGCGGGTCGTGCGTCCCTCCTCCACGCGGCCCTCCCCCAAGCGGCCCTCCCCCACGCGGCCGCCCTTCGCGGAGCCCTCCGCTGCGGGGACTCCCATCGCCGGGGTCACCACGGCGCGGTGAGCCCCCGGCGGAGCGGGGCGGTGCATGCCCACCGCGGCGCAGGCGCTCCTCGAGAGCGAGGTCGAAGTCCCGGCCCGCGCGGCGGCGCTCGCGGCGACCCGGCGCCGGCTCCGCGGCCCTGGCGATGTCGCCCGCGGCGGCATTCAGCTCCCGGCGCAGGGCGAGCTCGCGGTCGATCTCCAGGCGCGCCTCCCGCCGGCGGCGGGGGTCCAGGCGCTCGTACTCCGCGCGCCCATAACCCGCGAGGCCGGCGAGCGCGGCGTAGTCGCGGGCTGGCTCCCCCGGGATGCCACGGCGGTGCGTGGCCGCGACCGATCGAAGATCGGCCAGCTCGGCCTGGGCGTCGAGCAGACGGGCACGCTCGCGCGCCTGCTCGGTGGTGAACACGCGGCCGGTGTGGCGGTACGCGCGCTCACCCTCCGCGGCGGTGCTCCGCGCCTCGTTCAACGCCAGCTGCCCCCGCTCGATCTCGCCCTCGATGCGCTGCGCGCGGGCCCCCAGACGGGTGGCCCTGCGGGTGTCCCCGGCCGCGCTCGCGGCGTCCTGGGCGCCGCGCACCCGTTGCAGCTGGGTGCGCCTGGCGGCGAGCTCGGCCTGGAGCTCGGGGGCCGCCTCGGAGATGGCGCCGGCGTCACTGTGCTCGCGCTCGAGCATCCGCGCCACCTGCCCGTCCGCGGCGGCCTGGGCGCGCTGAGCACCGAGGCGCTCGCGCGCCCGGCGTCGCTCCACGCTGGGCGCCGGAGAGAGCTTGCCGCGCACCCACTGCGCTCTCCCCCACACCGCGGCCGGCGTCTCCAGGCGCTCCTTCACGCGCCGCGCGAGCGAACGGTGGCTTTCGCTCTGGCCGCGCTGGGAGCGCTCCCAACGGTGCTCCCCCTGGATCACCCCCAGCACGCGGTGGCGCTGGAGGTAGGCGCCCCACCAGAGGACGTCCACGAGCAGCCACCGGGTCCACCAGCCGAGCGCGGTGAGGTCCAGGAGGGTGCGGGTGAGCAGCAGCACCACCCCGAGCAGGAAGGAGAACATAAGCTTCGCGCAGACCGCCCCCAGCAGCCGCGTCCCCCACGCGCGGAACGCCGCCCGTCCCCCGTCGCCGAGCGCGGGGGCGATCACCGCGGCGGGCGCGAGCAGCAGGTAGAGCAGGCTGAGGATCTCCGCGCCGAGCAGATGCAGGGCGATGAAGCCGAACAGCAGGATCATCCCCAGCGCGCCGATCGCGATCAGCAGCAGCCCCCCGATGCGCGACCCCGTGCCGCTCTGGGTGCGGAAGTCCGCCTCCGCCGCGGTGGGCCCGCGGCAGCCGCTCACACCTTCGCCGCCCCCGCACAGCACCCTCAGCAGCGAGCCGGCGTCCTCGGTTGAGTTGCGCCCGGGCGCGTTGGCGGGGAGCGCGAGGAACAGTTCGCCGTTGGTGCGCGCCGCCCGGAGCAGCTGGGCGGTCTGGGCGAGTGCGCGGGGCTGCTCGCCTTCCAGGGGTCCGCACAGCAGCTTCGAGCTTTCACCGCCCGCACAGGCCCCGGCCCCCGCGAGCAGGGTGATCGCCAGGCCCGCAGCGCGCAGCCGCGGTTGCAGGCGGGCGGGGTCCTCGCACCAGCTGACGTTGCCGAACTCCAGGTAGCACCACGGCGCGCCGACCACGCCCGCAAACAGCCCGCCGAGGCTCTGCGCGAGCGTCTGCGGCGCGCGGGCGGGGGTACCCTGCACGACCGCCCCCAGCGTGCCCACGCTGGCTTCGTCAACCCAGCGCCCGAGCGCCCCCACGGTGCCCGCGGGGTCGGCGATCACCCACAGGCCGCCCGCCATCATGGCGAGCATCAGGGCCGCCTGCCCGAGCGTCTCCGCCACGCGGCGGCGCACGAGGCCGTTGTAGGCGGCCGCCACCGAGGCGAGCGCCAGCGCGAGCACGAGCCATGGCCCGGTGAAGGCCGCCTGGGTCTGGCGCAGCGAGCGCTCCACGCCGGCCATCACCGAGCTGTCGAGTAGGTCCAGCGTGAAGCACCACTCCAACGCGACTACCAGCGCTAAAGTGAGCCTATAACCGATAGCTAGACGACGAACGTAGCTCTACGCTACGAGAAAGGTCGGGCGCGGAATGCAGCTAGACGAATATCGGCGCGTGTCTCAGGTCGGCGGTCGGGAGGGCGACCGCTTCTTGAGTCCTGAGCTACAACGCAGAGCGATCGAGGACTACGCGCGTCTACACGGGCACACCGCACGACCCAATCCCGAGGAGCTTGATGTTTCGGGCGGCAAGCTGCGTCGCCCCATTCTCGACAAGATCATGGAGCGGATTCGCAACGGCGAATCGGACGGGATGATCGTGTTCGCACTCGACCGCTACTCGCGCGACGTGCTCGGAGGCAACCTGCTCCTGCTCGAAATCAAGGAAGCCGGGGGAACGCTGGTCAGCGTTCACGAGAACCTAGACATCAGCACGGCGGACGGCAAGATGATGTTCGACTTCCGCATGGCGATCGCCGAGAACTACCTCACGCGCTCGCGCGAACGGTGGCTCGAAGTCCAGCGCAACGCAGTTGAGCGCGGCATCTACACGGAGCCCTACGTCCCGATCGGGATGGAAAAGCGCGAGGATCGGCACCTGTACTTGAGCCCGGATGCTCCGATCGTCAGGGAGGCATTCCAGATGCGCATTGCGCGCGAACCTACAGTGCGCATCGTGGATTTCTTCAACGAGAACCTGCCGCGACCGAATGGCGGTTTGTGGATCGCCCGTACTGTGGAGCTCATCTTTGAGAGGCGCATCTACAGGGGCGAGTTGAGCCGTCGCGGGGTCACGAACACCAAAGCGTGCGAGCCGCTTGTGACCGAGGCCGAATGGCAGGCCGCGCAGATCACACGCAAAAAGTCCTCGCCGCGAACGAAATCCGATCACCTGCTGGTGGGGATCATCCGCTGCGCTGGTTGCCGCTACGTGATGACGCCGAACGCCGGATGGGTCACGAAGGCAGGCAAGACGTACCGCATACCTCAGTACCGATGCAGGCGTGCTCACGGCGCCGGTCGTTGTCCTGCGCCGAGCACGATCACGCGCAAAAGCATTGATCCGTATGTCGAAGCTGCGTTTCGGTCAGAGATGGCAGGAACGCGCTTTGCCGCCGCGCAGACGGACACCGACATCGAGCGGGCGCAGGTTCAGCTCGCGGGCCTCGAAGCGGAGCTGACGACGTTCGCCGCGGACACGACGGTTCGTGAGGCGTTGGGCGAAGCCGCGTACCACGCGGCAGTCAAGAGCCGCGCGGATGGCGTAGCCGCTGCGAGAGAGGCGCTACGGTCGCTCTCAACGAACACGACGACGCTGGCGGGGGTCGAAACTTGGGACAGCCTCTCAGTCGATGAACGTCGCCGAGTTCTAGGGGGCGCGATCGACGCCGTGTTCATCCGCCGAGGCTCGGGCGCTGACGACCGAAGCCTCATCGTTTGGGCCGGTGATCTGGAAGGCGACTTGCCGACCAATGGACGAGGCAACGGGCCGATCCGGTCCTACGTCTGGTAGCAACGCGAATCTGTACGCGGGATGGCGAGCGTGCAGGACCTCGACGAGCGTGCCTGCCGCCTTGTCCTTGGCGAATCGCGGCATCTTTGAGTAGATGCCTCCGCTGAGCATGGAATCCCACATAGCGACACTGGCAACGTAGCAGGTTTGCGCAGGTTTCCAACGTCGTTCGTCGGCGCTCAGGATGAATACCCCTTGACGAAGCGTACGGGATACCGTAAGGTTGACGGTACGGCAAACTGATAGGAGTACGGCATGGAGCGAACGATCGGAGTGGACAAGGCGCGAAGCAAGCTCGGCCAGCTCGCGGAGGAGGTTGCGGCCGATGATGAGGCCGTCGTCCTCACGCGGCGAGGGCAGGCCGTGGCGGTCCTCGTGAGCCCGGCCGAGTACGACCGGCTGACCGAGACCAGGCGCCGGACGGCTCAGGAAGAACTGCGGGCGCGTTTGGCTGAGGTTCGCCAGAGCGTCGCCGACGCGGGCCTCGACGTGTCGGTTGTGGATGAGGCGATCACGGCAGCACGGGCTACTGAGTGACGCCGAGGGTTGTCCTCGACACGAACGTCATCGTGTCCGGTCTCGGCTGGCGTGGGGCGCCCGCCGCGATCCTTGATGCTGTGAGCGAGGATCGGCTCTTGCTCGTGACCAGCTCGCCGCTGCTGGCAGAGCTGCGCCGCGTGCTGGGGTATCCAAGGCTCGCCAAGGTCATTAAAGGAGGCGCGCAGCTCGCGGACCTCGTTGCGGCCAGTGGCGTTGTGGTCGTGCCTAACCGCGTGCTTACGGTCGTCAGCGACAACGACGACAACCGCGTTCTGGAGGCGGCGATCGAGGGCGCCGCCGACTACATCGTTTCCGGCGACACGGATCTGCTCGACCTTGGCTCCTTTCAAGGCATCCCAATCATCACGCCTGCGGAGTTCGCGGCGACAGTGTTGGGCTGGGGCTCGGGCGAGCTGTAGTAGCGCCAAAGGCTTTAGCGAGTGCGTGCCCAAAGCCGGAGCCGTTTTAGGCGTTCTCCCGTGCCTCAAGGATTTGTTCGGCCCGTATGAGGAGGTCCGAAGGCCGCGTACTCAACGCAGCGCCCATCTTCCAGATCGTCTTTACCGTCGCGTTCTTCGAGGCGCGCTCTATGTGTCCGTAGTAGGCACGGTCGATGCCGCCATTCAAGGCTGCTTGTTCTTGGCTGAGCCCGCGCTCCTTTCGGATTTCGCGTGCGGCTTGTCCGAATGCTTCTGGGGGCGAGATGGCCATACTTCCAGCCTTGCTGTATGCGGTCTAGCTCGCCACGGTCTACAGCTCCCAAATCTGGTAGGGTGCGCGGCGGTCGCTTCAACTACCAGTGGTGGCCGTAGCAGCGAGACCGGGTCCGGTCCCTTCGTTCGATCCCGAAAGGGGACGCCCGATGAAGTCAAGGGGTATCGGATGCAGGGATATCGGCTGTGCATCTTCAGGACGACCCGAGACCGCCTCCAGGCGTCCATCAGCGTCGGGCTTGCCGCCATTTGCGCGGCCTGCCTCATCCCCGGTGCCTCGGCATTCGCAGCATCCCGTTCGACGTCGGAACTGCGCCGCGCGTTCGCGCAGACCCTACTCGCGTTGCGGGTGACGGGAAATGCGGCGGTATGTTCTTCGACAACTTCAGAAGGGAGGATGGCGCTTATTGAGATGCTGCGCATGGAGTGGTATCTCCCGACCACGACCTGTTCAGAAGCCTTCGCCGGACGCGCGGCAGCGGAGGTCAAATACTCTCTGGGATGCCACTTGCCCGCGCCAACCGTCTCGGAGTTCGGATCGGTCGTCAAGAAGGCCGTCATTCATGTCAGAGGGGATCGCGGGACGGTGCAGCTCGTGTACGACTTCCTCTGCCGCGAAGGCGAAAATCCGTTTCCACTGACCGGATCGACGGCAGTGGCGCGTGACCCGATGGGCACGTCGCATTGGGTTCGCAAGCGTGGGCGTTGGGTATTTGCCGACCAACCTACCGGCACCTATAGCCCGGCAGGAAGGAAGGCCGTCGCTATGCTGCGCGCCGCCTTGAGCGGACGCACGGTCACGGTCACGGAGCAACCCTCACCCGAACCGCTGACTGTGGGGTTCTGCGCAAACGGCAGCAGCCACTCCACCTTCCTCGGGCACGAGGGGCCAGATCCGTGGCCTTGGTACGTCACCAGCGGCTTTTCCGTCAATCCCGTATTCCCGTACTACGAGCTTACGCCACCATTCGACACGGAAGGAAACCCACAAGGAGAGGTTCGTCTGCTACAAGCCTCCATCTTTTCCGGCGTGGAATGGGGGATCAAGCTAGTCAGTGGTACGCCGGTTGTTACCGAACTATCTGGTACATCGCTGCCCGTCAGCGCTCCGGGTGTTGCCGGATGCTGACGGCGACCGGCGCCATTCTCTTGCTTTAGGGAGTGCGTGCTATGGCGAAGCGAAGCGGAGGTCTGGTCAAGGCACCTTGCAGACAGTCGCTCTCGCCTGCGGGAGTGGAACTGCCAGGCATCGTACGAGTGCTGACCACTGTGGGCCACGGACTGCTGCACACTCACCCCTCGGTGCTGCTGTAGGCGACGGCGCCATAACTGCGGCTTGCGGTCAGACGACAAGCATCAATCCCCCACCACGACATACGCGCCTGCGGTAACGCATCGCTGCTGTGCCCGTTGCCATGTTCCCCTGCGTGTCGGTACGCCCCGATCCGTTGTGCCAGCGCTTCCGCTGAGCTGCGGTCCTAAATGCACTCGCTCTGCTCGGGACACTCCGCGCCGGTTATCTCTGGCGTGTCGGTGGCGTCGAATCCACCACGGAGGAAAAACAATGGCAACCAAGGCTCATCACCGTCCGCGCCACCTGCGTCGCGTCCGCAATGCGGTCTGCGGCCAATGGCTATTTGCGCTGATTGCGCGCACGCTTTCAACCGTTCTCCTAATGGTCGTTGCGCGCTGGCTGCATCTGCCGATGCCAGGCGGGGAGTGATCCCCGCCTTACATCGACGTGCCGGGCGCAATCTGCATACCATCGGCGCATGACGCCCAACGGTAAGCCCTTCGTTTGGCACTGTCGCGCTTGAGGGTGCGAAGTTGAGAAACCTTTACAGGGACCGACCGGCACACCTGGCGTTTACTGGCCGTACTGTGCGGACTGTTTTGCGAAGCTGTCAGATGAGGACCAACATGCAGTAGCTAACGAGCAAGCAAAGCCTCTACCGTATTGACAACGGTCAGCAGGTTACATTTGCAGCGCAACAGTACAACGGTATAAAATATCTCGCATTATCAGTGGTGCAAGCAGACGCTTCTAAGCAGCGGGGAGAGTACAGCGAGACGCTTGTATCCGTATTTGGAGGGGCAACAAAACTGGGGTCAAGTTAGATTGCCTTGCTTACACCGAGGAGGTCACAGGTTCGAGCCCTGTCTCGCCCACCGCGACTAAGAAAAGCCTTTCTCCATAAAGGCTTTGACTTTTTCTTGTCCGGTCTCGGTGTTCTGAAAAGAGACCCCTAAATGCGGACGTTAGACGCTCCATTGGAGCGGTATTGACACAAAACCGCTGTGGTAGTAAGACGCTCTTAACGGGGCGTCAAAAGGGACGCCAGCGATGTCTACATTAAAGGTAGTCAGTCAGACCACCTCGACGCCATTAGAGCGATTGGTCGAGGATTTCCTAGCTTCATGCCGAGCGCGAGGATTGTCTCCGGCTACGCTCGGCCGTGGGTACGGTCCACCGTTGGAGCGGGTATTTCTTCCCTGGTGCGCGCAGAACGGCATAACGTCGGTCGAGCAACTTGACCAACGCGCCGTTGACCGCTTCACGTCCAAGCTCCTTACGGAAGGCGGGGATCGAGGGCAACTGTCGCGGTTCAGCGTCCATTCGTACGTCCGCATTACCGGGCAGTTCCTCTCGTGGTGTAGGAAGGAAGGCGAAACCGTTGCCGGGAAGCCGCAGCTCCCTCGACTGCCGCGCCGAGTGATCGACGTTCTTAGTCGTAATGAGATAGAGGCGATGGAAGATGCCGCTCCGCACGAGCGCGACAAGATCATCATTCGCCTGCTTGCCGACACCGGCTTGCGCGCGGGGGAACTGTGCGGCTTGCGGGCTGAGGATTTGTTTCGGAGCGATCGGCGGACCTATCTCAAGGTACGCGGCAAGGGCGCGCAGGAGCGACTTGTTCCGTTGCCGCCCGCGTTGGTCCGGCGCATTGACCGCTACCACCGTGCGCGCCCTAGCGACGCGGACACGGATCGGCTATTCGTCGGTGTGCGCCGGTCTATTGGCGGCGGCTATGAAGCGTTGACACCTTCCGGTGTCCTACAGCTCGTCCACGGCGCCGCTGAACGGGCGGGGATTAGCAAGCGCGTCCATACGCATCTGCTTCGGCACTCGTTCGCAACCGAAGCGCTGCGGCGCGGGATGAATCCCGTGCAGCTCACGCGGATTCTCGGCCACAACAGCCTGCGCATGATTGAGCGCGTCTACAGCCACCTGACCCCCGACGACGGCTACGACGCTCTTATCGCCATGCTCGCTCGTCCCTAACCAAGTAGCAACTCGTCAACGCCGTCGAGGGGCGGCGCCGACGCGAGCGCCGCTGCGATGCTGCGCAGCGACTTCGATGATACCGGGCGTCCAGCGCGTGCGGCCGTCACCGTCGAGCTGCTGACGCCTGCGGCGTGTGCCAAGTCCGCAAGGTTCCATCCGCGTCGGGCAACCTCCCGCGCGAGGATTTCTGCGCGCAGAACAATGCTCATAATGCTTGCCTCTGCATTGCGATAAAGAGCACAGCGCCGACAAGCCATGTGGAGCAAGAGGCTGATGTCGATGGTGCCATTTGTGCTGTACCAGTGTTGATGCAGCCCCGGTATCTAACAGAATAAACCTGTCCCCAAAGGGATGGCCGCACTGTTATTGCATCGTGACGTGCCGTATAAAGTTTGCCGAGACGCTGATGCGCAGCATCAATGCCGATAGCTATTGCAGGACTTCTATGCCTGTGCCGGTCTCTGCCAAAGTATGTTCATTGCACTAATAAAACTAGTGCAAATTGACTAATGGTCAAACTGTAACGGCGATTTTCGGACCACGTAACAAGGTTTGTGCGTTGCTGCCACTCTTGACAAAAAGAGTAACAGTAGAAGCGACGGGCGTCGCAAAGCCCCGTCGCGGCGTCCGTCTTCATAGACGAGGAGCGCTGAAATTGACACTCCGGGTACGCAGCCTGACATCCCATGCGAGAGTGTTAGACACGTTCTCGCGGGTGGGCGCCGACAAGCGGCGCACGGTCCTGGTCAAAGTCAACGCTCGAAAAACACGCTCGCGGCTGGCCAACGTGGGTATCCCATTGGGGATCGCGGCGTCGATCATGTCTACGCAGTGGTGGGCATTGCTCCCTCTTGGCGTGTGCGCTTGGTGGTGGGCGCCGCGCGACAGAGGGTGGGAATGGGCCGTGGCGATCGGACGTGGCCTCATCACCGCAGAATGGGCACTCGTTGGCGCATACGCACTTGAAGCCTTCCCGGAAAGGCGCGCGATCGTCGGAGCGGTGTGGGTGCTGGCGGCTGTACTGCTCGCCGCGAGTGCGAAGCTGGCGCGCTAACAATTAATCGTCGCTGCTCGCCTCCGCGTCCAAGAATTCAAGACGGAACTCTATAGGTGGATGGGTTGCTGCGATCACGTCTTCCCATCCGGTGCGGGGTCGCTCCCACGCCGACAGCTCATCGAGCGCGCGGCGTAGACCGAGACGGTAGTCGTCACCGAGGCCAGCGGCGCGTGCGTCGGCCTCGTACTCGTAGCGCCGTGAGCGGTGTGTCATCAGCGGGACGATGACGAGCTTTGTGGACACCCAGAAAGGCCAGAGAAAGCACCAGAGGATGACTGCAAGCCACTGTGCTCGCACATTCACCCAAGAGATTGCGTTGATGATGAGTGCAATGGGATACAAGCAGGCGAAGACGACAGTGGAGCCAACAACGTGACCCGCGTCCCAATGGTGCAGCTCGTGAGCGAGTATGGCGGTAATGGCGGCATTGTCGAGGTCGGGAACTGGCGGATGTTCTGTGGCGCTGTAGGCGCCAAGCAGTCCTCGCGTCACGACAATGCCGCGCATATGTGCCCAGGCGCCGGGCTTCTGCTGGTCGCTGATCCACAGAGCGGGGAGAGTTTGTAGTCCCATCCGGCGTCCGGCGTCCCTGAGCATGGGATGTAGTAGCTGCTTCTCGCGCTTGCTCAACTCACGATATCCGCGCAGCCGCATCAGCCAAGGCTCGGCACGAATCATGACCGCAAGAATGACGGCACTGAGGACGGCACCCGTGGCGATTGCGGAAAGAAGTATCCACGGGTGGAGAGCAAGATAAAAGTAGATGAAAGCGAAGCCAACAACCGCTCCTACGATTGCCCAAAGTACGGCGGACGCCAAACCGGCCCCCGGTTCAATGCCAATGCCAATTTCGCCAAGTATTGATGTAAGTCCCAATTCGGAAATGTCAAAGAAGCCTGCAAGTGCACCGATGAACGCAAATACCACCATGCCCCACAGTGCAAACGGAAGACCTGTCCAGGCGACGACGAGAGCGCCTATGGCTGCCGGTGATTGACGCTTTGCGCCTGTCAGCATCCACCGTCTGCGAGTGTGATATCTAGCAGGACGCGCGTGTGCCCGGATGCGTGGTTCGACCGATGGAAGGCTTGCGGAATCCACGTTCACGCTCTACTCGCGGTAGACCTGGACGATCGTGTAGCGTCGTTGGGGCACTGACTTGATAGCGGCTTGGCCCTTTTCGAGATTGCGCAGCTCATTGGGATGAACGTTGAACCTCTCTACCCGGCGAATGCTGCCCTTCTCTGAAAAGCCTGTCCCGTAATCGACTTGATGTGTCACCTCAGTTGCACGGCGCGTTCCGAATTGGGCCGCGATCGTCTCGGCGTCTTCGGCCTCAAGACGATGGGCGATCAGCAGGCCCGCGCCTAGACATGCCTTGCGCAGCGATACCGTCACGGGTATGTACTGCGTGGATATGACAGTGGGCATAAGCGCCTCACGGGCTTGGAGCAATAGGTCTGATAGCTGATCGGCCTCTCGCAGCGCCGCGAACTCGTCGAAGATTGCCAACACGGGAACCAGATCGGCTCCGTTCTTGAGCTGGTCCAGACGGCTTGCCGCGATTTGCTTCAAGTCCTGAGCTACCACACGGGCCATCAGCTCTACATCCTTGTTGCTCCCCATCGTGCTAAGCGCAATGTGTGTGAGCGATGGCTGTGCGAAAGCTCGATCCCATTCGAGTGCGGGTTGCAGTCGGAGCAAGTCGCCGAACTTGCCCTCCAAGAGTGCGCCAAGACGCCTTTGCATCCCTGCCCGGCCGCTGCTACCTAGCCTGTCGCCATTCTCCAGATCGAGCAGGCGGTTATGTAGGCGATGGTCGTAAGGAAGTTTGCCCGCGATGTTCGCTAGGCCACGAACGCCAAGAGCTGCGTAGAGCGATTCCAGTGTGACCGGCTCACCGGCTGCTTGTAGACCGCGCACGATAACCGGCACCGCCTCCATTGCGATGTTCTCGTATATCTGTGCGTCGGGTCCGTAGCTAAAGGCGCCGACGAGCTTGTTGGCGATGGCTG
>Ga0210408_10002229_pt1 | contig 19189 bp, 12 predicted proteins | sample IncBWH4MmetaG_FD_155471 | JGI IMG/M metagenome (GOLD analysis project Ga0210408, IMG submission 155471) | Forest soil microbial communities from Barre Woods Harvard Forest LTER site, Petersham, Massachusetts, United States - Inc-BW-H-4-M | ecosystem: Environmental > Terrestrial > Soil >...
CGCATGTGGCCGATGCCACATATACCCAGGGGGGCACGAATCAGGCGAGTACCTTGAGTTCCTTAAATGCACAATCATGTGATGTTACCATTGGTTCCGCAACCGATCTGAGTTTGTTGACCCAGCCGCTCGTGCCCGGAACCTATTGCATCACAGGCGCGACATCCATCGGAACGGGAGGGATTACCCTGAATGGCAGTGGGACTTACACCTTTAGAATAACCGGCGCACTGAATACCGTAGCTGGCTCCGTCGTTTCACTTACCGGCGGCGCATCGGCCTGCGACGTATTTTGGACGCCGAGCGCGGCTACAACGCTCGGCGCGAACTCCACGTTCATCGGTACGGACATTGATGATCCGGGCATCACCATCGGCAGCACCGTTGGATGGACGGGAAGAGCGTTGGCATTCGGCGGAACAATTACGTCCAATGTGGACACGATCGCCGCGCCAACATGCACACCCGCTCCTGCCACACTTCACGTCATCAAGCATGTCATCAACGACAATACCGGAACATCGACTGCCAGCGCCTGGACACTCACGCTCACATCGTCGAACGGCGGGAGCGGTACCGGCAGTGCCGCTGGCACCGAGTCGCCCGGAACCACATACACACTGCAAGCGGGCAAGGCGTACAGTGTCGCTGAGAGCGGCGGCCCGAGCGGGTATAACGCGAGTTTGAGTAGCAACTGTACCATTGCAAATACGGTCTCCGGCGCATCCTACACATGCACGATCACCAATGACGATATTGCGCCCGGTCCGGCAACTCTTCATGTCATTAAGTCCGTTGTAAATGTCAGCGGCACGGCGTCCCCTGTAAACTTTCTTGTACACGTAAAAAGCGCCACATCTACTTTGGATGTCGCGGGTTCTCCACTTGCCGGAACCTCGACGCCCGGAACGCTCTATACGCTCCCTGCAGGTACTTACCAGATAAGCGAAGATGTAAATCCTTCGTTTCCCACTTATCATCAAACCTTCGGGCTTGATTGCGTAGGCGGGAACGTCACACTCATTGCGGGACAGGACCAGATTTGTACGATCATCAATACTGATATTCCCGCACCCGCACCGGTTGTCTCGAGCGGCGGCGGGGGTGGTGGCAGTTTTGCGCCGGTACCTCTCATCGCCATTACAAAAGTACCAACTCCGTTGGCACTTCCTTCGGGGCCAGGACTTGTTACGTACATCTACACGGTAACGAATATAGGCCCTGTTCCAATGATCGGGATTTGGGTCAAGGACGATACTTGCAGTCCGGCAACCTATATTTCGGGCGACACCAACAATAATTCAACGCTTGATAAAGGTGAAGCGTGGGTATATCGCTGCATGCAAACAGTTTCTAAAACCGTTACGAACACCGCTACTGCCCACGGCCAAGCGAACGGGCAAGATGCATACGCTACCGCCCTTGCTACTGTGGTCGTCGGCACGCCACTACCGCCCCCGCTGATAGCGATCGAAAAGGTGCCGAGCCGATTAACCCCATTTCCATTCGGAGGTGGAAATGTCACGTATACCTACACTGTAACGAACCCGGGAGTGGTTCCGATGCATGATGTGGTCGTCACTGACGATAAATGCGCTCCGGTCACTCGCGTCTCCGGCGACGCGAACGGCAACAGCCTGCTCGATCCCGGAGAAGCATGGACCTATACCTGTCAAACACACATTTCCGTCTCAACAAGAAACACAGCCACGGTGAAAGGCACGGCAAACGGTCTCATCGCGATAGACTATGCCTTCGCGACTGTCCTTGTGGCCGAACCCCTGCTTCCTCACACGGGACTTCCTCCCCGCGGGGACAGTGTTCAATGACTGCGATACTGCATTAGCAATCCTAGCAGCAGACATATGCAAAAAAAGAGAGTAAAAAAGAATAGCAGAAAGTTGATTGGTGCGGCAGGAGCATTTGGTGCGGCAGTAACCGTTGGCGCAGGAGCGTACTACCTCTTGGGGCCTAAAAGCAAACAGCACCAGAAAAAGGCAAAAGCTTTTGCAAAAAAACTTGCGGGCGAATGGAGCGGTATGCAATCCAAGACTCGGCTCGCAGACAAAAAAACAAAAAAGAGCACATGAGTCTTCTGAGAAGATCCATGCGATCAAAGATTGTATTACCACGATGGTTGTTCTTGGGAAGCATTGTATTCTGCGGAGCGATCATTTTATTCTTAGCAATTCATTCGCTTTTGCCAATCAAAAGTCAAACCTCGAAACATATGAGCTATCACACAAATATCGTCAATGATACGAAGGGTAACACTGATTTCCGTCGGGTATTATTCACCGGTCAGAATAGTCAACTAGTTGTAATGAGCATTCCTCCCGGCACCGATGTCGGGGCGGAGACGCATAAATACACCGAACAGACGCTCTTTTTCCTTTCGGGAACGGGCGAAGGCGAGCTTGATGGAAAGAAATTCCCGATAGGTCCGGGCGACGTTGTCGTCGTGGTCCCTGGCACCGAGCACAATTTCTGGAACACTGGCACGCAAGATCTCAAAATATACACCGTCTATGCTCCACCAAATCACATCGATGGGCGCGTCCAAGCCACCAAAGCAGTGGCCGATGCGGACACAGCAGACGAAGCGGTTGGTGAATTAAAGCCTTGAAATAGTTGTGCAACCGGAAATCCCAATAAAACGGCCTCCGACCATTGACGATATTGTCGGCATTGCGTTCTCTCTAACTATTGTTTTCTTTCTGATCCATGGCTTGCCAGCCGAGGGCGCTTCGAAGAACCAGCCCTCATCAGTAGAAATTCTAGGTTCCCAAGATTCTGCTAACGTTACATCAGCCGTATCTATCCAGACAGATTCGGGACTTCCGGTTCATCTCAAGATTCCGAGGATTAATGTTGACGCTGCCCTTCAATATGTAGGTCTTACCGCAAACGGTGAAATGGATGTGCCGGAAAATCCTAGCAATGCTGCATGGCTCGATACAGGACCTCGCCCCGGAGAAAAGGGCACGGCTATTATTGACGGACACTTCGGTTGGAAAAATGATATACCGGCGGTATTTGATGATTTAACCAAGCTGCAGAAGGGAGACAAAATATACGTCGAAGATCAAAATGGAGTAACTTTCACGTTCGTAGTTCGCGAATTTCGAACCTACGGGACGACTGAAAATGCCTCGGACGTGTTTACTTCAAGCGACGGAAAAGCACACCTTAACCTTATTACCTGCGAGGGAGTTTGGAGTAAAGCTTCCCAAAGTTATTCGAATCGGCTCGTGGTATTTACCGATAAAGAATAGAAAACATTGCTGTTGGTAAATCGCTTCGCAACCCTCGGTTACTAGGCGGTGGGGTACTAACTGCTGACGGCCCGCCCTAAGTATTTTTTATCGGAGGTGTGCAGACGCATACCGCTGCGATGCGCTGTCGACGATTCAAATTGTACGCGACGAGTTTGCCTTTAATACATTTGAGTTTCGCATCGTTAACCCCACCCTGTGACGGGTGCTCCATCGTCCTCTATGATTCATATGTATTCTCTGGTAGAAAATGGCGCCTTTTACTGCATGGTGTGGAAATCAACTACCGCTGTTATGATGCCCGGATTATGAGCTTTTTTATGGGCAATGACATCTCCGAACGATACGAGTAAAATACCGTACCGCCCGTACATTGACGGGCTTCGCGGTATTGCCGTCATTGCCGTAGTGCTGTATCACGCAAAACTCCTCTCGGTTACGGGAGGTTTTATCGGTGTAGATGTGTTTTTTGTAATATCCGGTTTCCTTATCACCTCCATCATCGTCCGCGATCTAAAGGCCGGTACTTTCTCCCTGCTCGGATTTTGGGAGCGGCGAGCACGCAGGATCCTTCCCGCGCTCTTCGTGGTCATGTTCTGTAGCATCATCACAGCTTATTTCCTAATCTTATATCCGCCGGACTATCAGCTTTTTGGCAAAACGGTCATAGCACAGAGCGTGTTCACATCGAATATGCTGTTCATGCTGACGGACAACTACTTCGATCAAGCTTCGAGAACCTCGCCACTGCTGCATACGTGGTCTCTCTCGGTTGAAGAGCAGTTCTACGTACTCTTTCCCCTCATCATTTTGCTTTGCGTGTGGCTTACGCGGCGCAGTCGCGTAATCCCCGGACTGCAATCCTTATGGATGCGCGTGAGGTCTTCAGATCCTTGGGAAGGACGACGGATCTTGCTGGCGACCGTCTTCGTATTGGGCATCGCATCTTTTCTTCTCAATATCTGGTTCGTTGATATAGCGCCCAACTTTGTTTTCAAGATTCCATTCTTCCCCGATACGGTCTACTGGAGTACCACATATGCCACGGCTGGTTTTTATCTGCTTGCGACCCGCGCGTGGGAGCTCGCACTCGGCATATTCCTTTCTCTCTACGTCATCAGAATACGGTCGGTAATCCTTGCCGAAGCGGTGTCTCTGGCAGGTATCATCGCCCTCGGAGTATCAATGTTTCTTTTTAACGACGCGACCGCGTTCCCCGGCGTGGCTGCGCTCCTGCCGACTCTCGGTGCCGCAGCTATTATTGTGGCCAACGAGAATACTCACACTACAACAGGAAAATTTCTCTCGTACTCTCTGTTGGTCTGGATCGGCCTCATCTCTTATTCGCTGTACTTATGGCACTGGCCACTTTTTGTGTTCGCGAATCTTGCGTCTGCGACCCCGCTCTCGAAGCTCAGTATGGCAGGGCTTATCGTTGTCGCGGTCATTATCTCGTGGCTCTCATATCGCTTCATCGAGACGCCCTTCCGAAAAAAGACCATCGTTCCCGAGAGAAAAACTCTCTTTCTCTTGGCTACTGGAGCCATGGCACTCCTCGCGCTTTTCGGATTTTTCATAGAGCATTATTCTTTCAGCCTTACAGGTCGAATACCGCCGGTCGCGGAGAATATATTACTCACATCGGCTGAAAGCATTCCCTGGGGTGCTGAATGTTTTCAGGAACTAGGCGATGCATCGCAGTATGACGGGCTATGCAAGATCGGCGATCCAAACAAAGTGTTGAAGCCGGAATTCGTGGTGTGGGGTGACAGCCATGCCGAAATGCTCGTACCACTTTTTGAGGTATTGGGACTGGCGTATCATGGGCAAGGAGTTGTGTTCGACAGTACGCTCTGTGTTCCTGTAATCGGAGTGCATCAAGTGCCGCCTGCTGCAGGATGTGAAGAAGAGAAGGCGTCTGCGCTGCGCTATATCGAGAATAATAATATCAAGAACATCATTCTTGTGGCCCGCTGGAATTATTACGTGATGGGAGGGTCAAGTGGAGATCCGGCCGCTTTTATTACAGATTCAAACAGAGCATCAACGTCATCTGCACAAGCGCAGATGGTCTTTGAGAGAAGTTTCATACCCATGGTGCAGCAACTATCGCGCGAGGGCCGCCAGATATATATCGTGGAGCAGGTTCCAGAACAGCCTGGTTTTATTGTACGCAACGTATTTTATCGTGCAGTGCATTTGAGACAAGACGTTCAGCTAGGGGGCATATCGATGAAAGATAGTGAGATCTATCAGGCACCTACCAACTCAGTGATGAATAGTCTCGCGACACTGCTCGGTGTGCATGTTATTGATCCGTCGACGATATTGTGCAAAAAAGGCGGTATTTGCGCACTCGAGAATGAAGAGAAGGTTCTGTATAGGGACGACAATCATTTGAGCACTGTCGGTTCTATGAGCCTAGAGCCGCTCTTCACTCCAGTTTTCGTGAGCATGGGTTCTGAGAAATAAGACTAAGCGGTGCACCTTTACACCTGGAAGTAGTGTCTCTCTTCGGATACAGAGATTCCAAGCTTGTACCACAGAGATCGCCGAATCGGGACCCTGGAAAGAGGTAAAAGAGTCCACATATTGAGCATTTTCAAGGGTCTACCACTGATACAATAGAGAGATACATATGCACGCCGCAAAAGGGCATGTGCGACTTTTTGCTGTAGCCGGATTTTTCTTGGCTTTGTTTGGGATTTTCGTCTTTCTCGCTCCTCACTTTGCGGGTGCCGCAGGCACTACAGGCGCGGGGACCTCGTCCGACAAGATCTGTCCTTCCGCAAACGCCAAACAACAATACCTCGGAACAAGCAAACCTGCGTACGTGAAAGAAAACGAAAATGGCACCATCGTCAACGTCAAGAATCTCTCCGATGTAACGTGCAAGGACGCTACTGCTCCTGCCGCCGCAGTCGGGCATTGTGTGAAGGGGAATGTGTGTTCTGCAACCTTATGCGGCGGCAAACCCTGCAAGACGCCGACTGCCAGTCAGGTACAACCGAAACAAAATAGTCAGGGACAACCAGTCACTCCTCCTCCCGCCAATACGCCGCCGGCGAATACTCCTTCGCCGAACGCGGGGACTTCGCCTGAGCCTACCACTCCTCCCGCGCAGCCTCCCGCGAGCCAACCAAGCGCCGGTACCTCAGCTGAACCCGCGAGTTCTCCGACCTCTCCCTCATCCGAACCCACTTCTCCTTCAGCTGCAGCGCCTGCACTTCCTTCGCCATCTACCGGCGCGTTTTCGGGAGCAGGGACAGCTGCCGGTGCTCAGAGCGCCGGGCAGTCAGCCTTTCAGCCGTACACCAGCGTTCTTGAGAATGCCTTTGGCCCCAAAGCTCCGATCAGTCAGCAAAGTGTTTTGCCGAACAACAACATCGACAACGCGTTCCAACAAATCCAACGAATCGCAGCTGGTCAACCTCCGTACTCCACCGGAGCGCCTACGTTCCCGGAAGCGCCAAGTAGCCCCGCAGCTCAGACGACGGGTTTCGAGCAGCCGAGTGGAAATCTTGGAGGGACTACTGAGACGGGGGCGCCAAGCAACGCAGGTCAAACTGGTTTGGAAGCGGTTGGACAAAACACGTTCGGATCTCCTCCGGCACCAACCGCTCCCACCTCGCCGAGCACGGGAAACTGGTTTACGAATGCAGCAAGTGCAGTCGGGGATTTTTTCTACCAATTAACCATTGCAACGGTTGAACCCACCGGGCCTCCGGTCGGAGTAGACAACACACCTCCTGCTTCTCCTGCGCAAAGCGCTCCGCCGGCAAGCAACCCTGAAGGACAGCCCGATACGTTTTTCAATCCAACACCGATCAGCTTACAGCCAGCTGACATCGGCCCTCAAAACGCAGGTACGAATGTCACACCCGATCTACTTTCTCCCAGCCTCACCTTACCTCCCGGAAGTGCAGCACCTCAGTTACCGAGCGATATTTCATTGAACAGTTTTTCAAAACCGTTTGGGGATCTGAGCGAGTTTGACCGCATCAGCATGGTAAGCAGTTTTTCGCCCGCAGGTAATCTAGGCGAAGTGACTACTCCGGGAGGCCCGTTTGGCCAGCCGACCGGATTGCCAAATCAATACCTGTTGCCGAGCGGCACGATCGCCACGATCATTCCTCCAAGCGATCCGCTCTACAGTACTATCGATAAAAATCCGGATGCGGTCAAAAATGCGGGGGACATCGTCGGATCGCAGTCTCCCGTGATCGTGTATTTAGGAGGAAACAATGGCATAGCGATCTTAAAAGGAGAGGATTTCAACCTCTCACCTGGGACCAGCATGACAGTTGGCGGCACACAGCTCTCCGATTCGCGCCTTACCGGCAACGGCCCGATCGAAGCGATAGGCCAGGCATTCGGGGCTTTTACCCCACAACCACTTGAAACCAAGATTGAAAACATTCTCCTCAATCAACCATCAGTCGGTCCGATCTTTGCGGGCGTAAATCCTGGCACCGATGTCACACTCGCGCACGATGTGGGGTCACTGCTTGGAAGTTCGGCCGTGAACGCCGGCGTTGGTACAGTTCTTGGGGATTTACTGGCGAACATTGGGCTCGAAGGCCAACCACGGCTCTCCGTCGGCGTTTCTTTCAGTGACCTGGGCCCTCAGCCTGTCACATACACCGAGACAGTCCCGATTACTGATGTTGCCCCGCCTTCTACACCAAGTCCTCAAGAAACCGTCACGTCAGTTGAGGTCGTTCCCCAACCGCCTGAACCCGTCCCACCACCTCCACCCGAGCCAGTACCACCACCTCAGCCGACCGAAACATCGCAAACACAGCCGCAGCCGACACAGGCAACATTCCAACCTCCTCCCGAAGCTCCTGCTCAAGCAGAGCAGCCGTCAGCGCAACCACCGGCGCAACAACAGCCCGCACAACCACCTGCACAACAGCCAGTGGCGCAACCTCAGGAGCAAGCACAACAACAAACTGCCGCGCAAGGACCGAGCAAAGCGGCCCAACAACCCTCTCAGCAACCCGCCCCATCGTCGGCACAACCGCAGCAACCGTCTGCCGCACAGCCGCAACAACCTGCCGCGCAATCAGCGGCTCAGCAACCACCTCAAGAGCAACCTCAACAACCCACGCAACAATCAACTCCCGCAACGAATATCCAGCCACCGTGGTGGCAAGAAATCTCGTGCATTTTGTTCGGATGCTCGCCACCCCAACCCCAAGCACAACCCTCTCCGCAGGTGGCGCAGCAGTCTCCGCAGCAGCAACCATCGAACGCCACACCGCAGCCTTCACAGCAACAACCTCAACAGCAGTCCCAAAATCCGTCGCAGCAACCTACACAGACTTCACAACAACCTTCCAACCAACAACCTGCCAATCCACAGAAGCCTGCTCAAAAACCCACGAAGCAAGCTGCCCAACAAAATCCGGCACAACCGTCGCAGCAGCCCTCGTCACAACAACCTGCATCGAAGCCACCTGCACAAACGTCGCAACAACCATCAGAGCAAGCCTCGAATCAAGCGTCACAAGAGCCGCAAAATTCTCCTACTCAGCAACCTAGCTCAGAGCAACCGACGACGATCGCACAGCCCGCATCGGAGCCTCTGCAGCTCTCGCAACCTGCGGCGAGTACGCCCGCTTCAAATAATCCGGCTACTTCTGCGGGTTCTGGAAATCCGAGCGCAGCAAATCCCGCGTTTACCAATCCGATTGCAATCGTAACTCTGCCCGCGAAAATTTCATCAACAAAGAGTTCGCAAAATCCCTCGTCTGCACCCGCTGCGACAATTCCGACATTCGGATTGCCGTTTACTGTCTTGACAACGCTCAAGTCAACACCGGAAGGAGGGACAGTGCCATCGAGCGCGGCTAGTGCCCAACCACAGGCGACGAATCCGAACGCTGGTGGTACCTCAGGCACGCCCGGCAATACTCCTGGGCAACCAACGACGCAAACTCCCGCGCGTGAGCAACCGGTCGCGCAAGGTCCGCCGACTTCAAGCGGACCAAATGGCCAGAAAAGTGCGACGACTCCGAATCCGCAACAAGTCGCGACTCCACCGAATAATCCCAACGGCGAGACAGTGACAGGAAGCCCGACGAATCCTACTCAGCAGCCGGGGCAAGGTGGCGGCACCGGCGGCAGCGGAGCCGGAAGTGGCACGGGAATAGGGAGTGGCAATGGGTCGCAAGCGGGCACGCAGGGAGCCCCCTGCGGATTCGGATGCAAAGTAGGAAGAGTATTCAGTGAACTCTTCGGCTTCGGCCCAGCGAGTGCCGCTCCACCGACACAACAACCCGCTACGCTCGATGCGGTGAAAAGAGATCTGCAAATTGCAAAACAGGGGCTCGGAGTATTAAAAGCTCAGAGATCAGGAGCACCGAATACTCCCACGGCAAATTCGCAAATTAGAGCAGGGGTTGAAGCGGCGAGTCGTCTTGCCGGAGCGATAGGAGGCGATCTCGGTTCGAAACTTGGAGATTATGTTAAGGAGGCCCAAGGGCTTGGAACCCTTTATGGACAGTACAAAGCATGCAGCGGCCTCGACTGCATGCCTATAATCGGCAAGTTGATGTCTGAGGGAGCGAAAGTTGAGGCAAAAGGAGAAGAACTTCTTCCACAAGTGGAACAGTACGTCAATTCTCAGAAACCGCCGCCTCCGCCGCCCGCACCAAAACCGCCAGAGAATCCTCCCGCTCCGAAACCTACCCCAACTCCTCCACCTGCTCCCGGACCTCAAAAGGGCGTGGCTCAAAAACTTGCGCCTTTATGCGACAAAATGGGCGGCTGTTCAGATGCCCTCTGTAACGGTCCGAACCCACCAACAACTTGTCAGAACAAAAACCCCGGAGCGCTTAGTTGTGGTAGTAGTCGCGTGAAGTGCGGTGGTATTCCCGCCCAATTTGGAGGATATACGTGCACATACACTTCTTCCCCAGGTGCTCAAGCAGCTAACATTGCATGTTTTCCTACTCGCGAACAAGGTCTCGCGGCTCAAGCAGCCAAGTTAGCTGGAAGCATGTATTTTGGAGGCGAACGAACGAATATTCACGATGCTATATGTGGCCGCTACCCTGGAGATTTAGGGTACGCAACAAACATACCTGGCAGCGGAAATAATTGTGAAGCATACGTTGCGACCGTGTCTCAATTGACCGGTATCGGTCCGCGCCAAACAGTCAACGCCAACGACCCTGTCCAAATCGGAGCGATCATGATGGCGATGTCGAGAGTCGAAAGCGGCAGGGGAGTGCTTTACACCCCTGATGAATTGGAAAGAGCACTTGATAAAATCTTTAATCAGAAACCCGTACCCGCTACTACATGGAGTCCTGAGGCGCCACAGACGGCTCCACCTCCGCCGCAAGCATATGTAGATCCTTCAGGCAGGCTCATAGCGCCCAATGGAATACAATTCACACTTCCGAACGGACAGACGGTGTCAGTGCCCATTACGTACAATATTCAACCCAGCGGTTATAAACCGATAAGTGGAGATGTGGTGAAACCGTATACATATATTGTCGAGCATGATACAGAAGATAAGATCCAACTTACTCCCCAACAGAGCGCCGACGGAATGCACAACATTCAATGTCGTCAGGGACAAATAAATTGCACCACATTTGGCGCACACTTCACATGGAATTGTCAGGGCGATCAATGCACTGTCGTTCAGGTATATCCTTTGGTCAATGATCCGACTGCATCGAACGCATGGAGCGGACGCGCGAATAATGTATCGACGCCCAGTGACAAGAGAGACACGAACGCACCGCCTGCTTTCAATGGCAATACTGTCGCTTTCGAACATGTATGCCAAGCGGGGAATTGCAGCCTGTCGCCCACCGAGGTGGCATTCGGTGTCGCGCTGACTTCTCGCGTTCAAGACGCACTCGGTATTCCGAATCAAAATGTTGTGAGTCACCCGATGGTCAATAACAATAAGAACCCCACTGAAGCAAAACAGATAACGGATGCCGTACATGCTGCAGGCTACCAACCCGGCACAGCCGCACCGTCGGTTAGAACTCCTGTTCCGGCCGCCACTGTTGCTGGCCCGCCTCCGCCACCTGGTGGATGGAAAGGAACGCCTGCTACGCCGACAATACAGCCGGGCAATCCGGGCCGCGTACCGGGTATCGCTGTCATCGATAAGTCACAGGTGGGCCAGCAGCCTCCCGCTGCGAGTCCCGCACCACTCCCGCTCTCGGAACGCACACTTGCAGGCTATGCTAAGCCGCCGGAGAGTCCGAAGCCTTCTCCTACTACCGCATGTGACGAACAGACAGGCACGTGTTATTCCTGCACTCTCGGCGCGGATGCATGCGCTACAGCCTTGCGTCAGGAAGTTGCAATCGAACGTGCTGTACAGAGTGGCGTACTCCCGAGCGATACACGATTGCAAACATACAAGGCAACGCCCACTGGAAATAATGCTCCGCAAAAACTAACTCCAGAACAGCAGCGGCAAGTTGTCGATGACTATCTTTTCTCCAAATATCTCGCGGCACCGCAGTGCGATAGCGCGGGTTGCTTCCGTTGGAAAGATGAAGCCGCAGCAAAACGTTTGGGTATGGATTTAAAGACGTACGTAATCGGCGGCATGAACCCTCAATTCAAAACGAATCTCTATTTTGCTGGCAAGAAGATGGACGCTGCGGGCATTCAGTGGGGGATCAACAGCGGTTTCCGCGATGACTTCCGACAATCTATTGCCTCAGGAAAGAAGGCGCAGACGGGCTTCTCGTGGCACGGAGGAAGTGTTACGACCGGTGGTTACAACAACGGTCTTGCTGCGGATATTGTCGGTGTCAATGGAACACCCAACGCCGCGGTATGGAATTGGGTCGATAAGTATGGCCAGAATGATGGAATCGGTAGGCCATATGGAACAGGCGATCCGCCACATGTTGGACCGACAGGGAATCGCGAGTATGCATCGAGGCAAGGAACTCCTTCAGTAAGCTACCAGCAAGTGGTCGCGACTCAAACGACAGCACTTGCGGATCTAAATAGTAATACTGCGCCGACGTATGATCTCAGCCGCATCAATCCTGAGACGGGCGTTGAGGAAGTTGTGGCGACCAACGTTCCGCTACCTCAAGGTTCTGTCCAACCTGATGGCACAACCCAACTCCCTGCGGGTCCCGATGGCAAGCCTCTTCTGGATTCAGAAGGCAAGCCCATTCTCCCTCTTTCTGGGGATACGCTTCCCCAGCCGACACCCGACCCTACCAACAAAGATAATTTAATATTTAAGGACCAGAGGCCCACGCCCGATCAAGTACCAGCGCCGAAAAATCCTTGGCCGACAGATGCAACCGGACGGCCGATCTCGGGCCCGACTAATGTCGGACAATCACAGCAAGAAGCTACACAAAATCAAGCTGGTTCGCCATCGGGTTCGCCAAGCGGTTCGCCTTCGAGCCAGCAGGGCTCACAACCTCCTCCGCCCCCGCCGCAACAAAGCCCGCCGCAGCCGATTCCGCAGCCGCTACCGCAACCGGTGATTTCGCCGCTCCAGAGCCCGCTGCTCTCCTGTACGCCGTTCACGGCAACGAGCACTAAGCGAGCGTTGGTGGCGATCAAGTGGTCGTGCCTCTCCGGCGCCGCGAGCTCCACCGGATTCACGACCGGCGGCAATCCGATCGGTCAAACCATCGCGCTGCAAACGGCCACGAGTTCCTTCTCACTCTCCTGCATCTCCGGTACGCAGCAAAGCACCATCGCAACCTGCTCGGTGCAAACGCCTCCCGTTCAGAAGCCGGCCGCAACACTTATCGCAAACCCCGCGACGATTGCAAAGGGAAGCAAAGCGAGTCTTGCGTGGTCATCCGTCGGCGCGACCAGCTGCGTTGTATTTGATCACAACAAAACTCCGATCGCGCAAGGCGGAGGTAGTGGCACCACGACGACTCCTGTGCTCATAGGGACCTCGCCGTTCAGCGCCACTTGCACTAGCGCTTCCGGCGCCACCACCACGGCCGCCGTGACGGTGACGGTGCACTAGCCGGTAGGATATATGGGTAGCAATGTGGGATACTGATTGCCAAGGGTTTGAATCGAAATCATATGTCCGATCAGCGCAAACCAAAAGTTCTCATGCTCGATGACGAGAAATTGTTGCTCGACATCTATAAAATTAAATTTGAAAACAGCGGGTACGAGGTATCCACCTACCACGATGTCGACGATGCACTGCAGGCGCTTCGAAACGGATACGCTCCCGATGTGATTTTATTCGATATCACGATGCCTGACAGCAGGAGCGGATATGAATTCATAGAAACGGTGCAACAAGAAAAGTTGGCAAAACACTGCCTGAAAATCGCCTTCACCAACGAAGGACAAGATGGCGAGATAGCACGCCTTGCGGAATTGGGCGCCGACGCGCATCTCCTCAAATCAAATTTCATTCCTTCAGAAATCGTCGCCACGGTCACCGAGATGCTCCGTACGAAAAAACGCTAAGCGTGTTCATGCCCTCTACAGAGAGAAACGATGTACAATGGTGGTCTTAGCAGAATCATCATATCTATGAAAAAATATTTTGTTTTGTTTTGCGTACCCGCGAAAACGATGGCTGATTGGATGAAAAACACGAATGCAGATGAGCGAAAGAAGCAGAGTGATCAGATGATGAAAGATTGGCAGGGGTGGATGGAAAAGCTCGGCGGGAAGCTCGCTGACAAGGGGATGCCGCTGGGCAAAACCAAGCGGGTGACGAAAGGTAACGTCGCGGATGTAAAAAACGATCTCAACTATTACGTTGTTCTCGAAGCCGACTCGCACGAAGCAGCAGCAGAGATGGTGAAAGACAATCCGCACCTGCAAATCCCCGACGCCTATATCGAAGTGGTGGAAGTGCCGCATATGGGCATGTAGGGAGCGTCCTCAAATCCAATCGTCGCAGTGTTAGGATTGAGGAATGACAAAGCTACACGTACGAGCATTTGGCGGGCTTTTCTTTTTCCTCATCGCTCTTTCAGCACTCGTATTTCTCCCTGCGTGGAGTCTTGATTACTGGCAAGCTTGGGTTTTCCTCTTCGTTATGGCGGTATTGACGCTTGCGGTCACGCTGTATCTCATGATACACGATCCGAAGCTTTTGGAGCGACGGGTGAATGCGGGCCCGCTGGCGGAGAAAGAAAAAAACCAGAAGGTAATACAGTCGTTTTCGACGGTCGCGTTTCTTGCGATAATCATCGCCCCCGTGCTCGATCACCGATTTGGGTGGTCGCACGTCTCCCCATCGATCGTCGCTCTTGGCGAAGTGCTGATCTTTTTGGGGTTCCTTATCATCTTCTTTGTATTTCGGGAGAACACATTTACTTCCGGCACGATAGAGGTGCACGAAGCGCAAGAGGTGATTGCAACGGGACCCTACGCATGGGTCCGCCATCCGATGTACGTCGGCGGGCTTATTTTCCTCGGGGGCGTGCCCTTAGCGCTCGGTTCATATTGGGGACTCATCATGTTCGTCCCCATCGCCGGAGTAATTATGTGGAGACTCATCGATGAAGAAACATTTTTGGAAAAAAACTTGCCAGGGTATGTGGAATACAAAAATAAAGTGAGATACCGGCTGATACCGTTCGTGTGGTAAAAAGCTTTTACCGGCGCGTGACGTATACTGCCGGGATGAATCTCGTTCCGATCCTTCTCATCCTTGGCGGCGGCGTGGTGCTCACTGCGGGAGATATTATGATGAAGCAATGGGTCGAGATGGGGAAGACGTCGTTCTATGCGGCGGGACTCGCGCTGTATTTCGTCGGCCTCATTTTTCTGGCGCAAAGTTTCCGCTACCAGAACATCGCGGTTGCCTCGATTGCACTCGTGGTCGGCAATGTCGTCATGCTCGCGCTTTTTAGCTGGCTCTACTATCACCAGGGACTTTCGGTGCTGCAGCTCTTCGGGATTGTTGTGGGAATCATCGCGTTTATTACCCTTGAGATCGCGGCTCGCTAGCCTGTGCACATCTGCCGCTGGACACGAATAGTAGGGAAGCTATCATGAATTGCATCGTATGACACAGGTGACATTCTTGCCGATACTCGCTGCGGGCATCGTTGCCGTTTTGATCGGATGGATCTGGTATCACCCCAGAGTTTTCGGAGGCGCGTGGATGCGTATGGCCAACATCACACCGGAAATGGCAGAGCGCGGCAAGAAGCGAATGCCGCTGATGGCGTTTTTTGGATTGCTGGCGGCGATGGTCGCTGCTTATGTGATGAATTACTTCGGCATCGCATGGGGAGTATACGATTGGGTAGGGGCGGTTGAACTCGGATTTTGGTGCTGGCTCGGATTTGCGGCGCCTCCCATGCTCGGTATGGTGCTTTGGGAACAAAAGCCCCTCAAAGCCTACCTCATCGTTTCGCTCTACTGGCTTGTGGCGTTCATCGCGATGGCGATCGTCCTCCTGTTTTAGATTCTTTTCATGCATATGAGACGGGTTCGGGTCGTCTACGCGACTCTTGCCATGATTTTTTTCGCGCTCTTCGTATTGTGGGCTTTTCCGTATATCGATCCTAGACCTAATGTCAGCGTTTCCGTGAATTCGGCAAGTTCAGCCGCATCGCAGCTGACGATTCCTGTGGCCAAAACTGCTGCCTCGACTTCAACTCCGAGGGTACCGCAATCCCGGAGCGTTGTATTAGCAGGTCAGACCATCCATGTTTCGATCGCCGACACACCCGCGCTTCAGGAAAAGGGTTTGGGTGGGCGCACGAGCCTTGCGCCCAATGAAGGCATGCTCTTTGTCTTCCCTGAGAGCGGCGAATATGCGTTTTGGATGAAGGATATGCGCTTCTCGATCGATATCGTATGGCTTTCCGACGACGGGGCGGTCGTATACATGGCTCAAAACGTATCTCCCGATACCTATCCGCAAACATTTATCCCAAATGAGCCCGCACGATACGTTTTGGAGCTCCCCGCAGGCTGGGCGAAAGCGTATACTATGAAGATCGGAGATAGTGCGCGATTGTAGGCAGTTATCAACAGCCTATATTCATGCAAATGTCCCGAAAGTGGGCGTACAATAAATCTCCCAATTAGAAGTTAGGTCAATGCGCATGACAACACGAACGGTAGCACGGGCGAGCAGAGGAAAGGTCCAGGCGGGAGCGGTGCACGACAGCGCTGCGATCCGCGTCTACAAGAAATATCTGCCGCAAATCCAAAAGCGATCGGGTGCGATCGTGCCGTTCGATTTTCCAAAAGTGGTGAGCGCGATCGGCAAAGCGATGATCGCCTCCAACGAAGGCTCCGACGACGAAGCGACCGTGGTTGCGCACAAGGTGGCCGGCGAAATGATGCGCGTCGCGAAGACCTACAAGAATTTTCTCCCCACGGTCGAGGGTTGCCAGGACGAAGTCGAACGGCAGCTGATCCTCTCCGGCTACGCGGCAACCGCAAAGTCCTACATTCTCTACCGCGCGGAACGCTCCAAGATTCGCAAAGAGCAGGGCGAAGTGCCGGAACACGTCAAGCGCCTCACGGAAGAATCCAAAAAATATTTCAAGCACAATCCCTTAGGCGAATTCGTCTACTTGCGCACCTACGCGCGCTGGATCGAGAGCGAGCAGCGTCGCGAGACGTGGATTGAGACGGTAGATCGTTACGTCGGATTTATGAAAGAAAATCTTGGCGACAAACTCACGAAAAAAGAATATGCGGAAATCCGCGAGGCGATTTTGAAACAGGAAGTGATGCCATCGATGCGCGCGATGCAATTTGCCGGTGCACCGGCAAAAAAGTGCAACACCTGTTTCTATAATTGTTCGTTCACCGCGCCGGTCAAATTGGAAGATTTCGCCGAAATAATGTATCTCTCGATGCAAGGATGCGGTGTGGGTTACGCGGTGGAATCGCAAAACATTCAGCAACTTCCGCAGATCGATAAGCAAACCGGAGAAAAATTGCCGGTGCACGTCGTTGCCGACACCAAGGAAGGTTGGTGCGATGCACTCACGCTTGGATTGCGCACATGGTACAGCGGCAAAGACATCGAATTTGATTTCTCAATGATCCGCCCGGCAGGTGCACGCTTGAAAACGATGGGCGGCAAAGCGTCCGGGCCCGAGCCGTTGCGTTCGCTGCTTGCATTTGCACGTGAGCGGATTTTGAAACGGCAGGGAAGGAGATTGCGCAACATCGATGCCCACGACATCATCTGCAAAATCGGCGAGTGCGTGGTCGCGGGCGGGGTGCGTCGCACCGCCATGATCTCGCTTTCTGATCTTGACGACGTCGAGATCCGCGACGCAAAAAAAGGACAATTTTTCCTCACCGATCCGTACCGCTCCGTGGCCAACAACTCTGCAGTGTACGAATCGAAGCCGTCGAATGCCGAATTGATGGATGAATGGGTTGCGCTCATGAAATCCGGCACCGGCGAGCGCGGCATTTTCAACCGCGGTAGCCTCGAAAAGACCATGCCGGAGCGTCGCCTCAAGCTTCTTCAGAAAAAATACGGCAAAAAGGGCAACTTCATCGGCCAGGTGGGCACGAATCCGTGCGGCGAGATCATTCTGCAATCCAAACAATTCTGCAATCTTTCCGAAGTGATCGCGCGCGCCGACGACACCGAAAAATCCCTCATTCGCAAAGCGAAATTGGCGACGCTGCTCGGCACGTATCAGTCAACACTGACAAATTTCAACTACATTTCCAAAGAATGGCAGGATAACTGCGAGGCGGAGCGCTTGCTCGGCGTCTCAATCACGGGCCAGTGGGACTGCCCGGCCGTGCGCGATGCAAAAGTGATGCGCAAAATGCGCGCGATGTCGATTAAGACGAATCAAGCGTATGCAAAACGCTTCGGCATCAACTCATCGAGTTCGATCACGTGCGTGAAGCCTTCCGGTACTGTCTCGCAAGCCTTCGACTGCTCCTCGGGGATCCACCCACGCCACTCGCAGTACTACATTCGCCGCGTCCGCATCAGCGCGACCGACTCGCTCTATAAGATGATGCGTGACCAGGGCGTGCAGGCATTTCCTGAGGTGGGGCAGAATGCAAATGAAGCGACGACGTTCGTGTTGGAATTCCCCGTGAAAGCGCCGAGCGGCTCCGTCTTCAAGAATGATCTCTCCGCAATCGAGCAGCTCGAATACTGGAAGATGGTCAAACTCAATTTCACCGAGCACAATCCGTCGGCCACTATTTCGGTGGGTGATGAAGAATGGGTCGCGGTCGTTGCGTGGATCTCCGGCAACTGGGATATCATCGGCGGTCTCTCATTCTTACCGCGCGAGAATCATGTGTATCGTCTCGCGCCGTACGAAGCGATCGACAAAAAAACCTACGACGCACTTGCGGCAAAATTCCCGGTCGTCGATTACTCCAAGCTGGTGATCTACGAGCGCACCGACGAGACCGAACAGAAAAAAGAATTAGCGTGCGCGGGCGGGACGTGCGAAATTATCTAGTACTTATGGTCCCAGATTTCGATCACTCTCACTACTTTCGATTCGAAATACGAATTGTAGATGTCGATCACATTCCAGAAAATAACTATAGACCATACACGGGAATTGAAGTAGTAAACGTTGAGTCAAGCATAGCCTCAGTTTCAAGTGTTAAGGCTAAATAGATGTAAAACAAAAAAAGAAAGCGCCCGACGAACCGAAGGTTGGCCGGGTCGGCTTCCTTCCTTGGTTGGTCGGGCTCCTCAGTTCGCGGGTTTCAGATCGAGTCGAGGTCAATTGTCTGTATTCGTTCGACCTCGAGAAACTCGATGCGTGTGGCCTCGCCGATGGGCGTGTCGAGGTCGACAAGGCTCTTCACTTTGTCATCGACCTTGAGGACACCATAACCGAGACGCTCTCCTTGCGATTTTGCTCGTTGCAAAATTTCGCGAAGGGTGTCGCCCGGTTTTCCGGCGTTTAGCGTTGCACTGTACGCGCCGTCCAGATAAG
>Ga0210408_10002230_pt1 | contig 19187 bp, 15 predicted proteins | sample IncBWH4MmetaG_FD_155471 | JGI IMG/M metagenome (GOLD analysis project Ga0210408, IMG submission 155471) | Forest soil microbial communities from Barre Woods Harvard Forest LTER site, Petersham, Massachusetts, United States - Inc-BW-H-4-M | ecosystem: Environmental > Terrestrial > Soil >...
TGGGCGAGTGTGCGGACAAGCGGTACGCTTGGCCGCTATTCATCCGCGATAAGAGCCGCATGCGCTAATGAGCGCTCGTGCGGATCCGTGCGGGGGACGATCAGCAATGGTCGTCCCTACCGCGACCTCGTTGCCCTCAAAAAAAGCGAACAGACGGCGCAAGCTTGTGAAATGGCCTGATTGCGACAGTTGGTCTTCACAGCAAACGACCGAGTACCTCACCTACAACGCCACCCAGCAGCATGCCGTAGCAAATCACTCGCAACTGGTAATACTGGGGCTTTCCCCGAGTCGCGTAAATGATCGAGAAGCCGATCAACGCCCCAATGTTGTAGAGGATCATAAAATACGGCGAGTGGAGCTGTTGTTGGCCGGGATAATGTGCGCGAAGCCGTGACATTTGTTCCTTCATGAGTACGCTAAAGCCGATATTCCAGAGGGTCAGAACGACTACAAAGAACGTCATCATACGAAACGTGACGTAGGGCCTGAACGTTTCAGGAAATAGCGTCTGGCCGATCTTCTTGACTATCACGTTCATCCGCACATTATTGAACACAAAGGGACTCTCTTGCCAGATGCAAAGTAGTTGGAGAAATATCCCCATAACGCTCATTGACCGGTTTTTGGCGAACACACGGCGCAAGCTGGTGAAAAACGCCTCGTTACATCCACTATCCAATCCTGAGCGATTCCCACGATGTTGCGAAACCATTCCAGCCACCCGCTACTTAGCAGGCGGGGGCGCGGCTACCGTCATGCCATGACGGCGGAAGACGTCCATCATCTTCGCACGGTCGGGCGGGCCGCCGGCGGCGGCAGCGATCACTTCAGCAGCTTCGCGGAAATATGCCGGGCCCATTATCGCTGGGGTTATGAAGGCGAGCTGTTTCACATCCTCGCTGCCGAGGTTATCGAAGCGGTGCACTGCGCCTCGGGGTACGCACAGCGCCTGCCCGGGGCCAACTGCGATCGGCGTCCCCTCAACCGTCCAGGTAAGGACGCCCTTGATACCGTAGAGGATCTCCTCGTAGGCGTCATTCTTGTGGGCCGGCGCCGCCAACTTCTGCCCGACAGGGACGAGAACCTCGAACACTGATGCGCTGCCATTGGAATCATCGCCCGTCAGGAGGAACCGAATTCCCAGCGGACCAATGTTAATGTTCTCCTCAGAAGGACTGACTCTGGTCGTATGTAGCTGCATACTCATCCACCTTTTGTGCCCACCCTACTATCCATACATCCGGTTATCAAACGCGAGCCTTGCGACAGCGGCTCGTCAGAGATGATTGATGATAAATCTCTATTCACTCACTGACCCGCTTCTGGAGGGTCCCAGCTGCAAGCCGCCAAGCGCCAGGCCGGCGCGGACTGTACTAGGATCGGCCCTGCTTGCGCGATAGAATGGAAACTGATGAACAAGCGCGGAAGTGGTTTGTTAACACTTTTCAACGGGTAAAGGCGCATTCATTTTGCAATTTCCTCGGTTCGGCTGAGCCCGGGCCCTTTCAAAACGCGGTCGATATCGCCTTCTGCAGCAGCTACTAAGTTCTTCCTACTATGGCCTTCCACTCCGGTTTCGTATGCATTCTGGGTCGCCCTAATGCGGGCAAGTCGACACTGCTGAACGCGCTGGTCGGTGAGCGCCTCGCCATCATCAGCCCGAAACCGCAGACCACCCGCAACCGGATTCTGGGCATCGTTCACATTCCCCAGCAAGGGAAACGTGGGGGCGCGCAGGTCATCCTCATCGATACTCCCGGCGTCCACAAGCCCGACAGTTCGCTGGGCCGGAAGATGATGGTCGAGGTGCGCGAGGCCCTGGAAGGCTGCGATCTCATCCTGTTGATCGTCGATGTCACCAAGCGGCTCGGTGCTGAAGATGAATTTGCGTTGAAAATGGCGCAGCAGACCGGAACGCCCGCCTTCTTGCTGCTCAATAAAGTCGATTTGCTGCGCGACAAAAAAACTTTGCTGCCTATCATCGAGGACTATCGCAAGCGTCATGACTTCAAGGAAGTGATTCCGCTGTCAGCGCTGAAGAAAGAGGGTCTCGATCTGCTGCTCGAGGAATTGGTGGAGGCGTTGCCGGCGGGCCCGCGATATTTCTCTGAGGATCAAATTACCGATCAGCCCGTGCGCTTCATGGCCGCAGAAATCATTCGCGAGCAGGTGCTGCTCGCCACCAAGGAGGAAGTGCCGTACGCCACCACGGTGGTGGTGGATCAATTTGAGGAAGGGCCGAGGCTCACGCGGGTGGCGGCGACGATCTACTGCGACCGCGAAGGACAGAAGGCCATCCTGGTGGGAAAAGGAGGGCAGATGCTGAAAAGAATCGGCACTGCGGCCCGACATAACATCGAACGAATGTTAGGAACCAGGGTATTTCTGGAACTCTTCGTCAAGGTTCAGCCGGGCTGGCGGGATTCGCGAGCCTTTGTGGACGAACTCGATTGGCGGCGGCAATTGGAAAATCTGACAGGGCCTTTGGGTCGCACCCGGCGCGGATAAACAGGCAGACTTCCGTTGAGGGCGATCTCCGCTCGAGTGGTTAACTGCATGTAGGGAGAATACCAGCGGCTTCAATGGCGTTCCTGAGGTTCGAGGGATCGTTCGACTCCGTTCGGCTGGCGCCTCTCTCTGCTCACGATGACAGTTCTAGAGTGATGGCGGTTCTCCGGTCAGGATGACAGTTCCAGAGTGATGGCAGTTCTCCGATCACGATGAGAGTTCCAGAGTAATCGCAGCTCTCCGCTCACGATCACTACCCCTTAAGACTAGGGCGATTTGTTAGGAAGCGGTTCTCTAGATAGAATCGAAAGCCACATTGAGGTATTTACCTTGGGCAAGGAATCGATATGACAGGGGACCCTTCGAACGGCTACAGTTTCGATCCCGGGAAGTTAGTTTTGAAATTAAAGATCAGCTTGGCCGCCGACAAGAATGCCATTGATCCCGTCGTGCAGGGAGTCATGGAAGTAGTACGAAATACCCACTTCGTGAGCGGCAAGGAAGACGCAATCGAGTTAGCGCTCAGCGAAGCGCTCGCCAATGCCGTCATCCACGGGGCCAAAGGCGATCCGAAGAAAATCGTCGAGTGCGATGTGGCTTACGACGAAAATCGTGGGATGCTGATTGTGGTGCGCGATCCCGGACAAGGTTTTGATCCCTCCGGCATCCCCAATCCTGTGATGGGCGAAAATATTTACTCCAATCATGGCCGGGGCATTTTCCTGATTAACCAGTTGATGGACGAGGTGCAGTTCAAGAACAACGGCACGGAAATCCACATGAGGAAAAAGTAGGGCGAGCTACGAGCTGCGAACGTGCTTGCTAGAGCCTAGAGCCTAGAGCCTAGAGCCTAGAGCCTAGAGCCTAGAGCCTAGAGCCTAGAGCCTAGAGCCTAGAGCCTAGAGCCTAGAGCCTAGAGCCTAGAGCCTGCCCTCACTCCTTCGCCGCGATGCCCAAGGTCTTCATCTTCCGATACAGGTGACTTCGCTCCAGTCCCAGCATCTCGGCTGTGCGGCTGACATTGCCGTGATTCTCATCGAGCTTTTTCAGGATGTAGTCGCGTTCGTAAGCGTCCCGGGCCTGGTGCAGAGTTGAGAACTCCGATCCCGCGGCGCGACGGGTGCCATCCCGATAGATAAGCGGCGGAAGATGCTTGCGTTCGAAGCGCGTGGTGGTGGGATTCATGATCACGATGCGTTCCATCACGTTGCGCAGTTCGCGCACATTGCCCGGCCAGGAATAGCGCATCAGACTCTGGATGGCGTCGTCGGTAATGTCGCGCGAGCGCCGGCCATAGGCCGCCGCGAATTCCTTGAGGAAATGGCGCGCCAGGAGCGGAACGTCTTCCTTGCGTTCCCGCAATGGCGGTACGAAGAACGGGATCACGTTCAGCCGGTAAAACAGATCCTCGCGAAAATTACCTTTGGAGATTTCTTCTTCGAGATCTTTGTTGGTCGAGGCAATCACCCTGACATCGACGGTGATCGCGTCGGAGCTGCCTACGGGCGTGAAGCGCTGTTCATCGAGCGTGCGCAGGACTTTCGACTGCGTCTTCAAGCTCATGTCCCCGACTTCGTCGAGGAACAGCGTTCCTCCTGTGGCCTTCTGGAATTTGCCTTCCTTATCGGTGGTGGCCCCGGGGAACGAGCCCTGCCGGTGGCCGAAGAGTTCGCTCTCAATCAGGTCTTCGGGAATGGCAGCGCAGTTCACCTCCAAAAACATTTCGTCTTTTCGCAAACTTTGCGCGTGAATGGCGTGCGCGACCAGTTCTTTTCCGGTGCCGGATTCCCCATAGATAAGCACCCGCCCGTTGGTGGGCGCCATGATCGAGGCCTGCTGGCGGAGCGCCTTCATGGGAATGCTGTCGCCCACGATCACGCTCTTGGACTGGAGCTGTTTCTTCAGGTCGCGATTTTCTTTGCGGAGTTTCTTGGCGTCGATGGCGTGCCGGATCAGGATGAGCGTGCGGTCAATGGAGAGCGGCTTCTCGAGAAAGTCGTAAGCGCCGAGCTTGGTGGCGCGCACGGCCGTTTCGATCGTGCCGTGCCCGGAGATCATGATGACTTCCGGGGGATTATCGAGTTCGCGGATTTTCTCGAGCGTGTCCAGCCCATCGATTCCCGGCAGCCAGACATCCAGCAGCACGACGTCAAAGGTATTTTTCTCGAGCAGGCGAAGGCAGGCTTCTCCGCTCTCCGCTTCATCGGTGCGGAAGCCTTCGTCATCCAGCACTCCCCGCAGGGAATCGCGAATGCCGGATTCGTCGTCCACAATCAGGATGCTAGACATGCTGGACAGGGGCGGGCGTCACAGAAGGTTCGGGGGCAAGCGGCAATTCTACGATGAACCGCGTCCCCACTGGTTGGTTCTCTTCTACACGAATGGAGCCGCGGTGATCTTCGATAATGCGGCTCACGATCGCGAGCCCCAGCCCGGTACCACGCTTTTTGGTGGAGAAATAGGGCAGGAACAACTTCTCCTTCAATTCCTGGGTGACACCGTGCCCGGTATCGGCGACCAGAATTTCGACGGCATCGCGGCTGGTTACGAGGCTGGTGCTCACGCGAATTTCGCGCAACAGGGATCCTTCCATCGCTTCGGCGGCGTTGTCCACCAGGTTCGCCAGTGCGCGCTTGATAGCGTCGGAATCCGCCATGACTTTTGGCAGACCGGGTGCGAGATTCTTCTGCAAGTGGATGCCATCGAGACGGCCTTCAAACATGTTCAGGGCGCTCTCGACGATCGAATTGATGCTGGCCGGACTGGGATGCGAAGCGGGGAAACGGGCAAGCGTCGAAAACTCGTCGACCAGCGTGCGCACTGTGTCCACTGAGGCGGCGATGGTCTCCGAGCAATGGCGGATGACGTCCAGCGAAGCCGCATCCGGACGCGTGCCTCGATCGAGGTGCCGCCGGATACGGTCGGCAGACAAGGCGATCGGCGTCAACGGGTTCTTGATTTCGTGCGCGATGCGGCGCGCTACTTCGCGCCACGCCGCCTGCTTCTGCGCCTTGAGCAAATCGGAGAGGTCTTCGAAAATCAACACGTATCCGAGACGCTCGTCTTCGTGCTTCAGGGTTGCCACGGTAAGGGCCGCGTTCAACTTCGTGCGGTGCACAGCGATTTCTGTCTGGCTGGTCGTGATTCCCATGCGGTCTGCGCGCCGCAGAAGCACGATCAGATCCTCCGCCACATCCGGCGGAAATACATCCTGCAATTCGGCTCCAATCATGGGAAAGTTTTGGCCGTCGCCTGGACCATTGGGATGAAACATGCGAAGCAGCGCCTGGTTCGCATGCGTGATGCGCCGTTGCGCGTCCAGCGACAAAACTCCCGTCGGGATACTTTCGAGGATGGTCTCGATGTGGCGGCGCCGTTGTTCAAGCGCAGTATTGGCGGCGCTCAGGTCACGGCTGGATGCGTCGATCTGATGCCGGCTGGTCTCGAGTTCTTCCGCCATGCGATTGAAGGAGCGGACCAGATCGCCGATTTCGTCGGCGGCGTGTACCTCGACCCGGTAATCCAGTCGCCCGCGTGAAATCTCCTGGGTCGCTTCTGCCAGTGCAGCGACGGGACGGGTAACCAATTTCGAAAGAAAAAGCGCAAGCCACGTGGTTGTGAACAGCACCAGCACTGTGAGCAGCAACAGCAGGCTCATGTAGGTGCGACGAACCAGCCTCTTCTGCCGGTACAGTTCGAAATAGCGCTTCTGACTGGCTTCGAGTTGCTTGACGGTTGCCAGAAACTCTCGCGGCAACGGCATACCCACCAGGATCAGTCCTTCATCCCCAACCGGGGCGGTGCCCAAAATGTACTCCGTTTGCTCCCACATCAGCGGTGCTGGGGTAGGTCCGGAGAGCTCGTCAGGCGCGGCCTTCGAGCGGATTGCGTCCCACGATGCAGGCGGATGGAAGCTGGCCTGGGGAGTACCGTCGAGCAGCGCAAAGGCGAAGCCGCCTTGCAAGGTGGTTTCATGACGCTGGAATACAGCCTCCACCACGGAAAAATTGTGGGTGGTGAAGCCTCGCAGGGTCTCCGGCGAACTGGCAATGGCGGCCGCCTGCGCGGTGGCATTTTGCTGAGCGTAGGTTGCCAGCAGTGATGCCATGGCGCGCGTGTCTTCGCGCACTTCCTCCACCGGCCGCGAGAACCAGCGATCGATGGTGCGATTCATGAGGCCGTAAGCGAACCAGAACATCATGATTACGGGCAGAAACGACAGCAATAGTCCCGTGACCACCAGGCGTGTGCGGAATTTTGAGCCCAGTACACCGAGCCTTCGTTCCGCAAACAGCTTTAACAAATTGCGCGCCAGCACGAAGGTCAGCGCGACAAAAAGAAGGAAAATCAGCGCGGACAGTGCGGCGAAGAACAAAAGCTGCTGGTTGTTGTCGGGATTCAGAAAGGCGGGTTGATCGAACGACGATTGCGACAGCAGGATTCCGAACAGAAGGGCGATGCCTGCGGCAAGGGGAACGATAACCCGCTTCCGATGTCGTTCCGGATCCGATGTTGGGGTGGGTTTTGACAATGCGCCCTGGGGCCGGGCCAACCATCCTCTCAAGGGCCGGCAAACGTCATTATAGCCGCTGGCGAAATGGGGTTCACGGGTTGGGCACCACAGAGTCACAGAGTCACAGAGAAAACCTGAAGCTTTGAATTCCCTGTGTCTCTGGGGTGAAAATCCGCTTGAACGCGCTTACGGACAACAGCAAAACCTTTTAACCGCAAAGGTCGCAAAGAAAGGCCGCTAAGGACGCGAAGAAGAGCTCTCGAAGCTTTAGCGTTTTCTCGGCTTGTTGGTAGCGAGGGCTTTCTTGATGGCTTCGTACGCCGGCTTGGGGGCGTAGTTGCGGTCAAAGAGTAGAGCTGCGCCCTTGGTCTTCTTGCTTGCCGAGCCCACCCAGGAATACTTGTCTGTAAAGCCCCAGGTTTGGATCGCATTGCAACCGGGGTGGGCGAGGCAGATCGAGGCGATCTGACGATAGATCTCCGCTTGGGCTGCGAGGTCCGCGGCGGTTGCGTTCCCGTTGGCGTCCACGGGAAGCCAGACGTCCATTTCCGTGAGGTGAACCTGGACACCGAGCGCGGTGAATCTTGCAATGTTGGCTTCGATGCCGGGGATGTCCGGGTGCAGATCGGTGTGCATCTGCAACCCGATGCCATCGATGGGGACGCCGCGGCTCTTGAAGTCTTTCACCATGGCATAGAGGGCGTCCGACTTCGCATTCACGATTTCCGCTCCGCCGTCGTTATAGAAGAGAAGCGCGTCGGGGTCGGCCTCATGAGCCCAGCGGAACGCTTGTTCAATATAGGCGGTGGATTTGCCTGCGAAGCCAATCCCAGGCTGGTCATACCAGATGGAAGGTTTCACCTTTCCGTTCTCGTCGAAGCCTTCGTTGAGCACATCCCAGGCGAACACCTTGCCGCGATAGTGTCCGGCTACGCGCGTGATGTGCTCATGCAAGATGTGCGCGAGTTGCTCCACAGTGAAAGTCTGGCTAGTCAGCCAGGCCGGGTTGGTCCATCCCCAGACCAGGGTGTGACCACGCACCTTCATGCGGTGCGTTTCGGCGAACCCGACGATCTGGTCGCCTTGTCTGAAGTCGAAGGTCGACGGGTCGGGGCGAAGGACCCACCATTTCATCGCATCTTCGGCCTCGATCATATTGAACTCGCGGCCGAGCGTGGCGGAGTACTGCTGTTCGGCCAAAGCATAGGGCCGCACCGCGGTCCCGACCAGGAAGCCAAGCGAATCGGCTTGCTCGCGCAGCGACTGAGCGAGGCAGGACGCAGTCAGGCTCACGCACACGAGCAAAAGTCGTAGCCGTCGTGGAGTGCGCATGAATGGCGAGTCCATCTGCTAGGTTCCGCGCGGGTGGGAAAGCAGGAAAGGGAAGTCGTCACAAAGTGATGTGATGTGTATGGGAAGAAAGGTTCTGCGGACTACTTTTTGGGTGCCTCGAGGACTGTTCCCATTGTACGAAGGTGCATGTACGTCGGAGGAAATTCGCTCGTAAAGGCCCGCAATTTCGCGCAGAATCCGCGAGTTTGTGCGGCTCGCCTTTCGCTTGTAACTGACTCCATCAAGGACAAGTACTAAAGTTACTGGTGCCATTACCCATCTGCGTTGACAATTTATGTCAACGCGAAATACGCTGCGATTCTCCCCTAGAAAACAAGCGGGTTTCGCGCAAGCGACAAGCGGTTTAGCGCTATTTCTCTGTCGATCGATAGGAGATCGAACGTATGTCTCAACGGCTGGGCGATCTTCTCGTAAAAGAGAAGGTAATCACCCCAGAGCAGTTGGTACAGGCAACCAAGGTCCAGAAGGAGACCAGCTGCCGCTTGGGCTCGGCGTTGGTGAAGCTGGGCTTTCTGACCGATGAAGATGTCACGAACTTTCTGTCGCGCCAGTACGGTGTGCCCGCGATCAATCTCTCCTATTTCGAGATCGATCCTGCCGTCGTCAAGCTGATTCCGTTTGAAACCGCGAAGCGCTACCAGATCCTGCCGCTCAGCCGCGTAGGGGCCTCGCTCACCATCGCCATGGTCGATCCGACCAACGTGTTCGCGATGGACGATATCAAGTTCATGACCGGCTTCAACATCGAGCCGGTGGTCGCCTCCGAAAGCTCGATTGCCGCGGGCATCGAAAAATCCTACGGCACGGCGAAAGAAGAGGACCTCGAGCAGGTCATGCAGTCGATGACCGAACTCGGCGACGCCGACGTCGAGCTGCAGACCGAAGAGCAGGAGATGGACCTCAACGAGCTTGAGAAGGCCGCCGATGAGGCGCCTATCGTCAAACTCGTCAACCTTGTGCTCACGGATGCGGTCAAGCGTGGCGCAAGCGACATTCACATGGAGCCCTACGAGAAAGAGTTCCGTGTCCGCTTCCGTATTGACGGCATTCTGCAGAGCATCATGACGCCGCCGCTGAAGCTCAAGGACGCCATCACGTCGCGCCTGAAGATCATGGCGAAGCTCGATATCAGCGAAAAGCGCCTGCCGCAGGACGGCCGCATCATGCTGAAGATGGCGGTAGGCGGCAAGAAGAAGCAACTCGACTTCCGCGTCAGCACGCTTCCCACCCTGTGGGGCGAAAAGATCGTGATGCGGTTGCTCGATAAAGAAAACCTGCGCCTCGACATGACCAAGCTCGGCTTCGAGCCGGAGTCGCTGGTCAAGTTCGAGAAAGCGATTTTGAAGCCCTACGGCATGGTGCTGGTGACGGGGCCGACGGGTTCTGGCAAGACAAACACGCTGTACTCCTCGATTGCGCGCCTGAACCAGCCGGACACGAACATCATGACCGCGGAAGACCCGGTCGAATTTCAGCTGCAGGGCGTCAACCAGGTGCAGATGAAGGAACAGATCGGCCTGAACTTCGCGGCGGCACTTCGCTCGTTTCTGCGGCAAGACCCGAACATCATCCTGGTGGGCGAGATTCGAGACTTCGAAACCGCGGAAATTGCCATCAAGGCAGCGCTCACGGGCCACCTTGTGCTGTCCACGCTGCACACCAACGGCGCGCCGGAAACCATTACGCGCTTGATGAACATGGGCATCGAGCCTTTCCTGGTTGCGACCTCGGTTCACCTGATCTGCGCCCAGCGACTGGTACGCCGGATCTGCAAGGACTGCACGGAAGTGATCGAAGTGCCTCAGCAGACTTTGCTTGAGGAGGGCTACACGCCGGAAGAGGCCAAGACGGTCAAGATTCAGAAGGGCAAGGGCTGTGGCGTGTGCAACAACACGGGCTACAAGGGGCGAACCGGTCTGTATGAAGTCATGGAAGTCGATGACGAAATTCGAGAACTCGTGCTGGTGGGCGCCTCGGCGGTGGAACTCAAGAAGAAGGCCATCGAGCGCGGGATGATCACCTTGCGCCGCAGCGGGCTGATCAAGGTCGCCCTGGGTATGACCACTCTGGAAGAAGTGGCGCGCGAAACGATTCACTGAGGTTTGGTGCAAAGGGGAAAGGAAAGTTTATGGCGCTCTCGTTAAGCGATCTGCTCAAAAGGATGCTGGAGATGTCAGGCAGCGACCTGCACATCACCACCAATTCACCGCCGCAGGTTCGTGTCCACGGACACCTGGTTCCGCTCGATCTGCCGCAGCTGTCCCCGGCCGAAACCAAGCAGCTTGCCTACAGCGTGATGACCGATTCGCAGAAGCATCGCTTCGAAGAAAATCTCGAACTCGACTTTTCGTTCGGTTTGAAGGGCCTGGCCCGCTTCCGCGCGAATTGCTTCAACCAGCGCGGCGCGACCGCTGCGGTGTTCCGCGTAATTCCTTTTGAGATCAAGTCCTTCAACCAGCTGGGCCTGCCCGCGGTGGTCAGCAAACTTTGCGACAAGCCGCGCGGCCTGGTGCTGGTGACCGGACCGACCGGTTCGGGCAAGTCGACCACGCTCGCGGCCATGATCGACAAGATCAACACCGAGCGGCACGATCACATCCTCACCATCGAGGACCCGATCGAGTTCGTGCACATGAACAAGAATTGCCTGGTGAACCAGCGCGAGCTGCACGCCGACACCAAGAGCTTCACCGATGCGCTGCGCGCCGCACTCCGCGAAGATCCCGACGTGGTACTCATCGGCGAAATGCGCGATCTCGAAACCATCGAGTCCGCGCTGCGTATCGCGGAAACCGGCCACTTGACTTTCGGAACGCTGCACACCAACTCGGCGTCTTCCACCATCAACCGTATTATCGACGTCTTCCCGGCTCACCAGCAGCCGCAGATCCGCGCTCAGTTGTCGCTGGTGCTCGAAGGCATCATGTGCCAAAGCCTGCTGCCCAAGGGCGACGGCAAGGGTCGCGCCATGTGCATGGAGATCATGGTGCCCAACGCCGCCATCCGCAACCTGATCCGCGAAGACAAAATTCACCAGATTTATTCGGCCATGCAGTCTGGACAGGAAAAGTTCGGCATGCAGACGTTTAACCAGTCGCTTGCGACCGCGTACTTCCAGAAGCAGATCACGCTGGAAACCGCGCTGATGCGTTCCAGCAACCAGGACGAATTGCAGGAAATGATCAATCGCGGAGCCGGGCTGCTGAACCGCCCGACGACCACGGGGGCTGCGATGGCCAAGGGAGCGAGTCCCACAAAACGCTGAACGCAGTACATATCACCGGCGAACAGCCGGAATGAGACCGGAACGTATCAGGAGTCGAGGAGACAGTCACTATGCCAGTCTTTACATTTTCGGGAAAGAGTGCATCGGGCGAGAAGGTCACTGGAGAACGGGTAGCCGCCAACAAGGATGTGCTGCTGCAACAACTGCGCCGTGAGCGCATCACGCCCGGTTCGGTCCGCGAAAAGGGTAAGGAGTTCTCCCTTCCCACGTTCGGATCCGGGAAGGTCAAGACCAAGGACGTCGCCATCTTCTTCCGGCAGTTCTCGGTCATGATCGATGCCGGATTGCCGCTGGTGCAGTGTTTGGAAATCCTTGCGGCCAACCAGGAGAACCCCACGTTCCAGAAAACGCTGAACGGCGTGCGTACCACGGTGGAGGGCGGAGCCACCCTGGCCAATGCCATGCGCCAGTATCCAGCAGTTTTCGATGACCTCACTACCAACATGATCGAGGCGGGCGAGACTGGCGGTATTCTCGACGTCATCCTGCAGCGCCTGGCGCTGTATGTCGAAAAAGCTGTCCGCTTGCGCTCCGCGATTAAGTCGGCTCTGATCTACCCGGTCGCGGTTGTGTCCATCGCCGTGTTGATCGTCGGCGCGCTTCTGAAGTGGGTCGTTCCCATTTTCACCAACCTGTTTACCGGTCTCGGCGTCGCGTTGCCGCTGCCCACGCGCATGGTCATGGGCCTGAGCGCCTTTGTAGGCCACTTCTGGTGGTTTTTCATAGGCGGCGCGGTGGCCGCGTTCTTCGGGATCAAGCAGATTCGTAAACATCCCCAGGGGTTGTACTTCACCGACAAGATCATGCTGAACTTTCCTGTCATTGGCATGTTGCTGCGCAAGATCGCCGTGGCACGCTTCACCCGCACCCTGGGCACGCTGATCACCTCGGGCGTCCCCATCCTGGAAGGACTGGCCATCACGGCCCGCACTTCCGGAAACGCCGTGCTGCAGGAAGCTCTGATGAAGGTGCGCAAGGCGATCGAAGAGGGCCGTACCATTGTGGATCCGCTCAAGGAAAGCGGAGTCTTTCCCAACATGGTGACCCAGATGATCGGTGTCGGCGAAGCCACGGGCGCGATGGACAACATGTTGCAGAAGATTGCCGACTTCTACGAAGACGAAGTGGACGCCGCCACGCGCGACATGATGGCGATGCTGGAACCCGCGATCATCGGCATTCTTGGTGTTTCGGTCGGCGGTATCGTCATCTCGCTGTATATGCCGCTGTTCGCGATGATCGGCAAGTTGGCCGGTTAGTGCGAGCGGAGACGAGGCAGCCGGCGCTGGGAAGCGTATGGCCGTCCTCTAACCGGTAACGATCTTCTGCCCGGTGTGCCGCAAGTTTTGCCGCCCCGCCGTACCGGGTGGAAAGCGGCGCGCGGAGCCTGGACTTAAGCATGCAAGCGACATTCGATGAGCGGAACTGGCTGGGTTGGCTGGTAAAAATCCGCGTCATCATTCTTACCTGTCTGTTTGGGATTGAGCTGGCGGTGGCGCGGCTGTCGGAGAACCCTCTGCCTCTGCGCCCCTTCGTCAGCAGCATGCTCCTGTGGTTTGCCCTTTCGCTCTTCTACATCCTGCTGCTTTCGTTCTGGGAAGAGCAGCGGGTGCAGGCGGTTCTGCAGGTCGTCACGGACATGGCCATGGTCAGCCTGGTCGTCCATTTCACCGGCGGCTGGGATAGCTCACTCAACTTCCTCTATCCGCTGGTCATTATCGTGGCCTGCATCCTGCTCCCGAAAGTCTGGGCCTATCTCACCTCGGCGCTGGCGTTCATCCTCTATGGATGCGTGCTTGAGCTGAACTATTATGACATTATTCCCTCCTTCGCCACCACACATCCGGAGCTGAAATCGCTGGAAGCGATCATGTTTGTCAACCTGTTCGCGTACCTGGCGGTGGCGTACCTGGCTGGCTTGCTGGCCGCGAAGCTGCGCCAGGTCGATGTGCAGCTGAAGGATGCGAGCGGCGCGCTCGAAAACTTGCAGGCGCTGCATGAAAACATCATCCAGTGCATGAGCGGCGGCCTGATCACCACCGACGTGGAAGGCCGAATCACGCTGGTCAACATGGCCGCGAAAGGCATGCTCGGTTGCGGGGACGAGCTGATCGGAAAATCGGTGAAATCGCTGTTTCTCGATCCGCTGCCCAACCTGGCTTCAGAGCGGGCGCACGGCGAGGTACGCTTCCAGCCTGCCAACGGCTTCCGCAAAACGTTTCGCGTCATTGTCTCGACGCTGAACGTTCCGGACCGGGGCGCCTCTGGTTGCGTTTACACCTTCGACGACTTGACCGAGATTCGCCGGCTGGAGCGCGAGGTACGCATTCAGGATCGTTTGGCGGCGGTGGGCAGGCTGGCATCCGCCATCGCGCACGAGATTCGCAATCCGCTCACCTCCATTGCCGGTTCGGTCAGCATGCTTTCGAGCGCCTCGGAGATGACGGAAGAGCAACGGCAGTTGCTGCAGATCGTGACTCGCGAATCCGAGCGGCTGAATAACATCATCACCGACTTCCTTGCCTATTCGCGCGGCAAGCAATATCGCTTCGACAAGGTGGACCTGGTGCTACTCCTCGAAGACACACTGACGCTGCTGGAGCATCGGCTGGTGGCAGAAAACTCAGGCATCCGCATTGAACGCAATCTGAAATACCGCGAAGCGCCTACGCTCGCTGACGGGGACAAGATCAAGCAGGTGTTCTGGAACTTCTGCCAGAACGCGGAGCGCGCGATGAAGCATGGCGGCACCTTGACCGTGTCGCTCGAATCGATTGGCGAAGACTGGCAGATCAATTTCGCCGACACCGGGCACGGCATGACTCCACAACAATCGGAAAAGATTTTCGAACCCTTCCAGTCCGGATTCGACGGCGGCACCGGTCTCGGCCTGGCCATCGTGTACCAGATCGTGCAGGCCCACGAGGGCAAGGTCTGGGCGCGTTCCAAACTGGATGAGGGAACAACCTTCGTGCTGCGGCTGCGGCGCTTGGGCGCCGGGGTGCGATCGAGTGCCACCTCGAGCGACGATAAGAAGCTGCTGGTAGCAGGTAACGTGGATGCGGCATCGAAGAGCGCGGTGGGCGCGGGAAGGAGAGCGCATGGCTAATATCCTGGTGTGCGACGACGAGCGCTCTATTTGCGAAATGCTCGACATCGCCTTGCGGCGTGAGGGCCACAAAATCGAAACGGTCAATTCCGGCGAGGCCGCCAAGCGCAAGATCGACGGCGCGCTCTACGACCTCATCATCACCGATATCAAGATGCCGAACATCGATGGCATCGAAGTGCTGCGGCACTCGCATGCCACCTCGCCGGAGTCGGCTGTCATTCTGATCACCGCGGTCGATGACTACGAAGCTGCCGTGCAGGCGGTGAAGGCCGGGGGCGCGTCCGACTACATCCGCAAGAGCCCGGGGCTGGTCGATGAAATCAAGCTGGCCATCAACCGCTCGCTCGAGAAAGCTTCGCTCAGCAAACAGAATTTTGCCTTCCGCCGCGATGCTGCGGCCCGCAATTCGCTCGATAACATCATCGGCGCCAGCGCCGCCATGGAAAAGCTGAAGCAGACCATTCGCACCGTCGCCTCCACGGGCAGCACCATCCTCATCTATGGCGAGAGCGGCACGGGTAAAGAGTTGGTCGCGCGCGCCGTGCACGTGTGTTCCCCGCGCGTGACTGAGCCGTTCGTGTCGGTCAACTGCGGCGCCTTTCCCGAGACTTTGCTGGAAAGCGAACTGTTCGGCTACGTGAAAGGCGCGTTCACTGGGGCCAACCAGAACAAGCGCGGGCTCTTCGAAGTAGCTGACGGCGGCACGATTTTTCTGGATGAAATTGGGGAGATGACACTCGCGATGCAGGTAAAACTGTTGCGCGTGTTGCAGGAGCGCACCGTGCGTCCGGTGGGCAGCGCTTCGGAGATTCCGATTGATGTGCGCGTGATCGCCGCTACCAACCGCGATCTGGACAGGCAGGTCGCGGAGAACACGTTCCGCGAGGACCTTTACTACCGGTTGAGCGTCATTCCCATTCGCGTGCCCGGCTTGCGCGAGCGTCGCGAAGACATCCCGCTGCTGGTCAATCATTTCCTCAAGAAGTACGCGCCGGCCGCGGGGAAGAGCATAGAGCGGGTGGATTCGGCATCCCTCGCTGGGCTGTGCGATTACGAGTGGCCCGGCAACGTCCGCCAGCTGGAGAACACGGTGGAACGCGCGGTTGCGCTCGAAACCACCAACCAGTTGCACGTCGAGCTGCCCGCCGAACGGCCCAAGGCGAAAGCCGCCGCGGCCGCGGCTGGAGTTCCCGGCATGCCAGACTCTTCCACCTCCGGCTCAGTTCTGCCGGAAGGGCTTGACATGGAAAAGTACGTGGCCCAGATCGAGCGCTCGCTGCTGCAGGCCGCCCTCAACCAATCCCATGGCGTGCAGACCAAGGCTGCCGATGTCTTGGGGATCTCCTACCGATCTTTCCGGCACTTGATGAAGAAGTACGAACTCTGAGAGAACAGGTCTCAGGTATCAGGTATCAGCTGTCAGGGTGTGCTCATTTCTAGACCCTTTTTCACCACAGAGGCACAGAGGCACAGAGAAGTCTTTAGAGCTTCTTGCTTTTAAGATTTTCTCTGTGTCTCGGTGTTTCTGTGGTGAACTCAGAACTTCCAGCAAACCAAACCTGCCAATAAGTTTTGAGGTTTCCAGAATCACTCCAGGCCAAAAATGAGACAGGCGCGTACCGAATTAGATGTGGGGTGAGGATGGCATCGGTACGCGCCCTATTAAGTTGATACAAGCCTAGGTCCGGTTCGATGGAATGTCAAGGAAAATCGTTTTGCTAGGGGCTCACGAGATGAGCTTCGCAATCACAAATGCGGTCCCCGCGGCAAGGCCACCGATCACCATTGTCTGTGACGCGCCCCGCAGAGGAGCGGTGCCGGTGAAGCGCGCTTTCATGTACCCGAAAATTCCTAACGCCGCGAGCGTGACCGCCGCGGACCACAGCAAACCGTGCCAGGCGTTGGACTGGATCATATAAGGCGAGAGTGGAATGAATCCGCCGGCTACATAGGAGAGCGCGATGGTGGAAGCGCTCGTGACCGCTCGCTTCGGGTCCGGTTCTTCTAGTCCCAATTCGAAACGCATCATGAAATCGACCCACTCTTTGGGTCGATGGCTCAGGGCTTCGACCACGGGCTTGGCCTCGGCTTCGGTGAGGCCGTAGTTTTCGAAGAGCTCGGCGACTTCAGCTTTCTCCGCTTCGGGGATTTCGACGATCTCGCGTTCCTCCCGCAATTTTTCATGGTCGTAGTGTTCGGCGTCACCCTTGGCGGCGAGATAGCCGCCGAGGCCCATGGCTATGGATCCGGCCGCGATTTCGGCGAGACCCCCGATGACGATGAGGCGAGTGGAGCTGACCGCGCCCGATAGGCCGGCGGCCAGGGCGAAGGGCACGGTAAGACCATCCGCCATACCGATGACGACATCGCGGACGAAAAGGCCGGCGGTGAAGTGCTTTTCAACGTGCGGAGTGATCGGCATGTGGGCATCAGACCTCGGGATGAGATTGGAGATATTCCTGGGCCTTGCGAACCACCTGGCGCTCGCCACTGTAGGAGAGTTTTGCGGGAGCCTCTTCGAGGGGGAGCCAGAGCGCGCGGCGAACTTCAATACGCATTTCGGGTTTGATTTCGTCGATGCGGCCGGATTGGTACCGGAGCAGGTAGAAGCTGACGATTTTGAAGACGCGCTCGCGATCCGCCCAGGTGCGAACGTAGACGTACTTGATGTCGGCGAGCTTGGCTATCAGGGTTGCGACAATCCCGGTTTCTTCGCGGACCTCGCGGATGGCGGTTTCTACAGGGTTTTCACCCTCATCGATCAAGCCTTTCGGCAGGGCGAGGACCGCCTTGCGGGTGCTAAAGCGGCGAGCGCGATTGGATGGGGGCTCTTCCTTTTCGGGCTCAATGGCCGCGATATACCAGTCGCCGGACATGCGCCGGAGGACCACGCCGCCGGCCGAAAACTCGCGTACCATGCGCAGACAAGTTAACAGGAATGAAGGACTTTCGTCACCAAATGGCAGATAAACCACCGAGGTACACGGGGGGGCCGAAACGTAAGTCTCCGCGAAGCTCACGAAGGAAACACGAAGGCTCCGGGAATTAACACTTTTGTACGCCGGCAGGCCTAAGGCAGGTTACGAAAGGTAGCACCAAAGTGGAATGCACCATTACCGCTGAAAATGGCATCTTATTGGGTATGTGAGGATGCTGGTTGTACCGGGCATTTGGTTCGACGGGCAAGGGTGCCGTTGCTCCAAAAGGATGTGGGGCTCCAGTGAAGTCGGTTAAGAAGATCATCCGGTCGGTGCAGGCGTTTGGACGCGAACTGTCGCGTCTGTCAGCAGGTCCTGAGAGCGCGCCCTCCACACCGGGAATCGGGATCGCGCTGGGTGGTGGATTCGCACGGGGCATTGCCCACGTTGGTGTTCTGAAAGTTCTCGAAGAAGAAAAAATTCCCATCGATTTTATTGCGGGGACCAGCGTGGGCGCGCTGATTGGCGCAGCTTACTGCAGCGGTGTGACGCCGGCAGAGCTGGAATTGATTGCGCGACGGGTGCGCTTCAAGACGTTTGCGCGCTGGACGCTTTCACGGCATGGGTTCGCGACCAACCAGCGCATGATTGGTTTCCTGCAGAGCATTCTGAAAGTGAAATCGTTTGAGGATCTGCGCATTCCCATGGCCGTGACTGCGACCGACTTAAGCACGGGCGAGGGCGTGGTGTTTCACTCGGGGCCGCTGGTCGAGCCGGTGCGCGCGAGTTGCGCGTATCCCGGAATGTTCCTGCCGGTGAACATTCGCGGGCGGTGGCTGGTGGATGGCATGCTGGCGCACGCGGTACCGACGCGGCCGCTGGTGGAGATGGGAGCGAAACACGTGCTGGCCGTGCACCTGAAAGGGCGCTGGACGAATGGCAACACACCGCGTCACCTCTTTGACGTGATTGGACAGTGCTTCGCGATCGCGCAGGATATGTGCTCGAGCCACTGGAAGCAGGCGGCCGATCTTATCATTGAGCCGGACGTGAATGGGTTTGAGTACGACGCTTTTGTGCATACCACGGCCTTGATCAAGGCTGGAGAAGCGGCGGCCCGGGCTGCGGTGCCCGCGTTGAAGAAGTGGGTGGAGTCGGGCCAGCCGTTGGGAAAGCAGCGGGCCGCTCAGGCACTGGTGCAGGCGGCGACGATGCCGGCGGACTAGTCGCCAGTCGTCAGTCATCAGCAAAAACGCGTCATCGGTCGTTGGTTATTGGCTTCAGAATTAACTCCTGGCGGTAGAATTCCCATACATCCTGGTGCGGCATAGGAAAAGCCTCACCCAAGCGGAGCTTGGATGGGGCACCTGTGCTCTTTCAAGACGTTGTCCATTCGATCGGAACCAGAGAAGCTGATTGTGACGAGCAATCCAGTTTCCGAGGACAGATCGAATGGACATCCACCAGAATGCCCGACTCACTCTGCGCAGTCGA
>Ga0210408_10002233_pt1 | contig 19182 bp, 17 predicted proteins | sample IncBWH4MmetaG_FD_155471 | JGI IMG/M metagenome (GOLD analysis project Ga0210408, IMG submission 155471) | Forest soil microbial communities from Barre Woods Harvard Forest LTER site, Petersham, Massachusetts, United States - Inc-BW-H-4-M | ecosystem: Environmental > Terrestrial > Soil >...
TGGGCGGCGCAATACGGCCTTCGGCCTATTGCGCCCTACAACTTCTTTCCCACCAAACAACAGCCGCAGCGCGTTGCCGCCGCCGCGGCGGATCTGGTCCATCGCGCATTGGCGCGGCGCCTTGTCGGGGCGAAAGCGCAACAGGCGCGTGCCGTGGCGGAAACGCCCGCCGCTGAAATGATCGAAACAGACTTCCACCACCAGCTTGGGCTTGAGCGGCTTCCATTCGCCGGTGCGCTCGGTCGCCCAGCGGCTCGGACCGCCCGGCGCGTTGCCGGTGAAGCCGGGCGGCGCGATCAGCCGCTCGAGCTTTTGCGTGAGCGCCTTGCGCTCGCTCGCGCGGATGCCCGAGGTGAAGCCGACGTGATGGAGCAGCCCTTCGTCGTCGTAGAGGCCGAGCAGCAGCGAGCCGACCGCCTTGCCGTCGGCGCCGTAGCGAAACCCGCCTACCACGCAATCGGCGCTGCGGTAGTTCTTGATCTTCTGCATGGCGGTGCGTTCGCCCGGGCGATATGCGGCGTCGCTGCGCTTGGCGATGATGCCGTCGAGCGCCGGGCCCGCCTGTTTGAGCCACTTCGCCGCTTGCGCGAGCGATTGCGTGGCGGGCGAGAGTCGAATTGAGGGGTGGCCGGGAAAATAACGTTGCGCGAAGCCGTCGAGTTGCTGCCGTCGCGCTTGTAACGGCGAGGCCATCAGCGAGCGGCCGTCGGCGCCGGCGAGAAGATCGAACGCGATGAAGATCGCCGGCGTCTCCCCCGCGAGCCGTTTGACCCGGCTCGCCGCCGGGTGGATGCGTTGCAGCAGCGCGTCGAACGAGAAGCCGTCGTCCGCCGGCACGGCAAGTTCGCCGTCGAGCACGAAGGCGCTGGCGTCGAGCGCGCCGAGCGCCGCGACCATTTCGGGAAAGTAACGATTGAGCGGCCGCCCGGCCTTCGACCAAAGCCGCACGTCGTCGCCGTCGCGGAACGCGAGGCAACGAAAGCCGTCCCACTTGGGTTCGTATTGCCAGTCCGGCCCGGTTGGAATCGCCTCGACCGGGAGCGCCTCCATGGGCGCGATCGGCGGCCGCAGCTCGAGCGCCATCGCCGGCCTGTGTTACCGCCGCGACAAGCGCCGCCGGTTCTTTGATACCGCGCGTTTGTACGTGCCGAATGCCCGCGTTCCCGCCTTGCGCGGACCGTGTCCGCCGGCGAGCGCGGCTGCCGCAACCGCTTGTGCTTTTGCCAGCGTTGCCCCCTTCTCCATAATCATCCGACGGGCTTCGTGACGCGCCCGCGCGCCGCCCGCCGAAAGGCGCAGCAATCGCAATGCTATCACGGTCTGCGCTTCAAGGGCGAAGCGCGTCAGGGCGAGGGAATAGGTCCAAGGGTTCATAAAGGGTCCATAACGAAAACCACCCGGCGCCCCCGCCCGTAGCACGGGGGTCGCCGGGTTCGTCATTACCGCGGCTGGTCTTTTAGTTGTCGCCGCGCACGGCGTCTTTCAGTCCGCCGATGGCGTTTTGCACCTTGCCGGCGGCCTTATCGGCTTTGCCTTCCGCTTCGGTCTTGGTATCGCCGGTTACCTGTCCGACTTTCTCTTTCACGGCTCCCTTGGCTTGGTTCGCCGCGCCTTTGATGCGATCTTTGTCCATGGTGCGCTGCCTTTCGTTTGCGTTGCCGGTGGTCAACGTCACCGCACCGGCTTCGTTCCCAACATGTGCGTTCCCGTCGCGGCGGAACAATTCATTGGCGCCGCCGTTGCGTTAGCAGTGGCAAATACTGCCATCCCGTCAGCCGAACCAACGAAGAGGGAGCCGTCCATGGGCCTGTTCACGCGCGACATAAAGACCATCAACGACCTGTTCGTGCATACCTTGCGCGACATTTATTACGCCGAGCAGCAGATCATAAAGTCGCTGCCCGAGATGATCGAGAAAGCGCACGACGCGCAGCTCAAGCAGGGGCTGCAGGCGCACCTGGGCGAGACGAAGAACCACGTGAAGCGGCTCGAGGAGGTATTCCGGCTGCACGGCTCCGACGCGAAAGGCGTCGACTGCCCGGCGATCGACGGCATCATCGAGGAAGCCGAGGACGTGGCCGGCGACATCGCCGACGATCAGGTGCTTGACGCCGCCATCATCGCCGCAGCGCAGGCGGTCGAGCATTACGAGATCACCCGCTACGGCTCGCTGATCGCGTGGGCGAAGCGGCTCGGCCGCAACGACGTCGCCAACTTGTTGGATCAGAACCTCCAGGAGGAAAAGGCGACCGACAAGAAGCTCACCGACATCGCCGAGAGCAAGGTCAACCTACGCGCGGCGTGAGTATTTGTAGGGTGGGCTAAGCGGCGAAGCCGCGTGCCCACGCGTGGGCACGGCCGCTTTGCGGCCTTAGCCCACCCTACGATTCTTCGGCTTCTTCGCCGGCGCAACCACACCCGCGCTCTGGCGCAGCGCCGATTTCAAATCGATCGGCCGGTCGTGCTTGCGCAAGAGGTCGGCGAAGGCCTCGTCGGCCAATTCCTGAAACGTCGCCATGCGGTCGCGCGCGAGCACGTCGAGCGCCGCCCAGGTCTCGTCGTCGAACTGCACCCGTTTGCCTCGCATGATGCGATCCTCGGCCGTTAACGTGGGCACGGCCGCTACGCGGCCTTAGTTTAGCCCACCCTACGGCGCCATCGACCGTTAATTACGGATCGTGGAAACCTTGTCCGAGCCGTTGCCGTCGAGATGCCGTTCGACCGGCGGCGCCAGCGCCGGCCGCGTTTCCGGCGCTTCCACTACCAGCGTGTCGAACTCCTTGACCATTTCGTCGATCAGCGGCTCGGCCGGGATGCTTTCCGTCGGTTCATACCAGGGGCGCCGCACGGCGGTCCGATGCTGCAGCGCCTGGGCGACGAAGCTGCCGATTTCTTCGCCCTGCAGCGGCACGAGCTTGTTCTCGCGGTCGTGTTTGTAAAGCTGCGGACAGAAAAAGACCGCGTGAATCCTCGGATCATATCCTTCCAGGGCAAGGAACAATTGCGGCCGCAGGAAACGGTACTTGGTGATAACCCTGCGTTCCTGGGTGGTGCGCGCAACGCGCAGCCTTTCCGGCGACGAACCGATGATCGTGCTCGCTTCGAGCAGGACGATCCAGTCGTGGTTTGCCGCATTGTCGGGATGGATCGGAACCAGGTGCGCGGGAAGTCGCTTGCGAAATAGGCCCATGGATCGAAGCCCCCTCGTGACGGGCAAAATAGGCGCTCTGCTTTAATCGCGTGGTCGTGGTTTAGTTCCCTGCCGCGCGACCGCAGAGTCGGGCCTCGCGCACGGAGTAGCGGTCGCGTTGCCTGCATGGTAGACCGCGCCGGCGCAACAAGGCAGGCCGTGCCCGCGCCAGATCGAGGGTTCTCCCCAGCTTCATCATGACGGCGCAGTACGACACCATTTTGGAGATCGATGCCCAGACGCCGGTCGAGCGTGCGTTGCGCGCCTCCACCGACTGGCTGCTGCGCGCCCAGACGGCCGACGGATATTGGGTCGGCAATGTCGACACCAATTCCTGCATGGAAGCGGAATGGCTGCTGACCTGCCATATTCTCAAATATCGGCTGCCGATCGCCGATGGCGTGATCAGGACGCTGTTCAATCGTCAGCGGCCGGACGGGTCGTGGGATGTCTATCCCGGCGCGCCCGCGGGCGATATCAACTCGACCGTCGAGGTCTATGCGGCGTTGCGGGCGACCGGCCACGCCCCGGACCATCCCGTGCTTGCCCGCGCGCGCGAATGGATCCTGGCGCACGGCGGCTTGAAGAACGTGCGCGTGTTCACGCGCTACTGGCTGGCGATGATCGGCGTGTGGCCGTGGCGACAGACGCCCAACCTGCCGCCGGAAATCATCCGCTTCCCGCTCTGGTTCCCGTTCAACATCTACAACTTCGCCCAATGGGCGCGCGCGACCATGGTGCCGATTGCGGTACTGTCCGCCCGGCGTCCGGTTTGGCCGCTTCCCGGCGGATCGCGGCTCGAGGAGCTTTTTCCCGACGGCTACGACAACTTCAATTTCGCCATTCCGCCCAAGCAGGCGTCGCGTTTCTCGGTCGACGGGCTTTTTCAGGCAATCGACCGCGGCCTGCATGCCGTGCAATCGCTTCGTCTCGTTCCCTTCCGCGAGAACACCATAAAGCTTTGTTTGGAGTGGATGATCAAACACCAGGACGGCGACGGCGCCTGGGGCGGAATCCAGCCGCCGTGGATCTACGGCGTTATCGCGCTGGGCAACGAAGGATACGCGCTCGATCACCCGGTCATGGCCCGCGGTCTCGCCACGCTGTCGGAGCACTGGAGTTTCGAGCGCAACGGCGGAACGCATATTCAGGCTACCAATTCGCCGGTGTGGGATACGCTGTTGAGCCTGCTCGCTTTGAGCGAGTCCGGCCGGACGGTCGAAACGACCCCGGCGATGGAAAAAGCCACGCGCTGGATTCTCGATCGCCAAGTGCTGGTGCGCGGCGACTGGTCGGTCAAATTGCCGGACGTCGAGCCGGGCGGTTGGGCCTTCGAGCTGTTTAACAACTATTACCCCGACGTGGACGACACCGCCGTGGCGCTGCTCCTGCTCGCGCAGCTGCGCCATCATTGCGGCGCGCTGCGCGCCGACGTCGAGCGCGCGATCGACCGCGCGGTCAAATGGGTGTTCGCCATGCAATCGTCGAACGGCGGATGGGGCGCCTTCGACCGCGACAACGACAAGCCGATCATCACGAAGATCCCGTTCGCCAACTTCGGCGAGGCGCTCGATCCTCCGAGCGCCGACGTGACTGCGCACGTGCTCGAAGCGCTCGGCTCGCTGGACTACACGGCCGATCATCCCGCCGTGCGCCGGGCGCTCGATTTCGTTCTCTCCGAGCAGGAGCCGGACGGCAGCTGGTTCGGCCGCTGGGGCGTCAATTACATCTACGGCCTCGGCGCGGTGCTTCCAGCGTTGCGCGCGCTCAAGCAGGACATGACGGCGGCGCGCATTAGAAAGGCGGCGCAATGGCTGGTGGTCCGCCAGAATGCCGACGGCGGCTGGGGCGAAAGCTGCGCGTCGTATATGCTGGCGTCCGCGGCGGGGCGCGGCGAGAGCACGCCCTCGCAGACCGCCTGGGCGTTGATGGCGCTGATCGCGGCGGGCGGCGCCGACCTCGATCCGACCATCCGCCGCGGGCTCGATTATCTGGTCAAAACCCAGCGCAGCGACGGCACCTGGGACGAGACCGCCTACACCGGCACCGGCTTTCCCGGTTACGGCGTCGGCGCGCGCCTGCCGCTCGACGATCCGGATTTGTTTGAAAAGCTGCGGCAGGGGCCGGAGCTCTCGCGCGGCTTCGTCATCGGCTACAACCTCTACCGCCACTATTTCCCGATGATTGCGCTGGCCCGGGCGCGCACTCCGTAGGGTGGGCTAAGGCCGCGAAGCGGCCGTGCCCACCGCGATCGATCAACAAACAGCCATCGCTGGTGGGCACGCGGTCCGCCCCCCCCGCTTTTCGCGGGGGTTCGCCTGCTTAGCCCACCCCACAAATTGTTGCTCGGCCGAATTCGGGTCACGGATTATTTACCCGAATTCAATCAGAATTCGCCAGTTTTCCTGGACCCGATCGTCTTCTTGTGAGTATTGTGAAACAAACAAAAATATGATCTCGGCGGAAGCGCTGACTGGCCTCGAAACGAGATCGCACTGAAGGAAAAGAACGAAGGCTTTCTATATGCAAACTAAAAAAATGCTGTGGCGCACAATCCGCTTGTAAATATCAGCGAAAATACAAGCGGCAGCCGCCCGCGATGACAGATAGACGGCCCGCAGTTCATTGATTTTTCAAACAAACGAGCGCGCAGGAGAATGGTGCAGTGCGACACGAGGGTAAAATATCAAGCCGGAACAAGCCGCATGGGAACCCAGTCCACAGCGCAGGAAGGCGACAACCTTTTGTTGCTTGCAGATCGTTGCTGATTCTGCGTCGCGCAGCCTCCGACAACCGCTTGCCCGGCGCGAGTGGCGCCGATGCCTGTATTTTCCTGTTAATTTCGCGCGCGTGCGCCCCGATCGCCGCCGGCTCACGCCGCGCCGCGGTCGTCATCGCTTGCAGATCGTTGCTGATTCCGTGGATTCGCGCCGCGTCCGGCTCAATGGATCGGGCGGAGCATGTGGTCCCAGCGGATCGTCCACGGCCATTCCCAGATCTTCCAGGCGCTGCCGCGCACCGAGAAGAAGATGAACTCGGCCGGGCCGATGAAATTTTCGAACGGCACGAAGCCCACGTCGGCGAAGCGGCTGTCCTCGGAGTTGTCGCGGTTGTCGCCCATCATGAAGTAGTGGTCGGGCGGCACCTGGTAGACCCGCGTGGTGTTGGGGAAGCCGCCGCGCTGCGAGCACGCCAGCGTGTTGTAGGAGACCCCGTTCGGCAGCGTCTCGCGAAATTGCTTGACCCGCACCGTCGCACGCGCGCCGCCCATGTAGCTGCACGGGTCGTCGCCGACGAAGTCCTCCGCCGGCTCGCGCTGCACCGGCACGCCGTTGATCTGCACCACGCCGTCGAGCACCTGGATGCGGTCGCCCGGCAGGCCGATGATGCGCTTGATGAAGTCGGTGCCGGGCTGCTCGGGCGGGCGGAACACGGCGACGTCGCCGCGGCTTGGCGAGAAGCTGAAAATGCGGCCGGAGAACAGCGGCGGCGAGAACGGCAGCGAGAAGTGGGTGTAGCCGTAGCGGAACTTGAGCACGAACAGATAGTCGCCGATCAGCAGCGTCGGCTCCATCGAGCCCGAGGGAATCGAGAACGGCTGCACCACGAAGGTACGCAACACGACCGCGATGATGAGGGCCGACACGATGGTGCGAACGCCCTCGCCGCGTTTCTTCTTCTCGACCGTTTGCGTCGCCATGCGGCCTCGCTGGTTGGCGGCCCGAACGGCGGGCCGAAGGCTTTAAGGGCGCGTCGACGCGCCGGCCGCGCCGGGCGGCTCCCCGGGGTGTTTAGCGCGCGCGACCCGGCTTTCACAGGTAGCGGGTGCCCATTTCGCGAGTGAAGCGGCCGGGCGCGCCTTCCCGCCTGCATGGCGCTAAGATTGCGGCGTGAACGAGGGAGATCATGACCAGGTCAGAGAGGGTGAGCCCACGCGTCGGCCTGGCCGATCTCGGCCTCGGCCTGATGGCGATCGCGGCCGGCGGGTCCGACGCGCTCGCCTATCTCAAGCTCGGCCACGTCTTCACCTCGGCCATGACCGGCAACACGGTCCTATTATGCATCGCGGTCGGGCAGGGGCAGCTGGCGGAAGCGTTGCAGGCATTCACGGCTTTCCTCGCGTTCGTCGCGGGCGCGGCGCTCGCGGCCGCATTGGCACGCCGGCCGGCGCCGGGCGGGACCGTGCCGCCACGCCTGATGCCGCTGTTTGTGTTGGAGATCGCGCTCCTCGCCGCCTTCGTCGCGCTATGGTTTGCGGCCGGCGGGGCGTCGGAGGGCGCGCGTTACGGACTGATCGTGCTTTCGGCGGTGGCGATGGGCGCGCAGGGCGTGATCGCACGGCAAATAAACGTGCCGCAAGTCAACACGATCGTCTTCACCACGACCATCATCAGCATGGTGGCGTCATGCACGCATGCGCTCTTGCGCGCCGGCCCCATCCCGTTCGACACCAAACGGCAGATCGGGATTCTCCTGATTTATGCCGCCGGCGCGGTGCTGATGGCCGTTCTCATCGCGCATGAGATAAGCCTCTATGTTTGGCTTCCGCTCGTTGCGGTAATCGGCGCGTTCGCCTGCTATGAGGCGGCGCACCGGGCGGGCGGCGGAACTTTCGACCCATGGGGTGGTTGAAATGCGATGGCCGAAAAAGCTCTCGATCAGACGGTGCACGGCCTGCTGCTCGTTCCGCCGGAGGATGAAGCCTCGTCTCGCTAGCGCTCCAACGAGGTGACGCATGGCCGGCCTGCAAACATATGTAGCCAAGCGCGACTTCTCCAAGACGCGCGAGCCGCGCGGCGCGCGCGCCAAGGCGCGCGGCAACGCCTTCGTGATCCAGAAGCACGCGGCGCGCCGCCTGCATTACGACTTCCGCCTCGAACTCGACGGGGTGCTCAAGAGTTGGGCGATCACCAAGGGACCGAGCCTCGTGCCCGGCGAGAAGCGCCTCGCGGTGGAAGTGGAAGATCATCCGATCGACTATCAGGACTTCGAAGGCACCATCCCGCAGGGCCAGTACGGCGGCGGCGCCGTGCTGGTCTGGGATCGCGGCACGTGGGCGCCGCAAGGCGATCCGCACAAGGGGCTCGCCAAGGGAAAACTCGACTTCGAGCTCACCGGCGAGAAGCTCAAAGGCGCGTGGCATCTCGTGCGCCTGCGCGGCAGGGCGGGCGAGAAGCGCAACAATTGGCTATTGATCAAGGGGCGTGACGAAGCCGCGCGCGAACGGGACGAGCCGGACATCCTCGAGGAGCGACCCGAGTCAGTGCTCTCGGGGCGCGACATCGAGGAGATCGCGGCCGACAAGAAATCGAAGGTCTGGCAGAGCAATCGCGCGCAGGATGAAGCCACGGACACGCCGGCGAAGGCCGCCAAACGCTCCACCCAAAAAAAGCAACAAACAAAAGAAGAAGAGCCCCGATTGTCGGCTGCCGCCGCTTCGTTCGATCTTGCGAAGCTGAAGAACGCGCGCAAGGGACCGTTGCCGGATTTCATCGAGCCCTGCTTGGCGACGCTCGAGGCAAAGCCGCCCAAGGGGCGTGGGTGGGTGCACGAAATCAAATTCGACGGCTATCGGCTCGAGGCGCGCATCGACAACGGCAAGGTCAGACTGTTCACGCGCAGCGGCCTCGACTGGACCGACAAATTCGGCAAGCGCGTGCTCGCCGCGTTGACCGATCTGCCGGTGCGCCAGGCGCTGGTCGACGGCGAGCTGGTGGTCGAGGGCGAGGCGGGGGCATCCGATTTCGCTGCGCTGCAGGCGGCGCTGAGCGAAGGCAATACCGACCGTTTCGTTTTCTACGCCTTCGATCTCCTCTACGCGAACGGCTACGACCTGCGCGAGGTCCCGTTGACGGAGCGCAAGACGGCGCTACGCGCGCTCGTGCCGCGTGGCGAGGGTGCGCTGCGCCTGAGCGAGGACTTCGACACCGAAGGCGAGATCGTGCTCGAGAACGCCTGCCGGCTCAGCCTCGAAGGCATCGTCTCGAAGCGCGCCGATGCGCCTTATCGCTCCGGCCGCAACCGCGACTGGATCAAATCGAAGTGCACGCACCGGCAGGAGTTCGTCATTGCCGGCTACGTTCCCTCGACGACCGGCGCCAACGCGATCGGCTCGCTCGTGCTCGGGCTTTATGAAAACGGTAAGCTCGTGCACGTCGGGCGCGTCGGCACCGGCTTCTCCGCCAAAGTGGCGCGCGAATTATGGACGCTGCTCGAGAAGCGCCGCACCGATAAACCGCCGTTCGAACAAAAACTCAGCGCGGACGAGCGGCGCGACGTACGCTGGGTCAAGCCGGAGCTGGTGGCCGAAGCCGAGTTCCGCAGCTGGACGGGCGCGCACATCCTGCGCCACGCCTCGTTCCGTGGATTGCGCGGCGACAAGCCGGCGCAAGAGGTGGTGCGCGAGGACGCCGGCGCCGCGATTGCGACGCCGAAGTCGGCAACCGGCAAGAGCTTCGGCGTCAAGCTCACCCATCCCGACCGCATCTACTGGCCGGACGCGGGCGTGACCAAACAGGGGCTCGCCGAATATTACGCCGATGTCTGGAAGTGGATGGCGCCGCACGTGGTGGCGCGGCCGCTCGCGCTGGTGCGCTGCCCCGGTGGCATCGGGCCGAGTTGTTTCTTTCAAAAGGCGGCGTGGAAGGGCATCCATCGCAGCATCTCGGTGCTGCGCAATCCGGGCGAGGGCGGCGACGAAGTGCTCGCCATTCACGATCTCGACGGGCTCATCGCGCTGGCGCAGGCGGGCACGTTGGAGATCCATCCGTGGGGCTCGACCGTCGACGATCTCGATCGTCCCGACCGCATCATCTTCGATCTCGATCCCGGCCCGGACCTCGACTGGGCCGAGCTGGTGCGCGCGGCGCAGGAAGTGCGCGAGCGCCTGCGCGCGGCCGGACTCGAGAGTTTCATCAAGACGACCGGCGGCAAGGGCGTGCACGTGGTGGCGCCGATCGAGCCCATCGCGACGTGGGACGAGGTCAAGCCCTGGACCCGCACGATCGCCGAGGCGATGACGGCCGACAGCCCGGATCGCTATGTCTCGAAAATGTCGAAGAAGCTGCGCACCGGGCACATTTTCGTCGACTATCTGCGCAACGGCCGCGGCGCCACTGCGGTCGCCGCCTATTCCACCCGCTCGCGCCCGGGCGCGCCGGTGTCGACGCCGTTGAGCTGGGACGAGCTTGGGCCCGACGTGCGCGGCGCCCACTTCCGGGTCGACAACCTACCGGCGCGGCTCGCGCACCTCAAGGCCGACCCGTGGAGCGGCTTCTTCAAGATCAAACAGCGGCTGCCGATCTCACAGTCGCGCGGCAAAACAAATAAACTGCACGGGACGACGCGGAAACAAACACAACCGTCATCCTGAGACGGCCGTTCGCGTTAGCGAACGGCCGTCTCGAAGGATGGCCACACACACCGAGGTTGCTACCATCCTTCGAGACGCGCGCTCGCTGAGGCGAGCGCGCTCCTCAGGATGACGTTTAAGAAGTGGAACCCGGGGGCGCGGCTCTGCGTTTCCTCTCCGTAGGCTACAATCCGGCGAAGTCATGTTTATATTTCGTATCCTCGCAACCGCGGTATTTCGTATTGTCGGAATAGTCGTGCTGTTGTCGCTCGTGTACGGCTCCTCGCCATCGGCCGCGCAGGGCACGCAGCCCGCGCCGACGGACAATCCGAGCGACAAGCTTGATAAATCCGGCGGCGTCATCAAGCCAAGTGACAACATCGATCCCAAGATGCAGGTTGCGCCGCCCGATCCGGGGCCCACGTCGACGCCGGTCATTCCGCCGCCCGGCACACCCGGCGGCAATCCCAACGTGGTGCCGAAGTAACACCGCTCTGTTCGTCATCGTCCGCGAAAGCGGACGATCCAGTAAACGCAGGCCTATCAAATAAAACGGCGGCCGGTGTTTACTGGATGCCCCGCTTTCGCGGGGCATGACGAAGCGACAAAGTCTAGTGCGCGCGGCCCATGTCGTCATGCCAACAGCGCGCCGGCCGGATCGGCGGCGAGGATATCGGCCTCGGGCAGGCCGAGTTCGCGGCGCACGATGTTGGTCCCGCGCACGAGCGAGACCATTTTGTAGAACGCGTGCAGCCGGCTCATGCCCTGGCGGCCGAAGCCGCAATCGGTCGAGACGATCAGGCGAGCCGGATCCATCACTTTGAGCGCGCGCCGGATCAACGCCGCGACTTCCTCCGGCCGCTCCACCTGCAGCGTGCGGTGGCTCACGGCGCCGATCGCGATCTTCTTGTCCGGCGAAATCCCGGCGGCGAAGCTTTCGATCTCGTCGCCGCCGTTGTCCGCCGCCTCGAAGGTGATGACGTCGACGTCGAGCCGGTCGAAGAACGGCAATGCCTTGGTGTAGAAGCGGCGCTGCGTCTCGGTGCGTTGCGCGGCCGGATTGCCCCAGCACGTGTGGCACCAAACTTCCTCCTTGGCGCGCAGGCCTTTCACCTCGGCGTTGAACGCCTCGACGAGAAAATCGCCGGTCACCTCTTTGTCGTCGACGCCGACCATGCCGTGGATCGCCGGCTCTTCCACCTGGATCACCGGACAGCCGGCGTCCGCCAGCTCGTGCAGTTCTTCGTTCATCGCGCGGGCGAGCGCCATTGTCAGCTCGCGGCGGTCGCGATAATGCAGGTCGTTCACCCCGGTCGCGAGCATCTGTGCGGAGATGGCGCCGAACTTCACCGGTCGGCGGGTCATCCGCTGTGCGACCTTCCACACGCGGGCGTATTCGAGCGGGCCGCGGCGCACCTCGCCGGTGACGTGCGGCAGCACGCGCGTTTCCAACACCTCGAACATGATGTCGCCCGCGGCCTTGTCGCGGCTGGATGCGGTGCGGCCGCGCCCGACGTGATGACCCTGCAGCCCTTCCATGCGCTCGGCCGGATAGGAGAACCAGGAGCGCCCGGCCACGTCGCAATCGCAGCGCGCGTCGCCGTCGGTGAGGAGGTCGAGCCCGGCGCGCGCCTGATCGGACAGATAGCTCGCGACCGCGTCGGTACATTGCTCGCGAAACGCGACGTCGGTCATGGCAAGCGAGAACGGCCGCCCGCTGAGGTTGGCGACGAACCAGTGCGGCCGCGGCAGCGAGCCGGTGATGGTGGTGAGAAGCGCGCGGTCTTTCGAGACTGTCAGCATCGCCATCCCCGTTCTGCCGTTCGTTCTACCGACACTGGGGCATCCACGGACGGCCGGCAACGGCAAAATCGGCTTGTTCCTCCGGGACTTCCCGCGGCTTGGCGCGGCTGCTATCGTTCGCCTTCCAGGCTTCCTGTGGGGAATAATCGGCAAAAGCCATCGTCCTGCCGCATCGCTCGTGTCGTTACGGGCGATCGGGTCGGTCATCGCCTGCCAGGCAATCGCAAGGCAATCCTTTTCCGCTCAACCACACTCGAGGAGTGCTGCCGATGAATCTCAAACTCGTCATCGCCATAGCGGCCATCGTCGCGATGCCCGTGCTGGCGCAGGCCCAACAGAAGGGTGCGCCGCCACCCGCCAAGCCGCCGAGCAAGGCCGAGGTGCAGAAGGTCGTCAATCAGATCAAGGGCGACAAGGCGAAGCTCGATACTTATTGTCAGATCAGCAAGCTCGGCGATCAGATGCAGGCCGCGGCGGAAAAGAAAGACCAGAAGAAGATGGACGACCTCAACAAACAGGCCGATGCGCTCGGGCAGAAGCTCGGTCCCGACTACGCCAAGGTGATGGCGGGGATGGAGGACGTCGACCCCGAGTCCAAGGACGGCAAAGACCTGATTGCGATTTTCGATACCCTCGACGCGTCCTGCCCGAAGTAGACAAAATTAGGCGCCGTAGGGTGGGTTAAGCGCCGAAGGCGCGTGCCCACCATCTATCGTCACGAACCGTCGTTGGTGGGCGCGGCCGCTCCGCGGCCTTAGCCCACCCTACGGGCCTCCGGTATCACAAATTCAGCTGATAGCCGACCGGCACCCAACGATAGCCGGCGGCCGATCTCTCGACCAGCCCGAGGCCGGGGAAGGGCATGTGAAACCCGGCGATGAAGAGCCCGTCGGTCGCCGCCATGTCGAGGATGCGCTTGCGCGTGGCGACCGCCTTGTCCTTGTCGTCGTCGACGTCGATGTGCCACTCGGGCCGCTGCACCGCGACCACGTAGTGGATGCAGGTGTCGGCCCAGATCAACAGCCGCTTGCCGCCGCTCTCGATGTGATAGGCCATCAGCCCGGGCGCGTGTCCGGCCGCGTCGACGGCGCGGATGCCGGGCACGACCTCGTCGCCCGGCTTTAAGAATCGCGCGCGGTCGGCGAGCGGCACGACGATATCGACGAACAATTCGCAATTGAATTTGCGCGCCTCGCGCACGTTCTCGCCGCGCTTCCAGAAATCGAACTCCGCGGCGCCAAACACGTAGCGCGCGTTGGGAAACACCGGCCGCCCGCCCTCGGTCAGTCCGCCGATGTGATCGGGATGGCCGTGCGTGATGACGACCACGTCGACGTCGGCGGGCTTGTAGCCGGCTTCGCCCAGCCGCTCGACCAGCCGGCCCTCGGGCAATCGCCCGCGCAACTGCTCGCGTTCGCGCCGCAGCGCGCCGTTGCCGGTATCAAACAACACCAGCTCCTTGCCGGTGTTCGCGACGGTCGGGATGAACGGATGTTCATAGCGCTGCGGATCGATGCGATTGGCGCGGGCGAGTGCGTGCATCTCTTCGGCCGGACGCTCGCCGCCGAAGCTCGGATGCAGCCCTTCGCGCACGACTTTGCTGTCCATGATGTTGACGATTTCGAAGTCGCCGAATTTGAAACGATAGAGGGCGGGCTGCATTTCCCCTTGCATCGACGCGGGCACGCTGACCTCCTCGCTGGTTGGTATGAAACATGACTATCAGTAAATGCGCCCCGGCTTCAACCGCGCAACGGCAATTGATGATGACCGAAATGCGGGAACCTAATCGGCAGCCAATCGTTACCGGTGCGGTTCAGAAACCTGGAGAGGACAACCCATGAAAACCGCAATTTTCGCGCTTGGCGCTGTGGCGTGCCTGATCGCCACGCCGAGCTTCAGCCCGTCGGCGCAGGCCCAAGACATACGCATCGGGGTCGATCGTCCGTACCACGACTACGATCGTCCGGGCTGGCGGCATCGGCATGAAGGCTGCCGCGAGGTGACTGTCCGCGAGCGCCATGGCGGCGAAATGGTGGTGCGCCACATCCGGCGGTGCGACTAAGCGAACGCACCGCGGCGTAAATCGCGCCGCTGCAAATGCCGCAGCGGGAAAAGCCGAACGCCGGGCGAGCCCGGCGTTCGGCGCATTACCATGCGCGACGTGTAGGGTGGGCTAAGCGCGCCGACCCGCCTTTGCTCGCTACGCGAGCTACGGCGGGTTTGAGGTCCGCCGAAGCGCAGAGCGCGAAGGCGGATGGGCGCGCGTGCCCACCAGAATGTTTAGCTTCAATTCTCAGTTAGCGGCCGATCGCGGCCTAGCATTACAGACCACGCGGCAAGGCCGCGATTGGCAACGAAAAGATGGTGGGCACGCGCGCTGCGCGCGCTTAGCCCACCCTACGGCCGCCGTGGTCGCCGATCACTTCCCCTTCGGGGCATCAGCGGCGCCGGGGGAGGTGGCCTGCATGTTGGGCGGTGTTTCGCCCTGCGGGCTCTCCGGTGGTGCGCCGCCCGAACCGGTGTTGAGCGGCCCGGTCGGTCCTTGCGGTGAGGGCTGTTGCTTTCCTCGCGCCTGGGCATCGGATGCAGCGCCGGTTTGCGCCTGCACGAGGCTCATCGAGCAGATAACCGCGATTGCAGCCGCCGCGCAGGCAACGCCAAGTCTGCCGCCCAATATCATGACACCCATGGGAACGCCCTGTCGTAGCGCGCGATCATCACGCCGCGCCCACGACAACCTTGCGCTGAGACGGAAGTTCCATCACCTGAATCGTAGGGTGGGCTAAGCGGACGAAGCGAAGCGGAGACCGCGTGCCCACCAACGATGGTCCGTGACGACGGATGGTGGGCACGCCCGCCTCCGCGCTTCGCGCTTCAGCGCGCTTAGCCCACCCTACGGAATTACAAATTTATTCTGCCGCGCGGAGGGGCGCCGACGAGGGATGCACCGCGGCGGCCAATTGTTTGGCGTAGACTTCCTGCCACGAGCCCTGGTGGTCGCTGACGAAATAGCCGCTGCGCACGCTGCGGAACAAGTCGGGGTCCTCGGCGCCGGGCGGCGCGACGCCCTCCTCACGCAACGCACGCGCGGCCATGAGCAGGCGCCGGCGCGTGCGCGTGATCATCTGGTCGGACGGCGCGAGATGCTCGAACGTGTGGTCGGTGACCGGCCCCATGCTCTCGGTGATCGCCTGATCCTGCAAATGGATGCCTTCGATGCCGCTGTAGATGGTGTTGTTGCGTTGCGCCTCGCGGTCGAGGGTCCAGTCGTTGCCTTCGTTCGCGGCCAGCCGCCAGCGGCCGAGCCAGTCGGTGGTGTTGGGCAGGAACTTGCTGCCGCGCCCGGCGCCGCCGATCGGGCTGCCGTCCTTGTAGGCGGGCGTTGGCATGGTAATCGACGACATACCACGCTTCCACCACAGATAACAAAACATGGTGTGGCTGTCGTCGATCGGCACCCACGCGCGCGCGTGCATGTGGCTGGCAAACTCGCCGTTGGGAGCGAGTGTCCAGAACGGAAAAGCGAAGCTGGCAAAGCGCCAATAGGTCTGGCCGGGGCCGGCGGGGCGGTAGGCGCCGTATTGCGTGCCCCAGAGGGTGTCGGCCACGTGATACTCGGGCGTCCGGTTGGTGACCGTGTGATAAACCTGACCGTCCTCCGGCACCTCATCGGCGTCGACGTGGCCGGCGTGCAGAAAGCCGAAGTGCGAAGTGTCGATCTCGCCCTCGAGCGCCTGCAAATAGTTGCAGTCGCGCTGGATCAGGCTCACGCCGATTTCGTCCTCGGGCATTTGCAGGACGTCGAAGCCCGGCAGCGGCGGCGCCACGCGTTCGGCGCCCATGTAGACCCACACGAGACCGGCGCGCTCGACGACGCGGTAGGCCTTGGCCTTGACCTTGTGTTTGAAATCCTGCTGCGGCGTGACGCTCGGCATGTCGAGGCAGTTGCCCTCAACGTCGTATTTCCAGCCGTGATAGATGCAGCGGATGCCGCCTTCCTCGTTGCGGCCGAGGAACAGCGACGCGCAACGGTGCGGACAGCGGTGGTCCATCACGCCGACGCGGCCGGCGCTGTCGCGAAATGCGATCAGCCTCTCGCCCAGCAGCATCAGTCGCATCGGCGCGCCGTCGCGCTCGAGTTCCGAGGACTTCGCCGCCGGCAGCCAATAGCGGCGCATCAGGTCGCCCATGATGGTGCCCGCCCCGACCTGCGTGAGTTCCCGGCTTTCGCGCTCTGTCGTCATGCTGATTCTCCCGATGACGCTATGGGCATTCGGATCATATCACTCCGCCGCCGCCGGCGCCTGCACGCTCGCAGCGATCGGGGGCGAAAGATATGCGCCCTGCCGCAACAGCTCCCGCTGGATCGCCGCGACCTCGAGGTCGCGCGGACGCCGGCCCGCGCCGGCGGCGAGCGCGGCCGCAACGCCGGCCGCCTGCCCGGTGAGCCAGCACTGCGGGATTTCGCGCAGGAAAGAATGAGAACTCGGGTCGCAGGCGATGTGCCGGCCGGCCCCCACGATGTTGTCGAGCCCGTGCGGCAGCAGCGCCCCGTACGGCACCGAGATGTTGGGGAACTTGGGCGAGAGCGACGGCGAGACGCCGATCTCGTCGTCGAACACATACCCGGTGGGCCACTGCTCCCGCGTCACCCTGCGGGCGCCGACGAGCCGGCGGCTGTGACGCACCCCGATCTGCGGGGCGCCCAGCATGAGAAAAGCCTCGGCGAAGCCCGGCGCGGCCGCCCGGTAGACCTCGACGTGCCCGACCGCGAGGTCGCGCGAGCGCAGATCGACGGCGGTGAGATCGTCCACGTTGACGGCGCTGTAGCCGGCGAGGCGCGGCCCCATGAATAGCGCGACGTCGTTGCGCCACGACACGAACGGCTTCTCGAAGAATTTGAGCCGCGCGCGGCCGCGCGCCATGAAATCGGCGAAGCCATTGGGATCGTCGCGGCGGAACGCGAGCCAGCGCTCCATGTCGACGCCGCCCATCAGGAAGGCGGTGTTGATGCAGTGATGGATGTCGCCGGTGTCGATGTCGGACTCGCATGGCCCGCCGGCGCGCGCGATCAGGTCGGCGTCGCCGGTCGTGTCGATCGTCACCTTGGCAAAGGCGGCGTGCCGGCCTTCCTTGCTTTCGAAGATCGCGCCCTTCACGGCGCCGTCTTCCACGATCGGCGCCGCGCACCAGGCGTGCAGCAACAGGCGCGCCTTGGCCTCGCTGACCATGCGCATCGACAGCGTCTTGAGCGCCTCGGGATCGACCGTCGGCGACCAGGTGACGATGCCGTGATAGGCGGCGGTTCGCTGTGCCCAATAGGCGGCGCTCGCCGCGTCGCGGCTGCCCCAGTCGGCGCGCGCCGGGCCCTGGATCGCGTCCTTGGGCAGGCGCTCCATCAGTTCGTCGGCGACCCCGCGAATGACGTGGGCGCCCGACCAGTCGGTCATGCGGTCGATCCAGATGACGAGGCCGCCGGTCGAAAGCCCGCCGAGATGGTTGTAGCGCTCGACCAGCAGCACGTCGGCGCCGAGCCGCGCGGCCGCGATGGCCGCCGCAGTGCCGGCCGGGCCGCCGCCCACCACCAGCACGTCGGTTTCGGCGTAAACCGGGATATCGCGCGCTGGCTCGGCGTAAGTCTTGTTCGGCCGCGCGGGCCGCGCACGCGCGCCGCTGCCGAAGGATTCGAGCCCCTGTTCGGCGCCGATGCTGCTGCTGTAGTTCGCCGCGTCCGGGCCGTCGGGAAAGATTTCGCCTTCGCGTGTCGTGCGGCCTTTCGGTCCGTCTTTGTCGTTCGTCATGGGATGGAGCTTATCACGATGCGAATGCCTTCCGCACGCGCGCCCAATCGGCGAGCGCGGCTTCCTGGCCGGGCATCAGGCAGATGACGAATTGGGTGTAGCCGGCGCCGCGCAGGGTGTCGATGCGCTCGCGGATCTGTGCTTCGGTCGCCGTGAACGTCGTTTCGCGGATCAGGTCGGCGGTGATGAACGGCCGCTCCTCCGGCTTGACCACCATGAGATGGCCGCGGTGAACCTCGAGGTAACGCGTTTCCGGATCGAAGCCGCGCGCGAGTTTGATGTAGCCTTCGATTTCGGCGCGCTGCGTCGGCATGACGGTGCCGGGCTTGAGCCCGGCGAGCGCCTCGTCGGCCGCGCGATGCAGCATCACAGCGGCGCGCGGCCCCGCCTGCGCCATGGCGCGCGCGGAATCCGCGGGCTCGCCTTCGCCCAGCACGCAGCCGACGGCGAAGGCGGTGGCAGAAAGATCGGCGAGAGCGTGGCCGGCCTTCACCCATTCCGCGCGCATGGCTTCGACTTCGCGGACGCCGGCCGCGACGTTGCTCAGGAAGTCGATCCAACCGGCGGCAAGCCGCGCGGCGAGCGCGCGCGTGCGCGGACCATAGGCGGAGAGATGCAGCTTGATCGGGTCGCGCGTGTTGAAGAGATCGAGTTCGGGATTGAGGAAGCGAATTTTGCGCCGCTCGCCTTCCATCTCGAACTCGACGCTCTCGCCTCGCAGCAGGCCGTAGACCTGGCGGATGTAGGCCTCCATCGCTTTGATCTTGATTGCGCCGAAGCCCATGGCGCGCCGCGCGGTGAAGCCGGTGCCGATGCCGAAATCGATCCGGCCGGGCGCGAGCTTGTTGAGACTAGCGAGCGCGTTGGCGGTAACCGGCGGGATACGATTCGACGGCACCAGCACGCCGGTGCCGAGCCGGATGCTTCGCGTGTTGACCGCCGCGGCCGCCATGGCGACGAAGCAATCGGCGGTGAGCATCTGGGTGTCGTAGACCCACGCGTGAGTGAAGCCGAGTTCCTCGGCGCGTTTGACG
>Ga0210408_10002234_pt1 | contig 19177 bp, 16 predicted proteins | sample IncBWH4MmetaG_FD_155471 | JGI IMG/M metagenome (GOLD analysis project Ga0210408, IMG submission 155471) | Forest soil microbial communities from Barre Woods Harvard Forest LTER site, Petersham, Massachusetts, United States - Inc-BW-H-4-M | ecosystem: Environmental > Terrestrial > Soil >...
ACGTCGCAGTGGTTATAGCCGACGTTCAAGTCCGGATGGTGGTCCTCGCCATTCGCGACATGGGCCAGCGCGTTGACGAAGCTCATGGTGCGGTAGAAATCCTTGAATTTGAGGGAGCGCTTCAGGCTCTTGGAATCCTCGGCAATTTTCCAATCCTCATGCAATTGCTTGCGCAGGAGTTTTGCCTGCGCCGGCGTCAACGGCGGCACGCCGCCTTCGCACGGCGCGCATTTCCTGGCGGACAATTCCTTCACAATACTCAGACAGCCTCCTTGGGGTTCCTCGCGTAGGTGCGTTCGATGTAGCGCTCGACGAGTTCCTGGAATTCTTCGGCAATCCGCTCTCCTTTGAGAGTCACGGTTTTTGCGCCGTCTTCGTATACCGGTGCGACGGGATTTTCACCGGTGCCGGGTAGGCTGATGCCGATATTGGCGTGCTTGCTTTCTCCCGGACCGTTGACGACGCAGCCCATGACTGCGACCGACATGTCTTCGACGCCCGTGTGCCGTTTGCGCCATTCCGGCATGCGGTGGCGGATGTGGTTTTGAATTTTTTGCGCCAGCTCCTGGAAATATGTGCTGGTGGTGCGGCCGCACCCGGGACAGGCGATCACCATCGGAGTAAAGGCGCGCAGGCCCATGGTCTGGAGAATTTCCTGGGCGACGATGACTTCTTGAGTGCGATCTCCGCCGGGCTCGGGCGTCAAGGACACGCGAATCGTATCGCCGATGCCCTGTTGCAGCAGAACGCCCATCGCGGCGGTGGAGGCCACGATGCCCTTGCTGCCCATGCCGGCTTCGGTCAATCCGAGGTGCAGGGGGTAGGTGCAGCGCTCCGCCAGATTGCGGTAGACGGCGATCAGGTCCTGCACGCCGCTGACCTTGGCGCTGATCACGATCATGTCGGGCTTCAGCCCCAAGCTCTCCGCGCGCTTGGCGCTATCCAGCGCGGACACCACGATGGCTTCGCGCATCACCTCGAGGGCCGCCAGCGGCGCCGCGAGCTTCGAGTTCTCATCCATCATGCGGGTCAGGAGATCTTGATCCAGGCTGCCCCAATTCACGCCGATACGCACCGGCTTGGAATATCTGCAGGCGGTTTCGATCATTTCCGCGAACTGCGGATCGCGTTTGCTGCCGCGCCCGACATTGCCCGGATTGATTCGCAGTTTCGAGAGCGCCTGCGCACAGGCCGGATGCGCCTTGAGCAGCTTGTGGCCGTTGAAATGAAAATCGCCCACCAGGGGCGTGCTCAGACCCATGGCGTCCAGGCGCTCGCGGATGTGCGGCACCGCCGCGGCCGATTCGTCATTGTTGACGGTGATCCGCACCAACTCGGACCCGGCACGCGCCAGCGCTTTGACTTGCGCCACCGTTCCGTCTATGTCCGCGGTATCGGTATTGGTCATGGACTGCACGACGATCGGGGCCTTGCCGCCGATGGTCACCGCCCCTACTTTCACGCCTAGGGATGCTCTACGGGTATTCATGCCCGCAATTATACCAGCGGCGCGCCTTTCGCCACGCGCACGACCACCGTACCGGCGATCTTGTCGTGCCAGGCTTGCTTGTCATCGTCGAACGCAATCCAGAAGAATCCAAGGCCGGCCACCGCCAGCGACAGGAAACAGCCTAACGCGCGGACGATGGCCGTCTCCCAGTCCAGGGCGCGCCCGTCGCGCCGCACGACCCGCAGATCGAACACGATGCCGCCGATGGTGGAACCCCTCAGTTTCCACATCACGGCGCCGTAGACGGCCAGCACGAGCAAGTGCAGGTGATGTTCGTGAAGCAGCACGTGCACTACAAAGCCGACCAGCAGCGCGTCGAGAAGCAGCGCACCCATGCGCACCCAGAACCCGGCGCGCGGCAAGGCGGCGGTGGCGGCCGCCGGGGCCGGCGTCGGCCCGGGTGCCGCTTGGGGGGCAGGCCCGGACGCGAGCCCGGGTGGCGGCCCGGGTGGCGGCGCGGGCGCGGGTTCAGGCGTAGGCGGAGGGATAGGCCCGGGTGCCGGGTCCAAGCCCGCGGTCGCGCTGGCCGCAGCGGTGCTGAACGGGGCAGCGCTCGATGCGCCGGTACCGGATGAGCCGGCACCGGACGGGGGACTCGATGAGGCACTCGCATTGGCGCCGCCAGGTGTGGTGGCCTGCCGCGCCCGTGCGGCCAGGATCAGCGTGTAGACCACCGCGCCAAGCCCGAGAATGCCGAGCAGCTTGTACACCACGAAGCCGAGCACCGGGATGAGGTACAGTACCAGCACCAGCAACCCCCCGATGAGGACCGTGAACGCGGGCTGATGAGGGGTACCCGTCGCGCCTTCGCCGACAATCCGCCTGCCGATCCATGCCAGCATGACCGCTTTGCCGAACAGCCCCGCGCAAAACAGACTGATGACCACAAATGGCACCGCCGCGATGCCGATGATGGTCACACACAAAAGCACCACCAGTACGGGAGTCAGCAGCATGGTGAGGAGGGCAGCCAGGATGGTGCGGCCCGGCTGCGTCTCGAAGGTCCGCACGCATTGGATCAATCCATCGCGAAACAACAGCGCGAGCAGTACATAGAGCGCCAGGCAGGTGAGGGCGATGCCCCACGCCCAGCCCAATCCTTCACCCAAGGCGAGCGGGCGCGCGTAGAACAAGCAATGCTGGATCCAGGTGCGCAACCCGTTCAACTCACCGAAGTTGCCGGTGAAGACGTTTTGCACATTGCCATGAACGATCGACGCAGGGTCGCGCAGCACCTGTCCGCCGACCCCCACCACATCGCCGCCTATTTCAGCGTGCGGTCCGAGTTCGACATTGCCAAGCACGGCGACCGCGTTGCCGCCGACCTTGCCATCGACGGTAGTGCTTCCCAGAACGGCAACAACATTGTCGCTGACCTCTCCGGTCACTCGGGTATTGCCGAGTACCGAGACCACGTCCCCGGCCTCGCCCTCGCTGGTGGCGGAACCGAATATCGCCACCACCGAATCAGCCTGCTCGCCTTGCGGCAGGTTGGTATCGTGGCCGATCCCGACCAGGTCGTTGTCGTGATGGTTGTGCGAGCCGTGCCGGCCGCGCCAGTGACGGTGGCTGTCGTGATCCGCATCGCTGTCCCAGTTGGGTTGTTCGGGAGCCTCGGCGGTGCTGGGCGGCGTGGCGGTGCCGGGCGCGTCGGCGGCGCTGGGCGGCGTGGCGGTGCCGGGCGGCGTGGCAGCGCTGGGGGGCGCGGCGGGTGCGGCCGCGGCCGGCCTTCGCGGCTTGCTCGGCTCAGCGTGAACGATCAGTGTGGAGGCGCAGAGCAACAGCGCAAGCAGCGGCAGGAAGCGTTGAAACCTGGAAATTCTCATGAATTCACCTGCCGGACTGCGGCTGAAGATAGAGCATGCGATAGGCTGCGGCGCCCAATCCGAACAAGCATGCATACAACACGACGGCCGCAACCAATCCAAGCTCGAGCCAGGCCGGCGGAATGGCGTCCGTCAGCGACGCCGCGAGATTACCGACCGCACCGGTGACCGCCGCCACTCGTCGCAGCCACGCGCTCGCGGGCTCAGCAACCTCGAGCGTGCGCATGGCCATGGCCAACCAGGTAGCGCCGAGCAGCACCAATCCGGCGAGCGCGCCGCCGGCCGCGACGAAGCCTGCGCGCGCGGCTTGCGGCCAGTGGGTGAAGCTGCGCCGCCACCACGGTTGCGAGGCGCGACGCACCAGTTCTTCCAGCACGCGGGGCTCGAGGGTCCGAGGCGCGCGGCGCAAGGGAAGCTGGCGCAACGTGCGGTCCAGCAACCGTTCGAGTCGGTCTGTTTCGGATGGATCTTGGTTCATGGTGCAATCCCTGCGGACATCATCATGGGCAGGAGCGCCGTCCGTGCACGACGTATATCGGTCTTGACCTTGGCGAGCGAGACATGGAGCCGAGCGGCGATTTCTTGATATGAAAAATCCTCGAAATGATAGAGCACGAGGGGCACTCGCTGGTGTTCCGGCAACCGTTGCAGCGCGTCATCGATCAGAGCGCGTCGTTGTTCCGAGCCCAGGTGCTCCGGCAGCGTGTCCGGAACCGCTGTGTCGAACGGCAACCCGGCCGAATCCTCCTCGGCATCATCGATTTTCAATTCGGAGAAGAACCGCCAGCGCTTGCGATAACGCGTCAGATGATTGAGCGCGAGGTTCGTGGTCACTGTCTTGAGCCAACCACCCGCCGTCGGGCTGCCACGGAGATGCGCGAAATTCTCATAGGCCCTGAGGAACGTCTCCTGAGCGATATCCTGCGCGGGCGCGTCGTTGCCCGTCAGGCGGGCTGCGGTGGAGAAGACCATGTCTTGATAGGCACGCATGAAGGTCGTGAACTCGGTTGAGTGACTCGGCTCCGTCGAGGTCGTTTGCACAAGAATGTGTTCCGTTTAAACCCAAAACACGGCAGGCGCGTAAAAGTTGCATCCGGCCCCGGAGCGCGCCGGCGGCCGTTTGCACCGCGAGCCCTGCGTTCGCGGCGCCGGTCTCTGTTAGGCTGGCGCGCGGCCCAATCGGATGCGCAGAATCCACGAAAGCGAGCGTAGTAATTATGTTCAAAATCATGCAAGGCGTACATCCGCTGGTTTTCCTGGTGATTGCAACCACACTGGAAGTCAGCGGCGACGCCGTTGTGAGAATGGCGATCTACAATCATGCCGGCATGATTCGAATCGCTCTGTTTCTCGCCGGCGCGGCCCTGCTGCTCGGCTACGGATCGTTTCTCAATCTTGCGCCGCTCGAGTTCGGCCGCGTGGTCGGCATCTACATCGCCACCCTGTTCATAGTCTGGCAGCTGATCAGCTTCATCGCGTTCCGAGCCCTCCCGACGCTGCCCATCGTGGTCGGCGGAGCGTTGGTAGTTGCCGGGGGCGCCATCATCTCATTTTGGAACCGCGGCTAGAGTCGGAGCAGCGCATACTGGAGCCATGCCTACTCGGAGTCGTGCTCGGTTGGAGCCGCCTCCAAGGTATTGAGCCGATGAGCGAGATGCGCTTTGACGGTCGGCCACTCGCAATCGAGGATGCTGTAGACGCAGGTATCGCGCAAAGTGCCGTTGCCCGCGATTTGGTGCTGGCGCAAAATCCCGTCCAATTTCGCACCCAGCCGCAGGATGGCGTCGCGGCTTTGCTGATTGAAGAAGTGGGTACGAAATTCCACCGCAATGCAATTTAGCCTTTCGAAGGCATGGGTCAGCAGCAGCAGCTTGCACTCGGTATTGAGCGCGGTGCGCTGCACGCGCTGCCGATACCAGGTGGAACCGATTTCCACGCGCCGATTGACCGCGTCGATGTGCATGAACGTGGTCATTCCAACCGCCTCACCGCTGGATGCTTCGATGACGGCAAAGGGAATCATCGAACCTTGCTGTTGCAAGCCTAAGCGCCGGTCGATTTCCGCCCGCAATCGATCGGGCGTGGGAATGCTGGTGTACCACAAGCTCCACAGCTCGCCGTCCTTCAAGGCCCCGACGAGATGGTCATGATGAGAATGTTCGAGGGGCACGAGGGATACGTGTTGCCCATGCAAAGATACCGAATCCAAGAATCCCATGTCGTGTCCCGTTGAGTCAGTGAACTATTAGGATGGCGACCCGCGAATGCCGATGGGCATAATACCGCCGTGACCGAGCGAATCATCTATTCGACGGGAGTCGGTAGTCTCTGCCCCAATTGCTTGAGGCCGGTGCGTGAGTGCGTGTGCCCGAAAGGCGCCCCCGGCGCCGCCAAACCCGCGGTGGTGCGGGTGGGCCGGGAAGTCAAGGGCAGGGCCGGCAAGGGAGTGACGACGGTGACGGGACTGCCGATGGCGCCGTCCGACATCGAATCCTTGGCCACCAAACTCAAAAAGCGCTGCGGTTCCGGGGGTACGGTGCGCGAAGGCGTTATCGAGGTTCAGGGGGATCATCGCGACGTGATCGTCGCGGAGCTCATCAAGCTAGGATGGCCGGCGAAGAAGTCCGGCGGTTAGGAGCCTGTCAGACGGGCTCTTGGGCAGCGAGGATCGTGTATCATGCGAGGATCGCGATAAGAGCTGTCTGGAGAGAGTCCTTTCGAACAGGACCGCCGAAGGCGCAACCGCCCGGAAACGCTCAGGCACACGAACGGCAGACTCTCGCGATCTCTGGAGAGCGATCGCAATTCCGGCGATCCACCGAAGGGGAGCCGCGCTCCGAAGCGCGCAATCTCTCAGGTCCAAGGACAGAGGGGCGGGGCACGCGTGTGCTCGTCTCTGTTGTTTTCGCAGCGAGGTTGCGATGGGCCTGAAGACTGTTCTGTACGACACCCATGTTCGGCAGGGTGCAAAAATGGTCGATTTCGGCGGCTGGGACATGCCGCTGCACTATGGTTCGCAGATCGAAGAGCACCATGCGGTGCGCCGCGATGCCGGCATGTTCGATGTATCGCATATGGGGGTCATCGACCTGACCGGCGGGCGAACGCGCGAGTTCTTGAAGCGCCTGTTGGCCAACGATGTCGGCCGCCTGAAGGCGCCCGGCAAGGCATTGTATTCCTGCATGCTGCTGCCCAGCGGCGGCGTCATTGACGATCTGATCGTCTATTTCATGTCGGAGGGATGGTTCCGCGTGGTGGTCAACGGCGGCACTCGCGACAAGGATGTGGCGTGGATCGGCCGGCACGCGCAGGCGTTTGACGTGAACGTCGCCCTGCGCCGGGATTTGGCGATGATTGCGATTCAGGGACCGAAGGCTCGGGAGAAGACCCTAGGCGTGCTGAAGCCCGCAGAGCGCGCCGCTGCGGGTGAATTGGCGCATTTCTTCGGCGCGGCCATCGATTCCTGGTTCATCGCGCGGACCGGCTACACCGGTGAGGACGGATTCGAAGTGATGCTGCCGGCCGTCGATGCCGCCGAGACATGGAATGAGCTGCGCGCACAGGGAATAGAACCCGCGGGTTTGGGTGCGCGGGATACTTTGCGGCTGGAGGCCGGCATGAATCTGTACGGCAACGACATGGATGAAAATCATCATCCCTTGGAGTCGGGGTTGGCTTGGACGGTGGCATTCGAACCGGGCGACCGCGATTTCATCGGGCGCGAGGCGCTCGAAAGCCTGCGGCACACGTCCGGCAACGAACTCGTGGGCCTCTTGCTCGAAGAGCGCGGTGTGCTGCGCAGTCATCAGAAAGTGTTGCCCGCCGGCGAAGTGACCAGCGGTACTTTTTCGCCGACCTTGAATCGTTCCATTGCATTGGCGCGCGTGCCGAGAACCACGGCCACGAGCGTGCAAGTCGAGATTCGCGGCAAGCTGCACGCCGCGAGCATCGTCAAGCCGCCGTTCGTGCGCGACGGGAAGGCGTTGATATCAGTCCAGCCTGCGGGGGTCTTACATTGAGCAAAATACCGAGTGATTTGCGATACACCAAGAGCCACGAGTGGCTGCGCACGGCGGACGGCGGGGCGCCTGGCGGCGCGGTCGAGATCGGCATTTCCGACCATGCGCAGAGCGCGCTGGGCGATCTGGTGTTCGTCGAGGTTCCGGAAGTGGGGCGCGCTTTGAAAGCCGGCGAGGCCTGCGCCGTCGTCGAATCCGTCAAGGCGGCATCCGATGTCTACAGTCCGGTGAGCGGCAAGGTCATCGCCAGCAACGCCGCGCTCGCGACCAAGCCTGAACTCCTCAACGAGGATCCCTACGGCGCTGGGTGGATGTTCCGGGTGCAGACGGATGCGCCGCCCGACGCAGCCTCGCTGATGAGCGCGGCGGACTACGCGGCTTATTTGGCCGACGAAGCCAAGTAGGGCTCATGGCATTCATTCCCCACACGCCCGACGACGTCGCCCGCATGCTGGAGGTGATCGGCGTGCGGTCTATCGACGACCTGTTCGAAGAAATTCCCGGCGAGTTGCGGACGGGCGCGCTCAAGGTGCCGCCGAGCATCGGCGAAATGGAGCTGGGGCGCCTGTTGACCGAACGCGCGGCCGGTGATGGCCGGCCTTTGAATTTCATCGGCGCGGGAGCCTACGAACACCACATCCCGGCTCCCGTGTGGGCGATTGCCACGCGCGGCGAATTCTATTCCGCCTATACCCCGTATCAAGCGGAGGCGAGTCAAGGCACGTTGCAATTGATCTATGAGTATCAATCGATGATGTGCGCACTGACGGGCATGGAAGTATCGAACGCCTCGCTGTATGACGGTGCCTCCGCCCTGGCCGAAGCCTGCCTCATGGCGGTGCGCACCAACCGCGCGGCGACCTCGCGGCGTATTCTGATGCCGCGCGCGGTAAACCCCACCTATGCCCAGGTGGCGAAGTCGATCGCGGGCAATCAGGACATCGTATTTGAATCGGTGGATTACGACCGATCGGCGGGCCGCACGCTGCTCGAATCCCTGCAACCCTACGGCGGGCAGGACATCACCGCCTTGGTGCTTCAGCAGCCGAATTTCTTCGGCTGCCTGGAGGACGTCGACCAGCTGACGGACTGGGCCCACCAAAATAAAATCTTAGTTGTTGCCGTGGTCAACCCCACCTCGCTGGCGCTGCTGAAGCCCCCAGGGCTGTGGGGCGGGCTGATCGATCAGCCCCCGGGGGCCGACATCGTCTGCGGTGAAGGGCAGCCGCTGGGTGTGCCTCTGTCGGCCGGCGGCCCCTACTTCGGATTCATGGCCACGCGCATGCAGTACGTGCGGCAAATGCCGGGGCGGATCGTCGGACGCACCCTGGACGCGGAAGGTCGCCCCGGGTTCAGTTTGACCTTGCAGGCGCGCGAGCAGCATATTCGGCGCAGCAAGGCGACGTCGAATATCTGTACCAATCAGGGCCTGTTGGTGACGGCTGCGACCATTTATATGTCGCTGCTGGGCGCCCCAGGTTTGGAGCGAGTGGCGGCGGCCTGTCTGCAGCGCACGGCCGATTTGGCGGCCCGCTTGTGCAGAGTCGCGGGCGTCAAACCGGCCTTTACGGCGCCACGCTTTCACGAGGCCGTATTGCTCCTCGATCGGCCGGTCGCGCCGGTGCTTGCGGCCCTGGCGCGCCGCGGAATCTTCGGGGGACTCGACCTCACCGACCGCTATCCGGAATTGGGGCACGCGCTCCTGGTGTGTGCGACCGAAACCAAACTCGACGCCGATATCGATTCGTATGCCGGCGCGCTGGCCGACATCATGGCTCCGTCGCGCGCCGCGGCTTGAACCGAGAACAACATGGCCGAATTGCAATCGAGAGAACCCCTGATATTCGAACTGAGCAAGCCGGGACGGCAGGCGACGACGCAATACCCGCCGCGAGTCGCGGGCTCCGCCGAGATTCCCGCGCACTTGCGCCGTGCGGCGCCGCCCGTGCTGCCGGCGGTATCCGAGTTGCAGGTGGTGCGGCATTTCACCAGGCTTTCGCAGATGAATTTCTCGATCGATACGCATTTCTACCCTCTCGGCTCCTGCACCATGAAATACAACCCGAAGGCGTGCAACACTTTCGCGATGCTGCCGGAATTTCTCGGCCGGCACCCGTTCGGGCCCGAGCCTCAAGGGTTTCTGGCCTGCATGTACGAACTGCAGGAAATGCTGCTGGAAATCACCGGCATGCAGGCCGTCAGCCTCACGCCCATGGCCGGCGCGCAAGGCGAGTTCGCCGGCGTCGCCATGATCCGCGCGTACCACCGTTCGCGAAATGACGCGGGCCGCAATGAAATCATCGTGCCGCAGGCTGCGCACGGGACCAATCCCGCCACCGCCGCGATGTGCGGATGCAGCGTCAAGGAGATTCCCTGCGATGCGAACGGCGACGTCGATATCGACGCCTTGAAGGCCGCCGTGGGGCCGGCGACGGCGGCCATCATGCTGACGAACCCGTCCACCCTCGGCGTGTTCGAGCGAAAAATTACCGAGGTCGCGCGCATCGTGCACGAAGCCGGCGGGCTGCTGTACTACGACGGCGCCAATCTGAACGCCATTCTCGGCAAGGTTCGGCCCGGTGATATGGGATTCGACGTCATTCACATGAATTTGCACAAGACCTTTTCGACGCCGCACGGCGGCGGGGGACCCGGTTCCGGAGCGGTCGGCGTCGGCGCGCGCTTGCTCCCTTTCTTGCCGATCCCCATGGTGGGTAAGGATGGCGCTCGATTCCGGTGGTTGACGGAACGGGATCGGCCGCAGTCCATCGGCCGGCTGTCGGGCTTCATGGGCAACGCCGGCGTGAATCTGCGCGCCTATATTTACATGCGGTTGTTGGGCCGCGATGGCATGGTGCGGGTCGCGGAATTCGCCACGCTCAATGCAAACTATTTGATGAAGCGGCTCCAGGCGGCGGGGTTCGAAGCGGCCTATCCCGCGCGGCGTGCGAGCCACGAATTCATCATCACGTTGAAGCGGGAAAACCGGCTTTATCACGTCACCGCGATGGATCTGGCGAAGCGGCTGCTCGACTATGGATTTCACGCCCCGACGACGTATTTCCCCTTGTTGGTGCCTGAATGCCTGTTGATCGAGCCCACCGAAACCGAGGCCAAGGAGGATCTCGACCGTTTCTGCGACGCGATGATCGCGATCCGACGCGAAATGGAGCAGGAGCCCGAGAAACTCTCCTCGGCTCCGCATACAATGCCGGTGCGGCGGCTCGATGACGTACGCGCAGCAAAACAGCTTGATTTGGCGTGGAAGCCTGCCGCCTGAATGAACGCTAGACACAAACCCACCGGATTTACGCGGCTGCTGCGCGCCTTCGGCTATTCCTTCCAAGGCTTTCGGCACGTATGGCGCGAGGAGGCGGCGTTTCGCCAGGAGGCGGGGCTGTCGCTGCTGATCATTCCTGCGGGCCTGTATCTGGGCCGTTCGGGCGTCGAACGCGCCCTGCTCGTGAGTCCGATGTTGATGATATTGGTGGTTGAAATTCTCAACAGTGCGGTCGAGGCGGTGGTGGATCGGTCCGGCACCGAACGCCATCCTCTGGCCGGCATGGCCAAGGACATGGGATCCGCCGCCGTGATGCTGAGTTTTGCATTGTTAGGAACCGTATGGCTCTTGATCTTGTCCGATCACGGGCACTGATCACTCTTATTCACCCTAGGATCGGCATGCCCCGCACCGCGCTCTTTGCGTACCTTTTCGTCCTGTCCGTGACCCGCGTCTTGGCCGCCGCCGTTCCCGTCCCCGTCTCTGTCCCGGCTCCCGGCATTCCCGCATCGCCCGCCAACTGGGCCCAGACCCTGGAGAGAATCGCCAGCGGCGTGGTTACCATTCAAATCGACAGCACGCGTGCGTTCGATACCGAGTGGAACACGACGGCGCAGGCTACGGGCTTCGTCATCGACGCCAAGCGCGGCCTCATCTTGACGAATCGCCACGTCGTGACGCCGGGGCCCGTGACTGCGCAAGCCATCTTCCTCAATCGCGAGGAGGTGCCCCTGTTTCCGGTGTATCGCGATCCGATCCACGACTTCGGCATCTATCGCTACGACCCCGCGAAACTCAAATTCATTCAGCCGGCTGAATTGCCGCTGTACCCGCCGGGTGCGGTCATCGGCCGCGAAATCCGCGTGGTCGGCAACGACGCGGGCGAGCAATTGTCGATTCTGGCCGGCACCCTGGCGCGCTTGGATCGCGAGGCGCCGGGATACGGCTACGGCAAATACAACGACTTCAATACGTTCTACTACCAAGCCGCCTCCAGCACCTCCGGCGGCTCTTCGGGCTCGCCGGTCATCGACATCGAGGGCCGGGTGGTGGCGCTGAATGCGGGCGGAGCCACCGGCGCCGCCTCGAGCTTCTACCTGCCGCTGACGGCCGTGACGCGGGCATTGAGGTTCATCAACGCCGGCAAGCCCGTGCCGCGCGGTACGCTGGAGACGGTATTCAAATACACTCCTTACGACGAACTTAGACGCCTCGGCCTCAATCCCGACACCGAAGCGCGGATGCGCAGCGCCTACCCGAAACTGACCGGCATGCTGGTGGTCGATGACGTGCAGCCGGGCTCCGGAGCCGACGGAGTGCTGGCGCCGGGCGATATCCTCGTGGCCATCGACGGCAAACCCCTTCCGGAATTCTTCGCGCTCGAAGACGTGCTCGACAGCCATGTCGGCGAGCAGATCAACATCGAGGTACAGCGCGGCCGCGAGATCCTTCAGCATGTGCTCGACGTGCAGTCCTTGCATGCGATCACGGCCGATGAGTACATCGAATTTGGCGAAGCGGTGGTGCACACGCTTTCCTACCAGCAGGCGCGGCACTTCAACGTGCCCATCAAAGGGGTTTATGTCGCCAACCCCGGGTATGTGTTCGGCAGCGCCGGCATTCCGCGTGCCGCCTTGATCAGCTCGCTCAACGGCAAAAAGGTCGAGAACCTCGGGGACTTCGAGGCCGCCCTCGCGGACCTCGCCGACGGCGCGAGGGCGCCGGTTCGCTATGTCACGCTGGAAGATCCTCGCGCCGCGCAGCTGAAAGTCATCCGCGTGAATAGACGCTGGTTTCCGGCGCGAAAATGCAAGCGCGACGACGCGTTGGGGACATGGCCCTGCGTCGCCATCAGCCCGGGACCTGCGCCGTCGAGCGAGAAACCGGCCTCGACGCAGTTTGCCAAGTCCGGCGATGCACGCATCGACGCCCTCGCGCCGTCGCTGGTGATGGTGAACTTCGATATGCCGTATTCCGTATCCGGCGTCACGGAAAAGAATTATCACGGCACCGGCGTCATCGTCGATGCGCTGCGTGGCTTGGTCGCGATCGATCGAAACACCGTGCCGCTCGCCCTGGGGGACGTGCGCATCACTTTTGCCGGCACCGTCGAGGTACCCGGCAAAGTCGTGTTCATCCATCCGCTGCACAATCTGGCGCTGGTTTCCTACGATCCCAAGTCGATCGGCACGACGCCGGTGCGGGCCGCCACGTTTGTGCCCAAGCCGTTGGCTGCGGGCGATGACGTGTGGGTCGTGGGTCAGCGCGCCGATTCGAAGATCCTGTCGCAGAAAACTCAAGTTTCCAGCGTCGACGTGGTGGCGTTCCCGCTGTCGCGCACACTGCGCTTTCGCGACAGCAATCTCGAGGCGATCAGCCTCATCAATCCCCCGGGCGACTACGACGGGGTGCTGGCGGACGAAAAAGGCAATGTGCGCGCGCTGTGGTCGAGTTTCGCGTTCGAGGCGCAGCGCGAGCTCGAGCAGGTCAATCGCGGCATGCCGGCGGAGCTGGTCTCGGAAATGATCGGCGCGGTGGCGGGCGGGCGGCCGCTGTATTCCTTCGAAGCGGAGTTCAACGTGCAATCCCTGGCGGTCGCGCGCGAACTGGGGCTGCCGGAAGAATGGGTGCGGCGCTTCGAGGAGCACAACCCGCAGCGTCGCCAGGTACTCGGCATCGACAGACTGGTGGCCGGTTCGCCCGCCGCCGCCCTGCTCGAGCCCGGCGATCTGCTGCTCGCCGTCGACGGCAAAGTGGTGAACCGCTTCCGTGAGGTCGAGCGCGCCGTGCAAAATCCCGCCGTCAACGTCACGGTCTGGCGCGACGGCGCCGAGAAGAGCCTGCGGATGAAAACGGTGGCGCTGGACGGCCGCGATATCGATCGCGTGTTGATCTGGGCCGGTGCCACGCTGCAAGCACCCCATCGTGCCATGGCCGCGCAGCGCGGCATCGTTCCGAACGGCGTTTTTGTGTCCTTCTTTTTCTACGGCTCGCCGGCGACGCATTACGGGCTGTACGCGGGCCGGCGCATCACGGAAGTGGACGGTCAGCCCACGGCCGACCTCGACGCCTTCATCAAGGCGGTCGGCGGTAAACCCGATCGGGCGTCATTGCGCTTGAAGACGGTGAGCTGGAACGGGCAAACGGACGTGATCACCCTCAAACTCGACAAGCACTTTTGGCCTGCGTATGAAATCGATCGGCAACGGGACGGCAGCTGGACCCGCACGGCGCTCGATCCGCCCGACGTCATGGCGGCGGCCTTCCCTCAGGGATGAGAGGCGCGTGCGGGCCGAATTTGGTGGCCGCCGGCCGGTGGCGGCTGCGGCGCAAGATATTTTGATTCGAAAACCTCGCGCGGTATGGGTTTGCTGAGCAAATAACCCTGCATTTCGTCGCAGTCGAGCAAACGCAGCAGGCGCGATTGCTCCTCCGTTTCCACCCCCTCCGCCACCACGGTCAGCTTCAACGAATGCGCCAGATTGATGATGGTCGACACCAGGGCCAATCCTTCCCGGCCCACGGCCATGTCGATCACGAACGACCGGTCGATTTTCAACGTATTCACCGGCAGTCGGGCAAGGTAGCTGAGCGAGGAAAACCCCGTGCCGAAATCGTCCACCGCGATGCTCACGCCGAGTGCACGAATCAGGCGCAGGCTCGCAATGCTGAACCTGACATCCTCCATGATGAGGCTTTCGGTTATTTCCACCTCCAAGCCGGCCGCCGCCTGCGCGTTGCTGCCCAGTGCCTGCTTGATTTCGGCCGCGAAACCCCGATGGCGAAGCTGCAGCGGCGACACGTTGACCGCGATGCGCACCGCACGCAGGCCGTCCCGGCGCCATCGCCCGTAGTCGGCGATGGCTTCGTTGAGGGCCCAGCGCCCGACGTCATAAATGAGGCCGGTTTCCTCCAGGATGGGGATGAATCGACGCGGCGGCACCAAACCGGTTCTGGGATCATTCCATCGCAGCAGCGCTTCGGCGCCCGTCAGATCACCGCTCGAGACGTTAACTTTGGGTTGGTAGTGGAGCACGAACTCGTTGCGCTCGAGCGCCAGGCGCAATTGATTTTCCAACGTGAGCCTGATGGCCACCGATGCCGTCATCTTCTGCGCATAGCAGAGGTACCGTTCGCCGCTCACCTTGGCTTTCTTCAGGGCGGATTCGGCGTTCTTGAACAAGGTGTCGGCGTCCGCGCCGTCATCCGGGAACATCGCCACTCCGACTTTGGCGGAGATCCGGAACACCGCCTCATCGAGACGAAACGGATGACCCAGAAAGGAATTCAGCGTTTTTTCCAGCAGCCGCGCGACGTCGGCCACTCGTTTGATGTCCGGCAAGACCACGGCAAAATGGTCCGCACCCACGCGCGCCAGAAGGTTCACGTCCCCCACGTTGAGCGTGAGCCATTCCGCAACCTGCTTCAAGAGCGCATCGCCGGCCGGCCGGCCAAGGCTGTCGTTGATGTTCTTGAACCGCTCCAAATCGATCAGATACAAGGCCAGCTTGCGCCGGGTGCTCGAGGCGCTGCGGATGTATTGCGCCGTACGTTCGAGAAAGAGACTTCGATTGGCAAGGCCGGTGAGCACATCGTAATAAACCAAGTAGTCCAGCCTCTCCTGCTTTTCCAGGTGGTCCATCGCGAAGGCGATGTCGCCCGTCAATTCGGTCAGCAGCTTCATTTCCCCCGCATGGAAGAATTCACTTTCTTCGGCGTACAGCGCCACCACCCCCACCACTTCGTCGGCGATCAACAGCGGAAACACCGCCATTGAGCGGATGCCGGCTTCCAAAAGTCTCTTGGGGAACAACACTTCGGTGTTGGTTTCCAAGTCGTTGGCCGCCAAGGCTTTCCCACTTCGAACCGCTCGCGCAGTCATGGAATTGCCGAGGGGCGCGCTTTCCTGCAGCGAAAATTCGTCTCTGATGAAGGCCAGGAACTCGTCGGCCACGCCGACGGTGGCCACGGGGACGATTTTCATCAAGGTCAGATCGACCATGCCGATCCATATCTTGCGGAAGCCGCCTTCTTCGGTCGCGATGCGGCAGGCTTGGCTGAACAGATCGTCGCGGTTGCGCACGCGCACGATGAGCGTATTGATGCCGCTCAACATTGCGTGCACCCGGCTGAGGTGCACGATGCGATTTTCAGCCTCCTTGCGTTCGGTGACATTGCGTACCAGCGTAACGATCGTCCAATGTGCACCCGTGCGCTGCGCATGGCGCCGCAATTCGAGCCACGCCGTTGAACCGTCCTCGCGGCGGCGGAGCACTTCCTCGGGCTTCGCGTCGACGCCGCTGGCAATCAATGCGTCATAGGCCTGTTCGAGTTCTTTTTGCGGGACGGCGAAGACTTGCGCAGGCGTCCGGCTAAGCAGAACCGCGCGAGTTTGGGCCTGCGCACGGCAGGCGGCCTCGTTGACATGGACGAAGCGCATGCTCGAACGATCGACCAGGTAGATCTTATCTGCTGTTGCATCCATCGCCGCCGCGAATCGCTGCAGCGATTCCTCACCACGCTTCTGATCCGTGATGTCGACGTGCATGACGATGGCGCCGCTGGCCCGGTCTTCGGCCAGCGGCGTGACGGTCAACAGGAACCAGCGCCCATCGGCCGATAGGTCGCAGACGTATTCCATTGAAAAGCGCCTTCTCGCGCCGGCGAGCACGGAGCGGATGCCGGCGGCGGCCCGGTGAGCATCGGCGCAGTAGTGGCCCTGCGTTTTGTCGCAAATCTCCAGATAATCGAGCCCGATGCCATACGCGGGGCCTTGGAGCGGATGGCCGCCCGTCAACCGCTGCCACGTTTCGTTCACCGAGACAATGAACCCATGCGAGTCGAGCAGGACGATATGCGCGGGCAACGCGTTGAGGATTGCCGCCTGCTTGGCGGCCTCGGCGTCGCGCAATTGGTCCTGGGCACGCTGCAAGAGGTACGATCGGCCCTCCCGGTCGGACACCGAATCCACTTCACCGGCCGTCAGCTCTTCCAGGCGTAAATCCGCCTCGCGCAGCGCCTTGATCACCCCGGAAATTTCATCGTCGGTATCGGGAGGCGAAGGCTCGGCGGTCATGCGGCGCCGGGTTCCAGGCCCAGAGTTTCCAGCACGCGCTGCGTTTGGCCGAGAGTGCCCACGATCCTTTTTGAAGGGTTCGGCGCCAGCTTGAGCAGAGTCGGCGTCATGCGAATCCCCTCGGCCAGCGCGCGTTGCGGCTCCCGAAACACGTCGACGACCTCGATTTCATGGCGGCCCGCGAGGTGTGACCGGCAAAGCGCGTTCAAATTGGCCATGGCTTGGATGGAGTTGAGCGTGCCGGCCGCTATGAAGAGTCGGAACTTGAATTTGGTCCCCGCGCTCATGTCCGGTTCACTTGCGCCGCGGCGCCGCCGCGTCGGCTCCGCGCAACTCGCGCATCCGCACGCGGCCGCGCAACATCGCCTCCTTGCGGCTGACCGTGGTGCGCGCCAACAGGGTTTTTTCCACTTGCTTGGCGATGAGTTCGGTCTGCACCGCTTTCAGGCGCACTTCGAGCTCGGCCTGCTGGGCATCGAGGGTGACGCGTTTGAGCTTGCGGGCGACCTCGGCAACTTCATTGGCGACCCGCTCGGCGCCTTCCTTTTCCCAGCGCATCGTGCCCATCAATACCTCGCCGCCGGCGCTGAAGATGTCCGCCAGCGTCACTCCCTCATTGCTGAGGATCAGCTCGCGCACTTGATTCGAATGCGCGGTGCCGCGCGATTTGATGATGGACATGCCGCGGTTGCGTTCCCCCGCTTGCACCAAGTAATTGAGATGGATCCAAGTGTCCGCCAGGGAGGAAATATGCAGCGAGGAGTCGCCCTCGGCCTGTCCGGAAATCTCATTGAGCAAGCTGGTGCAGACCAATGTGATGCGGTCGGCCTTCGACCAATCGATCAGACGCTCGGCGACGCCGTGGGCCGTCAATTCGTTACCGGATTTGGACAGGGCGGACACCGGATCGATGACCAGACAGCGGGCCTTATGGGCGCGCGCAAACGCCTTGATTCGCACCAGACACATCTCGGCGCTGCCGCTGATGGTCCGCGCCGACATGATGCGCAGCAGCCCGCTCTTCAGGTAACGGTCCAGCTGGATTCCCACCGAGGCCAGGTTGCGGACCACTTCGGTGCCATCGGAATCGAAACTCACGAACATGGTGCGCTCGCCCCGCCGGCAGGCGGCCTCCGCGAAGGCTCCGCTCAGGGTGGTCTTGGCCGTGCCAGGAAAGCCGGTGATCAGCACGCAGGCGGCGCGGTAATAGCCGCCCCCCAGCATGGTATCCAGCCGCTTCACGCCGCTGGTGACGCGTTCGTTGGTCACATCGGCGTCGACCCCGCCCAGCAAGCGCACGATGGCGACGTCAAAACCGCCGCTGCCGATCACGAACGGAGATTCATTTTCATCAAAACTGGAACCTCGATATTTCTGCACCCGCAGATTGCGTTGCGATACGCCCAATACGACGCTGTGATTCAGAATCACCGAGCAGTCCACCATGAATTGCATGAAGCCGTAGGGTTGCTGCGTGACGGAATTGGGCTCATCCGCGGCGGCCTTCAAGGTAATGACGCAGGTCAGTGCGTGTGCCAGCAGCCACTCATGCAGCCGGTAGATCTCGCGTCTTCTGGCCGCGAGATCGGGCAGCAACGCCAGCATGATGTCCAGGGCATCGAGCACGATGCGGCGCGCCTTCATTTCCCGGGCTTGGACCGCGAGGCCTGCCAGCATTCCGCACAGATCGAAGTCGCCCGATTGCACGAGATCGGGCGTCGGTTGGGCGTCGACGAAGAGCAGCTTCTTGCGCCCCAATTTCGCGAGCTCCCAGTCGAAGCTGGCCGCATTGGCGGCAATACGCCTGGAGGTTTCCTCGAAGGCGACGAATATTCCCGGTTCCTTGTAATGGCGCGCGCCATTGACCAGGAACTGCAGTGAGAAGATGGTTTTGCCGGATCCCGGGCCGCCCATCAGCAGCGTCGTGCGGCCGCCCGGTAAACCACCGCCACTGATTTCATCGAAACCAGCGATCCCCGTCGGCGCCTTCCGCGGAGCCGTCGCGGCGGGGGAGCGCTCGGATTTCATGAACCTTCCTTTCCCTAGGAATGTGTGACGGAACCAAAGCCCGTTCGACTTTGGGAAATTCGGATCGCTTCCCGGGCACAAAAGAATGCGCGCTGCTGCCGCCGTCGTATGTGCGGTGGCCCACATTGGTTCCGCCGCCGCGAGGCATCGGTTTAGTATATGAGCGTGACCCTTGCGGGTGAGCATCGAGAGTGAAGCGAATGATCGACAACGCAATCCCCCAGGATCTTGCCGAAATTCTGGCGATCTACAACGAAGTCATACGCAATTCGACGGCGGTTTATTCGGAAGAGGAATTCACGCCGGCCCGCGGCGAATCCTGGTTCGACAGCAAGGTGAAACAGGGCTTTCCCCTAGTCGTGGCTAGGGATTCCTCGGGCATCACCGGGTTTGCCACCTTCGGCGAGTTTCGGGCATGGCCGTGTTATCGCCACAGCG
>Ga0210408_10002235_pt1 | contig 19172 bp, 21 predicted proteins | sample IncBWH4MmetaG_FD_155471 | JGI IMG/M metagenome (GOLD analysis project Ga0210408, IMG submission 155471) | Forest soil microbial communities from Barre Woods Harvard Forest LTER site, Petersham, Massachusetts, United States - Inc-BW-H-4-M | ecosystem: Environmental > Terrestrial > Soil >...
CCTGTCACATCACGCCAGGTCTGTGGAGAAGTAGTGATCGCAATGCGCAGTTGCAGAATGTCTGACGTTGTGGGCTCAGCGCTCATGTCCTTCAAAGACCATCCACGATCATTCCACAACTTCGTCCTCACGATCCGATCAAGGCTCAAACGCGTCCCGAGGGGCAGCGGTGGGGAAGGAATTGGACTGCTGCCGCGCAGGGACTTGCGTTGAGGGCTTCGGCATGGCTTTGTCCGCATAAATCCACAGCTTGTATTCAGGTTCGAAGGTGCAACGCGCCAACAGCTATTTCCACCTGCACCTGGTGTCCGACGCCACCGGTGAGACACTCACGACCGTCGCGCGAGCGGCCACGGCGCAATACACGAAAGTCCTGCCGGTCGAACATGTGTATCCTCTGGTGCGCACGCATCGGCAACTCGAACGGGTGCTGGCTGAGATCGAGGAAGCACCCGGGATCGTGCTCTATACGCTGCTTGATGACGAGCTGATGCAGCGGCTGGAAAACCACTGTCGCGAGCTCGGCGTACCCTGCCTTTCGATCCTGGGGCCTGTATTGCAGCTCCTGCGCTCGTATCTTGGGACCGAGACGTCACACCGCGTTGGGGCACAACATGTGCTCAATGCCGATTACTTCCGACGCATCGACGCGCTCAACTATACCATGCTGCACGATGATGGGCAGCATCTCGAAGGCTTGGAGGAGGCCGACGTCGTACTCGTGGGCGTTTCGCGTACGTCGAAGACACCGACATCGATCTATCTTGCCAACCGTGGCGTGAAGACAGGCAACGTCCCGTTGGTTCCGGGAGTGCCGGTGTCGCGGCACGTGGAGGGTCTGTCACGCCCCCTCGTGGTCGGCCTTTACGCCAGCCCGGAGCGTATCGTTCAGATCAGACAAAACCGACTTCTCGGTCTTAAAGTTCACCACGACGATGACCAATATGTCGACCGCAAGGCGGTCGCAGAGGAGATTGCATTTTCCCGCAAGCTCTGCAGTCGCCGCAATTGGCCGAGCATCGATGTAACCCGCCGCTCCATCGAAGAAACCGCGGCGGCGGTTCTGAGCCTGCTGGCGGAACGGCGCCGCCAACCGGCGCTTTGACACATGCAGCTGTGGCGTGGGACTGCCCCGTTGATCCTCGCCTCCCGCAGCGCCGTCCGGCACGCTCTCTTGACCGCAGCAGGAATTCCGCACGTCGTCGAGCCCGCCGACATCGACGAGCGCACGATCGAGTTACAGGCAGCCACGGGCAACTCCGGCGAGGTTGCAGAGCTGCTTGCCCGGGAAAAGGCGCTCGCCATCTCCGGCCGCCGCCCCGGATCCTATGTTCTTGGCGCCGACCAGACGCTTGCGCTCGGTGAACGCCGGTTCGCGAAACCGGCGAATGCCGTTCTTACCCGCAAGCAACTCGCCTGTCTTCGCGGCCGCACCCATGAGCTGCACTCGGCGCTTGCGGTTGCACGCGACGGCAAGCTCATATTCCTGCACCGCGAGCGTGCCCGGCTGGCCATGCGGGACTTCAGCGACGAGTTTCTCGATGCTTATCTCGCCATGGTCGGGACTGCCGCAACGGCAAGCGTCGGGGGCTATCAGCTCGAAGCAGCGGGTATCCAGCTGTTCGAGCGCATCGAGGGGGACCATTTCGTCATTCTTGGACTGCCGCTCCTGCCGCTGCTGGAGTGTCTGCGCCGAGAAGGACTGTTGGTCGCGTGATCGAACGCTTTTTGTGCAATGTTCGTCATCGGTCTTACCGGTTCTCTTGGAATGGGAAAGTCTACGACCGCACGTTTCTTCGCCGAAGAGGGCATTCCTGTGCATGACGCCGACGCGGTGGTGCATCGGCTTTATGCAGGGGAAGCGGGGGCCGCGATCGAAGCGGCGTTTCCCGGCACCACTGCAGGCGGCAAGGTCGACCGCAACAAGCTCGCGGCTCGGGTGCTGGATGATCCCGCTGCGCTGAACAAGCTCGAAAGCATCATGCACCCGCTGGTGCAGGCCGCCGAGCAGCAGCTTCTCGCGCAAGCAGAGACGCGCGGCGAGAAGGTTGCCGTCCTCGATATCCCGCTCCTGTTCGAGACCGGGGCTGACCGACGGGTGGATGCCGTCGTGGTGGTGTCGGCACCTGCCGAGACCCAACGCGCGCGCGTGCTGGCACGCCCGGGAATGACCAGCGACAAGCTCGAAGCCATTCTGGCGAGACAAATACCGGATGCGGAGAAGCGCTGCCGCGCTGATTTTGTAGTGGACACATCGCACGGCTTGGAGGCGGCCCGCACACAGGTGCGTGCGATCCTGGACGCGGTCGCTAGAATGCCGCAGCGGCGAAGGTGATTCGCCGCGGAGCGGGCTTATGCGCGAAATCGTGCTCGACACTGAAACCACGGGACTTGATCCGGTCGAGGGACACCGGCTGGTCGAGATAGGCTGTGTCGAGCTCGTCAATAAAATGCCGAGCGGGAGACACTTCCACCGCTATGTCAACCCGGAACGAGACGTGCCGACCGAGGCCTTTGCGGTGCACGGCTTGTCCGCCGACTTCCTCAACGACAAACCGCGGTTCGCGGAGATCGCGGATGAACTGCTGGGGTTCATCGGCGACTGCGCTCTCGTTGCCCACAACGCGGCTTTCGATCTCGGCTTTCTAAATGCCGAGCTCGAACGCGCGGGAAAGATTTCGGTCGGACGCGAGCGCCTCGTCGATACGCTCATCCTGGCGCGGCGCAAGCATCCCGCCAGTCCCAATCGCCTGGATGATCTCTGCGCCCGCTATGGCATCGACTCCAGCCGCCGCACCAAGCACGGCGCCCTGCTGGACGCCGAGCTCCTGGCGGAAGTCTACCTCGAGCTCATAGAAGCGCGGCAGGCACAGCTCATCCTGGTCGATACGAGCCATGCAGCGGCAGGCCTGCAGGGGGACAGCGCACCAATCCGCGCGCGCCCGCATGTGCTTGTGCCGCACCTGTCACCCCAAGAGCAGGAGGCGCATGCGGCGTTCGTGGCCACCCTGGGGCCGCAGGCCATCTGGCAACAATACCTGTCGTCCACGGCGGCCGGTTTGGGTGCAGGTCAGGCGGCGTGACACCGCTGCGTGTGGGCTGGACAAATCCGCGCACGTTCCGAGCCAAGCAGCGGTGGAGCTCCAAGGCGCGCGCCTTTGCGGACCCTACCAGAAGCGCGTACGCCTCACGCCGGTGAAGCGGTCGGCTGCTGCGCCTGCATCTGCGCCATGCGCTGCTGATACAAAGCGACAAAATCCACGGGATCGAGCAATAAGGGTGGGAAGCCCCCGTTGCGCACGGCGGTCGCCACGATCTCGCGCGCAAACGGGAAGAGGAGGCGCGGACATTCGATCATGATCACGGGCTGCATTGACTGTTGCGGCACGTTTTGCACCCGGAAGACGCCGGCGAAAGTGAGATCGAAGGCAAACAAGACCGATCCGGAGTTCTCGGCCTTGCCGTCCAACTTCAAGGAAACCTCGTAATCGGTCTCGGCCAGCTGCTGGACCCCCACATTGATCTGGATCTGGATCGCGGGTTGCGTCTGACTGGGGGTCAGGGAGCGCGGAGCGTTCGGATTCTCGAATGAGAAGTCCTTGATGTACTGACCAAGAACATTGAGCTGCGGCTGTGTTTGCTGCGGCTGTGTTTGTTCCGAGGGACTCGTCGGGGTCGATGCCGGGCCGCCGTTACCGGGGGTGGTCATGGGGATTGTCTCGCTGCACTCTCGGGTTGAACTGCCGCAATCAAGCCGGTGGGCTAACACACGCGCTCAGAGCGGACAAGCAGCGCGCAATGCCGAGCACAGCGGCCGGATATATGCGCCGATTCATTTGGACTATGGTTCGTGGTGCTCAGCGCGCCCGCGCGGGGACTCCAGATCGGTCATGTGGTGCCATTCGCCGGGCGCAAGCTCGATCACACCGGCGACCCTCTCGGGTCGAGCAGCAGCTTTCGCCAGCGCGGCAGCAACCCACCGCCGCCCGATCGGAACGAGCAAGGCGGCACCCAAGACATCGGTGAGAAAGCCCGGAATCACCAGCAGCGCTGCTCCGAGCGTGTTCGCCACCTCCGGCGTGCGCAACTGCAAGCTGGCAACCCCATCGCTCCGGAGCATATCACCCAGCCGGGCGAGGTCGCGCCGGCCGGATTGCTTGAGCAGCACGATCCCCAGCGCCGAGGTCGCGACCAGGAGCGTCGCGGCCCAGAGCCAGCCGACAACAGCAGCTACCAGAAGGAAGCAGATCAACTCAGCCGCCGGAAGTGCCAGCAACCCGATAAAGATCCACTTAACCAACGACATGAATTGCACTCCTGCCAAGCCTTGTTGGCGCCATGGTTCGGATCGTCTATGCTCGTGTCCCGGACGGCCGGCACCGCGGCAAGCCTCTGGATCGGTGGGGTCGCGCGCTTACATAGTCATTCCGGGAACCTATGTCTGCCTCGGTCGGTTTCCGGTTAGATTACCCTTCGGATCGCGCGCGTTACGGCAGCCTAGAGCGTGAAAATACGTGTTCGACATTTACACCATCATCTTTTTGGCGCTTGCGATCCTCATTTTCCTGAAGCTGCGCAGCGTTCTCGGGCAACGTACCGGCCGCGAACGGCCGCCGTACGATCCTTACTCGGCCCGGGATGCCATGCGCGGGGCCACCAATGACAACGTGGTCAGATTGCCCGGCAGGAGCGCGGACACGACCCCCACAGTGGCCGAGCCGGTCGATGCGGCGGAGCGCTGGAAGGGCATCGCCGAACCGGGCTCGTCCCTGGCCAGCGGCCTCGATGCCATCGCACGCGAAGATAAATCGTTCGATGCCAAGCATTTCGTGAGCGGGTCGCGAACCGCTTATGAGATGATCGTGCTGGCCTATGCGCAAGGCGATCGCCGCACCCTGCGGAACCTGCTCGCGCGCGAAGTGTATGAAGGCTTCGAAGCGGCGATACGCGAGCGGGAATCCAAGGGAGAGACGGTTGAGAGCCGGTTCGTCGCCATCGACAAATCCGACGTCACGGGGGTGGAGCTGCGCAATCGCGTGGCGCAGATCACAGTGCGGTTCGTGTCGCAGCTCATCTCCGTCACCCGCGACAAGGCCGGGACTGTGATTGAAGGAAATCCGGAAAAAGTAACCGACGTTACGGACGTCTGGACGTTTGCCCGCGACTTGTCCTCGCGCGATCCCAATTGGAAGCTCGTGGCGACCGAAGCCGGGCAATAACCGCAACGGACCCGAGATGCCGGTGCGCGCGCCAGAACGTCTCGAGGTTACAACCGGCAACGCATGCCTGAGAGCGCTGGCTCGCGTCGCCTGGTTGAGCGCGCTCTTTGCGAGCATCGCAGGCGGGATGCTGTGTGGACGGCCCGCGCTTGCGGCGAACGAAGAGCCAGTGAAGCTCGCGGACACCCAGCTCGAGCCGCTTGACTGGTCTGCCGTTGAAGGTTGGGAGAGCGACGATCACCTCGCGGCATTCGCGGCGTACAAGACCAGCTGCCAGGCACTTCGCCAGATCCCGCGCACCCACGATCACGGGCCAGTTCTTGCGGCCTTATGGGAGGCCTGCCGCAAGGCGTTACCGTTGCAGCCAACCGATTCCCATGCTGCCCGCACGTTCTTCGAGGAGAATTTCGCGCCGGTACGGATTGCGCGCCTGGGGGAGAGCAGCGGTTTTGTGACCGGCTACTATGAGCCGATCGTTGCCGGCTCACGCTTGCCCAACCCCGAGTTTTACGTGCCTCTTTACCGGCGACCGCCCGATCTTGTGGCGGCTGGCCACAAGCCGGGCTCTACTCCCTTTCCGAACAAGGGCGCGCTCATCGGCCGGCGCGACCAGAGCAACCAGATCGTCCCCTATCATGACCGCGGCGCAATCGAGGCCGGGGCACTCGACGGACAGAAGCTTGAAATCTGTTGGCTCAAGGATCCCTTCGACGCGCTTGCGATCCAAATAGAGGGCTCGGGGCGCGTGATCCTGGAGGACGGCACGCCGCTGCGCATCACCTACGACTCGCATAACGGCTTTCCCTATTCGGCGATCGGGCGGGTGCTCGTGGAGCGCAACCTCATTCCGCGCGAGGAGCTGTCGATGCAGCGAATTCGCGAGTGGATGGCGGCGCATCCGGATGAAGCGCCAAAGGTGCGTGCCACCAACCGTGCGTATGTCTTCTTTCGCATCAGCGGGCTGTCGAATGACGGTGAGCCCGTCGGCGCGCAAGGCGTTCCGTTGACGCCGGGCCGCTCGATTGCGGTCGACCGGCTGCACGAATACGGCATGCCTTTCTTTATCGCCGCGGACTTGCCGAGCGAAAGCGCAACGGGCGCTTCCGCGTTTCGCCGGCTCATGATCGCGCAGGATACGGGATCCGCGATCGTTGGACCCGCGCGCGCCGACTTATTCTGGGGGGCCGGGGAGGATGCCGGGCGCATAGCCGGGCGCATTCGCCATTCCGCACGCTTCGTGATGCTGCTTCCCCGCGATCTCGACATGGCTGCAGCCGGGCGGCAGATGCCATTGCCCCTGCCAAAGCCGAACATTCCAGAGGTCGAGGCCGGGAAGCACGGGGGCAAGCCCAAGGACGGCGTGAGCGCTCAGGACGAGTCGGGAGCCGCAAGGGGAGCGAGGCGACACGCTAGCCCCACACGCCTGCGCTACAGATATTACAGATTATGAACCCGGGGGAGAATGACGGGAGACGCCGCAAGCTCGACCAAGAGGAGCGCGCGCTCTGGGATGAGGTGACGCGCGTGCTCAAGCCCTTGCGTGGAAGGCCTGCCGCGCTACGCGCGCCCGCATTAAAGTCGTTGCGAACTGCGCCAAGCGAGAACGCCCGTTCGGCTCCGCCCGTGGGGCTCCCCGCAGCGTTGGACCGCCGGGAAAAAAAGCGCCTTGCGCGCGGCATCGTCACCATCGATGCCCGTCTGGATTTGCATGGCAAGACGCAAGCACAGGCGCACTCGTCGCTCCTGCGCTTCCTGCGGCGGGCGCAGACCGAGGGCGCCAAGTTCGTCGTGGTCATCACCGGCAAGGGTGCATCTCGCGGCGATGGTCCCTGGGAAGGTGAAGTGGCCGGCGGCGTACTGCGCCGCCAGGTGCCGCTGTGGCTCGCCCTGCCGGAGTTCCGAGCCTATGTGAGCGCTTGCGAGCAGGCCCATGCGGCGCATGGGGGAGATGGCGCGCTCTACATCCGCATCCGCCGCCCACGGCACGACGGGTAAGCTCATCCCATTGGAATTTCCCTGCGGGTGACCGTCTCGTTGAGGCGCTTGGTGATGCTTTCGATGCGCTCAGCTGCCGCGTTGAGCGCGGCCACGATGGCGGTGTGCGTCGTTTGTGTCCGTTCCGCGGAAGCTACCGCCGCCTCCTGGAGCTTTGCCATCTCGGTCTCCACCCTCTGCAATCGCTCCCTGGCATCGGAAAGCTCGTCGGCAAGCGTGAGCGCCGCCATCACCGTAAGCCGCGTATCCCCAATCTCGCCGAAACGCTCGCGCAACCGCGAGACACGCTGATCGAGATCCTCGGCGAGACGCACCAGACGCGGCTCCTCGCCCTCCTCGCACGCCATGCGGAACTGGCGTCCGTTGATGGTGACACTGACCTGCGGCATGGGTTCTCGCGCGTTGGACGGAGAGGTCAGAGTTGGGCATCATCTGTGAGGATCGCCCGGATTGCGCCCATTGCCGCTTCGAGCCTCCGCGCAACGTCCCGATTGATCGTCTCCAGCGACCCCGCGCGGGCCGCAGCGGCATCAAGCTCGGCGGCAAGCCGCGAACGGTCGGCGGCGAGTGCGTGCAGCTGGCTGGCTAGCGATAACTCTCCCCGATCTGCGGATTGCCGGCGGTCGACAGCCGCCGCCAGCGCATCAAGCGCGAGCGCAAGACGCTTGCTGGCAGCATCGATCGGACTTGGTTCGCTCATTGCGGCAAAAACTCGATCGAGCGCCCGCACCGGCACCGAGTAAAATTCATCGCGGCAGCAAGCAGTTAATAAACGATCCTTACGTTACTCCGCGGCTTGGCGTCAATGTGACGGGTGCAGGACCGCCCGCAGTCTCGCGTGGCCCGAGCGGTTGCACACACGTCGGCCGCAGTCGACTGTGCTTTCATTGACTCCGGTCATTCCCGTGATAGAGCGTCGTCCCAACAACCCATTTGGGGCGAATGAGCAACTCTAAGGAAACGCTTGCCGCGGAAGGGCCGGTCGCCGCGCCGTCCCGCGAGAACCCGAGTGAGGACCGCAAGAAACACCTGCGCGCCTGCCATGACCGCATGGCGAATGCCATCCGGGCACTCGCGATGGATGCAGTCGAGCAGGCGAAATCGGGACATCCCGGCCTGCCGATGGGCACCGCCGACATTGCGACGGTGCTGTTCACGCGCTTTCTAAAATTTGATGTGGCCGACCCTCGCTGGCCCGACCGGGATCGCTTCGTGCTTTCGGCCGGACACGGCTCCATGCTGATCTATGCGGTGCTGCATCTTCTCGGCTACGAAAAGATGACGATCGACGAGATCAAACGATTCCGCCAGTTGGGTTCGCTCACGCCGGGGCATCCGGAGAATTTCATCACCCCCGGCGTGGAAACGACCACCGGCCCGCTCGGACAAGGACTGGGAAACGCGGTTGGAATGGCCCTCGCGGAGCGCCATCTCGCGGCGGTATTCGGTCGCGAGCTGGTGGATCATCACACCTACGTGCTTGCTTCGGATGGTGACCTGATGGAGGGAGTGAGCCAGGAGGCCATTGCGCTGGCCGGCCACCTGAAACTCAACAAATTGATCGTGCTGTTCGACGACAATCGGATCTCGATTGATGGACCGCTCGCGCTCGCCGATTCCGTCGATCAGGTGCGCCGGTTCGAATCCGTAGGCTGGAGCGCCAACCGAGTCGATGGGCACGATCCGGACGCCATTGCGAGCGCGATCGAGAACGCGCACGCTTCGGCGAAACCTTCCTTGATCGCCTGCCGCACCACCATCGGCTTTGGCGCGCCGACGAAAGCGGGCACGGAGAAATCCCATGGCGCGCCCCTTGGCGCCGACGAGGTCCGGGGTGCGCGCGAGAAGCTCAACTGGCTGGAGCCTCCCTTCATCGTTCCGGCGGACATTCGCGATATGTGGCGCGAGGCCGGGCGGGCAGGGCAAGCCGCTCGCCTAGCCTGGGGCACACGCCTGAAAGCGCTGCCTGCAACCCGCCGCGCCGAGTTCGAGCGCCGCATCGCGGGGGAGGTGGGGAAGGACAAGATTGCCACCGCAGTGTTCGCGGTGAAGGAAAAGCTGGCGGCTGCTCCAAAAGAGATGGCAACGCGCAATGCCTCCGAGCATGCCCTCGAGGTGATCACCGCTGCGCTGCCGGAGATGATCGGCGGCTCCGCCGACCTCACGGGGTCCAACAACACGCGGCCGAAGGGTATGCCCGTTCTCTCCGCGACGGATTACGGCGGCCGCTTCATTCATTACGGTGTGCGCGAGCACGCGATGGCGGCAGCGATGAACGGGATGGCGCTGCACGGAGGGATCATTCCGTATTCCGGCACGTTCCTGGTCTTCTCCGATTATTGCAGGCCTGCCATTCGCCTTGCCGCGCTCATGGGCAATCGCGTCATATTCGTAATGACCCATGACTCCATCGGGCTCGGCGAGGACGGTCCAACGCATCAGCCGGTCGAGCACCTGGCGGCACTGCGTGCCATCCCTAATCTGCTCGTGTTCCGCCCTTGTGACGGTGTGGAAACGGCCGAGTGCTGGCAGCTCGCCATCGCGAGCTCGCGCAGCCCCAGCGTCCTCGCGCTCACCCGCCAGAATCTGCCGCAGCTGCGGCTGGAGCGGGAGGAGACGAATCGATGCGCCGCCGGCGCCTATGAGATCGTGCCCGCGGAAAAAGGGGTCGCCGATGTCTCGCTGTTCGCCACTGGCTCGGAAGTCTGCATCGCGGTCGAAGCACGAAAATTCCTGCGCGAGCGCGGGGTTTCCGCACGCGTGGTATCGGTTCCTTGCTTTGAGCTGTTTCGCAAGCAGCGGTCGTCAGTGCGCGATGAGGTCATCGGGGCGGCGAAGGTCAATGTGGCCGTGGAGGCCGCCGTCCGTCAGGGCTGGGACGAGATCATCGGCCCCGACGGCGCCTTCGTCGGGATGACAAGCTTCGGCGCGAGCGCTCCCTACAAGGACCTCTACCGGCATTTCGGCATTACCGCGGAGGCGGTCGCCAAGGCGGCATTGGACCGGCTCAAGCGGCAGGTGGGAACCCCGCCACGCAGGCATTAATTATGCGTCATGCCCGTCCGAGGCGGGCGAAGGATGAGGAGCCCGGGATGTCAGTTCGTGTCGCAATCAACGGCTTTGGACGCATCGGCCGGAACATCTTGCGTGCCATTGTGGAGAACCACCGCAAGGACATTGAGGTGGTCGGTATCAACGATCTCGCCCCGGTAGCGACCAATGCGCATCTGCTGCGGTTCGATTCCGTGCACGGACGTTTTCCCGGCGAGGTCACGGTCGCTTCCGACTCCATCAGTGTGGGCAATGGCCCGATCAAGGTCACGGCCGTGAAGGATCCGGCGCAGCTGCCGTGGAAGGAGCTCGGGGTTGAGATCGCGCTCGAATGCACCGGCATCTTCACGTCGAAGGAAAAGGCCGTTGCGCATCTCGCTGCGGGCGCAGACCGAGTCATCATCTCGGCGCCGGCTGATGGTGTCGATCTCACCGTCGTCTTCGGCGTCAATCACGACAAGCTTCGCAAGGACCACCGGGTTGTCTCCAATGCCTCGTGCACGACAAACTGCCTCGCGCCCGTCGCCAAGGTGCTCAACGACGCAGTGGGGATCGAGAAGGGCTTCATGACCACGGTCCACGCGTACACCAATGACCAGCCTTCGCTCGATCAGGTGCATAAGGACCTCTACCGGGCACGAGCGGCGGCCATCAACATGATCCCCACCTCGACCGGAGCAGCCAAAGCCGTGGGCTCCGTCCTCCCCGAGCTCGCCGGCAAGCTCGACGGCGTCGCGATCCGCGTGCCCACGCCGAATGTTTCGGTCATCGACTTCAAGTTCATCGCCAAGCGCGCAACGAGCAAGGACGAGATCAATGCCGCGGTGCGCCGGGCCGCCGAGCAGCAGCTTAAAGGTATCCTCGGTTTTACCGAGGCTCCGAATGTCTCCTCGGATTTCAACCACGATGCACACTCGTCGGTATTTGCCATGGACCAGACGAAGGTGATGGACGGCACGCTTGTCCGCGTCATGTCCTGGTACGACAACGAATGGGGCTTTTCCTGCCGCATGGTGGATACCGCCGTCGCCATGAGCAAGCTGATGTGAGTCGCCAACACTTCAAGACGGCATTGCGTAGCCTCGACGAGGCCGAGCTCGACAACAAGCGCGTGCTCGTGCGGGTCGACTTGAACGTGCCGATCGAGGACGGCAAGGTCGCCGACGCGACTCGCATCGAGCGCTCAGTCGCGACGATCCGGGAAATTGCCGACAGGGGCGGGAAGGTGGTCCTCCTCTCCCATTTCGGTCGCCCGAAAGGGCCAGACCCAAAAAACTCATTGAGGCCGTTGGTGCCGGCCATTGCTGCTGCGCTCGGCCGGCCGGTCGGCTTTGTGCCGGATTGCATCGGCAAAGAAGCACGCACCGCAGTGGATGCGATGTGCAGAGGTGATGTGCTGTGCCTGGAGAACACGCGCTTCCATCACGGCGAGGAGCGCAATGATCCCCAGTTCGTGGCGCAGCTCGCCGTGCTGGGCGACATCTTCGTCAACGATGCCTTCTCGGCCTCCCACCGCGCGCATGCTTCGGTGGAAGGATTAGGCCACCGGCTGCCGGCCTACGCCGGACGCGCCATGCAGGAGGAAGTCGAGACGCTCACCAATGTTCTCGAATCACCGACACGCCCGCTGGCGGCGATTGTAGGCGGGGCCAAAATCTCGACCAAGCTCGAGCTTCTCGGCAATCTCCTGGAGAAGGTCGATGTGCTGGTGATCGGCGGCGCCATGGCCAACACATTTCTCGCTGCGCTCGGCAAGCCGATCGGGAAATCTCTCTGCGAGCATGACCGCTTGGCGCAAGCGCGCGATATCCTGGAGCGGGCAAGAGCCGGCCGCCGCGAGATCGTGCTGCCCGTAGACGTGGTCACCGCGGAAAAGCTCGAGCGAGGCGCGCCCTCGCGCACGGTCTCGGTCGAAGGCGTCGCGCCTTCCGATATGATCCTCGACATCGGCCGGCGCAGCATCGAGCACGTCTGTTCCGTGCTGGCCCGCGCCAAGACGCTGGTCTGGAACGGCCCCCTCGGCGCATTCGAGACCGAGCCGTTCGACATCGGCACGATCGAAATCGCGGAAGCGGCAGCGGAACTCTCGAGCGCGGGGGACCTTGTCAGCGTCGCGGGCGGGGGCGATACCGTATCGGCACTGCACGCCGCAGGAGCGGCGGAGCGGTTTACCTATGTCTCGACTGCGGGCGGCGCTTTCCTCGAATGGTTGGAAGGCCGGCGCCTGCCGGGGGTGGAAATTCTCAAGGTGCAATGACTGGATAGGCAAGAAAAAGGAGGAACCTGCCATGAACCTTGCTGAGCTCAACAAGATCGCCGAAGCAATGGTCGCCCCCGGTCGCGGCATTCTGGCTGCAGACGAATCGTCCGGCACCATCAAGAGACGCTTCGACTCCATCGGGGTCGAGTCCACGCCCGACAGCCGCCGCGATTACCGGGAGCTTCTCTTTCGCGCCACGGACGCCATGTCCAAGTGCATTTCAGGCGTCATCCTGTACGACGAGACGATTCGCCAGAGCGCAAAGGACGGCACCCCTCTGGTCAAGGTGATCGAGAAAACGGGTGCGCTTCCGGGCATCAAGGTCGACAAGGGCACGAAGCCGCTCCCATTCTCGCCTGGCGACGTCATCACCGAGGGGCTCGATGGGCTGCGTGAGCGCCTGGTCGAATATCGCGGGCTCGGCGCCAAATTCGCGAAATGGCGCGCCGTCATCGACATCGGGCCGGGCATTCCAAGCTACGCCGCCATCATGAGCAACGCCCACGCGCTCGGGCGCTATGCCGCGCTCTGCCAGGAGGAAAACATCGTCCCCATCGTCGAGCCCGAAGTGCTGATGGACGGCGAGCACGACGCCGAGCGCTGCTATTTGATTACGGAGTGGGTGCTCAAGACCGTGTTCGAGCAGCTTTACTATCAGAAGGTCGCGCTCGAAGGCATGGTTCTAAAGCCCAACATGGTAATCTCCGGCAAAAAGGCGAAGCAGCGCGCCGGCATCGAGGAGGTGGCGGAGAAGACCGTGAGGGTGCTGCGTGCCTGCGTGCCGGCTGCGGTTCCCGGTATCGCGTTCCTGTCCGGCGGACAGTCGGACGAGGAGGCGACCGCGCATCTCGATGCGATAAACCGCATGGGGCCGTTCCCATGGCACCTGACCTTCAGCTACGGGCGCGCGTTGCAGGCTGCACCTCTGAAGGCCTGGTCCGGAAAACCGGAGAACGTTGCCGCCGCGCAGCGCGCTTTCGCGCACCGGGCCATGATGAACGGCCTCGCCGCGCGCGGGCAGTGGAAACAGGATCTGGAGAAAAAAGCCGCCTGACCGAAACGCAGTCGATTAGGCTGCGACTCCCTCGGGCGGGCCAGCGCCCGCAGAGCTTTCTGCGCTACAACGGCACGCGGGGAACGTCCGTCTGCGCAAAGTCATCGCCCCGAAACAGCAGGGGCAGGCGACGCTGCGTCGCGAGCGCATAGGCAAAGCAGTCGCCATAATTCAGCCCAGCGGGATGTCGGCCTTTGCCGTACCGTCGCCAAGCTTGGCGTGCGATCTCTGCCTGGTCTTGATCGACGGGAGCGACTTCAATGCTCGCGCGGTAAAGCAAAAGTTCAAGTTCGCGGCCACCCGCTTCGCCCTTTTTGCTCTCGATTACGATCGAGGTCTCCAAGAACGTGGCAGCTGAGACCAAGCGAACGCTCGCCGCTTCTATCGCCTGGGCGATCCTGAGCGCATCCGGCTCGTTCGACAGCAAAGCAACGAGAGCCGAGGTATCGATGACCATCAGGAGCTTGGCAGGCCATGCGCGTCGTATCCAAGAATTTCGTCGGCCGTTCGCACGTCCTGGTCCGGGAGCGCAGCACACCGCTTGCCGATCGCCAGGAGCTCGTCCGCAAGCGAGCGTCCCGCCTGCTTACGCCGGACCCGTTGCAACCGCTCCTCGGCTGCATGGCGGATGGCGGCTGTCACCGTTTCGCCCGTGAGCGCCGCGAGCTCGCGCACGAATTTCTCGGTCGCAGGATCCTTGATATTGAGCGGCATAAAGGCATACTAGCAGAAATTATCTGCCAATAAAGATAGTGGCTGCGGGAATTTGTGCGACCCGTGGCGCGTTTGTCTTTACCCTCTCGTAGGCTTGATAGTTTACAAATGCCCCCTTTCCGCCGGATTAGAGGGGCAATCGACCTGAGATGGCGTCCCGAGGGAAACCAACCGAAGGGAGACGCCTTGTTCCGCGTCTCTACCTTGTGACCCCGGAGGAGTCCGCCGGGGCTGGGGACATGCTCGCGCAGACCGTTGGTGCTGCCGATTTTGCCGCCGTGCTGCTGCGCCTTCCGGCACTCGAATGCGCGAAACTAGACCACGTCAAGGCACTGGGACCGGGGGTGCAGGAAAAGGGGATTGCTCTGCTCCTCGACGGAGATCCCCAGCTTGCGGTACGTGCGGGAGCCGACGGAGCCCATCTCAGCGGAGTGGAAGCGCTGAAGGCGGCGCTTCCCAGCCTCAAGCCGGATCGTATCGCTGGCTGCGGCCGGCTCGCGACCCGGCACGATGCCATGATCGCGGGCGAGTTGGGCGCGGATTACGTCATGTTCGGCGAGCCGGACAGCGCCGGCCGGCGTCCATCGTTGCAGGCCATCCTGGAACGAGTGGCATGGTGGGCCGAGTTGTTTGAGCTCCCCTGCGTCGGGTTTGCCGGCGCGCTGGACGAGGTGGAACCGCTCGCTCGCGCCGGGGCGGATTTTGTTGCTGTCGGCGATTGCGTGTTCTCCGATGCGCGCGGATGCGCCGCCGCCGCAGCGGAGGTCGCGCGACGGATAGCGGATGCGGAGGCACCCAGATGAATTGGATGCGAGTGTCCGCAGGCGCGGTTGTGCTCCTCCTCGTGCCAGTGGGGGATTGGGTCTCGCACGGAGCCAGCCAGGGACCGCCACAAACGATTGCGTCCCCGCCCATTGCTGCCGCAAAGCCCCCGGCCAAGCCCGTGCCCAAGCCTGTTCCGCCCAAGCCATCAGCGGGCGCCGCGGCTGCGCCGCCGCCCCCGCAGGCGCCCGGAACGGACCGGGAGCGCGCCCTCGATCTCGCCTACGGTGCATACCAGCGAGGCTATTATCTCACCGCATTCGCCATCGCGACGCGCCGGGTCGAGGACAAGAGCGACGTAAAGGCCATGACGCTCCTTGGGGAGCTCTATGCCAACGGCTACGGGGTAGAACGCAACGACAGGAAAGCCGTCGAATGGTATCGACTCGCCGCAGACCGCGGTGACCGGGAAGCCATGTTCGCGCTGGGCATGTTTTACCTCGGCGGACGAACCGGAGCTGCCGATGGCGAGCGGGGGGCAAAGCTTCTCGCCGCGGCTGCCAAGCTCGGCCATCCCGCTGCGTCCTATGATCTCGCCCTTCTTTATCTTGAGGGGAGGGTCTTTCCCCAGGACTTCACCCGGGCGGCCGAGCTGTTCCGCGCGGCCGCGGAGGCCGGAAATCCGGAAGCGCAATTCGCCCTGGCTACCCTCTATAAGGAGGGCCGGGGCGTGGCAAAGGACCTGAGCGAGGCCGCCCGGCTGTTGGCCGCCGCCTCCGCCGCCGATTACACCGACGCGCAGGTCGAATACGCGATCGCGCTGTTCAATGGGATTGGGGTTCCCAGGAACGAATTGACTGCCGCCACGCTCTTGAACAAGGCCGCCCGCAAAGGAAATCCGGTCGCGCAGAACCGTCTCGCGAACATCCTCGCGGTGGGGCATGGGGTAAAGGCCGATCCGGTCGCGGCCATAAAGTGGCACATGGTCGCCAAGGCCGGCGGTGTGAGCGACGTTCCCCTCGATGGTTTCGTGGAAAGGCAGACGCCGGAGGTCCGCTCCGCGGCGGAGAAAGCGGCCAAGCCCTGGCTCGACGCGCTCAAGGAGAAACGCGCGTCCCACACTTGACGTCGCCGCTCCATGCGGGCACAGCGGCCCGTCTTTCCCGCTCGCGCTCATGCGCCCGCATCCCGGCCGTAGCAAAGCAATTGTTCGGCCCTTCCCTCCCGGTCATGCTCCGCTCCGCCCTGCTCAACGTCATGATCAAAGCCGCGCAGAAGGCGGCTCGCGCGCTCAAGCGGGACTTCGGCGAGGTCGAGCACCTTCAGGTGTCGCTGAAAGGACCCGCGAATTTCGTCAGCGCTGCCGATCACCGGGCCGAGCAGACCCTGCGCGAGGAACTTGAGCGGGCGCGGCCAGGCTACAGTTTTCTGGGCGAGGAAGGCGGACGGTACGAAGGCACCGATAAAACCCACTGCTGGATCGTCGATCCGCTGGATGGCACGCTGAATTTCCTGCACAGCATTCCGCATTTCGCGATTTCGATCGCGCTCGCGCGCGAAGGCGCCATCGTGGCGGGGATCGTCTACAATCCCGTCACCGACGAGCTGTTCACAGCGGAGCGCGGCAAGGGGGCGTTCCTCAATGACCGCCGCATCCGAGTGGCGTCCCGCAAACGCTTGGCGGATTCGGTCATTGCCTGCGCGCTGCCCCATCCCAGTCGGGGCGATGCGGCGCTTGCGCGGCAGGAGCACTCGACCGTGCAGGAAAGAGTGGCTGGGCTGCGGCGATTTGGCGCCGCTGCACTCGATTTGGCGTGGGTCGCCGCGGGCCGCGTTGATGGCTACTGGGAACGGGGTCTTGCTCCCTGGGACATGGCCGCTGGGATCGCGCTGGTGCGTGAGGCCGGCGGGTTCGTCACCGACCTGTCGGGACGAGAGATTGCTCTGACGTCCGACAGCATCCTTGCCGGCAACGAGCTGTTGCACCGGGATCTCCTGCGCCTGCTCGGTCCTTCGGCGCGGCCCGCGGCAGCTGCGGCAGGATGACCTGCGGGTTGTCGTGCATTGTAGGAGAGAGATGCGCGACGGCGCACACGTCAATTCCAGCTGTTTTTCACTTGGCGGGCGAGAAACACCGCTGCTGAGCGCCTTGCGGGTTCTTCCTTCCGTCGCGGCAGTGCCGTATTGTGACGTAGATTGAGAGCAGCGGCGAAGAATTGCACGCCATGGCGCAAGATATCGATCCTTTTAAGCTTTCTTCACCTCGGATTTTTCTTGTGCGGATGCTGGTGTTCCTCATCCTCTGCGCACTGGTCGTCCTCATACTCTACAAGCAGATCTGGACGGCTTTCCTCGCCAATCCAGGGCTGAATGCGCTGATCATCGGCGTGCTCGTGATCGGCATTGCGCTTGCGTTCCGTCAGGTCATTCGGCTGTTCCCCGAAGTGAATTGGGTGAACGGATTTCGGCTTGCCGATCCCGGGATTGCGGTCGAGCGCCCGCCGGTGCTGCTGGCTCCCATGGCAGTTCTGCTGGGCGACCGCATCGGCCGGATGGCGATCTCATCCCAGCTGATGCGCGGCATTCTCGATTCGATTGCCACACGGCTCGACGAAGCCCGCGACATGTCGCGCTACATGACCGGTCTTCTGGTCTTTTTGGGGCTGCTCGGCACCTTCTGGGGCCTGATCGAGACGGTAGGCTCCGTGGGCAACGTCATCAACACGCTCAAGCCCGGAGGCGATGCCGCGGCGATTTTTGATTCGCTCAAGGAGGGCCTTGCCGCCCCGCTAGGTGGAATGGGCATATCCTTCTCCTCCTCGTTGTTCGGGCTCGCCGGCTCGCTGGTGCTCGGGTTTCTCGACCTGCAGACGAGCCAAGCACAAAACCGGTTCTACACCGATCTCGAGGATTGGTTGTCCACCACAGTACGCGATCTCGTCGTGGACAGGGATGGACCGGGCGCCGCGCCGGCGGGTGCGCTTTCGGGGGATCTCAAAGGCGCAATCGACCGCTTGCGCGATGTTGTGTCAGAAGGCGGGTCGAACCGGGCGACCACGACTGCCATGGCCAACCTGGCTGAAGCCATTCAGGGACTGGTCCATCACATGCGCGCGGAGCAGCAGATGATCCGCGACTGGGTCGACTCCCAGGCCCAGCAGCATCGTGACATTCGCCGACTGTTGGAAATCCTCGTGCGGGAAAATGTGAACAAATAGGTGAGCTCGATGGCTCTTGCACGTGCGCGCCGGGACGTCGGCATCAATTATTGGCCAGGTTTCGTCGATGCGCTCTCGACCCTCATCCTCGGCATCATCTTCCTGCTCACGGTTTTCGTCGTCGTGCAGTTTTATCTCACCCAGGAAGTTTCCGGAAAGGATACGGCGCTGACCCGTCTCAACGCACAGATCGCGCAGCTCACTGAACTTCTCTCCCTGGAAAAAACCGGCAAGCTCAGCCTCGAAGAGCAGCTCGCGCAGATTCGCTCGAATCTTTCCACGGCGGAAGGCGATCGCGACCGCTATCGCGGCTTGTATGAGGGCATCGGCAGCGGGGCGGCGAGCGCTCAGGGCAAGGTTACTGAGCTCAGCGGTCAGCTCGATGCGGAGAAAAAGCTCAGCTCCCGCGCGCTGGCGCAAGTGGAAATTCTCAACCAGCAGATCGCCGCGCTGCGCCGCCAGCTCGCCGCGCTCGAGGAGGCACTCGATGCGACCGAGAAGAAGGACAAGGAATCCCAGGCCCGCATCGCCGATCTGGGGCAACGGCTGAACGTCGCCTTGGCGCAGCGGGTGCAGGAATTGTCGCGCTACCGGTCCGACTTCTTCGGGCGGCTGCGGACGATCCTTGGCAACCGCCCGGATATTCGCATTGTCGGGGACCGTTTCGTGTTCCAGTCCGAAGTATTCTTCGATACGGGGAAGGCCACGCTCGACAAGCCGGAAGGCCGCGCCGAGCTCGATGGGCTCGCCGGCGCGCTGCTCGATCTGGAGAAGAAGATCCCGGGCGAAATCCCCTGGGTACTACGCGTCGACGGGCACACCGATGTGCGCCCGATCAACAGTCCCCTCTACAAGAACAATTGGGAGCTTTCGGCGGCACGTGCGATCTCCGTGGTGCA
>Ga0210408_10002236_pt1 | contig 19167 bp, 18 predicted proteins | sample IncBWH4MmetaG_FD_155471 | JGI IMG/M metagenome (GOLD analysis project Ga0210408, IMG submission 155471) | Forest soil microbial communities from Barre Woods Harvard Forest LTER site, Petersham, Massachusetts, United States - Inc-BW-H-4-M | ecosystem: Environmental > Terrestrial > Soil >...
GGGGGGTTGCGCGGGCCATGGAGCAGAACCCTGCCCTCGCCCGTGCCTGCGTCGAGCGCGGCCATGAGATGGTCAGTCACGGCTACCGCTGGATCGATTATTGCGACGTCGACGATCGGACCGAGCGCGAACACATTCGCAAGGCCGTTGACACCCTCACACAATTGACCGGTCAACGACCGCTTGGCTGGATGACGGGCCGACCGGGACCCAACACGCGCAGGCTGATCGCGGAGGAAGGTGGCTTTCTCTACGACCGGGACTCTCTCGGCGACGAACTGCCCTACTGGGTCGCGAGCGCGCAAGGACCGCATCTCGTCATTCCCTACTCATACGAGGCCAACGATAATCGCTTCAATGAGAATTCCGGTTTCTCGACCGGAGAGCACTTCTTCGCCTATATGCGAGACGCATTCGATCTGTTGTATTCTGAAGGTGGCGCCGGTTCGCCGAAGCTCTTGTCGATCGGACTTCATGACCGGTTGATCGGGCGTCCTGGCCGGGCGGGCGGCTTGGTCAAGCTGCTCGAATACATGACGAGCTTTAAGCACGTCTGGTTCTGTCGCGGCATCGACGTCGCGCAGCATTGGCGCGCCACCTTTCCGCCGAAGGTTTGATTTTCCCGTACAGTCACGACAATCATCACCTCAATCCGTGCGTCCTTCAGAGGCTCGCGCTACGCCAGCGGACTTTTGCCAAAGCCGTTACAATGCTGCGCCGGCCCGCTGGGAGTTCGCCCGCCGCTAGTCTAGCCTTGAGCGAGCGCCGGGCGCCGGCCGCTCAGCCCCGTCGCGGACTCGAAGGCGGCGCCGATGCGAAGCACCATGCTTTCATCGAAGGCGCGGCCGATGATCTGCATCGACAGCGGCAGGCCCGACGCCGAGAAGCCGGTGGGGATCGACATGGCTGGGTTGCCGGTGACGTTGAACGGCATGGTCTGGATCGGCCAGTTGGGCGGGCTGTTCGGATCGATATCGGCGAAGGCCGGCGCCGGTATCAGGGCGCTGGCCGTGATCAGCGCGTCATAGTTCTTGAGCTGCAGATTGACCGCGCGCGATAGCTCGCGACGCAACCGCATCGCCTGCTGGATATCAGCCCCGGTTACGAAAGCGCCGAGCGTCATCCGCAAATAGGTCAGCTGACCGAAATCGAGCGGCCGCCTCTGGTAGTCCTGCTCATGAATGGCGAACGCCTCGGTGTACATGATGATGCGGCCGCAGGCATTGAACAGGTCGTAGTCCGGCAGCGTGATCTCCTCGACCACGGCGCCGAGCTTCGCAAGCCGCTCCGCGGCGCGGTCGATCGCAGCAACCACCTCGGCCGACACATCTTCCGCCTCGGCGAAGAAATGCCTGGGCAGGCCGATCCGCAGCCCGTCCACACCCCGATCGAGCCCATCCAGATAGCTCGGTATCGGAATATCGACGCTGGCCGGATCGAGCGCGTCATAACCGGCGATAGTCTGCAGCGCGATCGCGCTATCCTCGACCGTCCACGACAACGGGCCGCAATGGTCGAGCGTGGTCGAGAGCGGAAACACGCCGCGTCGGGAGACCAGGCCATAGGTCGGCTTCAACCCGACCGTGCCGCAATAGGCGGCGGGGCCACGGATCGAGCCGCCGGTGTCCGACCCCATCGCCATGCGCACCAGCCCAGCGGCGACCGCAGCCCCCGAGCCGGAGGACGAGCCGCCAGGAATGTGCTCACGATTCCAGGGATTGCGCGCCGGCGGAAACGGCAGATCGAAGCTCGGACCGCCGAGCGCGAATTCATGGGTGGCAAGCTTGCCGAGCAGCACCGCGCCTTGCGCCTTGAACTTGCTCTCGACCACGGAATCGGCGGCCGGCACATGATCCAGCCGCAGCTTGGAATGGCAGGTCGAGCGGATGCCAGCGGTGTCGTAGATGTCTTTCAGCGCGTAAGGCACGCCCTGCATCGGCCCGTTGTCGATCCCTTTGACGAAGGCGACGTCCGCGGCCACAGCATCGGCGCGGGCGCGATCGGCGGTCACGGTGATGAAGCTGTCGAGCGCGGGATCGATCGCGGCAATGCGCGACAGCGCGTCCTCGGTGAGCGCCGTCGAGGTGATTGATCCGTCGCGCAGCTTGCGGCCGGCGTCGGCGATGCTGAGCTCGAACAATTTCGTATTGCTCATGATCAAAGCCCCCGTGTCACACTCTGGATCGAGAATGTGCCGGCTGGCTCGTCTGCCGCGGTGCGCGGCTGGCGCATCGTGGCCAGCATGCGGCGCAGATCCTTGAAGCCCGCGAACAGCGCAGCTTTGCGGTCTTCGGGAATGGCAAGGCCAGCGCGTTTGGCGAGAACGTCGAATTCAAGGGCAAGCGCGGCCTCGTCGGGCGTTTCCGGCATGATCATCATCCTTCTTGTCGTTCTTGTCGTTGTAGCGTTTGATTGTTCAGACAGCTGCGATCGCCGGCCGGCGCGCATGCCAGTCGGTGTCGCGTTGATAGGCGTCGCCCGCCTGCAGCACCGCGGCTTCCGCGAACGGACGCCCGCTGATCTGCAGCCCGATCGGCAGGCCGTTCAGATCGAAGCCGCAGGGAATGCTCATCGACGGCAGGCCGAGATAGTTGAACGGCCGGGTGTTGGTGGAGATGCCGAGCGCCGCCTGCTCCGTTCCCGGCGGGCCGTTGTCGATATCGGTGGCCGCGAGCGTCGGCAGGCAGGTGCGGATGGTGGGCGTGACCAAGAGATCGACCTGGCTGAACACCTCCTTGGCGAACGCCTTCAGGATCGGGCCGCGCCGGCTTAGGGCCTCGACGTAATAGGTGGCGGGGATCGCATAGCCCGGAAACATCCGCGCATTGATATGGGTGGCGAAGTCCTGCGGCCGTTGGCGCATCCACTCGGCGTGGATCGCGGCGCCCTCGACGCGCGACACCACTGCGGCATAGGTCGCGACCGCATCCATCAGCGGCAATGTCATAGGCACGATCGTTGCGCCGCGCCCGGTCAGCACAGAAGCTGCAGCCTCGATCGCTGCCCGCACCGGCGCGTCCAACTCGTCGAGGAAGTAGGTCGAGGGCATGCCGATACGGATACCGCGAAGGTCGCCGGTCAGCCCCGCCTCGTAATCAGGCACCGGCATTTCGGCGCTGGTCGGGTCGCGCGGGTCGTACCCTGCGATGACGCTCATGATCCGGGCACAATCGCGCGCGGTACGGGCGAGCGGGCCGACATTATCGGCCGAGAAGGAGAGCGGCATCACGCCGTAGCGGCTGACGCGCGTCTGCGTCGGCTTGATCCCGCTCACCCCGTTCGCCGCGGCGGGAAGACGGATCGACCCGCCGGTGTCCGATCCGAGCGCCGCGAAGGTGAAACGGGACGCGACCGCCGCACCCGATCCGCTGGAGGAGCCGCCGGTGATATACGAAAGATTCCAGGGATTGCGGCAATCGCCGTGATGACGATTGTGGCCGGTGCCGTTCTGCGCGAACTCCGCCATGTTGAGGCCGGCAAACGCATAAGCGCCGGCAGCGCTGAGCCGCTCGATCACGGTCGCGCTGTAGTCCGGCACGAAATCGCGGCGAATGGCCGAGCCGCAACTGGAGAGACGGCCGGCCTGGTAGTACATGTCTTTGTGCGCCAGCGGCAGCCCGTGCAACGGCCCGAGCGGTCCGCCCGCGGCGCGCTTGGCATCGGCGGCACGGGCAGCAGTGAATGCAGCCTCTTTGTCCACCCAGATCGTGGCGTTGACCGCCTCCTCATGGGAGTCGAGATTGGCGAGGCACGCCTCCAGCAGCGATATCGCACTCACCTCGCCTTTGCGCACCGCATCCGCCGCCTCGACCAGCGACAGGTCGGCAACATCAAGCCTTGCCGCCATCATGCGCGCACCCCGATCGATGCCGCTTCAACCAGCGCCACCTCGAAGCTCGCGGGCTCATCCTCGAAGCGCATGGTGCCGCGCAGCGCCTCGAAGTCGCGGATCAGCTTCTCCAGATCGCCGAGCATCCGCAGGGCCACCTCGTTCGGCGGCTGCACACCATGCCAGGTCGCGATCGACGCGACCATATCGTTCACGAACTTCGTTTTCTCACTCATGCACTGTTGTCTTTCATACGGGCTCTCTTAGCAAACCTGGCAAAACACCCGCGACGCGCAGGCAGCGAGCCATCCGGCCCGGCGTCGGGTAGACCGGGTCGGGGAAGGCCTGGCACTTGTGCTGACAACGGAACGCAGCCGTTTTCGACTGACGAATATGGTCCGTATCTCTCAATTGCCATAAGCTACCGCGTTCTTCATCTCCGGTATCGGCGAAACGACGGAATGGCCGCTCAGGAAGCGGTCGATGTTTTGCAGTAGAAGACTCGTGGATACGGCATGGACCTCGGGAGCGAACGCTGCGACATGCGGCGTTAGGATCACGTTGTCCATCGTTCGCAAAGCTTGCGGGATGGATGGCTCCTCCTCGAATACGTCCAGGGCGGCCCCCGCAATCCCACCCAATTTCAAGGTCCGCACCAAGGCCGACGTATCCACAAGACTACCCCGGCTCACATTCACCAGAAATCCGCGAGGCCCGAGCGCGGACAATACCGCTTCGTCGATGACGTGGTAAGTCTCGGAGCCGCCGGGAGCAGCCACGATCAGGCAATCGACGTTCTCGGCAAGGTCGCCCACCGTATCATAGAACTTCCACGCGACCTCCGGCTTGGGTCGCCGTGAGTGGTAGCTGACTTCCATATCGAAGCCTTCAAGCCTTCGCGCGATCCGGCGCCCGATGGCTCCAAGACCAACGATCCCGGCGCGCTTACCCGTCGGTATAGGTCGTGGACCGAGGTTACCCCGCCAGCGATCCTGCTTGGCCACACTGTCGAACATGTGGATGTTTCGCATGATCGCGAGCAACATGGCCACGGCGTGATCGGCGACGGCCGAGGCGTTCGATCCGGCGCCATGTGTAACCATTACTCCTCGCTTACGCGCGGCCTCGAGATCGACGTTTTCGTATCCAGTTCCAATGCAACAGATGAGCGACAGGCTCGGCATGCTGAGAATATCTGTCTCAGAGGCGCCAATGAACCCCGTGGTGACCAATATCCTGGCGTTGGCTAGGATCGTCGCGTCGGGACGCGGCCGTTCCGGCATCAGATCGTGGATCCGATATTTTCCGCTCAAGGCTTCGCGAAAAGCCGCCGCTTCGACCTTGAATATGACGTCGCTGAGCACGGGTCCGTTTCCTTTCGTTTTGCTAGCGTCCGCGGACCGCTTCGGCTCCGCACGAATGGTCGCGAGTTCGGATCTCTTGCGTTCCGGAATGGCGCGGAAGGCGCTGACAGCTGCTGCGAGGATCGCCACGCCAGCGCCGAGAGCGAGACAGATCGGCGGCCCTCTTTCTAGCCCGAACGATATAAGTGTGATCGCCGCGGCGGATGCCCCGATCGATTGACCGAACAACCTCGCTGAGCCGAGCGTGCCGCTAGCCGCCCCGCTCCTTGGCGGCGGTGCCGAGCTGATCAGTGCCCAGTTGTTAGGTGACTGAAACAAGCCGAAGCCGACGCCGCACAAAGCCATACTGGTGACGATCGCTGACGTCGGCGTGCCCGTCCGCAAGGTCGCCGACATCGCCAGCCCCGTGGCGAAGATCAAAAGGCCAGCCGTGCACAGCTGCGCCGGCGAAAACCGCCCCACCAGATTGCCGGAGATGAGCGCGATCACGATCAGTGCGGCCGGCCACGGCGCGATCAGAAAGCCGATCTCCGCGGGATCATGATGGCCCAGGTGTCCAATGAAGAACGGCAACACGATCATCGCCTGCATTTGCGCCGTAAAGGAGCAGACTGAGGTCAGAACCGACATTCGAAACAGCGGGATCCTGAAAAGGTCGATCGGAAAGAGCGGAGCCGGCTTTCCCTTTTCCCGTCGCAGATAGGCCCAGCCGAGCAACACGATGCCTATGGTTTCCAACCCGAGGATCCACCACGGATGCCCGTGGCCCAGCCCATTTGTCGTGAACAAGAGCAGCCCGAAGGTGCCCGAACAGAGCAAGGCACTCGGGAAATCAAACGGACGGGCGGATACGGGGGTCCGAGGAATCGCGTAAATTGCGAACAATATTGCGATTATCCCGATCGGCACGTTGACGGCAAACAGGCCATGCCAATCGAAATACTTTATGATGAGCGAACCTATGGGAGCGCCTGCCGTGACCGCGGACGCCGCGACGAACGAATTGATGCCGATGCCTCTTCCGAGCGCTGCTTTCGGATAGACGAATCTTATGATCGCGATATTGACACCCAAAATGCCCGCGGCACCCAGGCCCTGCGCGACGCGCGCCATCATGATCGCAAGAAAACTGTCCGACATGGAAACGGCCGCCGACGAGATGGAAAACAGCGTCAGCCCGCTGAGGTAGACCCTCCGATAACCGTGGATCTCTCCAAGCGCCGAAAGTGGCAGCAGGAAGACAGCGAGGGCAATCTGATAGCTGCTGACGAGCCAAATGGCGCTCGCAGGCGAAATACTCAAATCGTGAGCTACGGCCGGCAAGGCCACGTTGACCATGCTGTTGTCGAGACCGCTCATGGTGACCGCGAGCGTGATGGTCGCGACCGAAAAATATCGCCTAGGCGTCGGCACACCGTCTGCGCCGCTCGCAGCGTCGTTCGAAACCGATGTCACGTCTAACGTCTTTCATTCCCGCGATCGCTTGCAAGGACCGCGATCATGAATCGAGGACAATGCGCGCGCTCTGCGCCGGCCAGCTTGCGATGACTTCCGTTGCCGGCGAGAGGTCCGGAACGAGAGTCGATGCGGAGCTGCTTGGCTGGTTCGAAATCAAGGTCGAACCATCACCCAACCTCATGTGCACGTGGGTCATCTGTCCCTTGAAAACCACCTGCTCGATTACGGCCTTCACCTCGTTGAACCCAGGGATCTCTCCGCCGGACGCCGTACGCAACATGATCGACTCGGGCCGGACCGAGAGCAGCCGTTCGCCGTCCGGAGCCGCCTTACCCGGGACGAGAGCCTCCGTTCCGCATGCCATTCTCATTTTGATACCGGTTTCATCAGTCGACACGACCGAGCCAGCCAGGAAGTTCGAAACGCCAACAAAGCTTGCGACGAACCGACTTACGGGATCTCCGTACACCTCCTTCGGCGTTCCAACCTGTTCGAGCCGGCCGCCACGCATGATGACGATACGATCGGCCATCGTCATCGCCTCTTCCTGATCGTGCGTCACCAGAACGGCAGTGATCCCCAAACGCTGCTGAATCTGGCGCAACTCGAATTGCATGCTCTCGCGAAGGTTTTTGTCGAGCGCTCCCATTGGCTCATCGAGAAGCAAAAGGGTTGGTTCGATGACAACGGCCCGCGCCAACGCGATGCGTTGCTGCTGGCCCCCCGATAGTTCGGACGGCAGTCGATCGGCATATTCCTTGAGCCGGACCATGGTAAGCGCCGCATCGACCTTCTTGCCGATTTCCGATCTTCGCAGACGGCGCATTTGCAGGCCGAATGCGACGTTCTGCGCCACCGTCATATGCGGAAACAACGCGTAGTTTTGGAAGAGCATACCGATATTTCGCTTGTGTACCGGCACATGCGTGATCCGCGCCCCGCCGATGAGCACCTCGCCTGTGGTCGGCTGAACCAAGCCGGCGATCATGCGCAACGTCGTCGTCTTGCCGCATCCGCTTGGCCCCAGCAGCGCCACGAGCTCACCTGCGGCAATCCTGAGAGTCACGCCGTCGACGGCGTTCTGATCTCCAAAGGTCTTCACGAGGCCGGACAGCGCCAAATCCGTTTCAGGCAGTGCCATTCGTCAGCTCCCGAAGATCTGGTTGAATTTCTCGATGATGGCGCCCCGTTGTGGATTCAGCTTTTCCCAATCAAGAATGATGAGGTCGTTGACTTTGGACTCCGGATAAGGGACCGCGGCGGCAACTTCCTTGCTGAGTTCGATGTCCCGAACCGACGGTGCGCCGTAGGTGGCTTCTGCCAGGATCTTCTGTGCCTCCGGCGACAACATGCGATCGATAAAGGCAACGCCGAGGTCGGGCTCCGGCGCCCCCTTGACGAGGGTCATGCAATTGACGCCGGCAAAAGTGCCCTCTTTCGGTTGCGACTGCTTGATGGGCGCGCCCTTTAGGATATAGGGCTGAAGCACCTTGGAAAAATCCGGACCCCCGCCGTCTGCCTGACCCTGCGCGGCCTGAAGCAGCGCGGTACCCGTGACCTCATAGATCGTCTGGACGTTCGGCTTGAGCTCGGCCAACTTCGCCCACCCCTTCTCGAGCTCGTATTGGGCCTCGAGGATCGGCTTGCCGGTGGTGAGCGACGAAGCAATGACGACCATGTGCACACTCTGCGACTGCTTCGGCGTGATCAGCATGAAGCGGCCGCGAAACCGCTCGTCCCACAGATCGGCGAAACTCTCGATCGGCGGCGAAAGCGAGCTCACGTACCAGGGCGACACGTTCGAAATCGCGAACGCGACACCATAATCTCCGTTGTAGATGAAGCGGGGAAAGGCCTTCTCGAGATTCGGGATCTTGTCCCGCGGGAGCCTTTCAATGAGATTTTCGGCCTTCGCGATCGGAATGCCGAGGTCATCCATCATCATGACCGAGTAGCTGGGATTCGCCTTCTGGGTCCTCAGTATGGCTATGTTGCCAAGCGTCACGTTCTCCGTCTGAAACACTTGGCAGTCAAAATCGCTCTGGAATTTGGGAATAACCTGTTCCCGAATAACCTGCCCCTGAACGGATATGTAGGTGCCAACGTAAATGCTCTTGCCGGCCGCCCAGCCGTTCCGCACGAAGAACTGCGGTACCGCCAGTCCGATCGCGCTCGCCTTCAGCACTGTTCTACGCGAGACCGGCCCGCCCCATTTTCCAGCCATAGCACTTCTCCGTTCGTTAAACGCCCATTGCACGCCGTAGACCGACAAGCTTCTCCAGCCCGACCACGGCGAGAATTCCGGTCAAAATCATCAAGCTCGACATCGCCGCGATCGACGGATCGAACATCCTGTTCAGGCTTTCATGCAGGTAGATCGGCAGCGGCACGTATTGGGCGTCGCTGAGCCACATCGTAAGCGGATAGTCGTCGAAGGAGATCATGAACGCGAACAGGCAGCCCGCCGCGATGCCCGGAACGAGCTGGGGCACCGTGACCTTCAAGAAGGCGACGGGCGGCGATCCGCCCAGCGTCATTGCGGCTTCTTCAAGCGTCCGATCGACGAGCTTCAAACTGACCGTGATCGTCCTTACGACGTAAGGCAACGTTATCAGGATGTGACCGACTACCAGGTTTACGCTCGCATCCCGCATCCTGGTCTGTGAAAAGAACTTCAGGAGAGCCAGACCCGTGATAAGGATCGGCAGCGTCATCGGAGAAACGAGAACTGCCCTGATCGTGGCCGCGCCCGGTACCTTCCAGCGGTCCAACGCGTAGGCCGCCGGCAGTCCCAACAACAGCGAGCAACCGGTAGCGCTGAGGGCGATGAGACAGCTCAGCAGAAAAGAGCCTCGGAAGCCCGTGTCAGCCAGGACCTGACCGTACCAGGCAAAGGTGAAACCCTGTGGCGGAAAGGTCGCGAAGCTGAGCTTTGAAAAGGACAGCGTCACGATCACGACCAGCGGCGCGAGTACGAACACCATGATGGCCGTCGCCACGACATAGATGAAAAGTCCGCCGGCACCGGATAGCCTAGCCGACATTGTTCCCTCCTGCCGGTTGGCGTCGCCGCATCAGTAGTCCGATGACCCAGGTCGAAAACGCATTGGAGCAGAGCGCGATCGCCACCATGACAGAGGCGACCGCGCTCGCCATCGGCCAGTCAAAGACCGTCATCGCCTGCTGTTCGAGCAGGATACCGAGCATCGAGGCGTTCGTTCCGCCCAGCATCTGCGGCGTGACGAAGGATGCCGCGGTCAGCGCGAAAACGACCGTGACGCCTGCCGTGAGACCCGGCGCGCTCAAGGGCAGTGTCACGCGAAGGAAGGCCCGCCACGCGGGCGCACCCAGCATGCGGGCGGCTTCAATCAGAAAGGGATTGATCCGCGCCAGCGAGGTCGCAATCGGAAGGACGATCAACGGAAGGAAGACGTGCACAGAGGCGATGATCACCGCCCACTCTGTGTACATGACCTTGATCGTCGGCGGGTGCCGGCTGGTAAACGACAGGAGCCAATTGACGACGCCCGACTTGTTATTGCCTAGCAGCAATTGCCATCCGTAGCATCGCACGATCACGCTGACCACCAGAGGAGCAACGACAACGATCATCGTGAGCCGGCTCCAGGAAGGACGGCCATAGGCGATCACCATCGCCAACGGATACGCGAGAAGGACGGAAATAACGGACGTCCAGATCGAAATGCTCAGGGTGCGCAGCACCACCAGCTTGTAAGCGGGACTGAACAAGAGCCGGTCATAGTTCGCCAGTGTGAGCGGCAATCCGATATCGCCGGTTGGCGACTGCGTCAGAACACTGGCCGTCAGAAAACTGAACGCCGGCAGGATCAGAAACAGAGCCAGGAATGCGAGCGCCGGCAGGAGCAGCAGGGTACCGATGGACACGCGCAGCGCGCGCTGTGCCCCGCGCTTCTGGGCATCAGTCAAGATCGGCGCCGCGGCAGACATCGAACTCATGTCCGTTCTCCCGCGCCTTCGAGCGCGCGGATCTCCCTCGCGCGCAACAGCTTCTCGAGAAAGTGAATATCCACGCCGCCCCGCTCGAACCCGGGATCGTCGAGAATGAATTGGTGCAGCTCGCGATTGGTGCTGATGCCTTCAACCTGCAACGCGCCTAGCGCCTGCTTGAGCCGTTCGATGCATTGGGGGCGGTCGTCCCCCCGAACGATGAGCTTGGCGACCAGGGAATCGTAGTAGCTTGGGATCTCCGAGCCGGATCTGATGTGGCTATCCATTCTGACGCCCTCACCCGACGGAATGACCCAACGGCTGACGCGACCGGCCGAAGGGATGGATTTGAAGGGCTCCTCCGCGTTGATGCGGCATTCGATGGCATGGCCGCGGCTGACAATGTCGCTTTGACGGATACTGAGCGGCAATCCGCCCGCCACTCTAATCTGCTCATACACGATGTCGAGACCCGTCACCTGCTCCGTGACCGGATGCTCGACCTGGACGCGCGTGTTCATTTCAATGAAGGCGAAGGTCCCGTCCTGATAAAGAAATTCGAAGGTGCCGACGCCGCGATAGCCAAGCTCGCCGCAGACGGCAGCGCTGCGTTCGCCCAATTCATCGACGAGCTTCCGATCGATGCCGATGGCCGGCGCTTCTTCGATGACCTTCTGATGCCGCCGCTGCACCGAACAATCGCGTTCGCCAAGCGACAGACACGTTCCGAAGTCGTCGCAAAGGATCTGGAACTCGATATGTCGCGGGCGTTCGAGAAATTTCTCGAGATAGACCTTGGCGTCGCCAAAGGATTTCGCGGCGATAGCGCGTGTGCCGGCAATGGCGGACGCAAGCTCGGGCTGCGTCCGGACGATGGCGATGCCCCGACCGCCTCCCCCGCCGGCCGCCTTGACAATGACCGGGTAGTCGATTTTCGCGGCGATCCGCTCGCATTCCGCCTGGTCAACCGGCAATGCCCCCTCGCTCCCCGGCACACAGGGAATACCGGCCCGGATCATGGCCTCGCGGGCGGCGATCTTGTCGCCCATCAGTCGGATCACGGCGGCGCTTGGCCCAATCAGCTTGAGACCAGCGTCCTCGACGGCTTCGGCAAAATCGCCGTTCTCCGAAAGGAAGCCGTATCCCGGATGAATGGCTTCGGCGCCGGACGCCAGCGCGGCCAGGACAATCGCCTGGCCGTCGAGATAGCTGGCGCCGGAGGGCGCCGGACCGATACAGACCGCGCGATCGACCAATTCGAGGTAGCTGGCGCCGCGATCAGCCTCGGAAAAAACGGCGACGGTATTCAACCCCAGCCGTTTGCAGGCCCGAATGATGCGGAGCGCAATCTCCCCCCGATTGGCGATCAGAACGGTCCGGAACCTCATCGTGAAGGTTCCGTCAGTTTGCGAGTTCGGTCAACGGAACGATCTTGCCACCGCCCTTCTCGACGGTGGCGCGAACGGTCTTCGCAATCTCGAGCGCGCCCGCCGTGTCGCTGTGCACCAACACACAGGCCGCGTCCATTTTGATGCGCTTCCCCGACATCGACGTGATCGTCTGGTCATTCATGAATTGATCCATCCGCTGTGCGACCACCTCAAGATCGGTAATCAGAGCACCAGGCAGCTTTCGGCTCACGAGATGCCCCTGATCGTCGTAGGCACGATCTGCAAAGATTTTTCCCACGGTGCGCAAGCCGAGCTTTCGGGCATACTTCATCGCGCCCTCGGTCGGCTGCACCGCCACGATCAGGTCCTTGTCGAAGGCCGCGAACACGTCAAACATAAGCTCGCGGTATTCGGGATTGCGCTTCGACATGTCGCCGAGCGCGCCGTGCGAGCCTGCATGCGTCACCCTGTAGCCGCCGACCTGCGCGATCGCGGCGAGCGCGCCAAGCTGGTAAAGCGCGTGTTTTGCGAAGTCACGCGGATGGATATCCATTGCAACCCGGCCGAAGCCCAGCAAATCCGGCAAGCCGACATGTGCGCCAAGAGCGACGTTGTTTTCTTTGGCGGCCTCGGTCATCCGCGTCATGATGAGCGCGTCGCCGCCATGAAAACCGCAGGCGACGTTGGCCGACGAGATCACCTTCATCAGCGCTTCATCGTCGCCGCTCTTCCAACGTCCGAATCCCTCTCCGAGGTCCGAGTTGAGATCAATCTTCATGGCTTTCGCTCCATTGGCTCACGCGGCGTTTGGTTGCATCAAGAACAGAGGGCGGTTGTAATCGACCAGATCGCCGGGCCGGCACGTACGCTTGACGATCTTTCCGGCGCATGGCGCCAGGACAGGTCGATAGATCATTCCGATTTTGATCAGCGCAACACATTCGCCGCGTTGCCTGCTGTCACCAATTGCGGTCATCTCACGCGGCATCAAAGGATGCCTCGCAACAAACATGCCAACTCCGGGCGACAGGACTTCCGTCAGGCGCGGATCATCCGCAAGGCGCTCCGTCGACGCTGAATCGGCTTGATCCGCTGGATTTTGCGTCCATTTGAACTGCGTCGAGCCGCTGACGAATTCGAACTGCGTGATATTGTGCGCACGAAGCAGATCGATAAGTGTCGCAATTGTGTGCAGCTCCGCGCTCATGCCTGCACCTGCGATCGGCAGTAACCGCTCATGCGGCTCACATCTTTCAGATACGCTGCCTGCTCGGCGCGGGCGCGGCGTGCATCGTCGAGCGATACAAGCGCGAAGCGCAAGGTGCGGCCGGGCGAAGCCTGCGCGAGGCGCCAGAGATCGGCCTGGATAACGTAAGCGAGTTTCGGATAGCCGCCGGCAGAATTGCCATCGGCGAGCTGCACGATGGGCTGGCCCGATGGCGGCACCTGAACGACGCCCTGCACGATGGCCTGCGAGCGCATCTCGGTTGGGTCGCTGCGTTTCAAGGAAGTACCAGCCAGCCGATATCCCATCCGGTTACTTTGCGGCGTAATGGTCCAGGCGGTAGTCCGGAACGCTTTGATGGATGCGCTGTCGAACTGATCATGCTCGGCGGCTGCAATGACGCGCAGGACAATGTCACTGTCGGTGGCCCAATCGTGCGCGTTGGGTGGAAGAGCGCTGTCCGGCGGCTCGATCCCGAAGCCGAAGCTGTCCCTGAAGCGAAGCGCAGGGCGCGATCCTGTGGGGAGAATATCTCCCGGCTGCAACTGGCGTCCCGACAGGCCTCCAAATCCGTCGCGCATTTGTGTGCTTCGCGAACCGAGGATTTCCGGCACATCGATGCCGCCCGCGATGCAGAGATAAGTCCGTGCTCCCGTCTTTGGCGCCTCTAGCCGCAAGGTCTGACCAGCGGCTACCGGCGTTACCCAGAAGGGAGGCACCGGCAGGCTATCGAGCGTCGCGGCACAATCCGCGCCGGTGATCGCGATCGCGGTATCGACCCGGAACTTCAGCATCACGGGAAAAAGTTGGAATTCGATACCGGCGGCGCCCGACGCGTTGCCCAAAGCGCAGTTGCCGACCGCAAGCGCCAGACGGTCCATCGCGCCTGCGCTGCCGATCCCATATCGCCGGTAGCCGAAGCGCCCGAGGTCCTGAACGGTGTTAAGCGGCGGCGTCTGGGACACTTCGATCATTTTTCGATCCGCTCCACGCGAAAGCGAATGCGATCTCCGAGCGACACAAGGCTCATCGGATCACGCGCAAGATCAAACGCGACCGGAACATCGGGAGCGCGGCCGATGACATGCCAACCGGTGGGCCCAAGGTCGGCGCCGTCCGGCTTCCTGGGTGGACCCAGGATCGCCTGCGCGCCGGCGATAGACACGACGCCTCCGACTTTCCTCATCACTGGCACGTCGCGGCGGGGAATAAAGAGACGCCGGTCAAGTCCAAACAGGTAACCAAATCCCGGACTGACCCCTGGTGCAAAGATCGTGTATTCGGCGTTGGCGTGAAGCTTCACGATCTCCGCAGGATCGACCCTGTGATAGCGGGCGACGTCAACGAGATCACAGCCTCCTTCACCTCCATAGACGACGCCGACTTCAAGGAGCTTGCCCTTGCGCGCTGTGCTGCGGACCTCTTTCCAGGCACGCAGCAACCGGTCGCGGCACTCCGTGACATCGTTAGCGTCGGGATCGAGCAGCACGAGCAGGCTGTTCATACCGGGCTGTGTGTCCAGGACGCCGCCCCATTCGAGAACCTGCTCGTTCAAGGCCCAGATTCGTTCCTGCGTCGCCAGCTCAAGATCACCCGCGGCTTCGAGCAGCAAACCTTGATCGCCGCAATAGGTGACGCGCGGCTGGTTCAGAATGGTGATGCGCCCGCTCACGTTGCACCTCCGTCCTGCGGCACGATGGTGAACAGGGCCTGGCCCGAGGCCACGTCGACCGCATTGTCGATGTGAATGTGCGCGACGGTCCCGTCGATCGGCGCCACGACGGGCATGAAGACCTTCATCGCTTCGAGAATGCCGATCTGCTGGTCCTTGCGGACCTCGCTGCCCACTTCGACGAATGGCTTTTCGCCGGGCGCTGGCGAGCGGTGAAAGACGCCGTGCATGAAGGCCACGACGATCTGCTCATCCGATGAGCGCGCTCGTGCCGACGACGCAAGAGCGCCCTCCGCAATCAGGGACGCAGCCTCGCTCGATGTCAGGCGCACAGGGTCTTTGCTGCTCGCCGGCGAACCGCGGGCGGCCCGACGGATCTTGAAGCTCAGACCTTCGCAACTGTATTCGAGCTCCGCGGCGCCGGATTTATTGAAGAGCTCGATGATCTTTTCAACAACTGCGAAAGACGGCGTTGTCATGCGATGGTCCTGTGCGCCCTCGACTTTCGCCTCACCGAAGCGTTGCAATCGCCGACGTGATGCGCCGGCATGCTTCCTCGAGCCGCTCCATCGAGGTCGCGATCGAGATGCGGAAATGCGGCGAGAGACCGTACGCGCCGCCGTGCACGACCATGACCCGCGCCTGTTCAACGAAGAACTCGGCAACATCCGCATCGCTGCGGAGGACCTTTCCTTCGGATGTCTTGCGCCCCAGCAACTCTGAACATCCGATGAAGAGATAGAATGCGCCCTCGGGCCGCCGACAGGCGAGACCAGGAACCCAATTGAGCATGCTGATGACGCGATCGCGCCGCTCCTGGAAGGCAGCCGCCCTCTTGGTCAGAAACTCCTGCGGGCCTGTGAGTGCAGCCGCGGCGGCTGCCTGGCTAATCGAGGAGCTGCTTCCCAAAGACTGCGACTGAACCCGGCGCATCGACTCGATAAGTTCGGCAGGTCCACCGGCAAATCCAACCCTCCAGCCCGTCATTGCATACGCTTTGGAAACGCCATTGACCGTAAGGGTCCGAGCCTTCAAGTCCGGGGCCACTGATGCAAAGCTGTGGAAGGAAAGACCGTCAAATATGATGTGCTCGTAGATCTCATCGGTCATGACAAGAACGCGCGGATATCGCCTCAAGACATCCGCCAGCGCTTCGAGCTCGGCGCGGCTGTAGACCGATCCGGTCGGATTGTTCGGTGTGTTCAAGAGCAGCCACTTCGTGCGCGGTGTAATCGCCTTCTCAAGACTCTCGGGATCGAGCTTGTAGCCATTGTTCTGCGAGCAACTGACGACAACGGGTGTGCCTCCGACCAGCACCGTCATGTCCGTGTAGGACACCCAGTGGGGCGCCGGCACGATCACTTCGTCGTCGTTATCGACGCTTGCCATGAGCGCAAGGAAGACAATGTTCTTCGCGCCCGCGCTGGCCAGGATCTCGTTCGGGGCATAGGTGAGATCGTTGTCCCTCGCGAATTTTGCCGCGATCGCCTGCTTCAGCTGCGGGGTGCCGTCGGACGATGTGTATTTCGTCTGCCCTGCGCGCATGGCGACCAGGGCGGCTTCGATGACATGTTCCGGTGTATCGAAATCCGGTTCGCCGGTCGCCAGCGAGATCAGATCAACGCCCGCTGAAAGAAGCTCCCGCGCCTTTCTCGACGCGGCTTCGGAGGCGGATGCTTTCACGCGTGACAGACGTTCAGCAGTCAGCTGCATAGGCACGGCTCCAAGTTTCCGCCACGGCGTGGCGGCGTTTCAAGCCACCCTTGGAGTCACCTTCCCTTTTTCGACGGCCACTCCTTTGTGGCTCAACTGGCGCAAATGATGCATCGTTTACGGCGTCGCACGCCAATTTGTTCGATTTTCCGGCCGATAAGTTCCTGCTAACACCATGCTCCCATGCGCCACATTCGCCTAAAAGAGGATCAGCTACTGCCTAATCTGAGGCATGTGCGGCTTCTGACGCTGGTATCGGAAGGACTGAGTCTGCGAAAGGCCGCCCAGCGCCTGCGCTTGAGCCAACCCGCCGTCACGCTGGGACTGCGCGCTCTTGAACGGCATTATGGTGTTCCTCTCTTCGAGCGTCGGACTACAGGGCTGACCGAGACGGAGTTTGGCGCTGCGCTCGTGCGCCGGGCGGGACGATGCATCTTCTATCTGACGCGCGCTCTTTCGAAATTTTGTCCCGATCCGGACAGGCCTTCGGTCACACGTCTTGAACGTCTGCTGAACTTGCTCACCGTCTCGCAGCTGCGCGCCCTTGCAGCGATGGACGAGTATGATGGCTTCCGAAACTCCGCCGAGCACATTGGCTTGAGTGTGCCTTCGGTTCATCGCGCCATCGGCAATCTGGAAGCGGCGGTCGGTGCCAAACTGGTTCATCGAGAAAAATACGGAGGTTCACTCAACGATCTCGGACACGAGATCGCGGTTCTCTTCAGCTTGGCCCTGCGCGAGCTGCGGTCCGCGACCGCCGACATGAGCGCCCTCAATGGCCAGCTCGAAGGCACGATCACGGTCGGATGCGTGCGCGTCACAGCCTCTATCTTGCTGCCAACAACCATCCAGAAATGCGTCCAGCAATCTCCAGGTATCCGATTCCTGATCGAGCAGGATCACTACGAATATATGCTCGAGCATTTGCGCGCCGGACGACTGGACTACATTTGCACCACCGTCCGCCCCGACATCCCGCGTGAATTCAGAGCGGAAAAACTGTTTTCGAGTGAGCTTTGCATCGTTTGTGGGCCCGACCATCCCTTGGCGCGCGAACCAAGGGTCGACATCAAGATGCTGGCCTCGTTCCCCTGGATCGGAGCCCAAGCGGGTACTGGCGCCGCCAACCGCCTCCAAACCATGTTCGAGCTCGAAGGGCTGCCTGCGCCAACGGCAGCCGTCACGACTCTCGAATTTTCACTCGTTCGTTCCCTGCTCTTTCAGACGAACTTCCTTGCCCTGGCAACGCGCGGCGATCTTGGCATCGATCATGCCCTCGCGGGCCTCTGCGTCCTCCCCAAGGCGGTGCCAGATCCGCATCGCGATGTCTGGCTACTGTCACGCCGCGATCTCGAGCCGACCATGATCCAGAACCAATTCGTGCGGCTGCTTCGCGCGACGACGCATGAGACGAGCGTAGACGAGACGAAGCGCGTCAGCTAATCCGGCGCGCATCCGTTACTCTTTTTTCTTGGCTTCCGATAAACCGTGTCACGGTCACGATGCATCGTACGCTTCCACCCATCGAACTTCTACGCGCTTTCGAGGCATGCGCGCGCCATCTGAGCGTTTCCCGCGCCGCCGAGGAATTACATTTGACGCAAAGCGCCGTCAGCCGCCAGGTCGCTGCACTCGAAGCCCTTCTGGAGCTCAAGTTGTTTCGACGCATACACAGGCGCCTGACCCCGACCCTCGCCGGCGCTGCTTATGCTCCGGAGGTACGAGCCATTCTCTCAGGTCTGGAGACGGCAACCTTGGAGTTGATGGCGTATGGCGGCGCTGGCGGGACGCTCAATCTGTCGGTTGTACCAACGTTTGGAACGCGTTGGCTGGTCCCGCGCCTGCCCCGCTTCCTTGCAGCACATCCAAATCTCATGATCAATTTGCAAAACTTCGAAACTCGTCCCCGGCGACTGGATTTCGCGGCGGAGCATGTCCATGCCGCGATCTGGTACGGAGAGGCGCCTTGGCCGGGTACGCAGGGACTTCGTCTTTTGGGCGAACAAGTCGTGCCTGTTTGCGCGCCGCAACTTGTACAGAGCGGGACGTTCGCGCCCAAGGCGCTCGGCCGTTATGTTCTGCTTCAAAATACCACGCGTCCTCGTGCGTGGGTGGAATGGCTAACGGCCGCCGGCGCGAAGAACGTCAACGGGCTACGGGGGCCGAAATTCCAGCATATGGCCATGATTATCGAGGCTGCTGCAGTTGGCCTCGGCGTCGCACTGGCGCCCCGTTTCATGGTCGCCGATGAGCTGGCCGCGGGTCGGCTTGTCGTGCTGTGCGATTGCCCCCTGCAAAGTACCAAGGCCTATTTTCTGATTTATCCCGATGAGAATCAAAATCTCCCTTCGCTGCGGGCATTCCGCAACTGGCTGATCGAGGAAATTGCCTGACGGATGCGCCGGGGCCATCGATATATCCGTTCGCTGCCGACGTGCTGCGACGACCAAAGCACGGCCGGTATTGAGGACGTTGCGAACGTCTATTCGGTACGATCTCCCTCCGTAGTCACATATCCCGCTCTCAGGTCGGCACGGAGTAAGTCA
>Ga0210408_10002237_pt1 | contig 19166 bp, 7 predicted proteins | sample IncBWH4MmetaG_FD_155471 | JGI IMG/M metagenome (GOLD analysis project Ga0210408, IMG submission 155471) | Forest soil microbial communities from Barre Woods Harvard Forest LTER site, Petersham, Massachusetts, United States - Inc-BW-H-4-M | ecosystem: Environmental > Terrestrial > Soil >...
GAGGTCAAAGAAGTTGTCGTTGACGCCGACCTTGTCGACCTTGAGCACCTCGCACCAGATGCCGGCCACCAACTCCTCGGTCGGCGTCCGCGGTGCCTCGTACGCGCGCGCAGCTGCGGCCGCCGCTTGCCCTTGCCGCTCCACCCGTTCGACAAGTTCCAGCACGCCGTCGGAACGCCAGCGCGCCAACTGCCCCGTCCGGTACAGTCGGGCGCCACTATCAAACGGATCGGGCAGGAAGTGCGCCGCCGTCAGACCGGGCTGCCCGACAGAGCCTCGCAGCCTACCTCCGCCGATGTAGAGTTCGCCAACCACGCCCACCGGCGCCGGACCCAGCCAATGGTCGAGCACGTAGGTTCGCATCGCCGATAACCGCTGCCTGATCGGCTCGCCGGCCTCCGCCAACGGGACTTCCAGCTCGCGAAGGTATTTGTCCGACACATAATCCGCGCCCGCTGTGCTCCATTGCAGGAGCTGAAACCGTTCCGCCTCCCCCAGCAGCTCGAGCTCCGACACGTGCGCTTCGGGCTGACCAACAATCTCCTCCAGCAGCTTGCAGAAATGCCCGGCCAACCGCTCAATCGTCCGGCCCTCAAACAAATCCGTGGCATACTCGAAACGGCAGATCACACCTTGTGTCGTCTCCCGCAACCGCAGCATGAGCTCGAACCGCGCGCTGACCTCTTCGGTCGCAAGAGCGCTGATGTTCAGCCCCGGCAGGGCGAGCGATGACGGCGTCTCCTCCAGGACCGAGTTGATCATCACCTGGAAGATCGGCCGCCGTGACGGGTCGCGCAGCGGTTGTAGCTCCGCAACCAGCTTCTCGAACGGAAGGTCCTGGTGCGCATAGGCCGCCAGCGCCATTGCCTTGACCCGTCGTAGAAGCTCACGGAACGTCGGATCCCCAGACAGGTCCGTGCGCAGCGCCAGCATGTTCACAAAAAACCCGATCAGCCCTTCGGTCGCGCGGTGCGTGCGACCCGCCACCGGTGTTCCGACCACGACCTCGCTCTGTCCGCTCCAGCGCGATAACAGCAGCTGGAATGCCGCAACCATCACCATGAACAGGGTCGCGCCCTCCCCGCGCGCCAGATCGAAAAGCGCCCGCGTCAGGTCTTTCGAGAGATCAAACGCACAGCTCGCGCCTCTGAAACTTTGCACGGCAGGCCGCGGCCGGTCGGTCGGCAGATCAAGCGCTGCAGGCGCACCTGCCAGCTGCTGCTTCCAGTACCCAACCTGCTTATCCAGCACCTCACCCTGCAGCCACGCGCGCTGCCACAGCGCATAATCCGCATATTGAACCGGCAAGTCCGGCAACGGCGACGGCCGGCCATCCACGAACGCGGCATACAGCGCTCCCACCTCGCGGATCAAAACCGTAATTGACCAGTCGTCCGACACAATGTGGTGCATCACCACAACAGCGACGTGCTCCTCCGACGACAGCCGCAACAGATGCGCTCGCAACAGCGGCCCGCGCTCCAAATCGAACGCCTCCCGTGCGATTTCACCGGCACGCCGCAGCGCCGCCGCCTGTCGCTCCTCGTCGGGCCGATCAGAGAGATCTTCAACCGCAAGCCGGAATGTCCCCGCCCCGGCAATCACCTGCACCGGCGCCCCGTCCACAACCGCAAACCGCGTCCGCAATGTCTCGTGCCGCTCCACCACCGCCGCAAACGCTCGCTCCAGCGCGGAAACGTCAAGAACCCCAGACAGCCGCAGACCACCGGCAATGTTGTAGGCGGAACCTGCCGCCTCAATCTGCTCCAACAGCCACAGCCGCTCCTGCGCGAACGACATGTGCGATGAGTAGTCCGCCGCGGTCGTGCTCCATGCCAGGAGTTGACACCGTTCCGCAGGCCCCGAAGCACCTACCATGGCAGTCCTTCGCCTGAGTTGAGCTTAGAGAGAACGAATGCCAATGCGGTTTGCTCAGAATAATTTATTAGAACCTACGCGGCCATATTTCGATTCGCACTTGGTCGACTCGCCTTAACCAGTTGTAGCGACGACAATTTCACGCCGGAGCGCAGCGTGCACCTGATGCATACGTGTTTCACGTGCGCAAGCCAGGTCTGCGTACCTCGACGACGTCGCTACCCAATCCGCCTCCCAAGAATGAGTGAAGCAGAACGTGGTTCTTCTCGAGTCCGAACCAGGCGCGACACGGTTCGAAATCGATGCCGCCGATGTGACATAGCCCAAATCCACACTGCGGCGCTGCTTCATCGAGCAGTTGCGCCATCATTCCAGCTTCGAGCAGGGCGAACCGCAGCGCCTCTTGCCCATACATCGGCTCGACTGCCGCTTGCTCGGAGATCAGAAACAGTGAAAAGGCCGCTTCTTGGAAAACGGGCTGATTAATCGCCAAATGCATCGAAGCATCGAACAAGGCGCCGGGGGTAAGCATCTCGAGCGAGTGCGAATCCGGATCATAGTAATAGGCACCAGGAACAAGGTGCCGATGGTCGCTTCCAGGGGAATCGTGGATCGCGGCGTAAAGTTGAACCGGATAGAGCCCGCCTGCTGAAGCATAGCGGTACTTCCAAGCGCCCGCATGCGGACGGGATCGCAGGCAACTCAACAATCGGCCCAGCGATTCGGCGGATATCGGATGGTGCGAAAAGTGCCGCGCACTCTGCCGGCGCAGCATCACCGCCAGCGCGTCGAATTCCGCGGCATCGCCGAGAGCAACCGAACCGTTAGTCGGAGAACGCAAGCCTAGCCGACGCTTTGCGAAGGCCTCGCGCTCGACCGAGTCAACGATCATCGGCAGTGCGCCGCCGGCAAGTCGGTGACTCCACCAACTGGAGGACGCCTGGATACGCGCCAGAACGCTGTCAAACGGCGCGTCCACTGGGCCGCCGGGTTCGGCGACAGCGCTTGCTGTCACCGGCGCTAGACGCTGACCATGCGCCTGCCATTGTTTGCGCGCCTCGCCTCTCGCCGGGCTCAAGCGCGCGTATTCGCCGCGAGAGCCTGCTTCCTCTAAATGCGCGGCCAAATCGGCGATGGTGGGATGTTCGAAAAGCGTCGATATCGCAATCTCACGATTAAGCTTCTCCCCGAGGGTGGATCGAACCCGCAGCAACGACAAAGACTGCCCGCCCAATTCGAAAAAATTGTCGTGAATGCCAAGCGTGGCGACGCCCAGCACTTCTGACCAGATTGCCGCGATCAGCCGCTCCGTTTCGCTACGGGGCGAGACGATTTCTCGCTGACGGGTAGAGCCGGCGAAGTCGGGCTGCGGCAGGTCGTTCCGATTGATCTTGCCGTTGGGCGTGAGCGGCAAAGCGTCGAGGGGAACATACGCCGACGGCACCATATAGTTTGGCAGCTTCTGCAATAAGAACACCCGAATTTCCTCGGGATCGAACCCGCCTTCCGGCACCACATACGCAATAATGCGCTTTTCCTGGAACTTTTCGCCTTGCGCCGTGACGACCGCGGATCGGACGCCGGGATGTTGGACGAGCATCGCCTCGATCTCACCCAATTCGATGCGATGCCCATGGACTTTGACCTGCAGGTCGCGCCTGCCGAGGAATTCGATTTCACCATCCGGCAGGTACCGGCCGAGATCGCCCGTGCGATACAGACGCTCACCGGTGCGTGGATGGACGATAAAGCTCGCCGCGGTGGTCTGTTCGTCGCGCCAATAGCCGCGCGCCAGACCGGAGCCGGCAATGTACAGTTCGCCTTCCACCCAGTCCGGACATGGTCGAAGCGCGCTATTGAGCACGTGAAAGCGCTGGTTCGCGAGCGGCCGCCCGTAGGGGATGCTCGCCCATTCCGGATCGACGGCGTCGACCCATTTGTAATTCGACCAGATCGATGCTTCGGTGGCTCCGCCCATCGCCAGCACCTGCACGTCGGCCGCGGCTGCTCGCAGCCGACCGGGCAGGGTCAACGGGATCCAGTCACCGCTAAGCATCGCAAGACGTAAAGTGTCAGGGCGGATGCCGGAGCTCTCGACTTCTTCGAGCAAAACCTGCAGCAGCGCCGGCACCGAATTCCACACCGTCGCGCCCGCTCGAGTGATGGTGGTAAGCCATTGCGCCGGCGTCGGATGCAGCGAGGCTTCCGGGATGACGATTGTGGCGCCCGCGGCCAGGGATCCAAAGATGTCATAGACGGACAGATCGAAACTCAACGAAGAAAGGGCAAAAATGCGATCCTCTCGCCCTATCCCACACCGCCGGTTTACCTCAAGAATCGTGTTGAGCGCTCCGCGATGTTCAATCGCTACTCCTTTCGGCGCCCCCGTGGAACCCGATGTGTAGATGACGTACGCAAGATCGGAAGGGGATCCCGCCGGAGCCGCGAAGTCCTCTTGCGCCTCGGCAGGTTCTTCTTCGTCCACGTAGATTGGAGAAATTTTCGCGGGCAGTCGCCAGCGTCCTCTTTGACGCGATTGCGTCAAGACCAATGAAACTTCGCCGTGCGTGAGCAGGTATTGGATCCGTTCGAAAGGCAAATGGGGGTCGACGGGAAGGTATGCAGCGCCGGAGCGGACGATGCCGAGCACAGCTGCGACCTGCTCCCAACCCCGTTCCATCATCACGGCGACCAGCTCGCCCGAGCGTACGCCAATCTCGCGGAGCCTCCGGGCAATTCGCAACGAGCGTCGCTCGAGTTCCCGGTAAGTGAGTTGCCGGTCTGATGAAATGACCGCGACGGTTTCCGGATGTTGCTTGGCCTGATCCAGGAACGGATCATGCAGCAATAAATCTGGCAGCGCCGCATCGGTCTTGTTGACGAGTGCGCGGCGCGCAAGCTGCTCGGCAGGAACAAATTGCCGGCCATCAATCGTCCAGTTCGAGGGCTCCACAGCCAGCGAGCGAAGCAGTTCCCGATAGGCTTCGAACATCGTCGAGATCAGTCCGGCAGGAAATACCGCCGCGACTGCGTCCCAGGCGATGGCCAAGCCGCCGTCCCGATCGCCGATCTGGCAATCGAGCGTCACCTGCGGCGTTTGGGTGATGTTATAGGTGAGGCGGGCACCACCCGCGAACTCGTCGGTCCCGCCGGCCATCTGCGAAACGCCAAGCATGCTGGTGAACACGACGGGCATGAAGACTGCGCTGCCGCGATGTCGAGAGATATCGCGCAACACCTCGACCCCGCTGACCGCCCTGTTGTCGAGATCGCGCCATACCTGCTTCTGAATCCGCCGGACACGAGCCTCGAAGGAACACTGCTCGGAGAAATCCACCTCCAGTAAGACCATGGAGGTGAAGTCGCCGATAATCTCATTCACGTTTTCGTGGAGCGCCTGCCGATTGAAGATGATCAGATTAAGGGTGAACTGCGACATGCCGCTGAATTCCGCCAGAACGTCCGCAAACGCGGCCAGCAGTACCGCAGCGGGCGTCACACCGATTCCTCGGGCACGCGCCTGCAATTGCTGCCACAGGTCGGGGCTGAGCCACTCCGACGAGCGCTCGAACCTCGGCGTGGAATGGGCGTGGTCGCCGCGTGCCATCGGCAGCGCCGGGGCAGGCGGCAACGTCGGCGACCGCGTCTCCCAATATTTGCGGGCCGCCGGGTGCTCAGGTCTCTCGTGCGTCGCCCTTTCGGCCAAGACATAGTCCCGAAACGAGCACTCCAGCGGAGCCAGTGCGGCCGCAGGATCGCGGTAAAAATGTGCGAGATCGCGGTTGAAGATATGGAAACTCCAAGCGTCGCCGATGAGAATATCGAAACTGACGTGGATGCGCGCCGTGCCCTCAGGCAAAATGCTCACCAGAATCTCAAACAGCGGCCAGCACGACACGTCGAGCATTTGATGCGACATGCGCGCCCGAACGCCAGCCAACTCGGCCTCGATTGTCGACGCTGGCGCCTGACTCAAATCGGTGCATTCGATGCAGTACTCCGGCACTGTCGCGAGAATCTGTTGCTCCCCATTCGGCAGGAACACGGCGCGCAACATGTCGTGGCGCGCAATGACCCGTTGCAGCGCCTGTTCCAACCGTCCCACGTCCAGATTACGCGCCTCGAATTCGTAGTAGCTGTGGGCCGCGATGTTTCCAAAAGCGAATTCCTCGCGGCGGCCAAGCCAGTAAGCGTGCTGGATCGGCGTTAGTGGAAATGGCTGATGCCGGCTCGCCGCATCGGGAATGATCGGCATACTTTCGGGCTGCGGTTCAGCATTTTGCGAGCGTAGTCCGTCGATCACGCGGGCGGCGGCCGCAATTGTCGGGGCTCCGAACAGCTCCCGCATTGGCAGTTTGACGCCGAAGGAGTCGTTGATTTGGCCGACGAGCCGCACCGCCATCAACGAGTGGCCGCCCAGCTCAAAGAAGTTGTCGTCGGTTCCGATTTCCTCGACCTGCAGCAATTTCGCCCAAATGCCCGCAAGCACCGCCTCAGTTTCGGTTTGCGGCCGCGCATCGGAACGGGGACGTTTTCGAATCGGCTCAAGCGCCTCCAAATTCTTGCGATCGACTTTGCCGTTGGGCGTCAACGGCATGCGATCGACGACCACGAATTCGGCAGGGATCATGTAGCTCGGTAGCCGTTTGCCGAGATCGCTCCAGATGTCCGCCTTCATCAACTGTAAATTGGCGCAGTCGCTCAGACGACGCAGGTGCTTGAGGTTTTCCAGAGCGAGGTCGGTATCGACGCCGAAATCGATCAGGCAGGCGATCTCGCCGACACCGATCTCGTGCAGCCGTTGCACGGTTGGAATGCAGCTCGTCGGCGATCCGATCAGCGTCGTTTGGGTCAAGTAGCGCTTGAGTATTTCGTCGATAAAAGCGTCGGGGTCCAAGTCGGCGAACTGGGCTCCCGCCTCTCCGCCTTTGATTAGAGCGCGTCTGACCTCTGCGTGTGACGCAAGGTATTTCCGCAGCGGCCCGCGGGAAAGATCGATCGCCACATTTTCGGCCTCAGCGACGAACGTGTGCAACATGACCGTCACGGTGAACTGAGCCGGGTCGTGACCGTGAGCGGCCAAGCTCGCGCGGTATCGCGAAATATTGTCCGCGAGTTCCGAGATCGACTGATTGAGCAGCGCGGTAAGCACGTTGACGCCGAGCGCACCGGCGGTTTCGAACGTTCTTGGCGAACCGGCCGCGGTCAGCCAGAGCGGTGGCGCGTCCTGTATGGGGCGCGGTCGTATTTTGACCGCCGTGTCCTCGCCTCTCCCATTGCGTCGAACGACCGGCTCTCCTCGCCAGAGCCGCCGCACTTGCGCAACCGCATCCACCATTTGCGCACTACGGTTTTCATACCTGTCCGGGGCAAGGATGAAGTCATCGGCGAGCCAGCCCGGCGCGAAGGAAATTCCAGTCCGCCCCCCGGACAGATTGTCAACGACCGCCCACTCTTCGGCGACGCGTATCGGATCATGCAGGGGCAGCACCACGCTTCCGGCGCGCAGTTTGATACGTTTCGTCAACACCGCGAGCGTTGCACTCAGCACGGATGGGTTGGGGTACGCCGCTGCCACGTCGGTGAAATGCCGTTCCGGCGTCCACACCGCAGTAAAGCCCAGTTGATCGGCAAGCTTGGCGCCTTCGACATAGAGCCGATAGATGTCGCGGGTCGCGTCCAACTCACCTTCGGCAAAATAGAAAAGGCTGAATTGCATCGGCGCGCGCGGCGAGACATCCGCATCGTGCTTCGGCGTCACATAAGCGGCCAGCCGCTTCTCGCCTTCGATATCCTTGACGAGGACCACGGCTTGTCCCACGTCGCAGTGCTGCTGCAGCGCGCTCTCGATTTCGCCCGGCTCAATCCGGAATCCACGAATTTTGACTTGATGATCGACCCGTCCGAGATACTCGACTTCGCCGTCGGGGCGCCGGCGAGCGAGATCGCCCGTGCGGTAAAGCCCTGTGCCGTCGCCAAAAGGATTCGGACCAAAGCGCTCTGCGGTTGATGCAGGACGACCCAAATAGCCGCGCGCAAGCCCTTCACCGCCGATGTAAAGCTCGCCGACGACGCCAATGGGTACCGGACGGAGTGCGTCGTCCAGGATGTAGATCTGCGTGTTCGCTAACGGCTTACCGATGGTCGCGAGGTCGGCCGGCAGCAGCTGGCTTGCCATCGACCAGACTGTTGTTTCTGTGGGTCCGTAGAGATTCCACGCGTCAGCCGATTCAGCCGCCAGCGCGGCGGCCAGGGACGAAGGGATCGCCTCGCCTCCGCACAGCACCTTCTGCCCATGTCCCCGCCACCCAACATCGCGCAGCATTTGCCATGACGCAGGGGTCGCCTGCATCACGGTTGCGCGAGTGGTTTCCAGCACGTCCCGCAGAGCATGGCCGTCGGCAGTGGCGGCGCGGGGAACGACGACCAGCCGCGCCCCAGTGAGAAGCGGTAAATAGATTTCCAACGCCGCGATGTCGAAAGACAGGGGCGTCACTGCCGCCAAAGTGTCGGACGTATTCGGCCGAAGGATCTGCGCCATGGACGACAGCAGATTGACGAGCGCCCGGTGGGAAATCATTACCCCTTTGGGTTTACCCGTCGAGCCGGACGTGAAGATCACGTAGCAAAGGTTGTCAGGATGAACGCCCGATGCCGGCGCAGTGGTGGATTGCTGCCCGATCGTCGGCCAACCGGTGTCGAGGCGTACGATGTGGATGTCGCTTCCGGGCAACTCGCTGGTCAGCGCCGCTTCACTTATCAGCACGGGGCAACGCGCGTCCGCCAAAATCGCAGCAAGGCGTTCGCGGGGATAGCCGGGGTCGACCGGCAAATAAGCGCCGCCCGACTTGAGGATTGCCAGGAGCGCCACCACTGTTTCCAAGGAGCGCTCGACATGCAGCCCGACTACGACCTCCGGGCCAACCCCGAGATCGCGGAGATGGCGGGCGAGTTGGTTGCTGCGGCGATCAAGCTCCGCGTAGGTGAGCTGTCGGCCCTCACAGATGACGGCCACGGAATGCGGACGGCTCGTGGCCTGTTCGGAAATGAGATCGTGAACGCAGCGATCCGCCGGATATGGTGTCGCCGTCGCGTTCCACGTCTCGATGACCTGCCGGTATTCCGCTGCGTTCAGCAGCCGCAGCTCCGAAACGGGCTCGTCCGGATTGGCGCACATCGCCGCGAGCACCCGCTCGAACTGCGCCACGAACCGCTCGATCGTGCTGCCATCGAAGAGATCGGTTGCGTATTCGACGTGCCCTTCGAGTCTTCCCGCCGATTCCTGCAGATAGACGGAGATGTCGAACTTGGCCGCCGTGACTGTTTCGCCTAAAGGTTGGAGCTGCAGACCCGAGAACCTGACCGCTTCCCTCTGCACGTTCTGCAGAGCGAACAATGCCTGACATATTGGCTGCCGGGAAAGATCTCGAGCCGGTTGGAGCTCCTCGACGATTTTCTCGAACGGCAGTTCGGCGTGTGCGTACGCGCCAAGGGCAGTCTCTTTCGCTTGCTTCAGCAACGCTCGAAAAGTCGGCCTGCCCGACAGGTCGGCCCGCAAAGCCAACGTGTTGATAAAGAGGCCGACCAAGCCCTCGAGTTCGGGTCGGGTGCGCTGGGCGATCGGCGTGGCGACCACGACGTCCTTCTGTCCGCTCCAATACGACAGCATGAGCTGGAACGCCGCCAAGAGCACCATGAACAGCGTCATCTCTTCCTGCTGCGCAAACTTACGCAGCTCGGAAACCAGCTTTCGCTTCAGCCTGATCGGCAACGCCGCGCCTCGGAAACTCTGCACCGGCGGCCTTGGACGGTCTGTCGGCAGATGTAGCGCGGCCGGCGCGCCCTCGAGGCGACGGCGCCAGTACGTCAGATGACGTTCAAGAAACTCGCCTTGGATCCGGCGGCGTTGCCAAACCGCATAGTCCGCGTATGGGATCGGCAACGCCGGGAGAGAATTCGACCGTCCCTGCGCAAATGAACTGTACAGCGCCGCCAGTTCCTTGATCAGGATTCCCACCGACCAGCCGTCGGCAACAATATGATGAAGCGTGATCAGCAAAGCATATTCGTCGACTGCGAGCCTTATCAGCTTGACTCGCATCAGGCCGCCCGCACTCAGATCGAACGGTAGCGCGGCTTCGCTTGACATTTCTTGGGTGAGCGCCGCGTCTCGTTCGGGCGCCGGGAGTGCGCTGAAATCCGCGTCGGCCCACGTCACTCCCGCGCAATCGTCGATCGTCTGGACGGGCTCTCCGTTCACCAGTTCTATTCGAGCACGCAGAACTTCGTGGCGGTGACAGATTTCGTCCAAACACTTCCTCAGTATCGAGTGATCGACCCGGCCCTTGAGTCGAGCATGCGTTGCTATGTTGTAGGCGCCACTCGCGCCCTCGAGCGATTCCAGCAACCAAATGCGCTGCTGCCCAAAGGAAAGAGGTGCATGCTTCCGTTCGCGCGAACTACGGCCAATTGGCAACGGCGGGGGTTCAATCCCTTCCCTTTCAAACAGGACTTTCAGGAGTTCCACTTTCCCTGCAGGCAATCCAGAAATCTTCTCATATAAATCATTCATGTCGAACCTCTCACCTCGGCGGCTGCTCCGCTTCGGCGGCCAGGATCTCGGCCGCTTCCTTGTCGGAGAGCTGCGCAACACGCTCCAAGAGGTGCTTGGTTCTGTCTTCGGTCACGTTGGTGGACGGGGCGGCAATCCGGGCGGCGATCCGATCGTTGAGGTCGGCGAGCGTCGATACGGCAAGGAAGTCGGATAACTCCAGCTCCACGCCGAAAATCGACAACAGACGACTGCGCAGACGCGCCGCGGCCAAAGAGTCGAACCCCAGCGCATAGATCGATTCCCGTGGGTCGATGCACGTGGGGTCGGCGCCGAGTACCGTCGCTACCTCGTCGATAATGATAGGCAGGATCTGCGAGTTTCCGCGGGAGGGATCAAAATGGACAGCCTCACTTGGCACGGTGATGCTCGACCCCGAACGCTCGCCGGCGGAAGCACGCCATTCGTGCAGCGTCGCCAGCGTGCCGGCCAAAAAACGGCCCCGACACTCTTGTCTGCGGATCTTGCCGCTCGTCGTCTTCGGTATGGTTCCGTGCCGCACGAGAACTATGCAATCGACCTCAAGTCCGTGATGCTCGGCGACGCTTCGGACAATCGCGTGAAAATCGATCTCTACAGGCTGCACCGTCCGCGCGCGCAACTCATAAGCGAGTGCGAGCCTTTCCTCGTTGGCAACTTCGATGGAAAAGGCCGCGCCGGACCCGGGGCGCAGTGCCGAACAGCTGTCCTCGACCGTCCGCTCGATGTCTTGCGGATAATGATTCATCCCGCGAATGATAATGAGGTCCTTGATCCGACCGCTGACAAACAACAACCTGTTATGGATGAAGCCGAGGTCGCCGGTGCGCAAAAAATGCACACCCGCCTCGCCATCGGCAAGGCAAGCGCCGAATGTGTCCTCGGTTTCAGGCAGGCGGTTCCAGTAGCCAGCGGCGACGCTTGGTCCCGAAACCCAAATTTCGCCCACGTGATTTTCAGCACAGCGCGTCCTGCGACGCGGATCGACGATGATGACATCGTTGTCGGTAATGAGGGCACCGGAGGCAGCAGCCTCGACGGTATCGGGCGTGCCGGCTTCAGATTCCACGACGCGTCCCTCATGGAGGCTCGTTCTCGCGAGGTGGAGCGAACACGGGCCCGCGCCCGCAGGGCCGCCAGTGACCATCAACGTCGCCTCGGCCAATCCATAACAGGGAAAAAATGCCGTCTTGTGGAAGCCGCAGCGGCTGAACATGGCTGCGAAGCGGTCGACCGTTTCCGATCGAATGGGCTCCGCCCCGCAATACGCGGCACGCCAGGAACGCAAATCGATTTCCGGCAGCTCATCCTCACGGATCTTGCGGAGGCAGTGCTCATAGGCAAAGTTCGGCGCACCGCTTACCGTCGCGCCGTAATCCGAAATGGTTTTCAACCAACGAACGGGCCGCGCGAGGAAGGATGCCGGCGACATCAGGATCACGGGAAAGCCGACATAGGCAGGCAGGAGGATGCCGCCCACCAGCCCCATGTCATGATATTGCGGAAGCCAGCTCACGCCGATCGACGAGCGATCGTGCCCGGAAACTCGCGTCATCAGCTCGAGATTGTGCAGAAGATTACTGTGTCGAACTTTTACGCCCTTCGGCGCGGCTGTCGATCCGGACGTGTATTGGAGAATAGCAAGGTCGTCCGTCGTCGTGCCCGGATGCTGCCATTGTGCCTCGGCTTCGTCAGGCACGCTTTCGACAGCGATAAGTTCAACGGCCAGTTCGGGAGTGGTAGCGATCGCACGGGAAATTCGTCCCACAAGACTTGCGGTCGTCAACATGATCCGAGCGTTGGAGTCGGCGAGCAGCGCACCAAGTCGCGCGCCGGGATTCGCTGCACCCGGCGCATCGAGAGGTACGGCAATCGCTCCGCCATACAAGGTTCCGAAGAGGGCCGCCACGAAGTCCAGACCGGGCGGAAAGATCAAGGCCACCGGTTTGCCCGCAAGCCCCCTGTTCTGCAGCCAACCGCCGATGGCCGCCGCCCGGCGGTCGACATCCGAGTAGGTTATCGCGGCGAGTTCGCCGCCGCTTTCGGAGATGAAACGATAAGCGTTCGTCTCTGGTTCTTCGGCTGCGCGGCGGCGCAAAATGTCCAATATTGTGCGTGGCTTGTCGTAACGCTTACTGCGGGCCATGGGCGCTGCTCATTCCGCCATTAGGCGTATAAACTATGTCATCGCGACCTCAAGCGAACCTCAACGGCGCGAAACTAGTCGTGATTCATCTTTGGTCGCACCCAAACAGTGTATCTCAGACAAGCAGCGCCGTCACCAGATGACGATTATTACGCGAACAGGAATGAGCGCCCGGCCTCTTCGTATCAAGCTTACCGATGGATCTAAATTACATCTGCAGGAATGGGGAGGTGGGAAGCACGCGTGTTTTCTGATTCATGGCTTTGGCGAGGGCAGCTACGTCTGGAGCGAGTTTGCTCTATTGGCGGCCTCGCAGTACCGCACCTTCGCGATTGACCTGCGTGGCCATGGCGATTCCGACTGGGATCGCAACGGAGATTATGACGTCAGAACGCATGTAGCTGACGTGGTTCAAATAATTCGCTCTCTGGGACGGACTCGCCTCGCGCTCGTGGGCCATTCAATGGGCGCTGACATTGCTATCAGAGTGGCTACCGAATGCCGCGAATGCATTTTAGGCCTGGTGGTAGTCGACTTCGGACCGAGTTTGAGCTCGCCGGCAGTTGGGCATATTCGGGCGGAATTCCGTGCGGCTAATCAGATCTATCGATCTGTTACGGACTACGCGGCCTGGCTTGCGGAGCGGCGTCCTCTTGTCAGACCAGACCTCTTGGAACGAATGGCTCGTTGCGCACTGCGGCCACGATCGGACGGGGCCTTTCAACGGAAGGTCGATCCCTCGATGGTTGGCTCTGTAAGCGATCAGGAGGATTTTGGAGCAGTCAAGTCGGATTTATGGGCGCTTCTCAGCAAGATGACGTGTCCGGTGCTTCTCGTCCGAGGCGAAGGGTCGGCGGTGTTAACACGGGATGCCGCCACGCAAGTACTCAAAGTTCTGCCAGACGGGCATTTTAGATCGGTCCGGTTGGCGGGACACGACGTCATGAGCGACAACCCCGCGGGCTTTGCCGACGCGGTCCTTCCATATCTTTTGCACTGGAGCCGCGCGCCGGAGCATGGCGCTTAATTCTTAGTCAAGCGCTCGCATCCTTAGGAGATCATCGTTCTTCCGAGATCAGATCCCGGTGCCCATCGGTCCGACTCAGGGCTCGAGAATTAAATGGTGCACCGCGACCCCCGGAAGAAATGGGGTCGGCTCACCGCGCGCCCATGCGTTGTGCCCGGCAAGAAAGAACGAGGACAGAGGATGCCCACTCTGACCGCCTGGCATCTGGAAAATCGCGCTCTCCTCGTGACCGGGCGCCACAATCATGCGCATGGAGGCGCCAAATGTCGGTGTTTGTATCCGAGGCATATTGACGTCGCCAGGGAGCGCGTCCTTAGGAGCGGCGAGCCACGGCCCAAGCCATGGAAAGGAGCGCACCAGCGGGTGCGCAATCCTCGCGCGGTTGACCGAACCCCATCTCGCCTCCGCCATTGGCTCTCCTTCTCGGTCTATTTTACTGATCGTATCGTCAATCCGGTCGATCATAAAGTTTCGCCAATCGGCCATTCCGGGAGGCAACCAGGCGTGTTCCTGCGCCAGCACCTCCATGACAGGCTCGGCGTATGCGCCTGCCGCACGATAGCTGGCCGCGCGGTACCTGCGCTGAAGTTCGGCATCAAGCCCACCAAACCAGGCTTCATACATTGACCAATAAAGGCCGCGTACCAGCCGATAACCGACTGAGTCGGCATCCGCGCGACCGTTCCACTGCGCGACCAGGCGCTTGAATTCAGCGCGCTGCGGATGACCAACAACTGCCGCCTCATCTAAAGCCTCCAGCAAGAGATGACGCCAAAATTCGATCCACAAGGCGCGATCATCGAGCTGGATCGCGAGCAGTGCGCGCTCGTCAAATTTTTCCCGTGCGAGCAGGTCATCGCGGATCTGGCTAGCGCGTGCGCCCATGTCGGCGCTCCAGCCCCCGATCTTGTCCTGTTCAGGGCCGCTCAGCTGGCGGTTGTTGGCGGTCCACAGACGTCCGAGCGCAGGATCGAGCCGTGCTGGATATTCCTCCGGCGTCAGGTAACCGGACCACGGCCGATATTCGCGGCTATCGACGGGGAGGCCGTCGTCGCGCGCTGAGCGCCTGGGCAGCGGACCGGCAAGCGTCCAACCGATGTGGCCGTCAGCGTCCCCTACAATGAGATTCTGGGTCGGCAAACCGCTTGCCTGGCCGACCCTCATCGCGTCCGCTGCGCTGTCGGCGTCTTCCATCCGCAGCAAGCCAAGATTGACGGCTTGGGGGTCATGGGCCACCCAGCGCACAGCATAGATCTTGTGGTCCACTTCAATGGCTGGTCCCCAGCGCGTCTCGACCACCGGCAAATCGACCGACGGCGCGCCCCTCACGGCGATTGTTTCAACCTCGCGTGTCGCTTGCTCAAAACCACCGTCTGCGACGTGGTAGCGAAGGGTCGCCATCGTGTCGCTATCGAGTGCTATCAAATCCAGATAGCTTCCGTAGCTGTTCGTGAAACTCCAGGCGACCTGGCCATTACTGCCAGCTGTTACGATCGGCACGCCCGGCAGGCTGATGCCGGTGATGCGGCGCGGATGTCCATGGGCATCGGAGTAAACGAGCGAAAGCCGGTACCAGAAATTCGGCAGCTCCAGCCCGAGGTGCATATCGTTGGCAACCAACGCGGCGCCGCGGCTGCTGAGCGAACCGGCCACGGCAAAGCTGTTGCTGCCCGTGGCCGCGTCGCGCTCCGGTTGCGTGGTCGGCGGACCACGCGGCCCTAGCCAGTCTGGTTTAGCGGGCGGCACTCGAGGGAAGTTCACCGCGGGAGTTGTTGCTTGATCCAGCGGCGCGTCCCAGTGGCTGGACTTGGGCAGCAACAGCGCGAACATGCTGTCGGCCGTACGGTCACGCAAGAGCGCGCGGGCCACAGTTGCTCGCAGCTCTCGATACTGCAGCTCAAAGTACATACTGTAAACCACCAGAATTGTATCCTCAGCCCGCCAGGGCGTCGGTCCAGCCCGCAGCAGCAAGTATTCGAATGGTCTGACAGAGAGCGCGCTCAGCCCGTCGTTGACACCGCGCGTATATAGTTCGAGGAGTCGACGCTGATCGGCCGATGCGGAGGCAAGCGCCGCAAGCGCGCGTTGGCGAAAGCGATGCAGGCGATGAGCGCGATCAAGGACGACCGCGGCAGGTCCGACCAGTTCAGCCAGTTCGCCAGCTGCCGAGCGGCGTAACAGATCCATTTGGAAGAAGCGGTCTTGCGCGTGCACAAAGCCCGTTGCATAGGCCAAATCGCCGCGATCAGTTCCACCGATCGTCGGAACACCTAGCGCATCGCGATCGATAGTGACCAATGCAGACAGCGCAGGCGCGCGCATTTTTCCGTCGACCATCGGCAGACTGGCGAGGAGCATCAGACACGCCGCCGCGAGGCCAATTGCAACTAGGCTGGTCGCCGCCACTATCGCCGATAGCAGCCTGCGTCTTCGGGTCATCGTTTGCACACGTCCGCCATGCCAAGGTGGTGTGGAGCAAAATAACCGCTATTCGGGACCGTCCTTTGTATTGGAATTTTGTTCTCGTGGCGATGTGTGGTTGCTACCGCGTGCGTGCGAGGAACGAAAGCTGGAAGGCACAAATGCGCGACCGTCGCGCATTTGAATCGTGAGGGCCCTCTCGATGAACCATGACGTCAGGGAAATAACCCAAGAAGGACAAATAACCAAATTCCACACACCCGTACGACCGAAGTCGCAGGTGCACGGACCTATACGGCATGCACCGGGACCATTCTCTCTTGGAAAGTTGCGGCGCAATTGCCCTATCGTTCGCGCCAGCGCCTACTGCATGGATGGGTGCGCGGGCTCGACCGATCCTCGCACCTCGTCAGAAGCGCGCACCTCAAGGCACCCCGTTCCTTGCCAATTGGCAAGATCGATGTCAGCTACACAACGCACCGGGACATAGTCGAGAACGAGATTTCCTGACAGATGGAGCGTCTCTGCACCATCATCGAGCGCGACCATGGCGCCTTGAGACATATCGTCGTCAATTCGAACCCCAAGCTCGGTTCCTCCGCGGGTCGCAGTGAACTTGATATGCACATACCGGCGCTTGAGACACGCCTTCAGCGCCTCGGCTGTCCGTTCTGGGCGAAGGACCAGTTCGACTGGATGTACCCCTTCCGAGAGTCGCTTGACGAGTTCATTCATTGGACCCAACCCATCAACTCTTTATGATATGCTATTTTACCGCGCTCACGGCCTGATACCAAGCTAAATAACATCGGGACATACTTTTTGCGCGCCGTATGATTTTTGGCTGAATATGGAGGCTTGTCATTTTTGGAGGCGCACGTGCGCTTGCTCAGGCTTCTGTTGTCAGAGTCGCTCGTTCCCTTTGGACTCGCGACCTTCGCCAGCATGATCAGTGGCGTCACGACGATGGGCGTATTGGTCCTTTTGTTTAGGATTTTGGGAAGTTCAGCGAACCTTGAGGTGGAGATCGTCGCGTTCTTCGCTCTAGCCACAGCAGCCGTCACTAGCCGGCGCCTCGCCGGGATTCTGTTGCGGGGGATAGAGCGAAAGTCGACGATGCGGATTCGGCTCAACCTTGCACGTCAAGTTATTGCCGCTCCACTTATCGAGGTCGAGAGGCTAGGGGTCACTCAGTTAGTGAATTCGCTCACTCAAGACGTTGGTCGTATTGCCGCTGTCACGAGATCGCTCGCGCAAATGTTCGCTCATATCAGCTTCGCCATCGCATGTTTGGCTTATCTTGGATGGTTATCCCCCCAGCGGTTGTGCCTGGTTTTGTTGATTATTTCGATTGGACTTCTCGTACACCGCGGTCTACATCGCAAAGCGCTGCAGCATTTGCGAGCCTGGCGTCGTACATGGGATGATTTGGTTCATACGTTCAGGACGTTGATTGATGGTGCCAAGGAGATTCGGCTGAATGCGGTGCGACAGACTCACGAATTGGAGATATTCACGGAGCGTGTCGTCGAGTTGCAGCGTTCGGCCGAAATTCACTCCGCCTATTTCGACAGAGGTGAGGCAGCAACCGACATCCTGTTCTTCCTCGCCCTTGGTCTCGCGACATTCGAATTCCATGGCGATGCCACTCACCGCCACATACTGGTCGCCTACAGCATGGCCATTATCTACCTCATGGGCCCTCTCCGCGGAATTGTTGCACTGGTTCAAAATCTGCGCGAAGCGGAAGTGTCCTTGGACCGCGTTCAAGATCTTGGATTGCGATTGGAACGGGGCGATCGTCTCCCATTCGTGCGCCCCGTCGCCGACTACCAGGCCGGCCTCCCAAAAGTCCGCGGCTGGAACGAGATACAGCTCCAAGATGTCGTTCATGAATATCAAGCAACAGAAGACGGTCACCGAGCGTTCAAGGTTGGTCCCGTTAACCTGACGCTTTATCCGGGGCAAATCGTATTCATCGTTGGCGGGAACGGTAGCGGTAAAACCACCCTCGCGAAGCTTATTACCGGCCTCTATGCGCCGGCGGCGGGCCAAGTCCGCCTTGATGGACAAGCGATAACGGAAGACAATAAGACCAGATACCGGCAACACTTTTCTGCGGTTTTCAATGACTCCTTTGTATTCGACCATATCGTCGGCCCAGTCGACGAAAGCTGCACGGCGCTGGCCGCACGATTGATATCTCGACTGGGTCTCGAGCAAAAGTTGGGCATCACAAAGAACATCCTATCGACGACAACATCATTATCGTTGGGCGAGCGAAAACGTGTGGCTCTGCTGCACGCATATTTGGAAAATCGGCCAATTTATCTGTTCGATGAGTGGGCCGCGGAGCAAGAGGGGGCGTTTAGAGAGATGTTCTACAAAGATATCCTCCGTGAGCTCCGTGATGATGCGAAGCTCGTGATCGTTATTTCCCACGATCCGCAGTACTTTCATATTGCTGATTTGATCATATCGCTACATCGCGGTGTGCCAGAGCTGCTGCCACGTGCGATGGTTGACTGCTGAGTTGCCAAAATTTCTGCGATTTATACCGTGCGGTTGTGCGGCGACCGACATTCACGTTTCGCAAGCCGACTGCTAATGAATAAAAAGCGTCGTCGGTTCTTTGCGCCGCTTCTCGCGTCACCCGAGGCCGCGCTCTGCCATGCTCTTTCTGAGGCTTAGCGGCCGCATATCTGTCCACACCTCTTCCACATATGCCAAACACTCAGGCTTCGTACCCTGCTTACCGACCTCCCGCCAGCCTGGCGGGATTTCCTTATTGGCGAACCAAATCGAGTATTGTTCCTCGTGATTGACTACCACTGTGTAGGTACGGGTGTCTTCTTCCTCATCTAGCATGTCGGTCTCCTCACGGCCAAATCTCCTTTAAACGATATCCCTGATCTCCGAGCGCTTCAACAATGATTGCTTGGCTCGCGGGTCCTGTCTCATGTTTGAGATCCACAGGACGGGATCCGCGGTTTATTAGTTGGAATCCCGGCCGTTCCGCTTTCCCGAACCGATTAAGCCGCCAATTGCAGATGTGGGCATATGGGCAACGCCTGAGCGTTGTCCAAGCGCAGGGTCACGTCCAC
>Ga0210408_10002238_pt1 | contig 19156 bp, 16 predicted proteins | sample IncBWH4MmetaG_FD_155471 | JGI IMG/M metagenome (GOLD analysis project Ga0210408, IMG submission 155471) | Forest soil microbial communities from Barre Woods Harvard Forest LTER site, Petersham, Massachusetts, United States - Inc-BW-H-4-M | ecosystem: Environmental > Terrestrial > Soil >...
ATTACAAGTTCATTCCGGCGACCAACCTTGTTGACGTACACATGGGGCGCCTGCGCCACAAGGTGGACGGTCCCGGCGAAGCCCCCATGATCCACAATGTCCGCGGTTCCGGTTTCATTCTTCGCGCGGGACCATAGGGTTCGGATGTCCGGCCCCGATATGCCGCCGTTGACGTCGAGCAAGACATCCGGGCAGCGAGATCCGATGCGTCAGCCGCAATTCATGCGTTCGACCACCTTTCACTGGGCGCTCGCGGTGGCCGGCGTGCTCGCGGTTTTCGTCATCGTGCTGTTCGGCTTTATCTACTGGAAGACCGACGAGTACCTGATCGCACGATCCGACACGATGATCGCGAGGCAATTGAACTACATTGCTGGCTTGCCAAGCGGACGCCGGCTGGAAGCGATCGATGAGCATCTGGCGCAGGATTCCCGCGGCGTTCAATATGCCGGATTGTTTGGCCCGGACGGCCGCAGGATGGCGGGCAACCTGGAACGGTTTCCGCCCGAATTAAAGATGAACGATACCGTCCAGAGCGTCTCGGTCGTCCGGATGCTTCCCGCCGGGCCGCAAACCCGCGCGATACAAGCAATCGCCCGGCGCATGGCAGATGGCAACGCGCTGGTGATCGGACGCGAAGTCGACGAGGCCAGGGAGATTTCCCATGTCGTCGGGCAGGCGCTGGCGCTGGGCCTGTTGCCGGCGCTTTGCCTGTGCCTGCTGGCCGGCGCGTGGTTGAGCATGCGCTCCCAGAAGCGCGTCGAAGAGGTCAATCAGCGGGTTCAGCGCATCATTGCCGGCAATCTGCGCGAGCGTCTGCCGCACCGCAACGTGGACGAACCGCTCTCGAAGCTCGCCGTTATCGTCAATGGCATGCTCGACGAAATGGAAACGATGATCCACGCGCTCGCGGGTGTCGGCAACGACATCGCGCATGATTTGCGAACGCCGCTGACGCGCGCGCGGCTCACCCTCGAACGCGGCCGCACCAACGCAACCAACCTGGAGCAGCTCCAGACGGTTGTGGACAAGGCAATCGCGAACCTTGATCAGTCGCTGGCGATCATCACGGCGCTGCTGCGCCTGGCTGAAATCGAAAACGGCCGGCGGTCGGCGGCTTTCGGCAGCGTCCCGTTGCACGAGATGCTCGGCGAGGTCTGCGATATCTACGAACCGATCGCTGAAAACAAGAAAATCGACTTGCGGGTCGACGTGCGACATCGGCTGAACGTGCGTGCCGACCGCGATCTCTTGTTTGAGGCGGTTGCGAATCTTGTCGATAACGCCATCAAGTTTACCCCGGAGGGCGGCAAGGTGGAGATCGAACTGCTGCGTGGCGACAGTGAAACAATCGTCCGCGTCGCTGATACCGGATCCGGCATCAGCGAGCAGGAGCGCGAGGCGGTGCTGCGGCGTTTCTATCGTTCCGACAAGATACGAAACACGCCGGGCGTGGGCCTTGGCCTCAGCCTCGTGGCAGCGATCGTGAAGCTGCACGGCTTCCGGCTCGCGATCCACTCCGGCGCCGGCGGCCGGCTTGAGATCATCTGTCCAGACCCGCAACCGACGTGAAGCAGGAGCAACGGCGCCGCGCCCGCGCATTCCGGACGTGATCGGCGAACCCGAAGTCATGCCAGTTTGAGGTAATCGTAAAATAGAATTTAGTGTTGCGCCGGCGCACTCCGTCTTAAAGCGATTGTGCTACGGTGTTACGTACCGCGCGCGCCGCTTAGCGCTGGCTTGCAGGGTTTCAAAGTGAAAACACGGAGCACACTCCTGCCGATCGCAGCGGCGATCTTCATCTCTACGCTCGGCGCGGATGCGCCGAACGCGGAGGAGACTGGTTCGAAGCTCTCTCCTCAGGCACTCCAGGAAATTGCGCGGGTCGAGACCGAGATCGACCGCATCGAAGCGCAGACAATCGAGCGGTTTGCGGCGCCGCCGGACAATCAGATCCAGCAAATCGAATTGCTCGGCAAGGTGATGCTGTACGACAAGAATCTGTCGGTATACCGCAACGAGGCTTGCGCCTTCTGCCATATGCCGGAGACGGGCTTTACCGGTCCGGTATCGGAGCTGAACCGCACCACCGGCGCTTATCCCGGCTCGGTGCGCACGCGATTTTCCGATCGCAAGCCGCAGTCCCACGCCTATGCCCCGCTGTCGCCGGTGTTGCACTACAATCCCGGGCAGGGCGACCTCGTCGGCGGCAATTTCTGGGACATGCGCGCGACCGGACGCCGGCTGGGCAACCCGGCCGCGGAGCAGGCGGAAGGTCCGCCGACCAATCCGGTGGAAATGGGCCTGCCCGATATTGCCTGCGCGGTCTATCGCGCCTCGCAGCGGCCTTATCGCGTCCTGTTCGAGAACGTGTGGGGGCCGCAGAGCTTTGCGATCGCATGGCCGGGCGACGTGGAAGAAATTTGCAATCGGCCCGGGCCGCCGACCATCGGCGGGCCGTTGCCGGTTCATCTGAGCCCGGTTGATCGCGGCCGGGTCGGCACCACCTTCGATCAGATGGCACAGTCTATCGCCGGCTATGAGGCGTCAGCTGAGGTGACGTCGTTCACCTCCAAATTCGACGCGGTACTCGCGAAAAAAGCTCAGTTCACGGCGCAGGAGCAGCAGGGATACGACCTGTTCCGCGGCAAGGCGCGATGCAACGAGTGTCACCGCGACGGCGGACCCGGTGAGGACCCGCTGTTCACCGACTTCACCGCCAGCAATATCGGCACTCCGGCCAATGCGAGACTTCCTTACTACGAGGAAAACCGGCCCGACGCATTGGGTTATACCGCCAATCCGCAAGGGACGTCGTTCGTCGATGGCGGTGTCGGCACTTTTCTCAAGCAAGGACATCTGCTGAGCCAGCCCTCCGCGGTGGACCAGCGATGGCTCAAGCTGGCGCCAGACGCCCAGGCGCGAATGCAGGTGCCGACACTGCGCAATGTCGACAAGCGGCCATATCCAGCCTTCGTGAAGGCCTACGGGCATAATGGATACTTCACGAGCCTAAAAAAGATCACGCATTTCTACAACACCCGTGATGTTCTGCCGAGATGCAAGCCCGGTGACGCCGGTGAGGGAACGACATGCTGGCCTGCGCCGGAGTCGACCGACAACATGAACACAAGCAAAGTCGGGAGTCTCGGCCTGTCTGATGCAGAAGAGGATGCGCTCGTCGCCTTTATGCAGACGCTGACGGACGGCTTTATGCCTCGCGATCAGTAATAAGCGGTGGCGGCGTGGGCCGTTGTCGGCCTGAAGATCGCAGGCGAGGTTGCAAATGTTATGAAGGTTGATCCGGCAGGATTTCCTAAGCCCACGCGCCGCGCTCGGCGTCTTCGTTCTTTGTCTTGGCCCTGGCGGGGGGGGGCAGCCCGTCGTCGACATCACTCTGACCGTGATTGGCGGAGAATCCCGAACGGATGTTGCGACGACTCCGGCGCAGGAACCGCCTTGGTCTCGAGGGCATAAGCCGAGGCGAATAAAACCGCAGCTACGAGCCCCATCGTGATGTGCGCGCTATTGATCTTTTTGAGAACAGCAATGCTTCTTTTGCTCTTGCAGCGCAGGATCTGCGCAAGATGGTGCATAACGCTCTTCGTCACGGCGCGATTCTCCGTCTATTGGCCAGGCCACGGCAACCATGCGTTTGCGGGTCGCTGAAGCGACCCCTGCGCAAGCTCCGACGAAAGAAGTCGCGGATAGGTCGGGCCAAGTGATGGTCGGCAGCAGCTGCGTTTGGAAAGGCCATGCTAGCCGCCGGCCGCGACCGTTCGGGCATGCTGCTCGGCGGGCCGATAGTCGCCTCCGAGCGGGAGATCGAGCTCCCGCCATACCGCGACCAACGCGCGAGCCAACTGTCGGATCAGCGGAAGGTCGTGCGCCGGGGTAGGGGTAATCCGCAATCGCTCGGTGCCCCTGGCAACCGTGGGATAGTTGATCGGCTGGATGTAGATCCCGTGCTCCTCAAGCAGGAGATCGCTCGCCTGCTTGCACAGATCGGGATCGCCGACCATGACGGGAACAATGTGCGTTTCCGTCGCCAGCACCGGCAGGCCGGCTTCCCGCAAAGCCGCTTTCGTCGCTGCCACGGCAGCGCGCTGGCCCGCACGCTCTGTGCCCGATGTCTTGAGATGAGCGATCGAGGCTGTCGTGGCCGCGGCTACCGCGGGCGGCAAGGCGGTGGTGAAGATAAATCCTGGCGCATGGGATCGAACGGCATCCACGACAGCGCTGCTGCCTGCGATGTAGCCGCCAAGCGTGCCGAATGCCTTGGCAAGCGTTCCCTCGATGACGTCGATGCGCGCCATCACCCCGTCCCGCTCGGCGATGCCGGCGCCGCGTGGCCCGTACATGCCGACGGCATGCACCTCGTCGAGATAGGTCATTGCGTGATAGCGCTCCGCAAGGTCGCAGATCGCTTCGAGCGGCGCGACGTCGCCGTCCATCGAATAGACGCTCTCGAAGACGATCAGTTTCGGGCGGCTGGGCGCCGCGCGCGACAGCAGCTGCTCCAGGTGTTCAACATCATTGTGGCGCCAGATCTGCTTGGCACAGGAGGCGGCGCGCACGCCTTCGATCATCGAATTGTGGTTGAGCGCGTCTGACAGGATCAGGCAGTCCGGAAGTAGCCTCGCGATCGTCGCGATTCCCGTCTGGTTGGACACATAGCCCGACGTGAAAACGAGCGCGGCTTCCTTCGCATGAAGGTCCGCTAGCTCGGCCTCCAAATCCACCAGTGCGCGATTCGTGCCCGAGATGTTGCGCGTCCCGCCGGCGCCCGCGCCCATCCTGCGCGCGGCGGCGCACATCGCTTCGATCACCTTCGGGTGCTGGCCCATGCCGAGATAGTCGTTGGAGCACCATACGACGACGTCCCGCTTGCCGTTCGGGCTATTCCAGAGCGCATGGGGGAACTGTCCCGCTTTGCGCTCCAGGTCGGCGAAGACGCGATAGCGCCGCTCACGTTTCAGAGCGGCAATCGCAGATTGAAAACTCACGGCATAGTCGAACATTTCTTGCAAATCCCTTGATTGAGCCGTCTGCGACACCATGTCCCGGGCCGATCGCCGCCGATCGGCCGCCAACACGGGGCAGCCTTTCGGCGAGAAGGCCAAGGGCTATATCAATCGACCAGCTCCGGCTGTTTCAGCCCGAGGGCCTTCGCGACCCCAGCTCCGTACGCCGGATCCGCGCGCGTGCAATTGTCGACATACCGCTGCTTGATGTGCAGCTTGGCGTCGCCCATCGCCCGCGCCGTGTTCTCGAACAGCACCTTTTGCTGTTGCGGCGTCATCTTACGGAACAGGTTGCCGGGCTGCTCCCAATGATCATCTTCAACGCGGTGGTCCCAGTGCGCTGCGTCCCCTTCGATTGCGAACGGCGGCTCGGCAAAATCCGGCTGGTTGTCCCAGAGCCCCGCGCTGTTGGGATTGTAGGTGAGCGTTCCGCCCAGATTGCCATCGGTCCGCATCTTGCCGTCGCGATGGTAGCTCTGGAACGGGCATTTGGGCGCGTTGACCGGAATGTGGTTGAAGTTGACGCCGAGCCGGTAGCGTTGCGTGTCGCCATAGGAGAACAGCCGCCCCTGGAGCATTTTGTCGGGCGAAAAACCGATGCCGGGCACGATGTTGGCGGGCGAGAACGCGGCCTGCTCCACTTCAGCGAAAAAGTTGTCAGGGTAGCGGTTGAGCTCCATCACACCGACCTCGATCAGCGGATACTCCGCTTTCGGCCACACCTTGGTCAGGTCGAAGGGATTGTGCCTGTGGGTTTTCGCCTGAGCCTCGGTCATCACCTGAATGAAGAGCGTCCAGCGCGGGAATTCGCCGGCCTCGATTGCATTGAGCAAATCCCGGCCGTGGCTTTCGCGATCCCCGGCAACAAGGGCCGCAGCCTCGGCGTCGGTGAGATTCTGAATCCCCTGCTGCGAGCGGAAATGAAACTTGACCCAGACGCGCTCATTGGCGGCATTGATCATTGCGAAGGTATGGCTGCCGAACAGGTGCATGTGGCGGAAGCTCTTCGGAATGCCGCGATCGGACATGATGATAGTGACCTGGTGCAGTGCCTCCGGCAGGAGCGACCAGAAATCCCAGTTGTTGTCCGCGCTGCGCAACCCGGTGCGCGGGTCGCGTTTGATGGCATGGTTGAGGTCCGAGAACCGCAGCGGATCGCGAAAGAAGAACACCGGCGTGTTGTTGCCGACGATGTCCCAGTTACCCTCCTCGGTATAGAATTTGAGGGCGGTGCCGCGGATGTCGCGTTCCGCATCGGCCGCGCCGCGCTCGCCGGCGACGGTCGAGAAGCGCGCGAACATGGGCGTCTTTTTGCCGATCTGCGAGAAAATCTTGGCCTTGGTGTAGCGCGTGATATCGTGCGTCACCGTGAACGTGCCGTGTGCGCCCCAGCCCTTGGCGTGCATGCGCCGCTCCGGAATCACCTCCCGGTCGAAATGCGCCAGCTTCTCGATCAGCCAGATATCCTGCAGCAATGCCGGGCCGCGCCGGCCCGCGGTCATGATGTTGGTGTTGTCGGCGACCGGCGACCCGGTTGCGTTGGTAAACCGCTTCTCTGTAGCCATCATCAGCTCCTCTGTTATGTTAAGTCTATTGGGTCAAGTCGGCGAACGGCGGCATCGGACGGCCGACCACGCCGAACAGTGTCGGGCCGATGCGGTTCTCCTCCGCCACCACGGCGTGGCGGATGCCGCACTGCGCCTTGAAAATCCGCTGGCCGGCGGCGAGGGCGGCGGTGACGGATCCGGCGGGCAGCAGGCCGGCAATTGCGGTGCGCCTCATGCGACAGTTCCTCTGGCTTCCCTCGACCACACTTCAGTGATCCTTTGGGCCTTTTCCATTTTCATCATGACAGTCGAACTCCTGATCGAGGACAGTCAGGCTGCCTTCGGCAACAGGCCGTGCGGGTCGAGCACGAATTTGGCGGCGATGCCCTGGTCGAATTGGGCGTAGCCCTTTGGCGCATCCTCCAGGCTGATCGCTTTTGCATTGACGATCTTCGCGATCGGCAGGCGCTCGTTCAGCAGCGCCATCATGAGCTGGTGATTGTAGCGCAGTACGGGCGTCTGGCCGGTGTGGAAGGAATTCGACTTGGACCAGCCGAGGCCTAGGCGAAGACTAAGGCTGCCTGTCTTGGCGGCCACGTCGTGCGCGCCGGGATCTTCGGTGACATACAGTCCCGGTATGCCGATGGCGCCAGCCGGCCGGATGATCTCCATCGCCTGGTTCAGCACGATCGCAGGCTGATCGCCACCTCCATGGCCCTTGGCTTCGAAACCCACCGCATCGATGACCGAATCTACCGTGGGTTCGCCGACGACCGCGGCCACCTGTTCGCCAAGGCGATCGTGTTTAGTGAGATCTATCGGGACGAAGCCAACCTTCCTGGCGTGGCTCAGCCGTGCCTCGTTCATATCGCCGATCATGATCACAGCCGCACCTAGGAGCTGGGCAGAGGCGGCTGCCGCGAGGCCCACGGGACCGGCGCCGGCGACGTAGACCGTCGAGCCCGGCTTGACGCCCGCATTCAACGCGCCGTGAAAGCCGGTTGGCAGGATGTCAGTCAGCATGGTCAGGTCCATGATCTTGGACATGGCCTCGTTCTTGTCCGGGAACTTGAGCAGGTTAAAGTCGGCATAGGGGACCATGACGTAGCGGGCCTGCCCGCCGATCCAGCCACCCATGTCCACATAGCCATAGGCGCCACCGGCGCGACCGGGATTGACCGTCAGGCAAACGCCGGTATTCGTCTCCCGGCAGGTGCGGCATCGCCCACAGGCGACGTTGAACGGCACTGAGACGAGATCGCCCAACGCGATCATCTCGACATCGGAGCCCTTCTCTATCACCTCGCCCGTGATCTCGTGCCCGAGCACCATGCCTGCCGGGGCACTTGTGCGGCCGCGAACCATGTGCTGATCGGATCCGCAGATATTGGTCGAAACGACCTTCAGGATCACGCCATGCTCGATCTTGCGGCCTCGCGGGCTCTCGAACTTGGGATCGGCGATATCCTGAACTTGGACTTCTCCTGGCTTGGTGTAGACGACGCCACGATTTTTGCTCATCAGAAACTCTCTTGCTTTGTAGTCCAAAGATTTAAACCATTTTAGCGGCGAGCATCTGCGGGCAGCGGGCTTACCCGCGCCAGGCGGAGGCGCGGATCACGCTGCAGAAATTGCCGCGGACGAAATGCGGATCCTTGTCCGCGAGCACGTCGGCCTTCACATTGCCGAACGTCGTCTCCGGCTTGTGCTTGATGCCGTCGTAGAAGGCCTGGATAATGTCTTCCTTGAAGTGCGCGGTACGCGGATGTGCATGCACCACCGCCTCCCGCTCCGCATCGCTGTACTCGGAATAAGCCAGACCAAGTACGTCCATTTCGACGCCGGCCGTCAGCATCGCGACGACCGGGTGCATGTGCTGCGGGATGCCCGGCGTCGTGTGCAGTGCGATCGCGGTCCAGACCGTATCGATATCGTGTTGCGCGATGCCGTGGGCTCGCAGGAAGTCGCGGGCGGCATTCGCGCCATCAACCTCGAAGCGCTCGCCCGCGCTGCTATGTTCATGGGTCAAGCCCATGTCGTGGAACATCGCGCCTGCATAAAGCAGTTCGGGATCGTATCTCAATTCGCGACGCTTGCCGGCCAAAGCGCCCCAGTAGTAGACGCGGCTCGAATGGTGAAACAGCAACGGCGTCTCGGTGTCCCGGACCAGCTCCGTTATCTCGCGAGCGAGCTTGCTGTCGGGAATCCTTACTCCCGCGAGGTCGATATCCGCTTTGACATCGATATTCATTGCGTTTCTCCTGCTGATTGATCCGAGAGAAGATTGCCCTTCGCTTGACCTGCGGAAATCGCCTGGGCGCCGATGCGCGTCAGCGACGAAGGAACGCCATTACGATTCACTGGAACCGGAATGCGTGAAGCTGAGGTAGGTTCGCGACCAACCGAGACCATTAAATTTTAATTTAGGAACCACTTTCACGCGGATGTTCGAGTCGGAACGCATTTGCGTCAGCCAAGGATCATCGCGCGGCGGTCACCTGCTCGTAGGCGTCCAGCACGCGGCTGGAATAGACGAGGGCGGCACCGGCATTGACGGCTGTCGCGACACCGAGCGCCTCGGCGATCTCTTCCCGCGAAGCGCCGTGACGCGCGGCCGCTTCAGTATGCACGGTGATACAGCCGTCGCACCGGACGGTGACGGCGACCGCGAGCGAAATCAGCTCGCGGGTCTTCGGGCCGAGCAGATTGGTCTTCTGGCCCGCGGCGCTCAGCGCCTGATAGCCCTTGACCGTGTCGGGGCTGAGTTTGGCGATTTCGCCGATCCGAAGCATGAGCTGCTGGCGATAAGTGTTCCAGTCGAGCATGGACACGTTACTTCTCCTCATTTTCGGCTTCCGCTTCGGGAAGGGCTACCATGGCGGTTCTCATCTTCCCGTCTCGGCCAGGAACCACGCGCGCTGTTCCGCCTCGTCGACCCAATTCTCGATCAGGCTGGCGGTCGCGATATCGCGATACTCGTCGCAGAGCGAATGCGCACTTCGGAGATTCGCCAGGAGGCGCTGGTTATCAGCGAGCAGCTCGGCCAGCATGTCCTGCGCGCCGACGCCATCGTTGTCATTGTCGCACACGCGCTGGAGACGCGCGATCTGGCCGATCGAGCGCAGTGTTGTCGCCCCAATCTTGCGCACGCGCTCGGCGATCGGATCGGTCGTCGCCAGGATCTGTGTGCTCTGCTCGTCGAGAAGAAGGTGATAGTCCCGGAAGTGAGCGCCCGACACGTGCCAGTGGAAGTTCTTAGTCTTCACATAGAGGGCGAACATGTCGGCCAAAATGGCGTTCAACGCCGTCGATATCTCTGCCGCTCCGTCGGGATTTAGGCTGGAGGCCGGCTTCCCCGGATCAGTGTCGACAGCACGCATCTTTCTTCTCCTTCTTCAACCGGCATCCGCCAGATGCCGGTCTTGCAGCCATTTTTTATTTGAGCCAGCAAGGCGCTGATCAAATTGATTTATGTCAGGTTGGACACTGCTCTTGCGTGACTTTCGAGAAGCTGGATGGCGCTCTCGCAGTGATCCGTGAAGCAATCGGGATCGCAGTAGAAGAGGCGCGTCCCGACTTCTCGAAGATAGTTAATTCCAATCGGCTGATTGCACATCGTACAGAAGGACTGCGGACGAGGCGTCCTGCCATTGACCAATATGAATCTCATGTCGCGCCTCCCAGTGCGAAGCAGAACACGGTATCGGATGAGTGATAGGCATTGGGCGGCGGAGCGCAGAGGTGATTTCTGCCATCGGGATTATCCCTGTTCCGCTCGACCTTTTCCGGTGGAACGAGAATGTACTTCCCGTCCTCTCTGCGTTTTGCGTAGATGTTGCCGTCAACATACTTGATCTCGGTCGGGTAGCAGTCCGCATCATTGCAACAGCTAGCCCAGGGATGATCGGGCATGTGCCATGTCGAGTAGAATTTCTCGTGCAGGAACTGATCCTGCGGCGGATGGTGGCTGAGCCCCGCATGACCTTGGCCCTCTTGTGCCTGGACCGGCAGCGCCAACAAGCAACAGAGACAGCCCCATACGAGAAGGTAACGCAGAAGGTTCACCGCGCCACCTCCTTGCTCCGAAATTCTGAACGGTGGCTAGCTGTCGCTTGATGCCTGCCGCAGCCGTTGTCAGGCAGCTGCCTGAAGCCGGTGCAACCACCTGCGGTCGCCCTTCTGTCGGTCCTTGAAGCGATCGGCGCATTTCTTCGAACAGACGGCGGTTCGCCAGGAGTAGTACCGCACAAGGCCAAACCTTCCGTCACAGATCGCGCAATGCTTGGTTGCGCCGTTACAACGATATTGGGGACTGTTGCGCATTTTTGCCTCCTGTAGGCCTTGCGTGGGTAGTACTTGGTGCTCGTCCCCTGTTCGCGGTCGCACGTCGCGCACAGGTTAAGTGCGGCTTCGGAATCGTAGTGGCCTGCCAAGTCGCACGGCAGATAGGGACAGCGAGCGCAGAGCTTGACTCTCATGTGCCGCCTCCTGAGGCGAAGCAGCAGACTTCTTCTTCGTCGCAGGTGCGGTTTGGCGGCCGGGCGCATCCGTGATTCCGCCTGTCGGGCTTACCGCGGCTGCGCTCGATCTTTCTGGCCGGGATCGTGAACATCTTGTCACCTGCAATCGGCTCGTCCGATTAGCAGCGAGACTAAGCGGACGAGACGGCCGGCTCAATCGTACGAGGGTAAGCCTCCAATATTGAAAAAGGATCGGGAGAGTCATACAGAGGTTTATGCTGTTTGCCTGTCACGCCCCACGTTTTCTCGAGCGGCAGCAGCGAAGGTTCGCGCAAAGCGATGGAGGGCTGGCCGGCGCAGCTACTCACACGCGCGGCAAGTGACGGGTGATCAGTAAAGCGACCGCGAATTTTTCAAAATTCGGCCCGCGCAGTGCTGAGGGTAAAGAGGCGGACGGCCCGCAGGGCGGGGGAGGGGCGATGCGCGGCCGTCCGCTTTGGCAGCAATGCGATACCGCGCAGAGAGAAAACACGGCCGGGCTGCTTGGTCCAAGACTAGGTCCGGCCAGCCGGCGACACCATTAAACAGAGGTTTAGTCGGATTAAATGGAAGGTTAGTTGGATTGCCTTTCGCGGCAGTATCGCATGAGCAGCGGTGCTGCCAGCTTGTGGGTGTGCAGCGACCGCGGGATCGAGGTCACTCGTATCGATTGCGCAAAGCCAGCTGATGACCGTTGCGCGCTTGCAGGCGGACTGGCTTGCGCGAGATTGCGGTGTTTTGTTCGATTTTGCGGAGATTTGACTAGTGCTTCGAGTAACTTAACCGCTGGGGAACCGCGTCCGCAGAGGCAATCGAATTGCCGGAATTCCTTAAAATGCTCTAATCTTGTTCGCCGGAGACCCGGGACGGGACACTCTGCAAATGTTGCGTAACCAGATCACGAATTTCCGGAATTCAGCCGCGCGGTTTTTCCCCGGCAGCATTGCAGTCGCATCGCCGTCAGCGGGACGAGCTAGCAGAATGAGAAAACCTGATCTCCCTCAGCGGTGGCCAAGACTGTCCACGATTTCTCATTATGCAATGGCGGTCTTGTCGGTCGCGGTTGCGATCATTGCCGCGGAACTCATCACACGTCTGCTGAATGCTGAGGCTATCGCATCGTCGATGCTTTGCGCTGTTATCTTCGCTGCATGGGTCGGCGGTTTCGGCCCGGCGCTGTTGGCGATCACGCTCGCCCTTTTGTCGTTTCATTATTACCTGGTGCCTCCGATCAATTCATTTACCTGGAAGCATGATTTATCCGCCGTGGGCATTTCGGAGCTGCCGCGTCTGTTCCTGTTTTGCCTTACATCGCTCGTTGTCGCGTTCCTGATCTCGGGACAGAGAAGAGCAACAGAATCTCTCCGGCATTCGGGCGATGACCTGAGAGTAGCGATTGCGGATCAGAATCGGATTGAAGCCGCGCTGCTGCATAGCGAAATGTATTTGACCGAAGCGCAGAGATTGAGTGGCACCGGGAGCTTCGGATGGAATGTCGCCAGCGGCGAGATCATCTGGTCGGACCAAACCTTCCGGATCTTTGGATGTGACCGGGCGACGAAACCGACCGTAGAATTTATTATCCAGCGCACTCATCCGGAGGATCGCACTGCCGTGCAAGAGACCATCGATCGCGCGTCCCGCGACGGAAAAGATTTCGACCATGAACACCGATTGCTGATGCCGGACGGTGCGGTGAAATATGTCCATGCGATAGCTCGTGCCGTGAGAGATGCGTCAGGCGGCGTCGAGTTTGTGGGCGCGGTGACGGATGTCACGGTTGCCAGGGAAACGGAACGGAAGCTGCGCCGCAGCGAAGCCTATTTGGCCGAAGCCCAGCGTTTGAGTCATACCAGCAGTTGGGCCTGGGATGTGCGCCTACAAGAATTCGTTTATCGGTCGCCCGAAGTGTACCATCTGTTTGGGTTCGATCCGGAAAAGGACCCACTGTCACCGCAATCCTTCCAGGATCGTATTCTCCCCGAAGACAGGGACCTGTTTGTCGAGATGGCGCGGCGGGCAGTGCGAGAGAAAACGGACTTTGAAGTCGATTTTCGCATAGATCTTCCGGACGGTCCGACAAGATACGTACATTCCGTGGGACATCCTCTCGTCGGTGACGACGGTGAAGTGATCGAACTGGTTGGTACGCATGTCGATGTCACCCAGCAGCACCTCGCAAAGGAAACGCTGCAAAAGGCTATTGATGAAATCAAGAAATCCGAAGACCGCCTTCGACTAGTCATCGACACCATCCCGACGCTGGTCTGGCGCGCCGGACCGGAAGGGATCCCCGATTTCCTTAATCAAACAGCCCTCGACTATACCGGCATTTCATTGGACCAAGCCGCGACCAGCTGGCCCCGGGCTTTTCATCCCGACGACAAGAAGGGCATGTTGGTGAAGTGGAGCGCGATACGAGAGTCCGGTATGCGAGGCGGGCTTGAAGCCCGGCTCCGGCGCTTCGATGGTGAATACCGCTGGTTTTGGTTCCAGGCCGAGCCGCTGCGCGACGAGGCGGGCAACATTGTTAAATGGTACGGATCGTCTACCGACATCGAGGACCTCAAGCGGACCGAGGAAGCACGTCGTGAGAGCGAGCAGCGCTTTCGTGATTATGCCGAAACGGCCTCCGATTGGTTCTGGGAGACCGGACCGGACCACAGGGTCACCCGCATATCGGAACACGTCGGTGATATTGGCTTGGTGCCCTCAGGCCTGGCCGGCCTGTCTCGTTGGGATATTGCAACTGATATCGAATCGGAACCCGAAAAATGGCGAATGCATCGGACGATGATCGACGCCCGTCAGCCATTTCGCGATTTCGTATACACCGTCAAAGGGACTGGATCCCCAGTATACGTCCGAACGAGCGGCAAGCCCATTTATGACGCAAACGGCAATTTTCTCGGCTATCGGGGCACCGGCACCAATATTACGGCGACGATTCGCGCAGATCATGCCGAACAGGCGCTGCGCGAAGCGCAAGCGGAACTCGCACATGTTACGCGCGTGACCACGCTGGGCGAACTGACGGCCTCCATCGCGCATGAAATAAACCAGCCACTCACAGCCGCCGTCGCCAACGCGGAGGCCTGTCTGCGTTGGCTCGACCGCGACACTCCCGACCTCACCGCTGCACGGCGCTCGGTGGAATGGGTCATCAACGACAGCTGCCGGGCGAGCGAGGTGATCCGGCGTGTCCGGGCGCTCGCAAAAAAATCCGACATTGAGAAGGTGCCGCTCGAGGTCAACGACGTCGTCAGGGAGGTTATCGCGCTGCTAAGGCGCGAGTTGGTTAGCCACCGGGTATCATTGCGAACCGAGCTGGCGCCGGTTCTCCCCACGATCCTTGGTGATCGGGTCCAGCTGCAGCAGGTGATCATCAACCTGGTGATGAATAGTGTCGAAGCAATGCAGCCGATCACGGATCGGCCGCGCGAACTGGTGATCCGATCGGGCCAGGACGAGACGCACCGCGTGCTTGTAAGTGTGACGGATTGCGGTATCGGGATTTCGGCCGAGAATGCGAACCGGTTATTCGACGCCTTCTTCACCACCAAGTCCAGCGGCATGGGCATGGGACTCTCGATCTGCCGCTCGATCGTGGAAGCCCATGGGGGACGTCTGTCGGCTTCCCACAATGAGGGAGCGGGCGCGACGTTTCAATTCGCCTTGCCCTCGCATCAGGAGGACGCGTCGTGACCGAGCGCCCCAAACCATCGCATCAACCCGCCAGCGCCAGGGAGCCGCTCGTCTTTATTGTCGAAGACGACGAATCGATGCGAAGAGCGCTAAGCAACCTCTTTCAATCGGTGGGATTGGAGGTCGAGCTGTTCGGTTCGGCGTCCGAAATGCTGCGATCGAAGCTTCCAGATGTCGCGAGCTGTCTCGTCCTTGACATCCGGTTGCCGGGATTGAGCGGCCTGGACTTCCAAGCCGAACTAGCCAAGGCGAACATCCATATTCCCATCATCTTCATGACCGGCCATGGCGACATTCCGATGAGCGTCAGGGCGATGAAGGGCGGGGCGGTCGATTTCCTGACTAAACCGTTTCGCGATCAGGACATGCTCGACGCCGTGATGGTGGCGATCGAACGGGATCGCAAGCGCCGCGAAGCCGACAAGATTGTCGCCGGCTTGCAGACCCATCTTGAGACCTTAACCCCTCGCGAGCGGGAAATTCTGGCGTTGGTATCGTCTGGCCTCATGAATAAGCAGATAGCCGCAGAACTCGGACTTGCCGAAATTACCGTGAAGATCCATCGTGGGCACATCATGAAGAAGATGGGCGCGAGGTCGTTGGCCGATTTGGTGAGAAAGGCCGAAACGCTCGGAATTCGTCGCACCAAGGCCTAGCGCGGATTCCGCAAGCATCGGGCGAATCCAATTTCCACCGGCCTGTCCACCGCGAGTTTTCGCGCCGCTAAACCTAGGTATAGGGCGCGGCAAACCAACACGATATTCGGATCAACCTTCGTAGGTCGAGCCGTTCGCTGCTGATCGGTCTACCCTCGCAAGGCCGTCATATATTGAGTGGGCGTATTCACGAAGACATGACGGACAGGCCGATTTTGCAGACCTATCTCAGCCACACGATCGGTCCTTGGTTGGCTACAAATGCCGCGGAGTTTCAAATGGCGAAGAATGGTGCCTTTCATCGCATGATGACGCGGCGGCAACTGCTAGCCGCCGCAAGCGCTGCAGGCGTGGCTCTGTCAAGACCAGCATGGGCGCAAAGCATGATTGACCTGCCGCTGCCCGGCGGTCCCGATGCGCGGCAGATTACGACCGCCTTCCCGCAGAAAGGGCCGATGATCCTGCAGCGGACCCGTCCACCGCTTCTCGAAACCCCGTTTGAAGTCTTCGACAAGGGAGTATTCACGCCCAACGACCAGTTCTATGTGCGCTGGCACTGGGCGCTCATCCCGACCGATATCGACATCGACAAGTTCGGCCTGAGCGTGCGCGGCCATGTCAATCAAACATTGTCGCTGTCGCTCAACGATATCGTGCATGGTTTGCCGAGCGTTCAACTGTCCGCCGTGAACCAATGCTCCGGCAATTCACGAGGGTTTTTCCAGCCTCGCGTGCCCGGTGGGCAATGGGCGAACGGCGCCATGGGCAATGCGCTCTGGACCGGGGTCCGTCTCAAGGACGTGCTGGATAAGGCCGGCGTGAAGCCGGGCGCCGTGCAGGTGCGATTTAAAGGACTGGAAGAGCCCGTCGTGGCGGATGCGCCGCACTTCATGAAGTCGTTGGACATCGACCACGCGCGCGACGGCGAGGTGATGATCGCCTATGCCATGAACGGCGAGCAGCTGCCCTTGGTGAACGGATTTCCCCTGCGGCTGGTCGTGCCCGGCTGGTACGCGACCTACTGGGTCAAGATGCTCAATGATATTGAGGTGCTTGATCAACCGGACACCAATTACTGGACAAAGGTTGCCTACACCATTCCCGACACGCCGCACGCCAACATCAAACCGGGCGAAACCGACGTGAAGATGATTCCGATCAACCGAATGGTGCCCAGATCCTTCGTCACGAATATTGCATCTGGTGGTAAGCTGAAGGCGGCTACACCGACGACGTTGCGCGGCATTGCATTCGGCGGCGATAGTGGCGTGGCGGGCGTCGACTTCTCGATCGACCATGGTCAAAGCTGGCATCAGGCGCAGCTGGGAAAAGACGAAGGCAAATATGGATTTCGGCAGTGGCAGACGCAATTAACGCTGCCCGCAGCCGGTGAGTACAGTCTGTTGGTCCGCTGCACCAACAGCAACGGTGTCGCGCAACCCGACGCACCGAATTGGAATCCGGCCGGCTTCATGCGCAACATTGTGGAGTCAGTGAATGTTATCGCGGTTTGACGGAGTATCCTAAATGCTTGGGAATTTGCTGCCGGCCATCGTTCTGTTAGGCGTGGCGTCGATGCCTCTCACGGCGCGCGCCGCTACGCCACTCGAATTGAAGTCGGTCAAGCTAGAGCTGCCCGACAGCGACAAGATGTTCCCCACGGGGCCGGGTTCGGACGCGATCAACAATAATTGCCTCGCCTGTCACTCGGCCGGCATGGTCTTGGAGCAACCGGCGCTGTCGAAGCAGGCTTGGGCGGCGGAAGTCAACAAGATGATCAACAACTACAAGGCTCCGATCGCCCCGGAGGATGTCGGCGCGATCGTCGAGTATTTGACCGCGCTCAAGGGCGCGAAATAGAATTCGGCCTTAAATTCGCTTAAAGGCCCGAAACACCGGTAATTTTTGCGGGGCGTCTTCGCGCAAGCAAACCTAAGTATGATTTCGCAATCCTGATTCGCGGCTCACCTTTTCGATCGGCGAAGTGCCAAGGCAAGCGCCTTGCGCCCGCATCAGGAAGGTCGGTCTTGTCAATGCTTTCGGTAATTTCAGTCATTGACGACGATGCCTACGTCCGTGCCGCGACCGACAATCTTCTCAGCTCGCATGGATACCTGGTCCATACATTTGCGTCTGCCGAGGAATTCCTGCAGTCGACCCATTTGCACGATACGTCGTGCGTCGTCGCGGATGTGCAGATGCCGGTTATGAGCGGGTTGGACCTTCTCACACATGTGCGAGCTCAAGGTTACAACGTGCCGTTTGTGTTTATCACGGCCTTCCCCGAAGAGAGCGTCCGCGCCCAAGCGTTGAAGGCGGGCGCCATCGGCTTCCTGGCCAAGCCCTTTGCTGCACCGGCCTTGATCGACTGCGTCGAGGTCGCCTTGAATCGACATCCCGGCGGAGCCGGCAAGTGAGATGGTGAAGCGAAGGCGCATCATCTGGTGCACCTCCTGCGACGACTTCTCCCAGCGCGTCCGGAGCGAATTCTCCCGCTGCTAAACCAAGGTATGGGGCGCTCAAAACCAATACTGCGTTCGAAACAACCTCCGTAGGATCGAGCCGTTCGCGTTGATCAGGCTATGCTGGCGCTTGGAGCTGGAAACCCGGGGATGCGCCGTGCAGGTGCGAGCCAGACGAGCAAAACGCGAAGGGTGGATCCATGTCGACGAAGTCATGCCTGCTTCGTTCCGAGCCTCGCAACTATTCCCCAAAGCAAGCAGAAGAGCAGAGCGCCTCTGCGACCTTTCGGCTGAAGATGCCTGAGTTCATGCGCTCGACTACGCTGCGGTGGACCGTGCTGGTAGCCGGCATATTTGCGGCTTTTACCGCTACATTGCTCGGGTTCGTCTATTTGAAAACAAGGCATGACCTGACGATGCAATCCGACCGTGTGATCGCCTTGCAGATGAGCGTCCTTGCGGATTTGTTGCCTGGGCGGAGGCTCGACGCGATCAACGAGGGTCTAAGGCAGGATCCGGCTCGCGTTCGGCTCGTAGGATTGTTCGGCTCAGACGGCGGCAGGATCGCAGGCAATGTCGAAAGCGAGCCGCCGGATCTCAAGATAGACAGCCCGGCGCAAGACGCGGTGGTCGACCGGATGGACGGAAGCGTCCGGGAGAAACAGGCGGTCCGCCTGATCGCGCGAAGGTTGCCTGATGGCAACGTGCTGGTGGTCGGACGAAATGCCGATGAAGTCGAGAAGATCGCACGCGTCGTTGGCGTGGCGCTTGCGCTCGGCCTGATCCCCGCTGTGCTGCTTTGCCTTGCGGTCGGCTTGGCGATGAGCACTCGTGCCCGGAAGCGCATTGTGGAGGTCAACGAGCGGGTCCAGCGCATCGTTGCGGGCAATTTGCATGAACGGCTACCGCATCGGAATACTGCCGATCCTTTCTCCAAACTTGCCATGATCGTCAATGGCATGCTCGACGAGATGGAAACTCTCATCCGATCCCTCGCAGGCGTCGGCCATGACATAGCGCATGACCTTCGCACGCCCCTTACCCGTGCGCGGCTGACGCTTGAGCGCGGTCGCACCAACGCCAGGACGCTGGAGCAGCTGCAGGCTGTTGCAGACAAGGCGACAGAGGCGCTCGACCAGTCGCTTTCGATCATCACCGCGATTTTGCGGCTTGCGGAAATCGAGAAAAGTCAGCGGTCGGCCGGCTTCGGCAAAGTGGCGCTTGCAGACCTGGTGCGCGAGGTGGGCGACATGTACGAGCCGA
>Ga0210408_10002239_pt1 | contig 19154 bp, 19 predicted proteins | sample IncBWH4MmetaG_FD_155471 | JGI IMG/M metagenome (GOLD analysis project Ga0210408, IMG submission 155471) | Forest soil microbial communities from Barre Woods Harvard Forest LTER site, Petersham, Massachusetts, United States - Inc-BW-H-4-M | ecosystem: Environmental > Terrestrial > Soil >...
AGCCGAGGCCGTTGACGATCGCCATGTTGGAGCCGACCATCAGGCGCGCATCCTGTGCGCTTGGCTCATAGGTGTGGGGGTCGGCGCTCGGGCTGACGATGATGCTCCGCACCGATGCCCTTCCCCCGGCGAGCTGGGAAGCGATGCTGCCCCAGAAGTTCTCCGCCGCCACAACCTGGAGCTTGCTCGCAGCGCCGGAGCCGGCACCGGGGGCAGTCGAGCCCGAACGGCCGCAAGCTGTGGCGCCACCCGCGCCCGCGAGGGCCAGCCCGACGAGGATGAATCTGATAGCCGATCTCGACAATTGCTTCGCGCCTTTCATCAGGGGTAGCTCACCTTGCCTGGGGTTGCGGCTACGCCACGGACCCGGGCGTGTCGCGATCCGGAAGCGCGACGCCAGCCTATCAAAGACGGGACTCAGTCTCATAAAAGACGCTGTCTCATCCTGTGCAGGGGCTATCCTCTGCGCCGGTATGCACGGGTTGCGCGAGGGCCGCTCAGGCCGCGATCCACATGGACGCTGAGGCTCTTCGCGAGCGTCGTGAGGCCCGGCGGCGGGCGCTTCGCCGCCGCCGCGCCCAGGTCTTCGGCCTGATCGGAGCCTGCGCGATCGCCGTGGCCGCGATCGTCGCGATCTCTGGTGGCGCAACGCGCAAAAAAAGCCCCCCCGCGACGAGCTCAGCCAGCAGCGCCGACGGGCGACAAGCGGCTGGGCATTCCGCGAGCACGCCGAGCGCCAGCTCGGGCGGGCGGCCGGGAAAGACGGCGGTCCCGATCCTGATGTACCACGTGATTGCCGCACCTCCGCCGGGCGCCCCGTTTCCCGGTCTCTACGTGCCGCCAGCGGAGTTCGCCGAACAGATGCAGGCCCTGAAGAACGCGGGTTGGCACGCCGTCACGCTCGACCAGGTCGCGGCGAACTGGCGCCGCGGCGCGTCGCTGGGAGCAGGCAAGCCGATCGTGCTCACGTTCGACAACGGCTACCAGTCGCAGTTCACGCAGGCATTCCCGGTCCTACAGCGGCTCGGGTGGGTGGGCGACGAGAACATCCAACTGTCGGGCCTGCCGCCGTCGCAGGGTGGTCTCGGGGAAGCAGAGGTCCGCGGCCTGATCGCCGCCGGCTGGGAGCTGGATACGCAGGGCTTCAGCCACGCCGATCTGATCAGGCTCGGCGCCGAACAGCTGCACTATGAGGTCGCGGTCACGCGCGGCGTGTTGCAGCGCCGCTACCACGTCCCGGTCAACTGGTTCTGCTACCCGTCGGGCCACTACGATTCGACCGTGATCGCCGCCGTGAGAGGCGCCGGCTACGCGGGCTCCACGACCGTGGTGCCCGGCTGGGCGAGCCCGTCGGAGGACGTCGACCGACTCCCCCGCCTGCGCGTGCTCGGCGGCACGAGCGGCCAGGCGCTCTTGGCCCAGGTGGCGAGCACTCGCGAAGCTCCGGCGGCGCCGAGCTCGTACAACGGCGGGTGAGTCCGGCGCCGTGATCGTCTGTGACTCGTTCGTGATCGCGGATTGGGCCGACCCGGGCACCCATCCCGGCCGTCCGATCGCCGGCCTGCACCTGCACCGCTCCGATGACGAGGCCTGGATCGTCCTCGAGGGCCGGCTCGGCTTTCGCGTCGGCGAGGAGGAGCGCGAGGTGCTCGCCGGTGACTCGCTACTCGTGTCGAGGGGAACGCCGCACTCCTACTGGAATCCGGCCTCCGAGCACGCCCGCTATCTGCTCGTGATGACGCCGAGGATCCATCGGCTGATCGAGACCCTGCACGCCGGGGATCGCACCGACTGGGCACGGATCTTCGAGGAACACGACTCAGAGCTTTTGAGCTGAGCCACGCTCGCGGTAGGAGTGCCTAGGGGCCTGTCGAACCTTCCAGGTATGGTGACCCTCGCCGATCCGAGCGATCTCGGCGTCGCTGCGCCTGCGCTCTGCAATCACGACGGCAGGGCGAGCGGGCGGCTGACGTTCGAGGAGGGGAGCATTCGCCGTGAGATCGTCTGCGAGTGCGGCCAGCCGTTGGCCTTCCTGGGCCGCGAGGACTACAACCTCGGCGGCCGGACAGCTCCTCGACGGCGGCCGACTGGGGCGCGGTGGACGCGATCTACCGCCCAGGCGGCGCGCGCGTTCAGGCGCTCTATCGTGAGCAACGGGCTGCACCGGCGCCGCTCGACCCCTCGGGCGCTCTGATCCTGAACCGGGTAGCGTTTCAACCAGGGACCTGGCCAGGTTGGCGCCAAGCGGGTTTTTAGCCCCAACGGAGTGGGTTCGATTCCCACCAGGTCCACGTCGCCGGCGATCGCGTCAGTCCCGGGAATCGTGCTAACAGCGCGCGTCGGAGCGGTCGTCATGGTTTGCGCGGCGCTCGTCGTCGATCGCCCGCTGAGACCTACAACCTCGGCGGGTAGGCAGCCGACCAGGTAGGGTCCGCATCGTGCGCCGAGCGAATCAATTGTTGGTCGTTAGGCACCAATCCCGGTCGCCCGGGTCAACATGCTGACTGGCTGCGGCACGAGCGCGACCGCGTGAGTTCGGTCCTTTCTCGAGGCGCTCGGGTCCGGATCCCGACGCCCGCGCTAATCGACGTCACGATCGCGACGCTTGCCGTGCTGCTGATCGCCTCACCGGTGCTGCTCACCAGCGACGGGTTTGCCCCCGACTTCACGAACGAGTTGTGGCTCGCCGGCTATCAGCAGCACGTGATCGCCGCCCATCTGCATCCGACGCTGTTCCTGCAGACGCAGCGGCTCGGCGTGTTCTATCCGTTGTTCGCGTTCTATGGCGGAACGCTGTTCGCGCTCACCGGGGCGCTCGGCGTGGTTCTCGGAGGGTCGACGACCCTGGCGTTCGAAGCCGCGATCCTGGCCGCGATTGCGGCGGCCTACGGCGGGCTGTTCTGGCTCGCCCGGCAGCTTGGCGTGCGCGGAGTGCTGGCGCATGCGCCGGCGATCGTGTTCGTGACGAGCGCCTACTACATCAGCGACCTCTACGGAAAGGGAGCGTGGGCAGAATTCACGGCCGTCTCAATGTTGCCGCTCGTGCTCGCGGCGTCGCTGCGTCTGGTGCGCGGTCGCTTGAGCGTGTGGCCGGTCGCGTGCCTGGTGGCGGCGAGTGCGGTGTTCAGCGGCAGCCACAACATCACGCTCCTGTGGGGCACGACGGTGGCGGTGGTGGCGCTCGGCGTGTACTGGCTGGTGAGCGGGGGCTCGCGCGAGCTGCCGTGGCGGCGGATGCTCGCTGTCGCTTCTCTGATCGCGCTTGGCGTCGGCCTGAACGGCTGGTTTTTGCTCCCCGACCTCGGTTACGCACACGACGCGAACATAAGCAGCACCGTCATCCCGTGGAGCGCAACGAGGGACTACGACACCTTTGCTGAAATCTTCGACCCGTTCCGAATGCGGCCAAGCGAAGCCGAGATGCCGGGACTCTACGTTCAGGCTCCTGTGCTGGCGCTCGTCTGGGGCCTCCTCGCGGCGCCGCTCTCCTGGCGCTATCGGCGTTTGCGCGCCGGCGTTGCAACGGCACTGATCGTGCTTGCCGGCCTGCTAGTGCTGATCATGTCCTCGGGTGCGTGGTCCTCGCTTCCAACCCCCTTTCAGCGGGCCCAGTTCCCGCACCGGCTGCAGACCTATGTGACGCTGGCGTGCGTGGGCCTGGTCCTGGTGGGCGCGCTCGCGCTCACGCGCCGAGCCCAGAGCGGCCGCGCGACGCGCGCAGATCGCCCTCTCGCGTTCGGGTTGGGGCTCGTTGTCGCGTTCAGCGTGGCGGTCTGCGCGTGGCAGCTCTGGGCTGCGACCACGCACATATCCGACCCCCACTTCTCGTCCTACTCAAACCGAGCGCGCGCCTTGAGCGGCGTCTCGACGCTCGTCGTCCCCGAATCGTGGAACGCGGGAACCGACTATGGCGATCGCAGTCTTCCCGTCGTCCCCACGACGGCCCAGTTCACGTTCGACCCGACGCACGCGCAGGACAACCGGCTCGCCGAATCGGTTTCGGTTCCCCCGGGCCTGCAGCCGTTTAGTACGAACATCGCCGGCGGTCCCTACCTGGTCCATATCGGCGGAGGCGTGCGCGTCGTCGGGCGGACCTTCGCTCAGCAGGGGTGCATCACCGGCTGCTGGGAAGGCAGCAACCTCGTGCTCCAACGCACCACGGACGGATCCCAGCCCGTCCCTGTCGAACTGAGAGCTCGGCCCAGCGCCCCCGTGGTGCTGGGTCGGATCACGACGGCGTTATCGGCTGCGCTCCTTTTGGCGTTGGCTGTAGTCGCCGCCGTGCGGCGCCAGCGACGGCGCTCGGCAGCTCACCCGACCTCGTAGGACGCCAGCGATCGCCGGCGAGCTCCGCCGCCGCTGTCGTCCGCGCCGGCCGCGCGCTGGCGCTGCGCTGATGCTTGGCTCCGTCAAGCCTGGCCTGGCTCAGTCCGCGAGTTTCGCCCCAGCCGGTAGTGCAGCGAATCCATGCTGGTGAGGTCAAGCGAAGGATCGACTCGGCGGACTTCTACACGAGTCCGTCCGAACGATGAAGAAAGGCACTTCGGAGCGTGGCTGTGAAGTTCTTGAGGTTCGATCGTGAACAGCCGTCCTTCGGTGCCGGTGTCGTTACAGGAGTGGTTGCAGAGCAATCATCTCGCGTGGTTCGTCCTTGCCCGCCGCGAGGACGTGCTGGCGGAGCTGATCAGCTCGGTGCTCTCGTTATGCAAACAGGCGGGGCGCTCGAAGGTCGGGGGCCGGCGCTTCCTCCATTCGAAGGGGGCGTGAGCTGGGTCAAGAACCCAGAGTCCCTCCACCGCCCATTTACGATCGCGGTCTTGACGAGCAGCCAGGCCGGTCAGTGGTGCTCCTCGAGCGCGAGTCCGCGCGTCCGGCGGGTCTATGCGGTTGGGCGAGCTGCCGAGCGCCGTCGCCGGTGCCGTATGACAGCGGCTAGGGCCAACGCCAAAAGGAGCGCAGCCGATACGGCGGTCGCGATCCGACCAAGCACAACGGGCGCGCTGAGCTGGGCCCGTAGTTCGACGGGGACGGGCTGGGATCCGTCCGTCGTGCGTTGGAGCACGAGGTTGCCTTCTTCGGTCCGCCCGACCACGCGCGCGCCTCCGCCGACATGGACCAGGTAAGGACCACCGGCGATGTTCGTGGCAAAAGGCTGAACGCCCGCGGGAAACAAGACCCGGGCGGCGAGCCGATTGTCATCGAGCTGCGTCGGGTCGAACGTGAACTGGGCCGTCGTGGCAAGGGCCGGAAGGCTGCGATCGCCGTAGTCGTTCCCCGCGTACCACGATTGGGGTAGGAGCGTCTGCGGGCCGCGCAGGGCGTCGGCTCGGTTTGAATAGGACGAGAAGTGGCCTTCGTGCACGTGTGTGTTCGGAACCCAGAGCTGCCACGCGGACAGCGCCACCCCGAACGCGACAGCGACCCCCAACCCGAGCTCGAGGGCGTGGTCTAACCGTGTGGCGCGGCCGCTCTGGGCCCGGCGCGTGAGCGCCAGCGCCCCCACGAGGACGAGCCCCGCGCAGGCCAGGGTCACGTAGGTCTGCAGGCGGTAGGCGAACTGGGCCCGCTGAAAAGCGGTTGGAAGCAGTGACCACGCACCCGAGGACATGATCACCACGAGCAGGCCCGCAAGCACGATCAGCGCCGTTGCCACGCCGGCCCGCAAACGCCGATAGCGCCACGCGAGCGGCGCCGCGAGGAGGCCCCAGACGAGCGCCAGCACCGGAGCCTGAACGTAGAGCGCCGGAGTCCCCGATTCGCTCGGCACCGTTCGCAACGGGTCGAAGATCACCCCGAACGTGTTGAAGAACGCCGTCGCGCTCCACGCGATGTCGCGAGCGCTGACGATCGTGTCGTGTGCGTAACTGATGTCGGGGAGCAAAAACCAGCCGTTCAGGCCGACGCCGAGCGCGATCAGCGAAGCGACGCCGAGCATCCGCCCCCACGGCAGCTCGCGCGAGCGCCCGCTCACCAGCCAATACACGACGAGCGCCACAAGTGCCACCGTCGAGCCCCACAGGAGCGTGATGTTGTGGCTGCCGCTGAACACCGCACTCGCCGCCACCAGGCACGCGACCGGCACGACGCTCAAGCGACCGCGCACCAGACGCAGCGACGCGGCGAGCACGAGCGGCAACATTGAGACGGCGATGAACTCCTCCCATGCTCCCCGTCCGTAGAGGTCCGTGACGTAGTAGGCGCTCGTCACGAACACGAGCGCCGGCGCGTGGGCAAGCACTCCTTTCACACCCAACTGCCGAGCGAGCCAAAAGAGCCCGCCATAGGCCGCCGCGATCGCGGCCAGCGTCACAGCTTCGAACGCCAGGATCGTCGACCCCCCGAGAACGACGGCGAGCGCCCCGGTGAGCGCGAACAGCGTTCCGCCATAGAAGGCGAAGATCGGATAGAACACACCACCCTGCTGTGTCTGCAGGAACAGCGTCGGATGCAGATGCGCGGCGATCACGTGGTGCTGATAGCCGGCGAGCCAGATGGCGTTGGTGAAGTCGGCGACAAACCCGTCGCTGGTGAACAGGAGCGGCGAGGCGATCAGCAGAACGGCAAGCGTCGCGATCGTGACGTCGATCAGCGCGGGCGTCGGGAGCCGGACCCGACCACCTCGGGGAAGGACCGAACTCACGCGGTTGACATGCATTGTCGAGCCACCTAAGAGGGACGCGCCTGAGGAGTCGCGTCTCCTGCGGGCGACGGGCGAGTCGCCGAGCGCCGTCGCCGGTGCCGGATGGCGGCGGTTACGGCCAACGCCAAAAGGAGCGCAGCCGATACCGCCGTCGCGATCCGACCCAGCACCACGGGCGCGCTGAGCTGGGCCCTTAGTTCGACGGGGACGGGCTGGGATCCGTCCGTCGTGCGTTGGAGCACGAGGTTGCCTTCTTCGGTCCGCCCGACGACGCGCGCCCCTCCGCCGACGTGGACGAGGTAGGGACCACCGGCGATGTTCGTGGCAAAAGGCTGGAGGCCCGCGGGAAACAAGACCGAGCCGGCGAGCCGGTTGTCCTCCAGCTGCGTCGGGTCGAACGTGAACTGGCCCGTCGTGGGAAGGACCGGGAGACTGCGATCCTCAAACTGGTTCTGCGCGTACCACGACTGGGGGAGGAGCGTCTGCGGGCCCCGCAGGATGGCGGCCCGGTTTGAAGAGAATTTCCAAAAATACGGCTCGGTTTGGGATTTCCGGAATCCCTGCGTGTTCGGAACCCACAGCTGCCACGCGGATAGCGCCACGCCGAACGCGACAGCGAGCCCCAACCCGATCGCGAGGGCGCGGTCTGTGCGCGTGGCGCGCCCGGTCTGGGCCCGGCGCGTGAGCGCCATGGCGCCCAACAGGACGAGCCCCGCGCAGGCCAGGGTCACGTAGGTCTGCAGGCGGAAGGCGAACTGGGTCAGCTGAAAGGGGGTTGGGAGCAGTGACCACGCACCCGAGGACATAATCACCACGAGCAGGCCGGCAAGCACGATCAGCGCCGTTGCTACGCCAGCCCGCAAACGCCGCTCCCGCCACACGAGCGGCAGCGCGAGGAGGCCCCAGACGAGCGCCAGCACCGGAGCCTGAACGTAGAGCGCTGGAGTCCCCGATTCGCTTGGCACTGTTCGTAGCGGGTCGAAGATCACCCCGAACGTGTTGAAGAACGCCGTCACGCTCCACGAGACGCGTTCACTGCTGACGATCGTGTTGTGTGCGTAACTGATGTCGGGGAGCAAAAACCAGCCGTTCAGGAGGACGCCGAGCGCGATCAGTGAAGCGACGGCGAGCATCCGCCCCCACGGCAGCTCGCGCGAGCGCCCGCTCGCCAGCCAGTACACGGCGAGCGCCACAACTGCGAGCGTCGTGCCCCACAGGAGCGTGATGTTGTGGCTGCCGCTGAACACCGCACTCGCCGCCACCAGGCACACGACCGGCCCGACGCTAAAGCGACCGCGCACAAGGCGCAGCGACGCCGCGAGCACGAGCGGCAACATCGAGACGGCCGTGAATTCCTCCCACGCTCCCCGTCCGTAGAGGTCCGTGACGTAGTAGGCGCTCGTCACGAACACGAGCGCCGGCGCGTGGGCAAGCACTCCGCGCACGCCGAGCTGCCGCGCGAGCCAGAAGATCCCGCCGTAGGCCGCCGCGATCGCGGCCAGCGTCACAGCTTCGAACGCCAGGATCGTCGACCCCCCGAGAACCACGCCGAGCGCCCCAGTGAGCGCGAACAGCGTTCCGCCAAAGAACGCGAACTCCGGTGAGAACACGCCCTGTTGCGTCTGCAGGAACAGCGTCGGATGCAGATGCGCGGCGATCACGTGCTGCTGATGGCCGACGAGCCAGATCGCGTTGATGAAGTCGGGCGTAAACCCGTCGCTCGTGAACAGCACCGGTGAGGCGATCAGTAGAACGGCAAGCGTCGCGATCGCGACGTCGATCAGCGTGGGCGTCGGGAGCCGGACCCGAGCGCCTCGGGAAAGCACCGAACTCACGCGGTCGCGCTCACGCCAAGCTCCCGCCGACGTGCGCCTTGACCCCGTCAAGGCAGGTGAGGCTCAGCACCGTCTCAACTCCTTTCGCGTGGGTCAGATCGCCTGAGGCTCCGCAAACCATGACATAAACGGTTGAGCCGGAGGCAGTATGGACCGCCCACGGCGGCCCCCCGCCGGTTGGCCCGATGTTGTTCTCAATCGGCTGCGTCCCTTACTTGCCGCTTGCGCGATCGGCGGCGCCAGAGCGCGCAATCTGGCTCTGGCAACGAGAGCGGCGAACGGGTCTCGAACCCGCGACCTCAAGCTTGGGAAGCTTGCGCTCTACCAACTGAGCTATCGCCGCGCAGACGGCCATATTACCCGCGAGCACGGGGTTTTCGAGGCCTCCGGGCTGCGCCAGTTCGCGGGCGCGAACGCCCGATCGCGTCCGGCGCCTGCGGCTCAACCGCAGCGTCGCCAGGCCAGCTCGGCCCTCCATCGCCGAGCCAAAAACGAGGAGCCCACCGCCTAGGTAGGCTCCTCGCAGGAGGAGGATTCGGCAAGCACACCTGATCCGTCAGCACTGAGCATACTCCTTACGCTGGCTGGCTGGCCAAGCACGATCTCAGAGCGGTAACAACCCCGCCCCACCAAGGTCGTAGCGTTGCCGAACGCAGCCGCGCTGGCCTTGTTTCCCCCAGCCCAGCGCCGCTGCCGCCCGACGGCAACAAGGCCCGAGGAGGGAGGCCTCGCCGAACGGAACAGCCCGGCCGCACCCCGCCAGAGAGCGTGCGCCGGGCTTCGGGCGTTATCGACGAGTTGCGACGGCGCTCAGCTCAGTGCGCGCCTGTTCCGGACGTTGGACCGCGCGCCCCATCTCTGGACGGTTACGAGCGGCTGTAACACTCCGTTTTTCTCGCATATTGCGAAGATTCTGCGGACGCTTTTCACGCATATTGCGGAGCTTGGGCTAGCTTTGACCGATGGGAGTGGGGTTGAGGGGCATTCCCGTGTCGGTTCCTGGGCTGCCGCAGACGCGCGCCGCACTTGTCTACGCGCGTGACCAGCACCGAGGCCAGGTGCGCGAGGTAGATGGCGCGCCGTTCATCACTCACCCGCGCGAGGTAGCTTCGCTCCTCTACGCGGCGGGCGCACCGGACCATCTCATCGCCGCTGGCGCACTGCACGACGTGATCGAGAAGACTCCGGTCACCGGCTTCGACCTGCGCCGGCGCTTCGGGAGCACGATCGCAGCGCTCGTGCTGGCGGTCAGCGAGGACGAGCACATCCCTGGCTACGCCGAGCGCAAGGGCGCGCTTCGCCATCAGGTGGCCGAGGCTGGTGAAGAGGCCCTGATGCTGTTCGCTGCGGACAAGATTTCCAAGGCCAGGGAGCTGCACCTCGAGGTTCAGCGCTCACGCCGCGGCCGTCGGTCCTCGAAACGGCGACTCGCGTACTACAAGCTTTGCCTCGAGCTTCTGCGGGAGCGCCTGCCCGGCTCGCCGCTTGTCGACCAGCTCGACGCCGAGCTCGCCCGGCATTGACCGGCCGCGCTCAGTCACGGCACGCGCAATGATGGTCTGCTCCTCCGAGGCCGGGGCGAAGGCCTCGCACTTCCACTCGGCGAGCAGCGGCCCACGCACGAGGAGTATGGTGTAAACCGTTGTGCGGGGGGGTTACTGGCTGGGCCGTCCAAGCGGCCCAGCCAGCCATCACAGCGCGACGAGGAGGGGCCGTGCCCGTGCGTGTTCGAGGAACAACTCGGAGAAGCCGAGGAGGCGCTTTGGTTCGGGGTCATCAGCTTCGGCCATGGAGGGCTGGACGCGGGCGCGCCTAACCCCTCCGGCGCCCGCGAGCGGCCCCGGCATCTTGCGATGTGTCGGGGCCGCTGCATCTACTCCTCGACACGATTAGCCGCCGTTCGGACTCGCTACAGTCGGCCGGCGCGCGAGCGCGCGACGGTCGGATCGAACTGGAGAGATGTGTGGATCTCGGGCTGAACGGCAAGGTGGCGGTCGTCGCCGCATCGAGCAAGGGTCTCGGAAAGGCGTCGGCGCTCGCACTTGCACGGGAGGGTGCGCGCGTCACAGTGTGCGCGCGGACTGCGGCGGATCTCGAAGCGGCCGCCGAGGAGATCCGACGTGAAACGCGCACCGAGGTACTCGCCGTGCCGGCCGACCTCACGAGCGCAGAGGACATCCGACGCGTCGTTGCGGCGACGGTCGAGCATTTCGGCGCGGTCGACGTTCTCGTCAACAATTCCGGTGGCCCGGCGCTGGGCCGCTTCCCGGACCTCACGGACGACGACTGGCGCCAAGCGTTCGAGCTTGTGACGCTGAGCTTCGTGCGCTTGGTCCGCGAGGTCGTACCGCACATGCGCGAGAAGCGGTGGGGGCGCATCATCGGGATCCAGTCGAGTTCCGTGAAGGAGCCGGTCGAGCACATCGACCTCTCGAACGGGATCCGCCCGGGCATCGCCGGGCTGATGAAGGCGATGATGCCCGACCTCGCGAAGGTTGGGATCACGATCAACCTGGTGCTTCCGGGGAGGTTCCTCACGTCCCGCATCCACCCGAGCCTGGCCAGCGGCACCGCGCACATAGACAAGACGGTCCTAGAACAGCTCGCACCCCTCGCCGCCACGATCCCCCTAGGACGCCTCGGTGACCCGATCGAGCTCGGTCACCTCGTCGCGTTCCTCGCCTCGGAGCAGGCCTCATACATCACGGGCGCCGTCTACCAGGTGGATGGAGGCAGCATCAAATCCAACCTATAGGCGAGGAGCGGCACGCTCGTAGCTACAGTGGAGTCTCGGGGTCTCGCCTCCCCCCGGCGAGCTCTGAGGGATAGGCCGCCCCGGGGCCGCGCTGTTTCGCAAGCCCGAGCAGAGCGCAGGGGCTCAGCAGGCTCCCGGGACGGTCCCACTTGAACTTGCTCACCCGTTCCAACGCACCTGATCGCCTTTAGTCTTGATGGTCGTGAGACGCCGCGCCGTGCCGATCCTCTCCTCGCTCCTCGGAGCCTGCGTCGTCGGGCTCCTGGTCTACGGCGTGTCCGCGCGCTCGGCCAGCCGCACGCTCGATGAATCGGTCGCGCACCAGGGGCGCCCGTCGGCGCCGCAGGCCACCCGCACGCTGCCGCTGCTCGGCGGTTCCGGCACGAGCTCGCTGGCCTCGCTGAGGGGCAAGGTCGTGGTGCTGAACTTCTGGGCGTCGTGGTGTGAACCATGCCAGGTCGAGGCGCCGCTCCTGCAACGCGCTCAGAGCGCGCTCGCGCGCCACAATGGCACGGTGCTCGGCGTGACCTACCTCGATGCGTCGCCCGACTCCCTGCGCTTCGTGCGCAAATACCACCTCGCCTACCCCAATCTGCGCGACGCGGACGGTTCCTTCGCGCACGCCTACGGCACCGACCAGCTTCCGGAGAGCTTCCTCGTCGATCGTCAGGGCAACATCCGGGCGCTCAGCCGCGGGGAGATCGACCAGTCGTTCCTCGACCGCGCGGTGGCGCTCGCGCAGTCCTCGTGAACCGCCCGGCCGCCCTGCTGCTCGTGGTCGCCGGACTCGCCGCGGGCGGGATCGCCGCCCCGGCTGCATCGACCGCCGCGCCAAGCCCCTCGCTGCCGGTGATCGAACGCCAGGTGATGTGCGTCAGCTGCAAAATCCCGCTCAACGTCGCCGAGTCCCAGCAGGCGGACCGCGAGCGAGTGTTCATCCGGGGCCTGATCGCCCAGGGCAACAGCGAAACGCAGATCAAGCGATCGCTCGTCGCACAGTACGGCGCGGCGGTGCTCGGCCTGCCGAGCACTCACGGCTTCGACCTCGCCGCCTATCTCGTACCGCTCGCGGTGGTGGTTGGGCTGCTGGCGCTGCTGGCGCTGCTGCTTCCGCGCTGGCGCCGCCGTGCCCGCGAGGGCCACGAGGAGCCGGCCCCGCCGCCCAGGCTCGATGCGACCGACGCTGAGCGCCTGGACTCCGATCTCGCGCGCTTCAACTGAGCGCGGTTGGCTACATCGCGTCCGGGGCGCTCACCCCGAGCAGATCCAGCGAGCGGGCGATCAGCCGGGCACTCGCGACGCACAAGGCGATGCGGAAGGACTCCACGCTCTCCGACTCGGCGCCGATGACGCGGCAGTCCCGATAGAAGGCCGTGAAGGCCTGGGCGAGCTCGAGCGCGTAGGCCGTGATGCGGTGCGGCGCGCGCCGGTCGGCTGCCTCGAGCACGTCGAGCGGGAAGGCGAGCAGCAGCTCGATCAGAGCGCGCTCGGCCGCGTGCACCGGGGCGGACTCCGAGTCGCCGAGCGCCGCGAGTGCCGCCTCCACACGCGGGGCCCCCGCCCTGGCGAGGATCGAGGCGATGCGCGCGTGCGCGTACTGCACGTAGTAGACCGGGTTCTCGCTCGACTCCTCGCGTGCAAGGTCGAGGTCGAGGTCGACAGTCGTGTCGTGGGAGCGCGCGAGCAGGTACCAGCGCGCCGCGTCGACGCCGATCTCGGCCATCAGCTCGTCCAGCGTGACGAACTCGCCGGCGCGCTTTGACATCTGGGCGCGGTCTCCCGAACGCACCAGATGAACCAGTTGCATGATCAGCAGCTCGAGCTCACCCGGGTCGCCGCCCAAGGCCTCGTAGGCCGCCTTCATGCGGGCGACGTAGCCATGGTGGTCGGCCCCCCAGACGTCGATCTGGCGATCGAAGCCGCGCTCGCGCCTGGCCTCGTGGTAGGCGATGTCAGACGCGAAGTACGTGTGCTCGCCGTTCGAACGCACGAGCACGCGATCCTTGTCGTCGCCGAACTCGGTGGTGCGCAGCCACAGCGCCCCATCGCTGCGGTAGGTGTGCCCCTGTTGCTCGAGGATCGCGAGCGTATGCTCGACCGGGCTGGGCTCACCCTCGTGCAGTTCGCTCTCATACTGCCAGTGGTCGAACGCCTCGACGTTGAAGGCAGAGAGCGAGACCTTCATGTCCGCCACCATCTGCCCAACCGCGGCGCGCCCCAGCTCCGCCGGGTCGGCCTCCGAGGCGGTCGGCAGGCTCGCCGCGAGCTTGACGACATATTCGGCCTTATAGCCGTCCTCGGGCACCTCTTCGCCTCGCGCGAGCGCCTGAATCGACTCGCCGAGCTTGCGTATCTGAGAGCCGGCGTCGTTGACGTAGAACTCGCGCTCGACGTGGTGGCCGTGGAACGCGATGATGCGCGCGAGGGAGTCGCCGTAGGCAGCGTTGCGCGCGTGGCCGACGTGCATCGGCCCCGTCGGGTTGGCCGACACGAATTCCACCAGCACGCGCTCCCGCCGGCGAGCCAGGCCGGAGCCGAACTCCTCGCCCGCGGCGAGCATCTGCCCGAGCGCCGCCCGCAGCCAGGAATCGGCGAGAAACAGGTTGAGAAAGCCGGGACCCGCGACCTCGAAGCGCTCGAGGCTAGCCCCCAGCCGCTCCTGGAGAGCGTCGCCGAGGCGGGCGGCCAGCTCGCGCGGAGTCGCGCCGAGCGCGGGTGCCAGGACGAGGGCGGCGTTGGTCGAGTAGTCGCCGAACTCGGCTCGGCGCGGGCGCTCGAGCGTGATCGAGTCTCGGCCGGCGCCGATTTGCCGGGCAGCGCCCGCGGGCGCGCCGTCACGTCGCTCACGCCCGTCGGTGAGCTCGTCTGCGGCCCCGAGCAGAGCCTCCCGCAGGCTGTCGAGCGGCGTTGGGAGCGGGCCACTCACGAGCTGTCCGTGGGGGGATTTCTCATCGCTGGCTGAGGGCTCTGTCATGTTCCGTGGGCGGGGCTTGCGATACTAGCTACGTGAACGACCAAGACTCAGGCGCCGAGCGCCACATAAACATCCATCTCTCCCCCGAGATCATGGGGGGCGTATACGCGAACTTCGCGAACGTCAGCCACTCCGACTACGAGTTCACCATCACCTTCGCGCGAGTCGACCACGAGGTCGAGTCCGAGGAGGTCCCCGGGGTGGTCGTCTCGCGTGTCAACCTCTCCCCTCGCTTCATGCGCGAGCTGATCGATGCGATGGAGGACAACTACTCCAAGTGGCTTACCCGCGAGGGCATCAAGAACCTGCCCGAGTACGGCGGGTCGGAGAGCGCATCAGAGGACTCGTAGGACTCCGCGCAACCGGCGCGACCCCGGCGAAGAGTCGGGCTGCCCCGGACCGTGCACCGCGGGCCTGGAACGGCTGCGGATGAGCGGTGTTCGTACCCTCCTAGGATGCAGGTCGCCGTCGTCTCGGACATACATGGCAATCGGCACGCCTTCGAGGCGACCCTCGAGGCGATCGCCGACAGCAGCGCGGCCGAGGTCTGGTGCCTCGGCGATCTCGTCGGCTACGGAGCCGAGCCGGACGCCTGCGTGGCACTGGCCCGCGAGCACGCGGCGGTGTGCCTGGCCGGGAACCACGACCTGGCCGTCACCGGCGACATCCCGCTGGATGAGTTCTCGCGCGGAGCGAGCCTCGCGGCGGAGTGGACCCAGGAGGTGATCGCGCCGGAGAACCTCGCCTTCCTGCGCAGCCTGACCCCGCAGGGTGAGGAGGGCGAGATCGGGCTCTACCACGCGAGTCCCCGCGACCCCGTCTGGGAGTACGTGGTCTCTTCGCTGCTCGCCGAGCTGTGCCTCGACGCGCAGCGCCAGCGCGTCTCCCTGATCGGCCATTCTCATGTCGCGCTCTCGTTCGTCCGCCGCGCCGGCGACCTCACGACCGGGGAGCCGCAGCGCGACGGCGCGCAGGTCGACCTCGCCGACGGCGAGTGGCTTCTGAATCCGGGCAGCGTGGGGCAGCCGCGCGACGGCGACCCGCGCGCCGGCTGGCTGCTGCTGGACCTGGACGGCCTCATCGCGTCCTATCATCGTGCCGCGTACGACGTGGCCGGGGCGGCGGCGGCGATCCGCGCCGCGCGCCTGCCTGACTCTCTAGCCGAGCGCCTCGAGTACGGTCAATGACGATGCAAGCGCCCTCCCGCAGCGACATTTCCACGCGACGCTCGCCCGCGGCGACGCTGCTGCGCGGGGCCGTTGCCGGCCTGCTCGGTGCGGCGACCGCGCTCCTGCTCGCGTGTGGAAGCTCGGGCGCCGGGCTGATCCCGGCCGGCAACGCCGGGCCGCTGCAGAGCGACTTCGAAGCGATCGCGCAGGCCGCGCAGGGCGCCAACGGCAACTGTGCCGCCACGGAAGCCGCAATTCTCAAGACCGAACAGGACTTCCGCGCGCTGCCGTCGAGCGTTGACAGCGGCCTGCGAAACACGCTCAGCCGGGGCATCGCCAACCTGAGCACACGGGCTCGCGTGGCCTGCACGCAGCCGCTTCCGCAGTCGACCGTGACGAGCAGCACGACGAAGAGCACGCCGACCACGCCCACCACCCCCACCACTCCGACGACGCCGCAGACCACGCCGACGGCAACGACGCCGACGGCCACGACCCCGACGAGCACCAGTCCCGAGGGCGGCACCGCCGCGCCGAACGGCGGCGTCGGCGAACCGGCGCCAGGCAATGGGCACGACAAAGGAGGCGGCGCCGAATCCGAAGGCCCGGGTGGCGCACCGGCCGGCGGGGAAGGGGGAAAATGAGCGCCGCGGAGATCGCCGGGCGCTATCGGCTGGAGGGCCGATTGGGCTTCGGCGGGATGTCTACGGTGCACCGCGCACTCGACATGCGACTCGAGCGCCAGGTGGCCGTCAAGCTGCTCGCCGAGCATCTCGCCGAGGATCCCACCTTCGTCTCGCGCTTCCAGCGCGAGGCGCAGGCGGCGGCTCGCCTGGTTCACCCCAACATCGTGCAGGTCTTCGACTCCGGCCAGGACGAGCGTACGGGCCAGTACTTCATCGTGATGGAGTACATCGAGGGGTCATCCTGCGCCGAGATCCTCCGCGACGACGGCTGGGTCGAGGTCGATGAGGCGATCGCGATCATCGAGCAGGCGTGTGAGGGGCTGCACTACGCGCACCGCAACGGCGTCGTCCATCGCGACGTCAAGCCCGGCAACCTGCTGCGCGCGCGCGAAGGCGAGGTGAAGCTGGCGGACTTCGGCATCGCCAAGGCGACCGAGCAGTCGAGCATCACGCAGGTGGGCTCGGTGCTCGGCACCGCGGCATACCTTGCGCCCGAGCAGGCCCGCGGTGAAGAGGCCGGACCCAGTGCCGACCTCTACGCGCTAGGCGTCGTCACCTATCAGCTGATCTCCGGGCGTCTGCCGTACGAGGCGACGTCGTTGACCGAGCTCGCGCTCAAGCAGCAGCAGGAAGAGCCGGCTACGCTGGACACGCTCGTCGCCGCGGTCGGTCCCGAGTTGGCGGACGCGGTCGCCATCGCGCTCGCGCTGGATCCCCGCGACCGCTACCAGACCGCGCGCGAGATGGGACGTGCGCTGGAGGATGGCCTCAGTGGAATAGCTCCCAGCGAGCGTCCCGCGGGCGGACGTGGCGCGCCCGCCACGCAGGCCACCACGGTGATGGCCACGGGCCGGGGCGAAGGCCGGCGGCCGGCGAGCGCCCCGACCGCAGCCGTCGCACCTCGCCAGCCCCGCCCCGGACCACCCCGCAGGAAAGCACCCGCCATCGAGTCTGGCGGGTCCGCGCCCGCTCGGCCCCGGCGCCGAAGGGGGCGTGTGGTTCCGTTGCTGCTGGCGCTTATCGCGCTGGCGCTCGTGATCGTCGCCGTCGTGCTGATCACGGCGCCGTCCACAACCAAGGTCGTGCTTCGCAACGTCGTGTACAACGACGTTCAGCAGGCCTCGGGCGCGCTCAAATCGCTCGTCTCCGAAAACACCAAATAGACCGCGCCTCGCGCGAGCATCCGTCAAAGGACCACCAAGCTGCCCCGGTCGCGGCCGGCCCGGTGCGACATCCTAGGAGCACAGCCGATGCTTGCCGCCATCCTCAACGTCGAACACTGGGTCCAGGTGGCCGGCTATCCGCTGCTCTTCCTGATCGTGATGGGCGAGTCCAGCGGCGTGCCGGTGCCCGGAGAGACAGCGCTGATCGCCGCTTCGATCCTGGCAAGCAGGGGCAAGCTGCAGATCGAGCTCGTGATCGTGCTCGCCGCTGCGGCGGCGATCGTGGGCGACAACATCGGCTACCTGATCGGGCGCAAGGGAGGACGCTGGCTGCTCGAACGTCCGGGCCGCTTCTACAGCCAGCGCCGACAGGTTCTCGCGACGGGAGAGCCGTTCTTCGAACGCCACGGCTCCAAGGCCGTGTTCTTCGGACGCTTCATCCTGGGCCTACGTGTGTGGGCGTCCTGGTTGGCCGGCGCGACGCACATGCCCTATCGCTCCTTCTTGTTATGGAACGCACTCGGCGGGATCTGCTGGGCCACGATCATCGGGCTGCTCTCCTACTACCTTGGCCGCGCCGCCGGGGATGCGGTCAAAACGTTCGGCCTGTTCGGCCTCGCGGCCGCTCTCTTGGCGATCGCCACCGCCCTCTTCCTGCACCTGCGCCACCGCCGAGGACAGGCGAGGAAGCGGTCCGAGAGCGCGACCGCCGAGACGGCCACCCCCCATCGTCGGGACGAATGACGGCGGGCCCGGCGGCTAGCTTCGCGTGCGCGCGACGACCTCGCCATTGCCCGCGTCGAAAAACGTCCCGAACATCCGGTTCCTCTCCTGCTGAATCGTCTGGAGCGGCGTGGCTCAGTAGCCGTTGCCGTTGCACGGAGCGATGCGCTGGCACATGTCCGCCAGATCGCTCAGCTCGGCCTCGGAGAAATGCGAGAGGAAGTGATCTCGCACGACCGCTAGATGCGTGACCCGCGCCGCTTGCAGCCGTTCGCGGCCGCCGGGCGTCAGACAAGCGTAGGAGCCGCGAGCGTCGTGTTCGCAGGAGCATCGCTCCAGCAGCCCCTCGCGCTCGAGGCGGTCGACGAGGCGGGTGAGGCCGCTGCGCGACAGCTGCGCCTGCTCTGCCAAGTCGCACATTCGCATCCGCCCCCGCGCGGCCTCCTGCAGGTGGTGGAGCACCTCATAGGAGGTCATAGGCAGCCGATGGGAGCGCTCGAGCTCGGCGTCGAGGCGCTTGGCGAGACAGCCATGCGCCCTCAGAAGCCCTCGCCAGGCGCGGAGCTCCCCCTCGCTCAGGTCCTCCCGCTCGGAGGTTGGAATCTTGACGGCGGTCGCGGTCGACATGAGGTCAGAACTCAGGAGCTTCTCAAGCGAACATAGCAGCGTCTGGCCTGCAAACACGAGCGATCTCGCTCAGCGCCGGGTTGCCCTCCACGCCCACCACATCATCATCGGCTGGAGCGGAAGCCGTGCGTAGAGCGCCCACCGCGGGATCCTTGCGAAGCGCTCCGGCGATCGCGCCATGTACAGGTTCGCCGGGAAGATCGCAGCGAGCAGCGCGATCAATCCCGGCCCAGCCAGCCTCCGCGTCGCCACCGGCAGCACAGCGAGGCCGCCGAGGATCTCAGCGACCCCACTCACCGCGACCACGCCCTTGGCGTGGCCCTGCAGCCGCGGCGGCACGATCTGCTCGTAGGCGCGCGGCATCACGAAATGGTTCACGCCCGATCCGACGAAGAAGGCAGCCAGCAAGCGGGGCATCTACGCGGCCTCGATCAACGAGCTTCCGGTCATCTGCGCCGGCTGCTCGAGCCCCAGCAGCTCGAGCACCGTCGGCGCCACGTCCGCGAGGATGCCGTCCTGGCGCAGGGAGATCCCCGGCACGGTGACGATCAGCGGCACGGGGTTCAGGGAGTGCGCCAGGAC
>Ga0210408_10002240_pt1 | contig 19153 bp, 27 predicted proteins | sample IncBWH4MmetaG_FD_155471 | JGI IMG/M metagenome (GOLD analysis project Ga0210408, IMG submission 155471) | Forest soil microbial communities from Barre Woods Harvard Forest LTER site, Petersham, Massachusetts, United States - Inc-BW-H-4-M | ecosystem: Environmental > Terrestrial > Soil >...
AAGTAAGCGCTGAACAGCCCTGCGATTTTGCGCCGAACAGCACATAAATGGCGACAGCACATAACGGCACAAATGTTCTGCAGAACATTTGTGCCGTACTATCACGTGGTGTTCACGTTGCCTGCGGCCATCGCCGACATCGCCTACCAAAACAAGGCTGTGGTCTACGACCTGCTGTTCAAAGTCTCGGCCGAGACCATGCTGACGATCGCCGCGGATCCCAGGCGTCTGGGTGCCCGAAAGCGCTCTCTCACGCAGAAGCCTTGGCGACCGGGAACGCCCTCACCCGGAAATGACTCCGCATCCCAAGCTCGCTCAGCGTCGGTTGGTGTCCAAAAAGTCGAGTATAGAGTCCGATACCTCGCCGAACTCAACGTAGCGTCGGCGCAACTCGTCGGCGATGTCCATGGTCACGTCACGGGACCAGCCCTCGAAGGTGTTGAAGGCAACAATGCGGACCGGATGCCCATACTGGCCCTCCACTAAGTCGCGGATCAGCGTCTCGCGATCAGCGCTGTCCGCGTCAGTCTCGCTCCAGGAGCAACCGATCCGGCTCCCGAGGTCATTGAGCACAAGGTAGGTGTCTTGGTCGGCCCCATGAGGCACGATTGATGGTGAGGTACGCATGACGAGCTCCGCGACCATCACCCGTCGAGATGATCGAAGTGAATAATCCTGGGCGTGGGTGACCTGCCGGTCAGTTCACAATTTGTCACACGAACGCAGCGGACGGAGATACGGCCCCGCCCCAGGTCCGAGGGCAAGGCGGGGCCGCATCGTCGGGTCACAAGCGCCGATCGGGTCAGCCAGTCACTTCCTCGATAAGCGGACGATCTCAGAGCCCGCCCGGGCAGCTCCTTCGGGCCAACAGGCTTGGCCTGCTATAACAGAGGCCGCCAACGGCCTTACTGCTTTTCGGAGATCCAAGACGTGTCGCCACACTCACACCGGAACATATGGAAGGTCCGACCCACCGTCGGGTCCAACATGCTGGTGGCGAAGCGAGGTAGCTTGCCGCACCGAGTGCAGGGCGGGCAGATCGGCGTTTGCGATTTTTCCATCAACGAGCAAAGTGCTGATTTGGGCCACGGCGCAAGCCAAAATCAACTTAGGACATTTGGGGTCAAACACGGACAGTACGCGTAGGAACAGATTGGCCACCCAGAACCTTTGCTGACGGCGGCCCGTTGTGGGTCACGAGCCGTAATACTTGCGGCGAAAGTCGCCTCTGACGGGAGACCTCAACGCGACCCGCTAGATTTGTTGCGATGGGCTAGGCGACATTTGCGAAAACGCAAAAGGTTCGCCAACTGAGGCGGCCTTACTTTCCTTCCTCATTGACGATTGCCGTCAGGTTCTCAAGTTGGTGCGCCAGAGTTGTCCAACTACGTGAAATGCCCAAAAGCCCAATGGATCGGCGGGCTGAGATCTTCTGATCCTTGCCCAGGATTTGGTATTCTGCAGCGTATGTTTTACATTGTTGGATTTTTTCCGCCTGGCACTCCGTTGTGAGGCCAGAGCCTATGCTCGTTACATCACAGAGTATGTGCACGAGTGGACGCAGCGCAAATCGGTATACTGCGTCATTTGGACACATCATCCAGTTCATGGCGCTGTCATTTAACCGGGTGTGCAACATCGGCAGGTAAGGCGACATTCGCGAAAACGCAAGAGGTTCGCCACCTGAGGCGGCCTTGGCTTATTTGGGCGGCTGCGAGCCCGGAGACGTGATCCACTCGGCCATGTGAGCTACCATTTCATCTTCCCGGGCCTTCCTTAACAGGCCTTCCCGTGTTGGGCCGGGGGGTAGCTTTTTGGCCTCCTCTCGCAATCGCTTAGCTTCCTCGGCGAGACGTTCTTCCAGAGAGAGTGTATGTTTGATCCGGCGGCGACGCTGCATGATACCACCTCGTGCTTACGGGTCCTAGCCGTGAGTATTCTCCGGGAACGCCACTCGCTCGACCGTTATAGAGATTTTGCCACGGCAAAATTGGGGTACTGTTCTGTTTTGAACACTCCCCGATCACTATCTTCGTCGGGCCGAAGGAGGGGTTTTATCGGGAAAGCAGCAAAGAATGGGTTCAATCCCAAAGTGTTTCTCGCCAAGGTAGGGACCGGGAAAACGATATCGAAACACCACAAGGATCAAACCATTTTCGTCCGAGGCGATGTCGCGGATACTTCTTCTACATTCAAGGTCAAAATCGTCGTCATGTCTGAGCGAGAAGGAAACGGTTGTGGCAGTTCTGGAGCCCGATCAGTAAGGTGATGTTGAGAAGAGCTTCAAGAATAGCCGGTGAACAGTGTTCACTTTGCAAATTTATTCCCCGCTGTCGGCACCCCTCCGGATTTCGGGCGTGTCGTGCAAGACTACGTTCAACAAAGAATTATGGACTTCCAAATGTCCGTTGTAGTCGATGAACCCTAGTTTGCGGAATTTGTTCATGAAACCGCTCACGCGCGACCTGGTGGTGCCGACCATTTCGGCGAGCGTTTCCTGGCTGATTTTCGCGATGACGGGCTCTGGCTTTGCCTCCTTGCCGAAATTCGCCATCAGGAGAAGTAGCCTCGCAAGACGCTTCTCGCTCGAATTGAAAAGCTGATCAACCAAATCCTCCTCGACTCGGGCGTTCCGAGCCAACAGATACGACATGAACACCTCGGAAAACTTTGGCTCGTCATGGAGCACGCGCACGATGGCTGCTTTGTCGAGTCGCATGATGCGGCTTTCGGTCATCGTCTCGGCTGTCGCCAAGCGCCGTGGCTGGGCGGTCAGACAGCCCTCGCCAAAAAAATCCCCCTTCGCATGGATTGCGACGACTGCTTCCTTCCCATGCTCGGAAACAACGCAGACTTTGACCTGGCCTTCCTGAATGTAAAAGACAGAATCCGCCGGATCCCCCTGCAAGAAGACCCTTTTATTCTTTTGATACGTCGATACGGTCCTACCCCCATCCACGGTGGCGAGAAACGTTGCGACAGTGAATGGCGGCTTGCTCTTTGCTTTCACGACAATTCTTCCCGACTATCGTGCCCGAACTCAGCGTCTTGAAAAACCGGTGCGGCCGTGGCCGTGCGTTTTTCTCTCAGCTCATCGGTGCCGGCTGAGGGACGGGACGCCCGGTTGAGATTATGAGCTTGGCTGAAGGTGGTGTCGGTAATGTACATTACCGAAACGGCTCGAAAGTCTTTTTAGGTATACGTCTTGGGAAGGTGAAAAGCGACGCGCGCCCGGACCAATTGGTAGCATTCACAAGATGCTTCCGTGAGACCCTGCCGATTGAGAATCGTGACCTGCCGTCGGCCGCGTTCAATCAAACCAACACGTTCCAGCTCCTTCGCGGCGTTCGTGATGGTTGGTCTTTGGACACCCAGCATTTCGGCCAGCAGGTTATGGGTGATCGGCAGTGCGTCGTCATCAGCGCGGTCGCGCATCATCAGCAGCCAACGCGCCAGTCGCTCCTTGAGGCTGTGCGCACCGTTGCAGGCTACAGACACCATGACCTGTTCGAGAAATGCCTGAACGTAAGCGAACATGAGACCTCGGAAGGACGGCATTGATTGCATGGCTTGCGCAAACGCAACGCGTGACATCCTTGCGGCGCTTCCCGGGATTTGAACCAGCAACTGGACAGAGGAACTCTTTGCACCGAAGACGGCCTGCATGCCCGTGCAGCCCTCCCTTCCGATCGTTGCCATCTCAATGACATGGCCGTCCGCGTAAACCGCAACTACCGAAACGACCCCGCTGTCGGGGAAGAAGACATAATCGAGCGAACTGTCAGCATTCATGAGAACTTGCTCGCGTTGGCAGCGAATGTGTTCGAGCTCCGGCATAAGCCTCTTGAGATTGCGCGAGGGCAGAGCAAGCAAAAGCCGATTGCCGGGCCATTTTGATGAAACGTTCATACCCTTAAACCGCGTCTGGTTCGCGTTAGTTCCAAGAGGCTGGGTCGGACGCGAGTCTATGATCCCTCCGTTCAACGCGACGAGACTAGACATGTCTGTAAAGGGTCAAGGGCTGACCATCCGAGAGGGGCAGCTGTTGGTGCCAAAGGGGACATCGAACGTTGGGCCAAAGCTGTCGGAATCAAAAGGGCTCGAAGTTTCCAGAGTTTCCTATTGGCCTCGTGAGCTGTGCCGCGTGATGTGTAGCGCCTGCATCAACTGGTCAGGACCCCAATGATTTCCCAAAGAGTTCGATCGAGCGAGCCTACTTTCTTCATAATGCCTGCTTTTCATTGAAAAATGCTTGCTGCTTATCCCACTCAATCGGAAACGGCTTTAGGAGATCCGCAAGTGCGAGGTCTGCCTGCTGTTGGCCCGAAAGGAGCGCTTCGATTATGGCCGGTGACAGCAGCGTTAGCCGAAGGACGCGGCCGAGATAGGCCTCGTTGATGTGTTCTGCCTTCGCTAGGTCACGTACCGTTCGGTAGATTTTTGATTCCAACATGCTGCGCCAGCGATGCGCGCGGACCAGAGCCTTGACGATCGTGCTATCGACCCGGGGTGGGGGTGGTATCCAGGGCGCCGCGTCTGCAGGCGTGACCACTTTCTTTCGGCCTCCTTGACGGCGCAGAGAGATTGGAATGCTTACGATCATCATGCGGCCGTCGCGGCTCAACGTGGGACGTCCAAATTGACCGATGCTGATAGCAGCGGATCTCGTCATTCAGCGGCCTGTTCAAATGAGGTTGTCGTCCGAAGTTCGCTGTAAAGGGACGTTAAGCCATCGATCTTCAAGGTCAGATCCAGAGCGTCAGGCTTAAGGTCTGCCCGTTCAACGAGCAGCTCGACGATCCGGGCCTGTTCAGCCGGAAACAGCTCGTTCCAAAGTTGCTCGAATTCCATGAGCGCATTGCGGACGTCGCTTTCGGTTATCTCTCGGTCCTGCTTCCGAGTGGCGCGCCAAGTCTGGACAATGACTTCGGGCGTTTGCAACAGCGTACGGACTTGGTCGAGAACGATGCGCTCGATCTCAGCAGCTGGCACTTGCCGAACCGGGCAGGCGGTCTCGCCGCGTTTCAATGCGGTCTGGCTCACGTAGTACCGGTAGAGCTTGCCGGATTTGCGGGTATGGGTCGGTGACATCGCCGCGCCATCGGGTCCGAAAAGAAGACTTTTGAGTAACGCAGGCGTCTGTGTTCTGGTGCTCGCCGCGCGCTTGCGAGGGCCTTGCTGCAGGATGGCGTGCACCTGGTCCCAGAGCTTTCGGTCGATGATCGCCTCATGTTCGCCAGGGTACGACGTGCCCTTGTGGACGGCTTCGCCGATATAAACTCTGTTGTTCAACAGCTTATAGAGGACACCCTTATCGAGCACATGGCCGTACCGATTGGTGGCGCCGGCCGCCACGAGTTCCCGGGCCAGGAGGGTTGCAGACTTCAGCTGGACGAACCGCCGAAAGATCGAGCGAACCCGTTCGGCATCTGCCTCGTGGATAATCAGTTTGCGGTCGCGAACCTCGTAGCCGAGAGGCGTCCATCCGCCCATCCACTTACCCCGCTTGCGGGAAGCAGCGACCTTGTCTCGGATACGCTCCCCGATCACTTCCCGCTCAAATTGGGCGAAGGTCACGAGGATGTTGAGTGCCATGCGCCCATGGCATCCTTCGTGTTGAACGATTGGGTGACGGAGACGAAGGTGGTGCTGTGGCGCTCGAACAGCTCGACAAGGTTCAGGAAGTCGAGCATCGACCGGGAAAGCCGGTCGATCTTGTAGACGACGATGACGTCGATCTTTCCGGCCCGCACGTCGTCCAGGAGCCGCTTTAGCGCAGGACGCTCAAGCGTGCCTCCCGAGAAGCCGCCATCATCGTAACGGTCCCGAACCAGAACCCACCCCTCGGCCCGCTGGCTCGCGATGTAGGCTTCGCAAGACTCCCACTGGGCATCCAGCGAGTTGAAGTCCATGTCCAGGCCTTCTTCGCTGGATTTGCGTGTGTATACGGCGCAACGAAGCTTGTGGATGTCTGACCGGCTGCGCCCGTCCAGCGCCCCACGGCCCGCGGCAAGGCCGACGGAAGGCTTGTCGCGGCCGGGTGATCGACGGACGGTCATTTCCGGCCCTGCTGGTTCTTGAGGCCGAAGAAGACCCAGCCGTTCCACTTCGTCCCGGTAATCTGGCGAGCAACGGAAGAAAGGGATTTGTAGGGCCGACCCTGATACTCAAAGTCTTCGCCGCGCACCGTGACGCAGTGCTCAACCCCCTGCCAGTGAGCGCGTCGTTGAAGCTGACCGCCTCGAGGGAGACCTGCTTGGAATGCCCACCAAAGCGGACGCCGGCCGACCACTCTGAATTGACAAGGTGCATGCCCTAGTCCGTCCCATCTCGGATTTTTGGGGTCACGTTCGATTAGGAACGAACCTTGGTCGCTGATTGTTGATTCTGCGCTGCAACACTTCTTGGATTGTCCGGATTTCTTGTACGCATCAATGAGTGCATATGATGACCGCAGCCTACCTTAAGACACGCTCGCCAAAAAACCTCTCCGAGAAGGGGCGCACGAATGCTCAAGCGCATCCTTATGTCGTGGCTGTAGCTGCAATCGTCGGAGCTTTGGCGTTATCGGCCCTGGTGAACCGCCGCCTGGCCAAGAATGCTGAAAGCGAAAACCCTCCCGCTGGTCAATTCCTGGAAATAAACGGCGTCCGGCTCCACTATGTCGAACGTGGCTCGGGCGTGCCGTTGGTCCTGCTGCACGGCAACGGCAGCATGATCCAGGATTTTGAATCCAGCGGCTTGATCGATTTAGCCGCCCCAAATTATCGTGTCATCGCTTTCGATCGTCCCGGCTTTGGCCATAGCGATCGGCCGCGAAACGTGGTCTGGACACCGGGAGCACAGGCCGAGCTGATTCATGGCGCTCTCCGGCGGCTGGAGGTCTCACACGCAATCGTCTTGGGGCACTCGTGGGGCGCTTCTGTCGCAGTCGCCCTGGCGCTCAAATATCCGAGCTTGGTCCAAGGCCTGGTTCTTGCCTCCGGATATTACTATCCGACGTTGCGTCCTGACCTAGTTGCTTTACCCGTTGCGGCTCCTTTAGTGGGGGACGTCTTGGCCCACACCCTAACACCAATTGCAAGCCGGGTGATGTGGCCGTTCGTGATGGCCAAGATGTTCGGTCCGCGGTCCGTGCCAAAGAAGTTCGAGGGCTTTCCGAAGGAAATGGCTCTTCGTCCTTCGCAGATTCGTGCGTCAGCCGCGGAGTCCGCGCTTATGATTCCGGACGCATTTCAGTTCCGCAACGAGTACGCAGATCTGAAGATGCCGGTCGTCATCGTTGCCGGTGACGAGGACCGGTTGATTGACACTGATGCGCAATCGGAACGTTTGCACCGCGAACTGACCCAGAGCAGGTTTCACCGCGTTCCCCGGACCGGCCATATGGTTCATCAGACTGCGACCGCTGTCGTGATGTCAGCGATCAACGAAGTGTCCGAGGGACCCGGGTTGGCCCCTGGGAGCCTCTCGACCAAGCAAGCGGGGCCTTATGCTTCGCATTCGACAACCAGCTAAGAGGCAATCCGCGCAATCGCGAACTCTCCATGAAGTGTATTGGTCTATTTGGCTATCAAACTGGCGTCCGGAACCATCTCCACGCTTTCTTCGTGGCACGGACAATTATGTAGAGAGCGGCGGATGTTCAATTCCTTCATGATGTTGGCGATCGAAGCAAATGGTGTGATTGCGCTGCGGATGATGAAGCTGATGCGCGGTGGCAGAAAGGCCCGGCGCGAAGCTGAGCTAATGGTCAGGGAAAAGATACATGCAGGTTTGGAAGCGACCGCCCATCTATTGGCTGGTGCTTCGAGCGAAGAGATAGTTCATCGATACCGACGGCATGTCGCGAAAAATGCGAAACGACTGGGGCGAGTCAATTCGGGCCGAAGCCAAGTCCGCTCGCATAAGCGGGCACGCCGCACTCGGAAGTAGCGCTGCAAACGATATCGGACTTGTCGCCATCCGGGTTCATGTAGAGCTTCTATGTTCTTCCGATAGGAACGTTCCGCCGCAACGCCTGTTGTCGCTCTAAAAAAAGACCGTTGTAGTCGATCCTCGCATGCTTGGAGTGTCAAATGAGCAAACGTAAGCCAGCAACGGCGGCAAAACGCGTCCACACCTCGAAAAAAGTAACCCAAAAGGCCCAGCGGGCGGCTCAGGCCGTTGTCAGAAGCTCGATAGCCAGACGCGCGCCAGCGGCAGACTCGACTAAATCGCCCCCCGAGCGTCAGAGCGACGCTGACCAGGAAGCTCACCTTGTTGATAGTCCGGCTATGGTCTTACAGGACGACTCCAAACAGACGATGACGGATACCGAGCCAAAGAGAGAGCTTGATTTTTCTTCAGCCATGGCAAGCGCAGGTGCCTATCAAGCAAAGCTGCTGGAAATGGCACAAGCCAACATGAAATTGGCTTTGGAATTCGCTCAGAGGCTTGCTTGGATGAGGTCGCCCCTTGAATTTCCCAGCGTCATTGCAGAATTCACGACCAAGCGAATCGACATGTTCCGGAAACATTCGAAAGAAATGACTGAATTCACCATCAAGCGGTGAGATCGCGACCGCCCAAACTGCAGATTGAGTCTTTGACCAATTCAGGCGGCGCTTTGTTGATGGCCGTCGTGACAAGAAGCGCTGGCAGGCCTGTTCCAGAAGAACAACGCAAACTATCTTGTGTCTGCGGGCACGATCTTGAGGCCGGCGCTCGTCAGCGCCTCGACAACGCACTTTGCAATTCGCAGGGCTTCGTCGGAATCCACCCGTTTGTCCGGATGGTCTCCGCGGGCTTCGCATATTGCCGCAGCAATTATCGAATTCACCTGGTACGAATCGGTCATGGGAGTCTCAATTTGGCTGGAGCATAGCGCGATGACGTTGCTGCTCGGTGTCGGATGCATCCACTTTGGAAATCGTCCGCGGAGCCGAAAAGGATATCCGTTCTCCTTTCACCGGCGGGCGATACGGGTTTTATCCTTCGAGGACGTGCCCCAGAGCTTTCAGCGGGCGTACCCGATCACTGACGATCTTCAGGATGGCCAGCATTGGAACGGCCAGGATCGCGCCGGGCACGCCCCACATCCAGAACCAGAACACCAGCGTCAGGATGATTAGAACGGGGTCAACGTGAAGCGCCGCGCAACCAGCATCGGCGTCAGCGTTTCACCCTCGACGAGATGTAAGCCGAAGTAGAGCGCTGGCGGCAGCAGGGCCGACCACAAGTTGTCGAAGCTCAGCATTCCGGCGAGGAGAAAGATACCGGTTCCAAGCAGCGGCCCCAGAATCGGAATGTAGTTGAGCAAGAAAGCCACGGCTCCCCACAAGAGGGGATCTCCAAGCCCGCAAAGGTACATCGCAGCCGCGGTCCCGATCCCCACCGCAGCATTCATGGCGGTGATCGTCGCCAGATATGCGGATATGTCTGCCTCGATCTGTTGAGAAATGTCGCCGGCTTGCCGCTTGTTGCTGAAGTTCGGTAGGACCTCGACCATGCGTCGAAGGGAGATTTCGCCTGACACCAAGAGAAAATAGAGCACCAGAATCGTCGTAAACAGGCCGTCAAGGACTGCACGAATAGTGCCCCTGTCAGGCCGAGATCGCGGCGAACCGCAATTGTGGCACCCTCCTTGCCGGGAGCGTCGGCGACTTGCTCGGCCTGTTGGATGGCCTTTTGGAACATTTGGATTGGGTCCTTCAAGACCACAAGGTGTGACTCGAGACGAGGTATGCCTTCCGGCAACCTCTCCGCCCAAGTCCTGGCTGGTACTGACAATGCCGCTACAAGACCCACAATCGATCCAACAACGAGCAGGATCGCCAGGAGTGCTCCCAAGGCTCTGGGCAAATGTACACGCTCCAGGAGACGCACCGCGGGTTGAAGAAGGAGCTGCAATACGAAGGCTAGCACGACGGGAAGGATGATCGAGCTTGCCACGTAGACCGCCGCCAGGACGGCCAATGTGAACAGACTTCCGAGAAAGAACGTCTGCGGATTCGACGGCAGGGGCATCTCGATCTCATCGACCGCCTCCGTTTGCACCCCATTGGGTTCCGACGGGCGAGCATCCCTGACCGGTGACGACGGGGGGCGCTGCGGCGGCGTTGAGAGAGAAACCACGTTGTTCTCCACTCGGATGTGAGCACGTCCTCGCATCGGACGTGAACCGGTCTGCCCGCTTCGCGGGCGAAGGAGATAGCTAATCAAGCGGATAGGGCGCATGCTGTTCCAAGTGAACACGCCGGCGCGGGGCTGTTTGCGTAGGGCAGGGCGGGATGACACTCCGCTGTCGGCGAGAAAGGCGACAGAGAATGTTGTCTCTTAGCCTCGAGCCGAACGACGCAATGACGTTCCGACATCAGCTGTTGGGGCGATGACGGGACATAGCATTGGCCCCAACCGGTGCTTATGACCCGCACGGGACTGGGCTCTGTTAGGAGACCGCCCCGCTGCCTGAGGGACTCGCAGAAATTCCTTCTGTAGCGAGCACTGCGCACGGCATTGCCAGCCGCGCGCAGGCTTCGTTGACCCCGCGCTAACCTAGTGCCCCGCTTCTGCATGCTCGATAGGTGCGGGCATCTTCGCGACGGACATCAGCGTGCGCGCGACCTGGTTCAGGAGCTGATCAGCATTTTCCTCTTCGGCCAGCGACTTCGATAAAAGCGCGACGACAGCACTATGCCGAAGCTGCTGGGCGAGAGTCCTCGCGGTGGCATAGCCGGAAATTTCATAATGTTCGACGCGCTGCGCAGCGCCGATCAGCGCAAGGTCGGCGGGGACGTCATCCTTTTCCTCGCCTTCAGCCATCACTTCCTGGCCTTCGTCAATGAGGCCAAGCATGCCCTTGCAGGCCTTGGAGCGCGCGGTCTCTCCGAGCAGGGAAAAACACTCGTTCAACCGTTCCACTTGTTCTTCGGTCTCAACGAGATGCTGTTCGAACAATTGCTGCAATTGGTCAAAGCGCGCCGCCCTGGCCATTTTCGGGAGCGCCTTAGTGAGCTGCTTCTCCGCGTGGAGGATGTCGCGCAGCTCGTGGACGAGAAGTTCCTGAATGCCATCGGGGGCTGTCGGCGGCGAACTCTCAGTTTTGATCGCAGCAGGGGGCTCCGCGGGACGCTCGGGAAGAAGGGCGGGCGATGCCATAAACTCCCAGTCACCACCTTCATTCCAGGGCCCGCGCGTATCAATCTCGCCCTCATCGCCCGTACCGGTCGAGTCGTTAAAGAACTGGTTTACGAGACCGGGCGTGGGCGCAATCTTGCCGATGGAGAACGCTGGCTTCTTCATGCTCTCGAGCGCCGCGGCGAACGCCTTCATATGCGTGATTTCGCGCGTCATGAGAAATTGCAATGCGTCCTTGCTGCCCGCATCGTCGCAGAAATTAATGAGACGCTCATAAACAATTTTCGCGCGCGCTTCGGCCGCGATGTTACTGCGCAAATCGACGTCCAGCTCGCCGGTGATTTTCAGGTAGTCGGCCGTCCATGGATTACCTTGTGAGTTGCAAAGATTGACGCCTCCGCCGCCTGCGATCGCAATCAGGGGGTCGGCCTCGGCCTTTTGCCGATCAAACTTCATCGGCTTCAGATGCATCCGAGCCAGACAGCCGACAATTTCAAGATGACTCAATTCTTCGGTACCTATGTCCATCAGCAGATCCTTGCGCTCTGCGTCCTCGCAGTTCAATCCCTGGATTGAATACTGCATGGCCGCGGCTAGCTCGCCGTTGGCGCCACCAAATTGCTCAAGCAGCATGTTGCCAAAACGGGGATCGGGTTCGTCGACGCGCACGGTGTACATGAGTTTCTTGACGTGATGATACATGACGGCCTCGGGGACTGGAGGGGAGTAAAGTTCAAGTGCCGTGCCGGCCACTTCGTTCCTACGCGCCGCGCGGCGATCAGTGCCGAGCTCGGGCAGCTATCGGGACCGGCGGGCGGCGACTTCATTAAATCCATCCTGGAACGGTCGAGCGACCCGGGCTCCGGGACCCTCGCCACAATTCTCGGGGTGCTCACGGTGTGGTTGCAGCCTCGGGCGTGTTCGGCGAGATGCACGCGGCTCTGAATGCGACATTCAAGGCCAAGGCAGCGACGAGCCGATTTTTTTCCCCGATCCGGACCCGCGCGGCGAGCCTTGGGCTCGACGCGGCGCTTGGTTTCATGCTGGTCGTGTCGTTGGCGGCGAGCACTGCGCTATCCGCCTTGGGGCATGTCTTTCAAGGTCTGTTCGCCGGCAAGATCCTTTTGGCGGTCCTTAATACCGTCGTCTCTCTGGCGATATTCACGGTTCTGTTCACAGCGATCTACAAGGTTCTGCCGGACACCACGATATCCCGGCGCGACCTCGTGCTGGGCGCATTTGTCACAGGCGGGCTCTCCACCATCGGCAAGGCGCGCATTGGAATATGCCTGGGTCGCGCAGCGCCTAGTTCGCCCTATGGCGCGGCTCGTTCCGATGTTCTGGACCTACTATTCCGCGCAGATCCTTCTGTTCGGCGCCGAGTTGACTAAGGCCATCGCCGATGAGCGGGCCGCCGCTGAGCACCGCGCTCCCGGAGGAACGATTCAATAGAACGCGAGTTCGTTCTCCAACAGAGAAATCCGTAGCGCGGAGACGACCATGGCGCGATCCGTCGAGGAATTGAGGCGAGAGTCCGAGCAGAGCCGCGCGGAGCTTGCGGCGACAATCGATCGGCTGCGGGACCGGATTACGGATACCGCAGAAGATCTCCGCTACAAGGTCTCGCCGCAAGGCATCAAGTCCGAGGTGTCCGACTTCGTCAGCCGCAAGACCCAGGGCTGGCTCGATACGTTGAAGCAACAAGCCAGGGAAAACCCCATACAGACGATTGCCGTCGGAACGGCCGTGGCGGCCCCGGCGCTGCGGCTGGCCCGGGGCTTTCCGCTCCCGCTCTTGATGATCGGGGCAGGCCTTGCCCTGACTTCGAAGGCCCTGCGCGCAGGCGCGGCGGAAGCGGCGGCTCCGGCGCTCGAGAAGGCCAGGGAAATGGTTGGCGAGGCCACTGAGCGGGTCCAGTCCTCGGGAGAGGATGCGGCGGATGTGGTGTCCTCGAGCGGGCGACGGGCGGCCGACCTTGCGGGCGAAGCGAAGGCCAGGGTGAGCAGAATTGCCGACGACCTGAAAGACCGGGTGAGTGAGACCACCGATCAGGTGAAAGCCGGCATGCATGCCGCCTCTGGAAAGGCAACAGACGCGATCGAGCGTGCTCGCTCAACCGCAAGCGCCGCACCCGAAATGACCCGGCAGTTGATCCGCGACAATGCGGCACTGATCGGTGGCCTGGGAGTGGCGATCGGAGCGATCATTGCCGCTTCACTTCCCGACACCAAGATCGAAGCTGCCGTGATCGGCAAGGCGAGCGACAGCGTGAAGCGCGCGGCAGGAAAGGCAGCACAGTCCGGATTCGAGACGGCCAAGGAAGCGGTATTGTCAGCGGCGGATGCCACCGCGAAGAGTGTATCGGATGCGGATCTCGGCCAACACGCCAGCCGCATGACGGGGGATATGTCCAGCAGACTGAAGGAAGCCGCCGACGACATCGTGAGTGCGGCGTTCAATCCTTCTCGAACCGAAGAGAATCCGTCATGAGCGAATTTGATCTCCATACCCGGAAAGCTTCTTCTCAGAACCAAGGCCCGACCTCCTCACAGAATCTGAAGGATCAGGTGGCCGATGCTGGCGCGGAGGTGAAGCAACGCGCGGGCGACGCGTTACGGGCGTCAACGGACATCGCGCGCGACAAGTTCAAGGAGGCGGCCGACTCCGCCAAGGACGTCGCGGCAGGAGCGGCCGATCGTTTCCAGGACAAGGCCGAGGAGCAACAGCGCACGGGAGCGGACTTCGTGGGTCGCCTGGCCGGCAACATCCGGCAAGCCGCCCATGCTTTTGAAAGCGACGCGCCTTTCGCTGCGCGCGGAATCAATTCCGCGGCCGATTATGTCGAAGATGCCGCTGAAAGAATCCGTAGCGGGACCTTCCGCGACCTGATCGATGGTGCGAACGACTTCGCAAGTAAGCAGCCCACGGCCTTCCTGGGGCTCACCGTGCTCGCCGGTTTCGCAGCCATACGTTTTCTCAAGACGTCGGGCAATCCGGCTTCCTCCTCAAAAGGCGAGGAGGCGTGATGAACACCCAATCCGATTTTCGGACGATCTCGAATCTCCTAGGCGATGCGCTCTCGCAATTCGCCAAGCTCTTTCAGAATGAGGTCGACCTCGCCAAGGCCGAGCTCGGCGAGAAGGTTCAACAGCTGGGCGGCGCGATCAGCTTTTTCGCAGCAGGCGCCGTCCTGGTCATCCCGGCGGTCGTGATGGCCCTGTTTGCGCTGTCGGCCGCCTTGATCGTTGCCGGGTGGTCGCAGCCGATCTCCTATCTTGCCTCAGCGGTCCTTGCCGCTGTGCTTGCCGGCGTGCTGTTCGCTGTTGGCCGCAACCGGCTGGATACGCGGAACCTGGCGCCCCGCGAAACCATGCGTCAGCTCGCAAAGGATAGGAACACCGTGAAGGAAATGGTGCGATGAGCGGCATTCAAACCAGTTTTCTGGATAATCTGAGAGAAGCGGTTCGCGAAAATCCCCTGGCCGCCGCCCTCATCGGAGGGGGCGCACTGTGGCTGTTGATGGGCAATGAGCGGCTGAAGAGCGCTGCAAGTTCGGTGAGTGCGGCAACGGCGCCGCTCGCCGATATTGGCGCACGCAATCTGCGATCGGCCGCGCCCAAGTTCACGAACAGTCCGCCGACCGCCCCGGACATGGACGACGGATCATCGCAGCACGTTCGCGAAACCTTGCACGACGCCACCAGCGCGGCTGTATCGGACACGGCAGCTGCGATCAAGGATCGGTTCGAGGAAGGCTCGACCAAGGCCCGCGAAAACATCGGCAAGCTCGGTGATGCGCTGCCCCGGAAGGAGACCTTTGCGCTGGTACAATCGTCGTTATCCAATCTGCTCGAAAGACAACCGCTTCTACTCGGCGCCATGGGGTTGGCGATCGGCGCTGCGGTAGCGGGCGCGTTCCAAACGTCCGATCTCGAGAACGATTTGATGGGGAAGCTCAGCGGCAGGGTCAAAGAGGACCTGAATGCGCGTGGCGATGCCGTATCGCAAAGCGTACGAGAAGCTTCCGACACGCTTAAGGCCGAAATCGTTGATATGGGAGCCGAATCCCTCGAGCGGCTGCAAGAAACCGGCCGGAATGCGATGGATGCAGCCCGTGGGAAGGTGAAGGTGCCGTGAGGATTTCTTAGAATTCGCAATAGCTCCGATGATGTTGACATCGCCCGCGGCCACGCCTGATTGGCGGGGTTGGGCTGTCCAATCACGCGAGTTCTTGAGGGTGACCTTTGTAGTCTCCCAGGTTTTGGCCGCTGTGGCTGGAACAAACGCGCGTTTTGGAACTTGATGTGGGGACTCCCCGCGGAGCAAAATGAAAGATCTATTGGCCAAGCTGGAAAAGCTGCGTGCAGACGCAGCCGAGTGTCGCCTGATCCGAGACTTGGCAACCGATTCCGCAAAGAGAGAATTGTTTGGACGGCTGGCAGAGCAGCTTGGTACGTTAGCAACCGCAGTCGAGAGCACGATTGCGAATGGCGGTGGCGACGCGTTCCTGGGGCACGAATCCCGATAGCCGCTCCCTATGCAAGATACGTGGTAATGCCGCCTCGCCTTGGGGGCCTCCTTCGTACCAGGTCGGCTGCTCGCCATTTCGCTCTGAACCGAAGAAGCTTCGAAAGATCAAGAATGCCCGCAGTCACGCCGTGTCTTGCGCAGTGCTCCACTGCTACGTGTGACTCACCGCGTACATTTGGGTTGAGGAGGCTGGGAGTGATCGCCGGATTTCTAACATGAGTTCTTCCTCGATCTCGCCGACCCCATTCGAGCGCGAAGTCGCGAGCCGGTTCGGTCTGGTTCCGAATTTCTTTGTGTCTGCACCGGACGCTCCAGAAATTGTCGAGCGGCTTTGGGCTTTTGCCGTGTCGGCCTACTTCGACAACCCGATGCCGTCTCTCTTCAAGGAGCGCCTGTTCGTTTACCTCTCTCGATTTTGCGAGGTGCGCTATTGCATCATCCGTCACTGCGCGTTTTTGCTCGGCCACGGATATTCGGCGGGAGATCCGAGTGTCTCGGTCCAGTCCGTGGAGCAAGTGTTGCGATTGCTGACGAGGCCGACACCCTGGGAACGCGGGCCTGACGCGACCTCCGAAGCACTCGAAGCAAGTCGACTTTTTGAGGATTGGCCAGAGCCCGAGAGCGACCTGGAAGACAAGTTGTTCAGTGCCGCGACGCTTGTTTTCGTCCAGGGGCGCCGTTCCGATAGGTCTCGCGCGGCGCTCCGGCACGTTCTGGGCGGCAGGCGGTACGAACACTTGCTCGGTCTGCTGGTTTTTATTCGCACGGCGCACTACTGGACTGTGCTTCACCCGCATATTCTGCTCGAAGAAGACGCCCAACAGCTCTTGAAGGTGAACGAAGAATTGACGCAACGGCTGCTGCACGATCCAGAGGCGGCGCGATGCGATCTGGGCCAACGCCTTTTCGTGGAACTAGAGGACCTTCGTGGATTGAACGAGCGGCGCGAATTGGAAAGCGCCAAGCATGCGCTGGAGGCGGAAGTTTTGCAAAAGGAGCTTCTGCTCAAAGAGGTCAATCACAGGATCAAAAATAGCCTGCAGATCGTCTCAAGCATCCTGCACCTCCAGGCTGCTCACACCCAGAACGAGGAGGCGAACAGGGCGCTGCAGGACGCGAGCGCGCGCGTTCTTGCGATCGCCGCAGTGCATGAGAGGCTTTATACCGGAAGTGATATCCGGGTTGTTGCCCTCGGTCCGTTCCTTGCCGCTCTTTGCAGTAACATCGGCGACGCCATGGGAGGCGCAGACTCCGTCGAAGTTGATATCGCTTCGGTGGACGCGCCCACCGACATGGCTATTCCCCTTGCTTTAGTGGTCAACGAGCTTCTTACCAACGCAGTAAAATACGGTCGATCACCGTATCGAGTCACCCTGAGCGCCCACGACGGACGTTTGGTCCTGACGGTGAGCGACGGTGGACCGGGTCCCGTGACCAATGAAAGTCCGACTGGACTTGGGTCGCACATCGTTAGAACTGCTGCTCGGCAGCTTGGAGCGACGCTGGAAACAATGCGTCGTCCAGGCGGTTACTCTGTGGAGTTGAATGTTCCTGTGCACCCGGCGCCAAAACATGAGAGTCTTGATTGTTGAAGACGAGGCGCTCATTGCCAGCTATTTGGAAGCATTGGTTGTTAGTTTTGGTTACGAAGTCTGCGCCCTTGCGGCGAGTGCTCCCGAGGCGATCGAGAACGCGGCCATCCATATGCCCGATGTCGTCCTCATGGATATTCGATTAGCGCGGGGCACGAGTGGAATCGAAGCCGCACGCCAAATTTATGCGCGCCAAGGCCTGCGCTGTATCTTTCTGAGTGCGAACCTGGACGATGCAAGCCGGCGCACGCTCGGTCCCTTCCAGCCGATCGATTTTGTCGATAAACCGGTTCTTCCCGTCTTGCTCCGTCGCGCTTTGCAAACGGCGGAGCACCTGGCGTGTTCCAAATAGGTTGTTCGGGCGGGAGGGGGCTGTAGACGCCAGATAGAGAAGTCACCTTTGGCCCAGATAGAGATGTCACTCTCCACGGTTTTGGTTGGGGAGTTTTGGGCCGATGACGGTGATTGCGATGAGCCGGACGGAGATCGACCGGATGAGCGTGTTACAGGATCTGGCTGCGAGCAGGATCAAAGTAACGGAAGCCGCGACGTTGATGAAGCTTGGTCGGCGTCAGGTGTTCCGACTGGCGAAGGGCTACGCTCAGCGAGGTCCTGAGGCCTTGGTTTCCCGGAAGCGCGGCCGACCGAGCAATCGTGCCTACCCTGCGGATTTGCGCGATGCGGCCATCGGCATCATTCGAGCGCATTACCCGGACTTTGGCCCGACGCTGGCGGCCGAGAAGCTTGCAGAGCTTCATGACATTCACCTTGCCCGCGAGACGGTCCGCCAATGGAAGATCGCGGCAGGGCTATGGAAAGATCGCCGCGCCCGGTTGAAGGCTATTCATCAGCCGCGGTACCGGCGCGATTGCTTGGGCGAGCTGATCCAGATCGACGGGTCGGAGCATTGGTGGTTCGAGGGTCGTGGGCCGCGCTGCACCCTGCTCGTCTACATTGACGATGCCACCAGCCGGCTGATGCATCTGCAGTTTGTCGAGAGCGAGAGCACCTTCGACTATTTTGCGGCGACCCGCGCCTATCTGGAGCGTTACGGCAAACCGGTGGCGTTCTATTCCGACAAGCACGGTGTGTTTCGGGTCAACAGGAAGGATGCGATCGGCGGTGACGGCATGACCCAGTTCGGCCGGGCACTGCATGCGCTGAACATCGACATCATTTGCGCCAACTCGTCTCAGGCCAAGGGCCGGGTCGAGCGCGCCAATGGCACGCTGCAGGACCGGCTGGTGAAGGAGATGCGGCTATCGGGCATCGATACGATTGCGGCCGGCAATGCGTTTCTGCCGGCGTTCATGGAGCAGTACAACGCCCGCTTTGCCAAGGCTCCCTTCGAGGATCGTGACGTCCACCGTTCGCTGGCCGGTCATGACGACCTCGACGACGCGTTTGCCTGGAAGGAAGAACGCACCGTCTCTGTGAACCTGACGCTGCAATACGACCAGGTCCTGTTCATTCTTGAGCCGACCGGGATTGCGCGTTCACTGGCGCGCAAACGGGTCACGGTGGTTGATTACCCCGACGGGCGGCTGGCGATCCGATACCACGGCGTCGATTTACCCTACCGCACCTTCGACAAGCGGCCGCAGGTGAATCAGGCCGCGATCATCGAGAACAAGCGACTGGGTCCGATCCTGGCCTACATCGCCGAGCAGCAAAAGCAGCTCGACATGTCCCGCTCGGCCAAGGCGCCGCGGCGACGTGGCCAGAAGAACCACATGTTCAAAGTCGGATAGATGAACACCCGGGCGTCGCGTTACGCAATGTGAAGGGCTTCACGCGCCGCCCTCTCGAGAAGCAGGTAGTCAACCCCAATCCACAGAAAGGCGGCTATCCTGTTCCCGACCGGGTGACATTTCTAACTGGCCCAAATCGTGACTTCCCTAAACGGCGGCGAC
>Ga0210408_10002241_pt1 | contig 19149 bp, 17 predicted proteins | sample IncBWH4MmetaG_FD_155471 | JGI IMG/M metagenome (GOLD analysis project Ga0210408, IMG submission 155471) | Forest soil microbial communities from Barre Woods Harvard Forest LTER site, Petersham, Massachusetts, United States - Inc-BW-H-4-M | ecosystem: Environmental > Terrestrial > Soil >...
GTTTGCAGGTGAGGCCCGCAACCTGAAAAAGGCGCTGGCGCGCGTTGCCGCCGGCGAGGCCTTCCTGCTTCAAGGCGGCGACTGCGCCGAAAGCTTCGCCGAACACGGCGCCAACAATATCCGCGACTTCTTCCGCGTCTTCCTGCAGATGGCCGTGGTCTTGACCTATGCCGGCGCGGTGCCGGTGGTGAAGCTCGGCCGCATCGCCGGCCAATTCGCAAAACCGCGCTCATCGTCGACCGAAACCATTGGCGGCGTCGAGTTGCCGAGCTATCGCGGCGACATCGTCAACGACATCGCGTTTACGGCTGCGGCGCGCACGCCCGATCCGCAGCGTCAGTTGATGGCCTACCGCCAGACGGCGGCGACGCTCAATTTGTTGCGCGCGTTTGCCACTGGCGGTTTCGCCAATCTCGGCAGCGTGCACCAGTGGATGCTCGGTTTCCTGAAGGATTCCCCGCAATCGCGGCGTTACCGGGAACTGGCGGATCGCATTTCCGAGGCGCTGAATTTTATGCGCGCCTGCGGACTTGATCTCGAAAGCCATCCGGAATTGCGCGCGACCGATATCTATACCAGCCATGAAGCGCTGCTGCTCGGTTACGAGCAGGCCTTCACCCGCGTCGATTCCACGACCGGCGACTGGTATGCGACCTCGGGCCACATGATCTGGATCGGCGACCGCACCCGCCAGATCGACCACGGTCACGTCGAATATTTCCGCGGCATCAACAATCCGATCGGCTTGAAATGTGGACCGTCGCTCAAGCCCGACGATCTGTTGCGGCTGATCGAGGTGCTCAGTCCCGACAACGAGCCGGGGCGGCTGACGCTGATCAGCCGGTTCGGCGCGGACAAGGTCGGCGATCACCTGCCGGGCCTGATCCGCGCCGTGCAGCGCGAAGGCCGTGCGGTGATCTGGTCATGCGATCCGATGCACGGCAATACCATCGCCTCGAACACCGGCTACAAGACCCGTCCGTTCGACCGCATCCTGTCGGAGGTGAAGTCGTTCTTTGCGATCCACGCGGCGGAAGGCACCCACGCCGGCGGCGTGCATCTGGAGATGACCGGACAGGACGTCACCGAATGCATCGGCGGCGCCCGCGCCATCACCTACGAGGATCTCAGCAACCGCTATCATACGGTCTGCGATCCCCGGCTCAATGCCGAACAATCGATCGACATGGCTTTCCTGATCGCGGAGTTGCTCAAGCAGGAGCGCAGCGGCAAGGCGAAGCCGGTGCCGGCGGCTGCGGGATTCTAAGTTGCTGCGATTCTGGCGGGCCACCATCAATACGCGAAACGGCCTGGTCTGTGCTTTCCGTTCGGAGCAGGCCGTCCGCGAGGAATTGGTCGCGCTGGTGCTCTCACTGCCGCTGGCGTGGCTGGTCGGCGCCACCAGCATGCGCCGCGTCGAACTTGTCGCGGCCGTGGTTCTGGTGCTGGTGATTGAACTGCTCAATACCGCGATCGAAAAGCTCGCCGACCGGCTCACCACCAATCACGACCCGCAGATCGGGCGGGTCAAGGACATGGGCTCGGCGGCGGTCGGCGTCGCGCTGGTGATGGCCGGCCTGTTCTGGCTGTTTGCCCTCGCCGAACGCATGGGCGCGATCTAAAGCCGGCAATTGCAGTTTGACCTGATGCAGTGCACCATCCTCCCATGACCGCTCAATTCACGATCACGCTGGCCCAGCTGAACCCGACGGTCGGCGACGTCGAGGGTAACGCCGCCAAGGCGCGTGCCGCGCGCGCGAGAGCCCAGGCCGACGGTTCTGATCTTGTGGTATTGCCGGAACTGTTCATCGCCGGCTATCCGCCGGAGGATCTGGTGCTGAAGCCGGCGTTTCAGTCGGCATGCCGTGCCGCGATCGAGGCGCTGGCGCGGGAAACCGCTGATGGCGGCCCGGCCATGCTGATCGGCAGCCCCTGGGTCGAGGACGGCAAGCTCTACAATGCCTGCGCACTGCTCGACGAGGGACGGGTCGCGGCGATCCGCTTCAAGGCCAACCTGCCGAACTACGGCGTGTTCGACGAAAAGCGCCTGTTCGCGCGCGGGCCCGCGGCCGGCCCGGTGACGGTCCGCGGCGTTCGGGTCGGCGTTCCCATTTGCGAGGATGTCTGGGTCGAAGAATCCGAGGACTACGAAAACGTCGTCGAGTGCCTCGCCGAGACCGGCGCCGAGATTTTGGTGGTGCCGAACGGCTCGCCTTACGCGCGCGACAAGGGCGATATAAGGCTGTCGATCGCGGTGGCACGGGTCACCGAAAGCTCGCTGCCGCTGGTTTATCTCAACCAGGTCGGCGGCCAGGACGAATTGGTGTTCGACGGCGCGTCGTTCGCGCTGAACGGCGATCTCTCGGTCGCGGCGCAACTGCCGGCGTTCGAAGAAAGCATAACGACGCTGCGCTGGAGCAAGAGCGAGGCCGGCTGGCGCTGCAACGGGCCGATAGCGCCGGTCGCCGAGGGTGACAGGGCCGACTATGCGGCCTGCGTGCTGGGACTGCGCGACTATGTCCGCAAGAACGGATTTCCCGGCGTGTTGTTGGGCGTATCCGGCGGCATCGACTCGGCGCTGTGCGCGGCAATCGCGGTCGACGCGCTCGGCGCCGAGCGCGTCCGCGGCGTCATGCTGCCGTTTCGCTACACAGCGCAGGTCTCGCTCGATGATGCGGCCAAACTGGCAGGCGCGCTGGGCATCCGCTACGAGGTGCTGCCGATTGCGGACGCGGTCAACGGTTTCGAGAAGATCCTGTCCGGCACTTTCGCGGGCCTGCCGCGCGACATCACGGAAGAGAATTTGCAGGCGCGCGCGCGGGGCACGCTGTTGATGGCGATCTCAAACAAGACCGGCGCGATGGTGGTCACGACCGGCAACAAGTCGGAAATGTCGGTCGGCTACGCCACGCTCTACGGCGACATGAACGGCGGCTTCAATCCGATCAAGGATATCTACAAGACCGAAGTGTTTCGGCTGTCCGCCTTGCGCAATGCGTGGAAGCCGGACGGCGCGCTCGGCCCGTCAGGCGAAGTCATTCCCCTCAACATCATCACGCGGCCGCCGACCGCGGAGCTGCGGGAAAACCAGACCGACCAGGATTCGCTGCCGCCCTACGACATGCTGGACGCAATCCTGGAACGGCTGGTCGAGCGCGAGGAGCCGCTGGCTTCGATCATCGCTAGCGGCTTCGATCGCGAGGTGGTGATGCGGGTCGACCGGCTGCTCAACATCGCCGAATACAAGCGGCGGCAGGCCGCGCCCGGCGTCAAGGTCACGCGCAAGAATTTTGGCCGCGATCGCCGCTATCCCATTACCAACCGCTTTCGCGATCCAGGCCAGGCGTTGGCAGAACCTGACGAGAAGCTGGTGTCGCGGGCCGGCCGCGCCTCGGCTGAGGCGTTCGACGGCTAGCGCGTCGTCGAATTATTGGGGAGAAAGGTCGGGCCGACCGAACGGATCGGCTTGTCTTTCGCAGCACCGGTCGAAGAATCCGTTGCCTGCGCCGACGCATTAGGGGCGGGCGCGGGCGGTGTGCCGGCGGCGACAGGAGGTGCGGCGCCCTTCTTGGCGGCGGCAGGCTTGACCAGCGGCCGCTGCATCTTCTTCGCGCTCTCTTCGGTAACGATAATATCGCCCTGCTGTTCGGCGGCGGCCTTGTCGTCGATCGATTTCAACGCCTCGGACCAGGTCTGGCCGGGAGCCTTACAGGCGCAGGACGGATTGAACTCCTGGCGGAAGCGGAACGCATTCGGAAGCGCGGTATAGGGCTGGCCGTTGACGGAGACCGCCTGGTTCATGTCCTCGCCCGGGTTGCGGTAAGAAAACAGCGTCGCTTCGGTCGCCGGACAAAGCGCCTTGCAGGTCCTCTCGTCGTCGGGAAATCGCGCGGGAACCGTTGCGAACGAAACCGGGAAATAGGCGCCATCGCAGCTGCGCACACAGACCGTGCGATAGGTCCCGGATGGCGGACCGAGGTCGGCGCCGGGCGCGCCGAGATTGTTGTTGCCGAACAGACTGCTCAGGAAGGAGCCCGGGCCTGATCCGGATTGCGACACGGCGTTGGCGTATTGCGGCCCGCAATTATTCTGCGCCAGCGCGAGCAATACCGAGCGGCGCTGGTTTTCGCGATCGGCGCCGCCGATACCACCGGTGCGCAGCCGCTCGAGGCTGGTGGTGATCTGATCCAGATTGCCTCGCATCTGCTGGATCTGGTTGTTGACCGGACCGCACTGCGCCGATTGGCCTGAGAACAGCGAGAAAAACCCCGAACTGTCGCAACCCATGCGCCTGGCTTGTTGGGTGGCGCGGTCGAGTTCACCCTGCTGCTTGGTCTGGGCCTCCTGATAGCGGCGGATCTGATCGTCCTTGCCGGGATCGTTGCTGCCGCCGTGGTCGATCGTCGCCAGTTGCGCTTCCAGCCGCGGGCACATCGGATTGACCGCGGCGCCTTGCGAAGGCGGTGGGGGCGGCGGCACCTGATTCATCTGCGCAACGCCACTGGAGCTCAGCGCAAAGCCACCGAGCAAGGCGGCGCAGGCCAGGATTCGTCCGGGGAGAGGGGCAGTGGGCGTTTTCGGCATATCCGGCCATTACGAGGATTTCCACGGGCAGCCTGAAAGACCACCTTCGGATGCGCGCGCCTCACATAGCCGCTTCCCGCGGCAGCGTCACGTCGTTTCCGGGGCACCGATGTGGCAGAAAAGCCGTTTTCCGGGTAGACTTTAGCGTTGGCAGGTGATGGCGACATATTCGTCGCAAACGCCACTCCCGCAGTTTCCGCCCGCTTTGGGCACCGATCCCGTGATTTCATCATCCAGATCGACGCGGCGGTAGGACGAGGCCTGGGCAAAGTCTCGTGACTTGCAATAGGACAGGGCGGCATGGGCGCCGCATTTGTCGCCCTTGGCGAGGCACTGGTCGACGCCGTAGCCGTCGGCCTGGTTGGCAATGATGAAAACCCTGGTTTCGGCCGACGCTTGCGATGCGGCGAGGAGAAACACACAGGCCAAGAGCGCCGGGAGGGATCGCATGATGCACCGATGGATGAGAGGGCTGCCCTCGTTTCAATAAACCCGAAAGATTAAGAATGATTAACCTTGGGCCCTGGTGCGTTGATTTCGAGGGTGGAAATCCGACCCCAACCTCCTCTTGACGCCGCGCCCCGATGGCCCCATGCTGGAAACATGAACGGTTTCCTCGCCATCTGCAGCATTTGCCGCGAGATTATTAGCTAGCGATTCGCTGGCTGAGGCCGTCTTTTCTCACAACGAGATCACTGGACGCCCGGCCGCAAGGCACACGGGATATCCATGCAATTGCGCCTGTACGATACGTTGACCAAGGAAAAGCGGCCGTTTGTGCCGCTCGATCCCGAAAACGTGCGCATGTATGTGTGCGGGCCGACGGTCTACGACTTCGCCCATATCGGCAATGCGCGTCCGGTGATCGTGTTCGACGTGCTGTTCCGCCTGCTGCGCCATTTCTACGGCGAGGGTCACGTCACTTACGTCCGCAACATCACCGACGTCGACGACAAGATCAACGAACGCGCGGCGCGGGATTTTCCGCAGCTTTCGCTGAACGAGGCGATCCGCAAGGTGACCGAAGTCACCGAGAAGCAATTCCAGGAAGACGTCGACGCGCTCGGCTGCTTGCGGCCGACGGTCGAGCCGCGCGCCACCGAACATATCGCGGAGATGCGCGCCATCATCGAGAAACTGGTAGCAGGCGGCTTTGCCTATGTCGCCGAGGATCACGTGCTGTTCTCGCCGCAGGCGATGAATGCGGCGAATTCGATTCTGCCGCGCTATGGCGCGCTCGCGAACCGCACGCTGGACGAGATGATCGCGGGCGCCCGCGTCGATGTCGCGCCCTATAAGCGCGATGTCACCGACTTCGTATTGTGGAAGCCGGCAAAGCCCGGCGAACCGTCCTGGCCGTCGCCATCGGGCATCAAGGTTCCGGGCCGTCCAGGCTGGCATATCGAATGCTCGGCGATGGCCTGGAAGCATCTCGGCGAGCAGTTTGATATCCATGGCGGCGGCATCGATCTGGTATTTCCACACCATGAGAACGAGCTCGCGCAAAGCTGCTGCGCGTTCCACGAAACGCGCATGGCCAATGTCTGGATGCACAACGGTTTTCTGCAGGTCGAGAGTGAGAAGATGTCGAAGAGCCTCGGCAACTTCGTGACCATCCGCGAGTTGCTTGCGGATTGGCCGGGCGAGGTGCTGCGGCTCAACATGCTCAAGACGCATTACCGCTCGCCGATCGACTGGACCGTGAAGGGCATGGAAGAGAGCGCCAAGACACTCGACGACTGGTATGCGATCGCGCCTGATGCGAAAGGCGGCAAGCCGTCTTCCGTCGTGATCGAGGCGTTGTCCGACGATCTCAACACAGCGCAGATGATCGCCTTGCTGCACAGTCTTCGGAATGCCGCTTCGGAAAGCGAGCCGGGTCGCAACGAATTCGCAGCCTCCTTGCGACTTCTCGGATTCCTGTCGGAGACGGCCGCAGAGTGGAAGCAACGAAAGCAGCAGGCAAGCGGCGTCGACGCCAAGCGGGTAGATAGCCTGATCGCCGATCGCACCGCCGCGCGTGCGCGAAAAGACTTCAAGGAATCCGATCGCATCCGCGATGAACTCGCGGCGATGGGTGTTGTTATCAAGGATTCCAAGGATGGCACCACCTGGGAGATTGCGCGATGACCAAGCCCGACACGCCTTTCCCAAAACACTGGCGCTATTACATCTTCATCAAATCGGCCGTGATCGCAGCTGCGATCGTACTTGCGCTGAAATTGTTCGGAGTGTTTTGACGCGATGGGACAGGCGCTGCCGAAACCTGCGTTACGGCCGTTTCTCGCGGACGATACGCCTGTGCTGGCGGCGATCTTTGCAGCCAGTGTCGAGGAATTGACCGGCGACGACTACTCAGAAGCACAGCAGGAAGCCTGGGCGGCTGTCGCCGAGGACGAGGAAGAATTCGGCAAGCGCCTTACCGGCCAGTTGACGCTGATCGCGACGTTGCAGAATTCTCCGGTCGGATTCGCCTCGTTGAAGGGCGCCGACCATATCGACATGCTCTATGTTCATCCCAGCGTGGTGGGGCAGGGCGTGGCGTCGATGCTGTGCGACGCGCTCGAAAAACTCGCCGGCGGCCGCGGCGCGAAGGCCCTCACGGTGGATGCCAGCGACAACGCAACCGAGTTCTTTCTCAAGCGCGGCTATGTCGCAAACCAGCGCAACACCGTCACCGTCAATGGCGAATGGCTCGCCAACACCACGATGCAGAAGAAGCTCGGCGACAATGCCGCGCCGGGAGTTCCGACATGAGCCGCGAACGCCTCTATCTGTTCGACACCACGCTGCGCGACGGCGCGCAGACCAACGGCGTCGACTTCACCCTGCATGACAAGCGCATCATCGCCGAGATGCTGGACGAGCTCGGCATCGACTATGTCGAGGGTGGCTATCCCGGCGCCAATCCGGCGGACACCGAGTTCTTTGCCGAGAAACCGAAATTCGATCATGCGCGCTTCACCGCGTTCGGCATGACGCGGCGCGCCGGCCGCTCGGCCGCGAACGATCCGGGTCTTGCGGGGCTGCTCGAGGCCAAAGCGGATGCGATCTGTTTTGTGGCGAAATCCTCGGCCTATCAGGTGCGGGTGGCGCTTCAGACCACGAACGAGGAAAACCTCGCCTCGATCCGCGACAGCGTGGCGGCCGCGAAAGCCGCGGGCCGCGAGGTGATGCTCGACTGCGAGCATTTCTTCGACGGCTATAAGGAGAATCCGGAATTCGCGCTGGCCTGCGCCAAAGCGGCCTACGATTCCGGCGCGCGCTGGGTGGTGTTGTGCGACACCAATGGCGGCAGCCTGCCGCATGAGGTCGAGAGCATCGTCACCGCGGTGACCAAACACATCCCCGGCGATCACCTCGGCATTCATGCCCATAACGACACCGAGCAGGCGGTCGCCAATTCGCTCGCCGCAGTGCGCGCCGGCGTGCGCCAGATCCAGGGCACCTTGAACGGGCTTGGCGAGCGCTGCGGCAACGCCAACCTCTGCTCGTTGATCCCGACGCTGCGGCTGAAGCGCGAATTTGCAGATAGCTTCGAGATCGGCGTGTCCGAGAGCAAGCTGGCGACGCTGATGACGGTCTCGCGCGCGCTCGACGACATGCTCAACCGCGCGCCGAACCGCCATGCACCCTATGTCGGCGAGAGCGCGTTCGTGACCAAGGCCGGCATTCACGCCTCGGCCATGCTGAAGGATCCGCAAAGCTATGAACATGTGCCGCCCGAAGCGGTCGGCAACCATCGCAAGGTGCTGGTGTCCGATCAGGCCGGCCGTTCGAACGTGATCGCCGAGCTCGATCGGGCCGGCATCCCCTATGACAAGAACGATCCGAAGCTGGCGCGCCTGGTCGAGGAATTGAAGGAGCGCGAGGCCGCGGGCTTTGCTTACGAGTCGGCCAATGCCTCGTTCGATCTTCTCGCGCGCCGCACGCTTGGAAGAGTGCCCGAATTTTTCCGGGTCGAGCAGTTCGACGTCAATGTCGAGCAGCGCTACAACGCCAACGGCCAGCGTGTCACGGTGGCGCTTGCCGTGGTGAAGGTCGACGTCGCCGGCGAGCGGCTGATCTCGGCGGCCGAGGGCAATGGCCCGGTCAACGCGCTTGACGTCGCGCTGCGCAAGGACCTCGGCAAATATCAGAAATACATCGAAGGGCTAAAACTGATCGATTATCGCGTGCGTATCCTCAATGGCGGCACCGAAGCCATCACGCGGGTCTTGATCGAGAGCGAGGACGAGAAGGGCGAGAGCTGGACCACGGTCGGGGTGTCGCCCAACATCATCGACGCCTCGTTTCAGGCGCTGATGGATTCGGTGATCTACAAGCTCGTGAAGTCGGGCGCGCCGGTGTGACGGGCTCGCCCGTCATTCCGGGGCGCATCGAAGATGCGAACTATGATGTGGAATTGCACATCTGAGAATCTCGAGATTCCGGGTCTGGTCCGGAGCCTGTCATCGGGCGCGCATTCGCGCGGCCCGTTGGGACCATCCGGAATGACGCCTTCAATGTCGAGCGATGTAGCCCGTATGAGCGCAGCGAAATACGGGGATTGGCAACGGCCCATGCTCCCGGATGTCGCTTCGCTCATCCGGGCTACGGATAACAGGCTGGAGTCGTTGCAATGATCGACCACATCTCCGTCGGCGTCAGCGACCTCGAACGCTCCGCGCGCTTCTATGAAGTGACGCTGGCGACGCTCGGGCTGACGCGCCTGGTGACGCGGCCGGCCACAATTGGCTTCGGCAAAACCTATCCGGAGTTCTGGATCAATTTGCGCGAACGCATGGCGCGGGTCGCGGAGGGCAGCGGCAGCCATATCTGTCTTCGCGCGAAATCCACTGGTGAAGTAGATGCCTTCCACGCGGCGGCGCTTCGGGCCGGTGGCCTGTCCGACGGCGCCCCTGGCCTGCGGCCGCATGATCGCGTGCGTTACTACGCAGCCTTCGTCATCGATCCCGACGGCAATCGCATCGAGGCGGTGACGTTTCCGAGCGAGTGATCAAAAAAGGTCAAAGCCGTCGCGCGACTTCGGGCGCGAGATCCCTGGTGCCTTCAGGCGCGCGGGATGCGGCCGCGCGGAGCCGCGGCAGGATGTCCTCGACCCGCTCGGCCTTCAAGATATCGATCGACAGGCTCGGACGGATGAATTGCGTAGCGCGCATATGCGCGAGCAGCGAAAGCAGCGGCTCCCAGAAGCCGTCGATATTGGCAAGCAGCACCGGCTTGGTATGACGACCGAGCTGCTGCCAGGTCAATTGCTCCACCAGCTCTTCCAGCGTGCCGATGCCGCCGGGAAGTGCTACGAACGCATCCGAGCGTTCGAACATCAGCCGCTTGCGCTCGTGCATGTCGGGCGTGACGATCATCTCCTGCACGCGCGTCAGCGCGTTCTCGCGGGCGGTAAGAAAATCCGGGATGATGCCGGTCACAGTGCCGCCGTTATCGAGCACGGAGGTTGCGACCGCGCCCATCATGCCGAGCGATCCGCCGCCATAGACGAGACGGATCCCGTTCTCGGCAAAAGCCTTTCCTAAAGCGATGGCACTTGCGATGAAGTGGGGATTTGTGCCGGGCCCGGAGCCGCAATAGACACAGACAGTTCGAATATCATTCATTCCGGCCATGTGGCACTGCAGCGTAACGGCGTCAAGCGGCTGATTCGCCGCCTTTGGGAAATCTATCCGCAAATCGCGGCAACTCGCGAAAGAATTGCGCTTCGCGAGGGTGCACGCGGCGATTAAACACTCTATATGACGCAACAAATACCGATGAAAAAGTGGCAAAGCGCGCAAAAGTTGGTGTCCCAGGCTCCCGTTAATGGCTCACACTGATTCGTCCCAAGGTCCCGGAGAAGCGCCGGCTTCCAGTAAATCGATCGAACAGGCGACCCTGATCGGCACGCTGGCGCATCTGTGGCCCTACATCTGGCCCAGCGATCGCGTCGACCTCAAGATGCGCGTGATCTGGTCGGTGGTATTGCTGTTGATCGCCAAGCTCGCCACCGTGTCAGTGCCGTTTACGTTCAAATGGGCGACCGACGCGCTGACCGGCGCCGACACCGCGCCGGTCGCGGCATCGAACTGGAAGATCTGGCTGATTGCCTCGCCCTTGATCATGACCTTGAGCTACGGCGCGTTGCGCGTGCTGATGGCGGTTTTGACCCAATGGCGCGACGGCATCTTTGCGCGGGTGGCGATGCATGCGGTGCGCAAGCTCGCCTACATCACCTTCGTCCACATGCACGAATTGTCGCTGCGCTTCCATCTGGAGCGCAAGACCGGTGGGTTGACGCGGGTGCTGGAGCGCGGCCGCTCCGGCATCGAGGTCATCGTGCGGATGGTGATCCTGCAACTCGTGCCGACCATCGTCGAGGTTTCGCTTCTGATGGCGGTGCTGCTGTGGCAGTTCGACTGGCGCTACGTGCTGGCCACGCTGATCACCGTCGTGATCTTCATGTATTTCACCTATGCCGCGACCGAGTGGCGGATCGAAATTCGCCGCAGGATGAACGATTCCGATACCGAGGCGAATACCAAGGCAATCGACTCGCTGCTGAATTACGAGACCGTCAAATATTTCGGCGCCGAGGGGCGCGAGGCCACACGCTACGATCGTTCGATGCAGCGCTACGAACAGGCCAGCGTGAAAACCTACACTTCGCTCGCGCTGCTCAACACCGGGCAGGCGGCGATCTTCACCGCAGGTCTCACCGCGACCATGATGATGTGCGCGTTAGGCGTGCGCAGCGGACGCAACACCGTCGGCGATTTCGTCATGATCAACGCCATGATGATCCAGCTCTACCAGCCCCTGAATTTCATGGGCATGGTCTATCGCGAGATCAAGCAGGCGATCATCGACATCGAGAAGATGTTCAAGGTGCTGGAGCGCAACCCCGAAATCAAGGACATGCCCGGCGCAAGGCCCTTGGTCGTGACGTCCGGCAATGTGCGCTTTGAGGATGTCCGCTTCGCCTACGAGCCGGAGCGGGCGATCCTCAAGGGGCTCAGTTTCGAGGTGCCGGCGGGAAAGACGGTCGCCATCGTCGGGCCGTCCGGCGCCGGCAAGTCGACGATCTCGCGGTTGTTGTTCCGGCTCTATGACATCTCCAGCGGCAAGATCCTGATCGACGGCCAGGATATCCGCGACGTCACGCAGGCCTCGCTGCGGGCCTCGATCGGCATGGTGCCGCAGGACACGGTGTTGTTCAACGACACCATCCGCTACAACATCCGTTACGGCCGCTGGGACGCAAGCGATGCCGAAGTCGAGCAGGCGGCGCAGCTCGCGCAGATCGATCCCCTTATCCGCATCGCGCCGATGGGTTACGAGACCCAAGTCGGCGAACGCGGCCTGAAATTATCAGGCGGCGAAAAGCAGCGCGTCGCGATCGCGCGCACGGTATTGAAGGCGCCGCCGATCCTGGTGCTCGACGAGGCCACCTCGGCGTTGGACAGCCATACCGAGCACGAGATCCAGGAGGCGCTTGAGCGCGTCTCGCGCAATCGCACTTCGCTGGTGATCGCACATCGGCTCTCCACCATTGTCGGCGCCGACGAGATCATCGTGCTCGATCAGGGCCGCATCGCCGAGCGCGGAACCCATGCCCAGCTTTTGGCAATGAACGGGCTTTATGCCAGTATGTGGAACCGGCAGCGCGAGGCGCAGGAGGCGCGCGAGCGGCTGGCGCGGATTGCCGACGAGAACGAAGCGCCGAACCGGGTGCCGCCGGTGGTCGTTGATCCGCTCGTGACCGCTGCGGAGTGATATCGATGTCGATTGCCAATTCCATCCGCGCGCAGATCCCGCCGATCCATCCCGAAGGCTATCCGTTCATCGGCGGCTTTGCGCTGGCGAGCCTGATCCTGTTCTGGATCTGGACGCCGCTCGGCTGGATCGGAACCATCTTGACCATCTGGTGCGCGCTGTTCTTCCGCGATCCGGTGCGGGTGACGCCGGTGCGCGAGGGCATCGTTGTGGCGCCGGCCGACGGGCGCATCTCGAAGATCACGCAAGTGTTGCCGCCGGCCGAACTCGGCCTCGGCGACCGGCCGCTGCCGCGCATCTCGATCTTCATGAGTGTGTTCAACTGCCACGTGAACCGCAGCCCGGTGGCGGGGCGGATCGACCGGATCGCCTATCGGCCGGGCACCTTCATCAATGCCGAACTCGACAAAGCGAGCGAAGACAATGAACGCAACTCGCTGGTGATCTCGACGGCGCAGGGCCGCATCGGCGTGATTCAGATCGCCGGACTGGTGGCGCGGCGCATCGTCTCGTTCGTCCGTGAAGGGCAGACGATCGGCGCCGGCGAGCGTTTCGGCTTGATCCGGTTTGGCTCCCGCCTCGACGTCTTTCTGCCCGAGGGTACCAAACCGCTGGTGTCCGAAGGTCAGACCGCTGTCGCCGGGGAGACCATTTTGGCCGATTTCAGGCTGAGTGACGCTGGGCGGACCTATCGGGCCGATTAACTATCCGAAAGGTCGCTTCCGTTGACGATCCGCCGCAATGGTGCAAGTCGGCCACGCTTGCTATATCTAGCCAAGCCATGATGCCGTCAGATCCCAACACTCCGGAAATGCGCCGCCGCCGGTTTCGCCCGATCCCGGTGCGGATGCTGCTGCCCAACGTCATCACCCTGCTTGCCATCTGCGCCGGCCTGACCGCGATCCGTCTTTCCACCGAAGGGCGGATGGAGCTCGCGGTGGCGGCGATCGTGTTCGCCGCCGTGCTCGATGGCATCGATGGCCGCGTCGCGCGCATGATCAAGGGCCAGTCCAAATTCGGCGCGGAGCTCGACAGCCTCGCCGATTTCGTCAATTTCGGCGTCGCACCGGGTCTGATCCTGTATTTCTGGCAGTTGCATGAACTGAATAATGGCGGCTGGATCGCGGCGATGGTGTTTGCGATCTCCGGCGGCTTGAGACTTGCGCGCTTCAACGCCACCATGGACGATCCGAACAAGCCCGCCTTTGCCGCGAACTTTTTCACCGGCGTTCCCGCGCCCGCCGGCGCGATCACCGTACTGCTTCCGGTCTACCTCGCTTTTCTCGGTTTGCCGAAACCGCCGGCCACGCTGACGGCGCTCTATACGCTGTTGATTGCGTTCCTGATGGTGTCGCGGCTGCCGGTGTTTTCCGGCAAGACCATCCGCATGCGCGTGCCGCCGGAGATGGTGCTGCCGGTTTTCGTCTCAGTGATTTTCTTCGTCGCGCTTCTGATCGGTTATCCCTGGCACATCCTCTCCTCAGGCTCCGTGCTTTTTCTCCTGAGCCTGCCTGCCGGATGGAAGTCCTACCGCGACCAGGCGCGCGCGGCGGCTGCGGCCACGACGGCGCCGTCCGGTGTCGTGCCGGCAAATCCGGCGTCGCCATTTGCGCCGGCGATCTCCGATGCATCCGAGGACGATCGACCGGATCGGCTGCACTAGGCTGAAATAGCTGCCATGAGCGATAGGTGAGTTGGGTTGGCACCCAATCTCGGCTATACGGCCGTTGACACACGGCTTCAAGAAACAGCCGCGGCAACCATCGGGAGAGAACGCCGTGACGACATCTGCATCCGGTCCACTACCACCATCCCTGCTCGAAGCGCTGGCGCGCTACGACACGCCGACCATCTGCAACGCGATGGAGATCGTCGCCCCGGAGCGGCGGCTGATCGGCTACACGACGAAGCCGCTGGTGTGCCCGTTTCCGGATTTGCCGCCGATGGTCGGTTACGCGCGCACGGTGACGATCCGCTCGGTACTGCAGTCCGGCCTGCCGGCCGCCGAGCAGGCCAGGCGGCGGATCGCCTATTACGAATATGTCGGCACCGGCTTTGGTCCGCGCATCACCGTAATCCAGGACATCGATGGCGCCGACGTCGGCTACGGCGCGTTCTGGGGTGAGGTCCAAAGCAACGTGCACAAGGCGCTCGGCTGCCTCGGCGTCATCACCGATGGCTCGATCCGCGATATCGCGCAATGGGCGCCCGGCTTCCAGGCATTGGCCGGCTCGATCGGACCGTCGCATGCCTGGGTGCATGCCGAAAGTTTTGGCGGCGAAGTTCGCGTCACCGGCATGACCGTGCGGTCGGACGATCTCGTACATGCCGATCGTCACGGCGCCATCGTGATTCCGACCGACATTGCCGCCAAACTGCCTGACGCGGCCGAACTCTGTGGCCGGCGCGAGACGCCGATCCTTGAAATCGCCCGAGCCAAAGATTTTTCGCTCGAGAAGCTGAAGGAGGCGCTCAAGCGGTCGGCGGAAATTCACTGATGGTTTGAGGTAAATTGCGATGGATGTGAACGGCAAGACGATCCTGATAACCGGCTCGACCGATGGCGTCGGGCGCTATGTTGCCCGGCAACTCGCCTCTCGCGGCGCCAAGGTGTTGATTCACGGCCGGGATGCTGCCCGCGCCAGGGCGCTCGCCGGTGACATCACGCGCGACGGGCACGCTGCGCCGGCCTTTTATCAGGCCGATCTGTCGTCGCTATCGGGCGCGCGCCAATTGGCTGATGCCGTGATGGCCGATCACAGGCGGCTCGACGTCTTCATCAGCAATGCCGGAATCGGCTCGCAGAACGGCGGAGCGGGACGGCAAACCAGCGCCGATGGCCACGAATTGCGGTTCGCGGTGAACTATCTCTCCGGATTCCTGCTCGCTCATCTGTTGCTGCCGCTGATCAAGGCAGCCGCGCCCTCGCGCATCGTCAATGTCGCTTCGCTCGGCCAGCATCCGATCGATTTCGACGACGTGATGATCACCGAGGGCTATAATGCCTCGCGCGCCTACGCCCAGAGCAAGCTGTCGCAGATCATGTTCACCATCGATCTCGCCGAGCAGCTGAAGGGATCAGGCGTCACCGTGAATTCGCTGCATCCGGCGACCTACATGAATACCACGATGGTGCGCGCAGGCGGCATCACTCCGATCTCCACGGTCGAAGAGGGCGGCGCGGCGATCCTGCATCTTGCCACCGGCGACGACGTCGCCGGCAAGAGCGGCCTGTTCTTCAACGGCATGAACGAGGCGAAAGCCAACCCGCAGGCCTATGACGCCGCCGCCCGCAAGCGGCTGCGCGCGCTCAGCCTCGAGCTCACGGGCTTGTCGGCCTGACAGGCTGCGCGCAAGTCCGAAGCGAAGCCGTCATCTATGGTTAGCGGAAGGTTGAGATCGTGCCGGGGATGCCGGACCATCGGCTGCATCGCCGGTCCCGTGCCTGCGCCTTGCCGTGAAAGGCGCGATCGGACACTTATCCTTTACGCGTCTTTAATGGCGCCGACGTAGGGTCGCCATCGGCGGCCCCGAACGGGCCGCACCTCCCCACCTTTGGGGGGCTGTGTGCGTGCGCGTTGGAGTCTTCCATGGATATCATGACGGGCGTCGGGCTCGTAGCCGGTACCATTGTCATCGCGACGATGATGCTGTTGGGCGGCGATCTGCACTTGTTCGTTAGCGAGCATGCCATCATCATCATCTTCGGTGGATCGATCGCTGCCACCATGATCCGCTTTCCGCTCGGCGTCATGCTGCACGGTTTGCCGCTCGGCGCAAAGTACGCCTTCACCATGAGCCGGCTGACCGCGCACGATCTGGTCGACGAGCTCGCCCGCATCGCGGAGATCGCGCGCAAGCAGGGACCGGTCGGCCTGGAAAAGGTCGAGACCGACGAGCCGTTCCTCGCCAAGGGAATCCGCTTTGTCGCCGACGGCTACGATCTCGAATTCATCCGCGACAATCTCGAGCGCGACCGCGACAACTTTCTGATGCACCTCGACGAGGGCAGCAAGATCTATCGCGCCATCGGCGACTGCGCGCCGGCGTTCGGCATGATCGGCACGCTGATCGGCATGGTGCAGATGTTTGCCAACATGACCGACCCTTCCAAACTCGGCCCGTTTATGGCGACCGCGCTGTTGGCGACGCTTTACGGCGCGCTGGTCGCGAACATGTTCTGCCTGCCGATCGCCGACAAGCTGCATGGCAAGCTGCTCGACGAAGAAACCAACCGAACGCTGATCATCGACGGCATTCTGATGATCCGCGATTCCAAGAGCCCAACGCTGGTCCGCGAAATGCTGCTGGCCTATCTGCCGGAGAAACATCGTCACGAGGAGGGCGAGCCGGTACCGGCCTGACGGGCAGGTAACGGCATTCCGGGAAACGCACGATGGCCAAGAAAAAACGCGGCGATGGACATGGCGGGGGACACGGCTGGTTCGTCACCTTCGCCGACCTGATGGGATTGATGATGAGCTTCTTCGTGATGCTCGTCGCCTTCTCCAACCAGGACCAGCAAAAGCTGAAAATTGTCGCGGGCTCGATGCGGGAAGCATTCGGCGTGCAGGCCGAGGCGCGTTATTCCGGGATCATCGAATCCGACGGACTCCCGACGCGCCCCAAACTCAAGAACACAGCGCATATCGACCCCGAGGAAGCCTCGAACACGCCGACCCCGGACCAGCAGGACCGCAACCGGAACGCCGGCGCGCGTCTGAAGGTCGACCGCGAATTCGCGCTGGCCTCGGCGTCGCTGCGGCAGGCATTGCAGGACCTGCCGGAATTGACCGAGATCTCCAAGAACATCATATTCGAGGAGACCAAGCAGGGCCTCAATCTCGAGATTGTCGATCAGGACGGACGGTCGATGTTCGCCGATGGTTCCAAGGCTCCGTATGAGCGCACCCGCCGGCTGATCGAAAAGCTCGCCGTTCCGCTCAAGGCAACGCCGCTGCGCGTCTCCATCGTCGGTCACACCGCGGCGAACTTCGTGCCGACGCGAAGCGAGTATGGCGCGTTCGATCTTTCGGCCGATCGCGCCAACGTGGTTCGCCGCATCCTCGAGCAGGAAGGGCTGCCTGCGGCCAACATCTTCGCGGTCTCGGGCAAGGCCGACACGCAGCCACTGTTTCCCGACGATCCCTCGCTGTCGGCGAACCGCCGCGTGACCATCACGCTGATGCGCGAAGACCCGCCATTGCCGCCCGACCTGAAGCCGTAGGGCTGACTACCATAATACCGTAGACATCGCGGCATCCTGCCGCTGTCGCGTGGCGTTACCGACATCCGTCAGCGCCGCCCGCGCTGCTATGGCGGATCGATTGACAGGCATTCGGGAAACGTCGATAGCGGCCCGGATCAAACCCACCGATCGAGTGTTTTTCCAGCCAATGGCCGTCAGCGCCACATCAACCGAAGCCGATGATGCACCGGTCACTTCGGGCTTCTGGTCCCTGGCGCTCGGAAGCATCGGCGTGGTCTTTGGCGATATCGGAACCTCGCCATTGTACGCGTTTCGCGAGGCGGTGGCCGGCGCGGCGCAAGGTCAGCCGGTGACCCGCATCATGGTTCTCGGGGTGCTCTCGCTGATCCTGTGGGCGCTGGTGATCGTCGTGACCGCCAAATACGTCCTCTTGCTGCTGCGCGCCGACAACAATGGCGAGGGCGGCACGCTGTCGCTGATGGCGCTCGGGCAACGCGCGCTGGGCCGCCGGAGCTGGCCGTTGCTGGCGTTGGGCGTGATCGGGGCGTCGATGTTCATCGGCGATTCCATGATCACGCCGGCGATTTCGGTGCTGTCGGCGGTCGAAGGTCTAAAGCTCGCAACGCCAGCGCTCGAGCACTACGTGGTGCCGCTGACGATCTTCATCCTGGTCGTGCTGTTTGCGGTCCAAAGCAGCGGGACGGCGCGCGTCGCATCCGCCTTCGGCCCTGTCATGGTCGCTTGGTTCGCGAGCCTGGCTATCTTGGGTTTCGTCCACATCAGCGACGATCCGTCGGTGCTTGCCGCAATCAATCCTTACTACGCCATTCAATTCGTGCTCTCGCACGGCACGATCGGCCTGGTGACGCTTGGCGCGGTGTTTCTGGCCGTGACCGGCGGCGAGGCGCTCTATGCCGATCTCGGCCATTTCGGCCGCAAGCCGATCCAGGCCGGCTGGCTTTATTTCGTATTGCCGTCGCTCTTGATCAATTATTTCGGCCAGGGCGCGCTGGTGCTTTCCGTTCCGGCAGCGATCGAAAATTCCTTCTATCGAATGGTGCCGGAAATCCTGCTGCTACCGCTGGTGGCGCTTGCGACCGCGGCAACGGTTATCGCGAGCCAGGCCGTGATTACCGGCGCATATTCGTTGACCCGCCAGGCCGTGCAGCTCGGCCTGCTGCCGCGCTTCGAGGTTCGCTATACCTCGGAGACGCATGCCGGACAAATCTATCTGCCACGCGTCAACCGGCTGCTGTTGATCGGCGTGCTGCTCTTGGTACTGCTGTTCCGCACCTCTAGCGGTCTCGCGTCCGCCTACGGCATCGCCGTTTCCACCACCATGGTCGCCGACGGGATCATGGGCTTCGTGGTGATCTGGAAATTGTGGAACTGGCGGGTGGCGAGCGCAGCCGCGCTGATCCTGCCGTTCGTCGTCGTCGACATGACCTTCTTCAGCGCCAATCTCCTGAAACTGTTCGAAGGCGCCTGGGTGCCGCTGTTGTTCGGCCTTGGCATGGCGATCATGATCTGGACCTGGCGGCGTGGCTCGGTGATCCTGATCAACAAGACCCGGCGCACCGAAGTGCCGC